>Ga0183099_1000376_pt1 | contig 34143 bp, 39 predicted proteins | sample Biomet1_FD_127788 | JGI IMG/M metagenome (GOLD analysis project Ga0183099, IMG submission 127788) | Microbial communities from bioreactor (seeded with anoxic lake sediment) at LBNL, California, USA - Biofuel metagenome 1 | ecosystem: Engineered > Bioreactor > Anaerobic > Unclassified ... | reverse complement strand
GATCACGGGGCAGCACGCGGTCAAGACGAAGGCTAGAAAAAGCATAGCTAACTTCAAGCTTCGTGAGGGCAATGAAGTGGGCGCAATACCGATGCAGGTTCCGGTCGTTAAAAAGATCGTAGTGAGCATGGGTGTGGGCGAAGCTCTCACAAACAAGAAACTCCTTGATGCCGCTGTCGCTGATCTTACGCAGATCACGGGGCAGCACGCGGTCAAGACGAAGGCTAGAAAAAGCATAGCTAACTTCAAGCTTCGTGAGGGCAATGAAGTGGGCGCAATGGTGACACTGCGCGGGACCATGATGTATGAATTCCTGGACCGCCTTATCAACGTAGCGCTGCCACGCGTCAAGGATTTCCGCGGGATCAAATCGACCGGATTTGATGGACACGGGAACTTTTCTCTTGGTATTACAGAACAGATCATTTTTCCGGAAATCGACTTCGATAAGATCACGAAGATCTCCGGTATGAATATCTCGATCGTAACTAGCGCAAAGACGGATAACGAAGCCCGTGCTCTGCTTACCAAGTTCAATATGCCCTTCCGGAAGTAGGTGAGGAACTATGGCTAAGAAATCGATGATTATTAAAGCAGCCCGCAAGCCGAAATTTTCAACACGGCAGTATAACCGCTGTCAGATTTGCGGACGTCCGCGTGGATATTTACGGAAATTTAAAATGTGCCGTTGCTGCTTCCGTAAATTTGCAAGTGAAGGCCTGCTCCCAGGCATCACAAAATCTAGCTGGTAGAGTGGCAGGAGTATAAGATGAGTGCATCAGATCCGGTAGCAGATATGCTTACAAAGGTTCGGAATGCGGTTGAAGTCCGCCACGAGAAAGTTGACATCCCGGCTTCCAAGCTTAAGCTGGAAATCGTGAAGATTCTGAAAACCGAAGGATATATAAAGAATTTTAAGAAGGTTCAGGAAGAAGGACATAATATTATCCGCATTTTCCTGAAGTATGATGATCAGAATAGCCCGGTTATCCATGGTATGAAAAAGATTTCCACACCCGGTCGCCGTGTTTATTCAGGATTCAAGGAACTGCCCCGTGTTTACAACGGATACGGAACGATCATTGTTTCAACGTCAGCCGGCGTTACAACCGGAAAAAAGGCGACGGAAAAAATGGTTGGCGGTGAATTGATCTGCACCGTGTGGTAATAGGAGGAAGGATAAAATGTCAAAACTTGGAAAACTTCCTGTTGCTATTCCCGCAGGTGTCACAGTAGCCGTATCTCCCGAAGCCGTAAGCGTGAAGGGACCGAAGGGTGAACTGAAACAGGCATATGGTAAGAACGTAAAGATCGCGGTTGAAGGTTCTGAGATTCTCGTAACGATGCTTAATGAAACAAAGCAGGCGAACGCGGATCACGGTCTGTACCGCAGTCTTATTAAAGACATGGTCACCGGCGTAACGACCGGCTTTACAAAGTCTCTGATCATTACCGGAGTTGGTTTCCGCGCCGAAGTAAAAGGCAAAGAACTTACGATGAACATTGGGTATTCGAACGACTTTGTCGCGATGATTCCCGAAGGATTAACGGTAACGGCTGATGCCAACGGAAAAGTATCCGTTTCAGGAATCAGTAAGCAGAGAGTTGGTGAATTCTGCGCTCAGCTTCGCAGCCTGCGTAAACCCGAACCTTACAAAGGAAAGGGAATCCGCTATGAAACTGAAGTCATCAGACGCAAGGTCGGTAAGACCGGTGTTAAATAAGGTGAAACTCTATGTTTAAGAAACTGAACGATAAAGACAGAAAACGTCTGCACAGAAAGATTCACATTCGTAAATCGGTTTACGGAACTGCCGCACGCCCCCGCTTGACGGTGACGCGCAGCAATAAGAATCTGTACGTACAGGTAATTAACGATGATGAGGGGAAAACCCTTGCTTCTATTTCTACTATGGAAAAAGATTTTGTCGCGCTGAAACCGAATACTGAAGGCGCTGCAAAACTCGGAGAAGCACTGGGCGCACGTCTTAAGGATAAACAGATTACAACTGTAGTCTTCGACCGAAATGGTTATCTTTATCATGGTGTCGTTAAAGCCCTTGCTGATGGAACCCGCAAAGCCGGGATCATATTCTAGGAGTCATTATGGAACAGCAGGTTACAGAAAAAAAAGACGCCAGGGATGTCAAAGCGGGAGCTGAGACAAGAGATAACGGAGGGCGCGAAGGCCGCGGTGACAACCGTGGTGAACGCAGAGGCGGCCGTGGCCGCGACCGCGATTCCCGCAGAAGCGAAGAAGAAAAAGAGTTTGTAGAAAAACTGGTGACGCTCAACCGCACGGCGAAAGTCGTGAAGGGCGGACGCCGCTATTCATTCTCTGCGCTTACTGTTGTCGGCGATAAGAAAGGACGCGTCGGTTTCGGATTCGGAAAAGCGAATGACGTAACCGAGGCTATTAAAAAGAGTATCGACCGCGCTAAGAGAAATCTTATCGTGATGCCGGTAAAGAACGGAACCATACCGCATGAAATGATCGGAAATTACAAGAGCTCGTCTGTCCTTCTGAGACCGGCCTGCCCTGGTACCGGAATCATTGCGGGCGGAGCTGTCCGCGCAATTATGGACGCTGCCGGAGCTACGGATATTATTTCCAAATCTCTGGGCGCAAGCGCATCCGTGAACGTTGTCCGCGCGACATTTGATGCTATTCAGCATCTTATGAACGCAAAGACTATAGCATCGGGCAGAGGCAAAACTCTCGACGAGTTGTGGGGCTAATCTATGTCTAAACTTAAGATTACACTTACCAGAAGCACGATCGGTCAGCGCCCGGCTGTAAAAGCAACAGTGCGCAGTCTTGGTCTGAAAAAGATCAGTTCGTCCGTAGTGCAGGAAGATACGCCGTCAGTTCGCGGAATGATTGCAACGTGTGCACACATTGTTACAATTGAGGAGATGAAATAATGGCAGAGTACAATCCTATTCTTACTGCACCTGAAGGTGCAAACAAGAATCCGAAACGGGTCGGCCGAGGTTCATCTTCCGGACTCGGAACAACGGCTGGAAAAGGCAATAAAGGTCAGCAGTCACGCTCCGGCGGCGGAAATCCGTACGTCGGGTTTGAAGGCGGCCAGATGCCGTTGTACCGCCGTATCGCTCACCGCGGATTTTCCAACGCAGTATTTAGAGAAGAAAACGTCTGTTTTAATCTGTCAGAACTTGATGCAAAATTTGCAGAAGGCGAGACGGTAGACAAGGCTTCTCTGATTGCAAAGGGACTTATCTCGGCGAAAAACGACTGTGTGGTTAAAATTCTCGGCGACGGCGACATCACGAAAAAACTGACTGTCACTGTTGATAAAGTCTCAAAATCTGCGAAAGAAAAGATTGAGAAAGCCGGCGGCTCTGTAACAGCTGCTGTCGGTGAATGCAGAAAAGAGAGAAAAGCTGCTTATGCAAAGGCACTTGCTGCGAAGAAGGAATCTTCTGCGAAAGCGGTACCTGCGAAGAAAGCAGAAGCAAAGAAATAGTGCAGCGGAGTAGAACATGGCAAGCAATCCAATTGTAAATATGTTTAGAGTCAAAGAGCTGCGCACTCGTTTGCTTTTTACTTTCGTCATTCTGGCCGTTTTCCGTCTGGGAAGCGTGCTCACAATGCCGGGAATAGATGCGAACGTACTGCTGTCATACTTTGATGGACTGGCCAAGCAGAATAAAAACGCGTTCGCCAGTTATATGGACTTCTTCGTTGGTGGTGCATTCTCGAACTTCTCGATCTTCATGCTGGGCGTTATGCCCTACATCTCGATGCAGATTATAATGCAGCTTGCTGTGATTATTTTCCCGTCCCTGAAGCGTGTTGCTGAAGAAGACGGCGGGCAGCGTAAAATTGCAATGTGGACAAGGATCGGAACGATCTTCGTCTGCCTCCTGCAGTCTTACGCCGTCACTGTTTATGCGTCAAGCATTCCGGGGTGCATCGTTCTTGAAAACAAAGTCGCGTTTAAACTGCTTACCATGCTCACGGTTACGACCGGTTCCATGGTAACGGTCTGGCTTGGCGATCAGATCACGGCAAACGGCATCGGAAACGGTATCTCCGTCATGATTACGGCGGGTATCGTGGCACGCTGGCCGAACGCTATCGTTGAACTGGTTCAGAAAATCAGTACGGGTGATATCCAGCCGGTATTTGCTATTATCGTGCTCTTCATGTTTGTTGGAATCATTGGACTGGTTGTGTTTGAAGAAACCGGAGAACGAAAGATTCCGGTTCATTACGCTAAACGCGTTGTCGGACGCAGAATGTACGGCGGTCAAAACACGTATATCCCGTTTAAGATCAATCCGTCCAACGTAATACCGCTCATTTTTGCATCGTCACTGCTAACGTTCCCCGTTCAGCTTCTGACAATGTTCGGCAACAACCAGAATTCCGCCCGCTGGGTATCAAAGCTTTCTGCTTTCCTTACTCCGAACGGACTCTGGTATAATATTCTGCTGGTTGTACTCATTATTTTCTTTGCCTACTTCTACACTCAGGTAACACTGAACCCCACTGAAATAGCAAAGAACATCCGGGAAAACGGCGGCTCGATTCCCGGTGTGCGCACGGATAAAACCGAGGAATACCTGCAGAAAATATTGAACCGTCTTATATTACCGGGTTCACTGTTTTTGGCAATGATCGCTATCATACCGACACTTATAGAAGATTTGTTCAAGTTCCCCCAGGCAATTTCAATGCTGATGGGCGGAACTTCTCTTATCATCGTCGTAGGCGTCGCAGGTGATACAATGAATCAGGTTGAAGCTCTTCTGAAAATGCATCATCAGGATGGACTTGTATCGAAGGGCAAAATCAGGTCACGGAGTCTTTAACGATTTCGTGAGTAACCAGTAGCATAGGAACGGGAATGTATGCTATAGTGGCTGTCACCGGATTGCAACTCATTGCGAGGTGCCATGATCCGGTGATACTATTCCCAAGGGAGACTTTTTTATGAAAGTACGTACCAGTGTAAAACCTATCTGCCCGAACTGTAAGGTTATCAAACGAGGCGGCGTTGTCCGCATCATTTGCTCAAACCCGAAGCATAAGCAGAGACAGGGCTAAGGAGAAATCAGATGGCTCGAATTGAGGGTGTTGACGTCCCTAACAAACACATAGGTATTGCATTAACTTATATTTACGGAATCGGCCGCCCTGCGGCGAAAGATATCTGTGATAAAGCTAAAGTTGATCCTGAAAAGATGGCAAACGACCTTACTGAGGAAGAGCTTGCGAAGATCCGTGAGATCATCGACAAGAGCTACAAAGTAGAAGGTCGTCTCCGCACTGAGATCGGTTTGAATCTCAAACGTCTTATGGATATTGGCTGCTATCGTGGTCTGCGCCACCGCAGAGGACTTCCAGTCCGCGGTCAGCGTACTCGCACCAATGCGCGCACGCGCAAAGGCAAGAAGAAGACAGTTGCTAATAAGAAAAAAGCATAAGGCGGAGGATTAAGTAATGGCTACTGTTAAGAAACGAAAGGAAAAGAAGAGCGTATATGAAGGTAATGTATACATTCAGGCTACGTTCAACAATACTATCGTAACTATTACCGACTTGAACGGCAATGCGATCGCATGGGCCTCTTCAGGCGGACTTGGATTCCGCGGAGCAAAAAAATCTACTCCGTTTGCCGCACAGACAGTTGCTGAATCAGCTGTCCAGAAGGCAGTAAGCTACGGCTTGCGTGAAGTTCACGTATTTGTGAAGGGACCGGGAATGGGCCGCGAAAACGCGATCCGCTCCCTCGGATCCATGGGACTCAAAGTAAAATCAATTTCTGACGTTACTCCGATTCCGCATAATGGATGCCGCCCGCGCAAGACACGCCGCATGTAAGGAGAATCAGGTAAATGGCTAGATATACAGGACCTGTCTGCCGCATGTGCAGGACAGAACAGAGAAAACTGATGTTAAAAGGCAGCCGCTGCATGAGCGACAAATGCCCGCTGAACAGAAAACGCGCAGCACCGGGAAAAGATCCTAAAGCTCGTACCGGAAAGCGCAGCGAATACGGCACTCAGCTCCGCGAAAAGCAGAAGATCAAGAGAATGTATGGTATGGCAGAAAAGCAGTTCCATATTACTTTTGAAAGAGCTCTCCGCATGCCGGGCGTCACTGGCGAAAACCTGATTCGTCTGCTCGAATCAAGGCTTGATAATGTTACGTACAGAATGCACTATGCAATCAACCGTAACCAGGCCCGCCAGCTCGTTCTCCACGGACATATCCTCGTGAACGGTAAAAAAGTCACAATTCCGAGCTACGAAGTAAAGCCGGCCGATGTCATTGAAGTGAGAGAGAGCAGCAAGAAACTTGCTGTTGTCCAGAACGGACTGACAGAGATTTCAAAATCGGGAACAATGCCGTGGGTGAGCGTAGACGTTGACGCAGTAAAAGGCACGTACACGCAGTATCCGCAGCGCGCAGAAGTTACCGACTTGGCTGATATCAAAGAGCAGCTCGTGGTTGAGCTCTATTCTAAATAAGGAGTTCAGATGGCTCGCAAAAATCTGCTTAAAGGTTTTAAAAAACCGAAAGGCATTACTTATACGCCTCTTGAGACGAACCCGAATTACGGTAAGTTCACAGCGTATCCTTTTGAGACGGGCTTCGGTACGACGATCGGCAATACTCTTCGCCGTATTCTGCTTTCCTCAATTCAGGGTTACGCGATAACTTCAGTTCGGATGACGTCTTATGATGCTGATGGTGTTCCTCATGTTATCTCCAGTGAGTTTGAAGCAATACCTAATATTGCAGAAGACACTCTGGAAGTGATTAACAGTCTGAAACAGATACGTTTGCGGCTGCCAGGTGATACCGAGCAGGATACGATACTTTACGAATTCAAAGGGCCCGGTACTGTAAAAAGCGATGACTTTGCAAAAGAAGGCGAACTTGAAATAATGACGCAGGATCAGCTCATATTCACGATGATGGATGGAGCTCACCTCGACATTGAAATTCAGGTTGACCTTGGCAGAGGGTATGTTCCTGCTGAAGTGAATGAGCATTACATCGAGATCGTTGGTACGATCCCGATGGATGCGATTTTTACTCCTATCCCCAAGGTAAAATATGCTATCGAGCCTTGCCGGGTAGGCCAGAGAAACGATTACGATAAACTTGTACTTGAAATTTGGACAGACGGAACGATTGCTCCGGAAGACGCACTGGCGGAAGCTGCAAAAATTGCTGAAGAGCATTTCAAGATTTTTGTGAACTTCGACGACAATGCGATTTCCAGCGGTGACGACAACGATGAAGGCGATAAGAGGATCCACGATATTCTCAACACTCCCGTTGACGAGCTTGAACTCTCCGTGCGTTCTTCGAATTGTCTGAAGAATGCCAATATTCGTACAATCGGCGAATTAACGAAAAAGACAGAAGATGACATTGCGAAAACTCGCAACTTTGGTAAGAAAAGCCTTACAGAGATAAAAGAAAAGCTTCAGGAATGGGGCTTGACACTCGGTATGACCGATTACAGCCATCTGAAGAATGCTGTCAATATAACAAAGCAGAAGGAAGAAACAGATGAATCATAAGAATGGTTTTAATCCGCTTTCGCGAACAACAGCACACCGCCGTGCTATGTCACGGAATATGGTAACGTCGCTTTTCAGATTTGAGCGCATTACCACTACAAAATCAAAGGCTCTCGAAGTTCGTAAGGCTGCTGAGAGGCTTATTACGCGTGCAAAGATTGATTCGGTACATAACCGTCGTGAAGTAGCAAAGTTTATTCAGGATGAAAAAATCCTTAATAAACTGTTTGTTGAGATCAGTCCGCGCATGAAAGAGCGTAACGGCGGGTACACACGTATTCTTAAACTCGGATTCCGCCAGGGCGACGCCGCTGACGTTGTAATTCTTGAACTTGTAGATTATAAACTTGATACTGAAGCTGCTGAAAAGAAAGCTGAAGCAAAAGCTAAAAAAGCTAAAAGTACGGAAGAAAATGTCGAATCCGGAGAAAAAGAAGAGCCGAAAGTAAAAGCTGAACCAAAAGCAAAAGCTGAGAAAAAAGCGAAAGCCGAGCCGAAAGCAAAGGCTGCACCGAAAGCGAAAGCCGAACCGAAAGCGAAGGCTGAACCGAAAGCGAAAGCTGAACCTAAGGCTAAAGCTGAGCCGAAGGCGAAAACTGAGAAAAAAGCAAAGGCTGAACCGAAGGCGAAAGCTGATGCCGATGCCGGAAAAAAGGAGTAAACTATGTCTAAAAACCATCGTGGAACTGGACTTCGCACTCTCCCGGCACACGGAAGAGGCGTATGTCCGATCTGCAAAAAAAGTGACATTAAGGTCATTTATGAAGTGGATGTTGACGGACAGAAAGTCAAGGTTTGCAAATACTGCAACGCAGCACTGAAGAACAAAGCAAAGGCCGCTGGACCGGCAAAAGCCGCTCCTGCACCGGCAGCAGATTCTGCTGCTCAATAACATACTCTGTTCTTGAGATTAACCGCCTCGCACGCCGAGGCGGTTTTTTTTGTCAAAAAATGTCAAGAATGTGTGAATTTTGCATAAAAATACCGAAAAATACAATATCGAATGTTTACATACTTCAGTATTTTAATTACTATAAAGTCTGAATAAAGAGGACCTGAATTTGGTCTGCTGTTATTTTTTTAAATGGAGGAATTCTGTATGAAAATGACTGGTAAATTTGTATGTGCAGCCGCGTCGGCACTTATCATTCTGTCGGCAACGGGATGTGCAAAAAAAGAAAGCAATACTATCACCCTTGGTGGTATATTTCCGCTTTCCGGCAGCGTCGCTGTGTACGGCGTTGAATGCAAAAAGGGCGTAGACCTTGCAATTGAAGAAATCAACGCAGCAGGCGGAGTAAATGGGAAACAGCTCGTGCTCAGCAGTGAAGACGATGAAGGAAATCCTGATAAAACGGTTAATGCCTTTAAAAAGCTTACGACGAAAGACGGTGTGAAGATCATTATTGGATCTCTCACGTCAGGATGCACTCAGTCGATCACAACGCTTTCACAGGCGGGAAAGATTATCCAGATCGCTCCTGCCGCGACGGCTTCCGCCATCACTGATGCCGGTAACTACATTTTCCGCGCTTGTTTTATTGATCCGTTCCAGGGTACTGTCGGTGGAAAATTTGCCGCTGAAACACTCGGTGCTAAGAAAGCTGCAATTCTCTACGACGTAGGAAACGATTATTCTGTCGGTCTTGAAGAAAACTTCAAGACGTCGTTTGAATCGAACGGCGGACAGGTTGTGGCGCTTGAATCATACGCGACCGGTGATAAAGATTTTAATGCTCAGCTTACAAAAATCAAGAACGCGGCTCCTGATGTAGTGTATCTTCCCGATTACTACGGAACGGTCGCTCTTATTGCGAAACAGCTGCGCGCTCAGGGCATAAACACCCCGATCGTCGGAGCCGACGGATGGGACGGACTTACGACGAATGCAGGGGAGGAAGTCCTTAACGGTTTCTATTCTAACCATTATGCGGCGGATTCTACTGACGCTGCCGTTCAGACTTTCGTAAAAGCGTTCAAGGGAAAATACAACGAAGAACCGAATTCTTTCGCTGCACTCGGATATGACTGCGTGTACCTGCTTCGTGACGCTATCGTAAAAGCAGGCTCAATGGACAATGAAGCTGTCCGCGCGGCTCTTGAAGCGACGAACGGAGATTACGTTACCGGACACCTGACATTTGATGCGAAGCACAACCCTGTTAAATCTGCGGTTATGCTCGAGATCGTGAAGGGAAGCGACGGAAAACTGACGACAGCGTATAAAACGACTGTTAATCCGTAAATTCTTGTACTAAATCTACTGAAAAATGCGCAATGAAGCGCCTGTTTCGTAAGAAACGGGCGCTTTTTTTATGGTCCTGAAGTATTTGTAATTGAAAAAAGTGCCTGTAAATGGTAGTCTGATAACGAGATATTAGGTTTTGGAGGAAAAAGTGAACACCGGTTCGATATTTTTGCAGCAACTGATCAACGGCTTGTCACTGGGCAGTATTTACGCCCTTATAGCGCTCGGTTATACGATGGTGTACGGAATCGTAAAACTTATTAATTTTGCGCACGGTGACGTTATGATGATGGGCGCTTATGCCGGTTATTTTACCCTTGTAGCACTGGGGACGACGGCTTCCGGTTCCGTACAGGTTTCACCGCTAAGTCTGCTGCTGGCGTTTATTGCGGCGATGATTTTCTGCGCAATCCTTGCGCTGCTGATCGAGCGTTTTGCATATCGTCCTCTTAGAAACGCTCCCCGTCTGAATTCACTTATAACGGCGATCGCGGTGGAGCTTATTCTGCAGAATACAATGCGCGTCCTTCCGTTTGTAGGTCCCGATCCGAGGCAGTTTCCGACGATGGTCACGAAAAGTTTTTCCCTCGGTCCCGTTTCAATTTCTAACATTCAGCTCGTTGTTATCGTATTAAGCGCGCTGCTCATGCTCGCGCTTAATTATGTTGTTACTAAGACAAAAACGGGAAAGGCGATGCAGGCTGTGTCGTACGACATGCAGGCGGCGAGTCTTATGGGAATAAGCGTGAACCGGACGATCGCTGTAACGTTCGTCATCGGGTCTATTCTTGCGGGTGCCGGCGGTATGCTGTATGCGACCGCGTATCCGCAGATCGATCCGGTTATGGGATACATGCCGGGGTTAAAGGCGTTTATTGCGGCCGTTCTTGGCGGAATAGGTTCTATTCCGGGAGCTATGCTGGGCGGCGTGATACTCGGTATCGCGGAGACGCTTACGAAAGGGTTTCTTTCGTCTCAGTATGCGGACGCTATTTCATTCTCCATTCTTATTATTATTCTGCTCGTGAAACCTTCCGGAATTTTCGGAAAGAATAAAACGGTAAAGGTGTGAGGTGGCGGACATGAAAAACAAGACGTTTAGAAATATGCTTATTCCGGGAGTGTGCGCGCTCGTCGCCGTGCTGGTTCCTTCGGTGCTTATTCACTTTTCCATTATAGACGCGTATACCGCGCAGATACTGACGTTGTCGGGAATAAACGCGATCATGGCGCTCAGTGTTAATATTATCTGCGGCGTTACCGGACAGCTTTCTCTCGGACAGGCCGGGTTTATGGCGATCGGAGCCTATTCGACGATCATGCTTACTTCAAGCGCTCATCTTCCTCTTGCTGTTTCTATAGTTCTGGCCGGTGTTATAACCGCTTTTTTCGGATTTCTGATCGGTTTTCCGACGCTCAAACTGGAAGGTGATTATCTTGCGATCGTTACGCTCGGCTTCGGCGAGATTATACGCGTAGTGCTCGTGAATTTGAAAAAATGGACCGGCGGTCCGAACGGCAAGCAGTTTCCGACTATCCTTACGCTGAATCCTGCAGTCGCGTATCTTGTTATTATAGGTACGCTCGCGCTGCTGATAATTCTAGTGCAGAATTTTGTCCGTTCTACGTACGGGCGGGCGGTTCTTGCCGTTCGGGAAGACGAGATAGCCGCCAATTCTACGGGTATAGGCGTTTTCAAGTATAAGATGATCGGATTTGTTATCGCGTCGTTCGTTGCGGGAATAGGAGGGGCTTTGTACGCGCCGTTCATTGGTTTTGTAAAACCGGAGCAGGCGTCGTTTACGAAGAGCATCGATTATCTGATTTTCGTCGTGTTCGGCGGAATGGGATCTACGACGGGAAGCGTGCTTGCGGCGTTCGTGCTTACGTATCTGCAGGAATTCCTGCGGTTCCTTCAGAACTACCGTCTGCTGATTTATCCGGTCATTCTTATTCTTGTTATGATTTTCCGGCCGCAGGGATTCCTTGGTATGAAGGAATTCTCGTTTGTACGCGCGTTCGACTGGATAACCGTGAAGATTTCAGGCAGAAACGGAGCCTCCCGCGGGAAAAAACATACAGCAACGGAGGAACATAATGTCTGATGAAAAGAATCTTGTGCTTCAGGCGGCGGACGTTTCGATAGTGTTCGGCGGATTGTGCGCGGTGAGCGGTTTTTCGTGCGATCTGTACGAAGGCGAACTCGCGGGACTTATCGGACCGAACGGCGCGGGTAAAACCACCCTTTTTAATATGTTCAGCGGTATTTACACGCCGACTTCGGGACAGATATCGTTCTGGGACCGCAGAAACGACGTGCACGTTATCAATAAAATGAATCCGGCCCAGCTTAACAAACTGGGCGTCGCGCGCACGTTCCAGAACATCCGTCTGTTCGGAAACCTCTCGGTGGCGGACAACGTACGGATCGCGCTTCATAATCTGCGGACTGTTTCGCCCGTGGACGTGCTGCTGCGCACTCCGCGTTACCGCAGGGACGAGAAAATAATGTCGGAAAGGACGGCCGAACTTCTGGAGTTGTTCAAGATCGGAAGTAAGGAAAACGAGCTTGCAAAGAACCTGCCGTACGGCGAACAGCGCAAGCTTGAGATCGTTCGCGCACTTGCGTCGAATCCGAAACTTCTGCTGCTCGACGAACCTGCAGCCGGTATGAATCCTCAGGAAACAGAAGAACTTATGAATATGATCGACTTTATCAGGAAGGAATTCCATCTGACGATACTGCTCATAGAACACGATATGAAGCTTGTTATGGGTATCTGCGAACGCATAATGGTTCTTGACTACGGCCGCGTTATTGCATCGGGGAAACCTGAGGATATTAAATCCAATCCGCAGGTTATTAAAGCGTATCTTGGGTCGGAGGCTGTGTGATGGGTGCTCTTCTGAACGTTAAAAATCTTTCCGTATCATACGGCGCTATCAAGGCTTTGCGGGACATTTCGTTTTCGGTAGAGGAGGGCGAAGTAATAACGCTTATCGGTTCGAACGGGGCCGGGAAAACGACGACGCTGCACGCGGTTTCTAACATTATGAAAAAGCAGGCGGGAACGGTCGTGTTCAACGGCGAAGACATTACGAATACGGCTCCTGATAAGATCGTTCAGCAGCAGCTCGTTCAGGTGCCTGAAGGGCGGCGTATATTTCAGAATCTTTCGGTGCGGGAAAATCTTGAACTTGGCGCATTTCTGCGCCGTGACCGGGATGGAGTAAAGAACGACATGGAAAAAGTGTTCGACCTCTTTCCCCGTCTGAAGGAACGGATAAAGCAGAACGCGGGAACGCTCAGCGGCGGCGAGCTTCAGATGCTTGCCATGGGCCGGGGGCTCATGGCTCAGCCTAAACTGCTGCTTCTTGACGAACCGTCTATGGGGCTGGCGCCGATCCTTGTTGATGAAATTTTCTCGATCATCAGGAAGATCAACGATGAAGGAACGACGATCCTGCTTGTTGAGCAGAATGCGTATAAAGCTCTTTCGATAGCCGACAGAGCGTATATTCTGGAAACGGGCGTGATTTCAAAAAGTGGTAAGGCGTCCGATCTGATAGTAGATCCGTCCATTAAAGCAGCGTATCTGGGCGGATGAGCCGGAATGCGAAAAATATGTTATACTGATAACGGTAGAACAACGAGCTTTTAGTGGAGGAATACTATGATTGTAAAAGACGTTATGTCACGAAATCCGATATATGTAGCACCGGAAACAAGCCTTACGGAAGCGAAGGCGCTGATGGTAAAAAAGAACATAAGCAAACTGCCCGTTATTGATAAAAACGGCAGGCTTGCCGGTATTATTACGAAAAACGATCTGGCTAAAGCCGGTCCGTCGGAAGCGACTACGCTCGACATGTATGAAATAAGCTATCTGCTCACGAAGCTGACAGTTGAAAAGATCATGACGAAAAAGGTTGTGACGGTGACTGAAAGCGAAGTAGTGGAAGAGGCTGCCCGCATTATGGTCGACAATCAGATCGGCTGTCTGCCGGTGATGAAAGAGGACATAATGGTGGGCATCGTTACAGAAAGCGATCTGTTCCATCTTTTTACCGATATGTTTGGCGCGCGCCATAGCGGCGTACGTGCAACGCTGAATACGGACGACAAACCCGGTCAGCTGGCGCGGATCGCGGAAAAAATAGCGTCTTTAAAAGGCAATATCGTTTCCGTTGTTACGCGGGAATGCCGTGATCCTGGAAACCGCCGTATAACGATCAAGGCTACCGGAATTACGATCAAGCAGATGGAAGCTATCCTGGCCGAATGTAACGGTACCGTTGAAGATATCCGTGTTGTGTGAAACAGCCGGACGTTTGATTTTAAATCGTAACGTGAGTATCTTCTAAGCAATGAAAGTACAGGCTGAAACACTTATTAACAGATTTCTCAGAACGTATCGGAATTCGTTCACATACAAAGATTTTTCCCGTATGCTTGTGAAAATAGGCATACGGGCATCCCGCAGGGAATGCGAAGAGTATCTGCAGACGAACAGCTGCGTTTTTTCGCTTCCGGAAGGATTGTTTATTACGCGCGCAGGCGCTTTTACGAATAAGTATTTCAGTTTTAAACCCGGTAGAAAAGAGGTTGAGCAGAACGCCTTTGCGGCAGGCGGGCGGTGTATGCCGTTCGTCGATCCTGAGGTGCTGCCTTCGACACTCGTGTTTTCCTATAAGGGCGAGACTCTGCCTAAAGTAAAGGTGGAATTTGACAGCGGTACCGCGGCTGACATGTTCGCGCTCTACGGTGAAGAATTTGCTTCGCAGTATATAGCTGCCGATCCCGCTAATGAAGAAATTGATCTTGCGATGCAGGATTTTGATCTGCCGCCGAAAGTCAGACTAACTGCAAATTCTCTGGAACCGCTCGTTAAATACTGCGGATTCAGATACGGCGACCGTATTCTCTGCCGCGTGGTAGACTGGGATACCGGTCTGATCGACGTAACTCCGGTGAAGCGGGACGATAATCCTATGCAGATCAGGGCGGACGATCTGGAACGTCAGAACTGGTACGACGTGCTTGAAGCGTCGCTCCTTGAGGGCTTTGCCCGGATCGGGCCGTGTTCTTCTATAGAAGAGCAGCTGGCGCGGCTGTTTATTCAGCAGGGCAGAATGCTGTGCACGCCTGAATGCGGTTCCGTTGAGGAATACCTGCAGCAGAGCCGTAAAATTGCGTACGAACCGTTCGGCGTGGAAACAAGGCTTTGGCTGAGCGGAGAGGACGTTCCTGCTGTCGGAAAATGGAACGAATTGTCCGACGGAGAAGCTTCCGACGGTGCGGAAGCGCGGCTGCTGAACGATCTGGCTGTGCCGGATTATATTCTTGACGCCTGCATTGCAAACCAGCTGTTTGACAAACGGTATGAACCGGAGGAGATAATTCCCGTGCTTTTACCGGACGCTGTACAGCTTACTCCTGAGGAGCACAAGTACTTCTTGTTGCATATCGATACCAGACATGATATACTTAAAAGATCGTATAATTGGTTTGCGGATTTCGCGATAGGTGAGATACGCAGAAAAGCTCTGGCTTTATACAAAGAAGCAAGTACTTTAATTTTTGAAATAGACCGCTCAGCTACAAACCTTGAACGTTATCCGCAGCAGGAATTAGTCATACTTTCTCAGATTTTCAGCCATGTTATGAGAATTTTGGAAATGGTACAACTAAATCCGAATGCAGCTTTGGAAGATATGGATGAAATTCAATTGTCTCTTGAAGGTATGGAATGCAATTTTGACGGAATCAGCAGCGATCTGCTCGATATGGTCGAAACGGAACGACGGAACGGTTTTGTTGTGATAAAATAAGAGGCGGGAGTATACATGAATTCAGAATTTGATATTGCAGAGCTTATTCATAAGGGCGGTGTGTACGATAACGTTGAGGGTGAAACGCCTGAAAGCGTCTATGAAAAAATAAGTACAATGATCCCGCTTCCGCAGGATATGTCTGCGGAGGCTGTGTACGACGCGCTTGCCGCAAGAGAACGGGTTCTGAGCACGGCTGTCGGCAACGGGATCGCGCTTCCTCACGCGCGCGCTCCGATCATGAAGTCCGTTGACGATCAGCGGATCTGCATCGTATATCTGAAAAATCCTCTGGATATGAAAGCCCCCGACGAACGGAAGGTTTTTGTCATGTTTGTTCTGCTGACGTTCAATTCACAGTCCCATCTGAGGATACTGTCCAGCCTTGTAACGTTGTTCAGAAAAACTCAGTTTCGCAAACTGCTTGAAAAACATGCAGGCGAGGCGGAGCTGCTTAATGCTATCCGTGAACTTGACTGATTTAATAATATAAAAGCAATTTTGGAGTAGTGTATGAACGAAAAGGCAATCAACGCTGTCGCAGCATCCGTACGCAGTTTGTCGATGGATGCGATTCAGAAGGCAAATTCCGGACATCCCGGAATTCCGCTTGGTGCCGCAGAACTTGCGGCTGTTCTTTATGGAGAAATCCTGAAGTATAATCCTGCCGATTCAAAGTGGCCCGACCGGGACCGTTTTGCAATGTCTGCCGGACACGGCTCAATGTGGCTGTATTCGATTCTTCATCTTGCAGGATACGACGTACCCCTTGATGACATCAAAACATTCCGCCAGGTTGGATCAAAATGTCCGGGCCATCCGGAATACGGCGAAACTGACGGCGTTGAAAACACAAGCGGGCCGCTCGGACAGGGCGTGTCCATGGCAGTCGGTATGGCTATTGCCGAAACGATGCTCGCCGCCCGTTTTAACACAGCGGCGCGTAAAATTGTAGACCACTACACGTATTCTCTCGTGGGTGAGGGATGTCTTCAGGAAGGCATTTCGTCCGAAGCGAGCAGTCTTGCCGGTCACCTGAAGCTGAACAAACTGATCGTTTTTTACGATGAGAACAAGATCAGCATCGACGGCCCGACTGATATTACGTTTACCGACGATATCGCGAAGCGGTACGAAGCGTACGGCTGGAACGTCCTTAAAGGGGATATGTACAACCCTGCCGAAATTATACGGCTCGTCGCGGAAGCGAAAAAGGGCGGTAAACCGACGCTCATCATGCTCAAGTCGATCATCGGTAAATATGCACCGAAACAGGGAACGCCTGACGTTCATGGTGCAGCGCTTGGTCCGGACGGAGTGAAAGCTGCGAAAGAGGCGATCGGTCTGCCCGTGGATAAGGAATTTTACGTGCTTCCCGAAGCATACGATTATTTTAACGGACAGAAGGCTGCCCGCGCGCAGAAAGAAGCGGACTGGAAGAAGGAATTCGACGCGTGGTCTGCGGAGAATCCGGAACTGCGCAGACAGTGGGATGCGTTCTATTCGGATTCAGCTACGGCCGACGTTCCCGACGTTACGTTTAAAACCGGCGATTCTATGGCGACACGCGACGCGAGCGCCAAAGTGATCAATATGATCGCTCACCGTTACGGCAACTTTGTCGGCGGTTCTGCCGATCTTATGGGACCGAATAAAACGAAGCTCGACGACTGCGACGGACGTCTACACGCCTGAGAACAGGAAGGGACGCACGATCGAGTACGGTATCCGCGAATTTTCAATGTCTGCGGTTGCCGCCGGTATTAAACTTCACGGCGGCCTGCGGCCGTTCGCTGCTACGTTCCTTGTGTTCAGCGATTATCTGCGCCCGTCGCTTCGCGTGGTGTCCATCATGAAACTTCCGGTGATTTACGTGTTTACGCACGATTCTATTTACGTTGGAGAAGACGGTCCGACTCATCAGCCGATCGAAACGCTGACAGCGCTCCGTGCGATTCCCGGCGTGCAGGTGCTCCGTCCCGGCGATGCGGAAGAGACTGTTGAAGCGTGGAAAATGGCGTATGAAAGCAAAGACCACCCGGTGTGTCTCGCGCTCACAAGGCAGAAGCTTGCCGTCTACGCGAAAGCGGACCCTGACTGGAAAAATACGGTTCGCACCGGAGCGTACATCGTACAGGAAGGAAGCGGAACGCCGGATATAACGGTCCTTGCTTCCGGTTCCGAAGTAGACATGGCGCTTGACGCTGCGAAGCTTGTTCCGTCGAAGAAGATACGCGTCGTGTCCGTTATGGACCTGAAGCTTTTTTCGCAGCAGGATAAAGTTATCCGCGACAAGCTTATCGGTAAAACGAAGCGCGTCGTTGCGACTGAAGCCGGAATCAGTATGGAATGGTTCCAGTTCGTACAGAACAAGGACGATATTTTCTGTATCGACCGGTTCGGCGAATCAGGCCCTGCCGAAGCTGTGGCAGAAGATATGAAATTTACCCCGGCGGATTTTGCAAAAGTGCTTGCCCGCTGAACGGAAATAGTTCAACAGCCGCGTTCACGCCTCCTGCAGGTGTGAACGCGGCATACAAAAAGCCCGTGCGGGTTACACAAGTGTTACCCGCACGGGCTTTTTTATGTCAGGATCACGTGCTTCCTTTTATTTCGGGGACAGCAGTTTGTTCTTTTTTTTCGCGTAGATCCAGGTGCCGGCATAAAGGGCTGTGCCTGCCAGTATCATTCCGAAGCAGAGAACCTGCCCCGTGGAAAAATTAAAAAGGGAGGTGTTTATGTAGATAGGGGCGTTCGTGTCTTTTGCAATGCGGTAGCCGATGTCCGCATCCGGTTCCCGGAAATACTCAATAATAAAGCGCACGACGCCGTACCCGACGATATACACGCTTGAAAGTTCTCCGTCCCAGCGTTTATGCTTCCGCAGCAGCCAGAGGATGAGCCACAGTACGAAACCTTCAAAAAAAGCTTCATACAGCTGGCTGGGATGGCGCGGCAGGTTTACGAGAGGAGCGCCGGACTGAACGGCCATACCCGCCTGTGCGGCGAAGCGTTTAACCCAGTCAAGGCTTGAAGAGAACCGCTCGGCTCCGGGAAACACCATGCCCCACGGCATCGTCGTGATTCTGCCGTACAGTTCGCCGTTGAGAAAGTTTCCGATGCGGCCGAACGTATACCCGGCAGGGATCGCAACTCCCATAGCGTCTATCCATTTGAAACAGGGGCGTTTGTGTCTCCAGCACCAGAAAAACATGCCGCACAATCCGCCTATGAAACCGCCGTGGTAGGACATACCGGCTAGTCCCGTGAACTGGTGCGTTATTGTGTCGAACGGCCAGAAGATGAGCCATGGTTTCTGACGGTACAGTCCGCTTGTGTCGTAAACGAGCGTTGAAAAAATACGCGCTCCGACAAGAAGGAATATGATACCGCACGCGATAAAGCTGAATATATCGTCTTCCGTGGCGGTATACGTGCCGTCGTTGAGCGCGCCTTCCTGCATTTCCCTGCGCAGAATAAAGAACGCCGTTACGAAAGCGCAGATATACATGAGTCCGTACCAGCGCAGTAGTCCCAGAATGGGAATCCCCGGGAAAATCTCCGGATGGATCCATGAAGGATACGTTACATAGAGTGGTAAAAACGACATTTGAATTTTCCTTTTATTATATTTTATAGCCCTGCGATACTGCTTTTACCAGTTTAGACTTGAGAAGCAGATTCTCTTTCTTTAGCTGCGTCAGCTCGTACTGCTGGGTCCGTATGGTTTCTGCAAGTTCCCCGACGGTGAGCGTGCCGCTTCCGACAAGCTCGTCTATCCCGGAAAGTTTGTAGCCGTAATCTTCTGTCGCTTCCTCTTCGGCGATCTGGAACGAATCGGAACCGTTCGTGTCTGCGCTGTAGGCCTGATCGAACGTCCTCGGTTCGCTTGCGAGAATTTTTTCCGCGATCCGGTAGATCGCCTGTGAAAGGACAGCCTGCGGTTTATACACGATGATAGGAAGCTGTGAAGCAAGCGCTTTGTCCTGCAGTGAATCGCGGTACATGATGCCGAGGTGTTCGATTTCCAGTCCCAGATACTGGCTGCACGATCTGCGGATACGCTGCGCCTTGTCCGCGTCCTTGGGGTCGTCGATCATGTTCATGATAAGTCTCGGACGGAACGCTTTCATGCGGGTGATGAACAGATCGGTGTTTTCCCGGTCAGTTTTTCGGAGCGTTTCGATGAGTTTCGGAATGTAGAGCCGCTGGAGCGACGTTGAATCCTTCCGCAGTTTTTCCAGCTGTTCGAATCCCGGCGAACCTTTTTTATACGTTGAATACATAAGGCGGAATACCGCGTTTTTAAGAAACAGGTACCCGTTGAGAGTGGCGGTGACTGTCGGCGCGGTAACGACGATGCCCTGCGGTGAAAGCAGGAACATGTCGAGGATGATCTGATGCGTTCCAGCTCCGAGGTCAAGTACAAGGTAGTCGGCGTCTATATTCTGAAAGTTTCGTATCAGTTTTGTCCGTTGAAAGGGTTTGAGCGCAGTGAGTCCGGGGATCTGGCTGTCGCCCGCGATGAAGCTGACGTTCTCGTATTCGGTTGGTGAAATGATGTCTTCAAAATTTCCGTGGTCGGTCAGCCATGCGCCGAGACTTGCGTCGGGAACGGTGTGCTGCCCGATGACGAGATGCAGATTTGATGCGCCGAGGTCAAGATCCGCCATTACAACTTTTTTACCGGCCTGGCCGAGTGCGATGGAAAGATTCGCGGATAAAAGACTTTTTCCGACGCCGCCTTTTCCGCTGGCAACAGGAATAATTTGCATATAATAAGTATAACACACCGCCGCTTTTATGCATAGTTGCAATTTTCAATCCGGTAACGTAGAATGGACGCATGAATACTATCAGCAGAAAGTATAGCAGAATAGGACACGCGTTTGCGAGCGTTGTGTTTTTTCTGTGCATTTCCATTACATCTTCCCAGTGTTTTGCACAGTCGTCGGTAGATAATAAATCGGTTTCTAATTTTCAGTATATGAAGAAAATCAGCGCCGTTTTTGACTACGTGCAGCAGAATTATGTTGACGAGGTTGATCCCAAAGTATTGTACGAAGGCGCGCTGAAAGGGATGCTTGAAGCCCTGAAAGATCCGTACACGCTGTATCTTGATCCGAATACGATGCGCGATCTTTCGGATACGACGGCGGGCAATTTCGGCGGCGTCGGGCTTTCAATAAGCAAGCCGACCGAGTCGAGCCCTGATAAACCCGCGTATATCGAAGTGGCTTCTCCCATAGAGGATACACCCGGTGCAAAAGCCGGGATCCAGTCGGGCGACTATATTACCGCCGTAGACGGACAGCCGACGGCGGATATGACGATGGAGCAGGTGCTCGATCATCTGCGCGGTGAAGTTGGAACGCCTGTGACCTTATCGATTCTCCGCGGCAGGGATATTACGTTCGACGTAAAACTTGTACGCGCCGTTATAGAAGTTCCTACGGTGAAATACGGTATGATCGGCAGTACCGGCTATCTGCGCATTATTGAATTTACGCCGGAAACGCCGCACCGCGTGCAGGAAGCGCTCGATTCGTTCGCCAAAAGCGGATATAAGAGTCTGATCATCGACCTGCGCGACAATCCGGGCGGGCTTATCACGAGCGTCGTCGATATTGCCGACAAGTTCATTGATTCGGGAACGATCGTAGCGACGAAGAGCCGCCTGAAATTTGAAAATAACGTCTATACTGCAAGCAAGGATAAAACGACGGTTCCGGCCGGACTACCGATCGTCGTGCTTATTAACCGCGGATCGGCTTCAGCGTCGGAGATACTTTCCGGCGCGCTCAAAGACGATCATCTGGCATACCTTGTCGGTCAGCGTACGTACGGAAAAGGTTCGGTACAGCAGGTGATCCCGCTCAGCGACACGGACGGATTTAAAATGACGATGGCGCGTTATTACACTCCGAGTGATACGAATATCGACAAAATCGGTATTCCGCCCGATAAGGAAGTGCTGTATCCGCCGTTGACCGACGAGAACGAAAAAGCATACGCCGCACTCATGAAAGCTAACGTCATTGCTTCGTATACCGACGGACATCCGTCCATGACTGAAAAGGATATAGCTGCATTTGCGCTTGAGCTTCAGAAAAAGTACGCGCTCGACGTAAGTCTGCTGCGGAGACTTATCCGGCTTGAAGTGACCCGCCGCACGGGAACGCCGCTGTACGATCTTGATTACGACATTCAGCTGAACGCAGCGCTTGACGTTCTGAAAACGGCGGATTTTAGTCAGCTTGTTAAGTCGACGAAGACGCTTAAAGAGCTGCAGAACGACGCTGCTGTGAAAGACGCTGCCGCGAAACCTGCCGTAACTGCTTCGAAATAATGCGCCAGTTTCTTTCAGATGCACGTCCTGACAAGAAAGGAATGTTACAGATAACGGGAAAAGACTACCGTTATCTGCGTAAGGTGCTTCGTGTGCGTGCAGGCGATATGATAGAAGTTCGTCCTGCGGACGGCGTGCTCGTTCCCATGACGGTATGTCAGATAAACGACGCATCGGGCAGCGTAACGCTCCAGATTTGCGCCGCTCCAGAGCAGGACGCGGAAGCGAACGTTGCAAGAGGCGTTGCGGCAAGTACGGTAGGCGGCGATGTGCCGCCCGTCGAATACATGCTTATGCAGTTTATTGCAAAACCGCAAAAAATGGAGCTGATAATCAGACAGGCTGTTGAATGCGGCGTTGCCAGGATCGTTCCGGTCATAGGCGAGTATTCGCAGAAAGGCAGCGTAGACGCGCTTCTTGGAAAGGCATTGAAATCCGAGCGCATCATGCGTATAATCCGTGAAGCGCGTGAACAGAGCGGTTCGCCCGTAGAGACTACGGTACACGAACCGGTGACTCCGGCAGAAGCTGCCGCGCTGTGGAAAGCGTCATGCGAAGGTTTTCCGGCGGAGCAGTCAGCAGCCGTCGTGCTTTCCGAGCGGACAGAGTTCTGCAAACCGCTCGGCGCTGTCGTGGCAGCAGCTCCGTTCGTGCAGCGAGCCGCCGTTGCCGTAGGATGCGAAGGCGGAATCAGTCCGAAAGAGATCGAGATTTTGACGGAGAGCGGATTTATCCCCGTCCATTTTGCCAGCAACATTATGCGGTGTGAAACTGCGGCCCTGTACGGCGTTGCAGCGCTTCAGACTGCGGTAATGGACGCGCGTGCAGAATAAAGAGGTTTATATGGCGATTCAGAGAATAACAATAGCGGGAGTGCCTGTCGACATCTGCCGGTCGGAAAATCTGGAAGAAGAAGTACTTGAGCTTCTTGCAAAACCGGGAACCAAGCAGATTATTTTTTTGACTGTTTGGAATCTGTTAAAAGCACATCGCAACAGCGAATATGCGGAATGTCTTCAGAACGCCGATCTGGTTCTACCCGTATCAAAGAGCATTATCAGAGGTGCGAAATTTCTTAAGAAGTCGATTCCTGTCCGGTATAATCCGTTCAACGCGGTCATAGAGGTTCTGTCGATCCTGGAAGCGCATTACAAATCAGTTTATCTGCTCGGGGCGCGGAAAATGACCCTTCAGAAGGCTGAATCCAACGTGCGTACGACGTTCCCGTCGCTCCAGGTCGTGGGCAGGTACATCGGCTACTATCCGAAGGGCGCGGAAGAGGCGGTGGTTGAGGCGATATACAAAGCTTCTCCGTCCCTTGTTCTTGTGTGTGAAGGGATAAAGGAAAAAGATTTCTGGGCATACCGCCGGAGAAACCAGTTTTCATCGAGCATTTTTATTTATTACCGCGACGCGCTCGGTATTTTTTCCGAACGTATCAAACGCGTGAGCGAAAAGACGTTCAACAGGGGCCTTGAAGTATACGCGGAGATCCTGCACAATCCATTTAAGATTTTTTTGATTTTTCCCTATTTGTGGTATATACTGATCCTTGTCTGGTATCGTTTGTTCAAAAAGTGATCTCTTTAGTGCGTGAGTTCAGTTTCATGCCTTAACCGCATCGTTCTGGTTTCGGATCGTTCCGATGTGATCGGTCTGTGCCGGAACGCACTGGGATCTGTGTATTCGATCCAGTTGGTTGATTATGCGGATTTTCCGCCGTTTTCGCTGGATACGTTCCCTTGTGTGCTGCTTGTGGACGCGTCGCGTCCATGCGAACCGATTGAGGCGGTACTTACCAAGACAAGGTCTCATAACAGGCTGATTATTTTTGTTTCAGGCGCGATGAGCCGTGTGCTCAGCCGCGCGCCGCCGATGTGCTGTGTTCCTTTTCCCTGTGACGCGTCTTTGCTGCGGCGCATGGTGGAACAGCGGGCAGCACTGCTGCCTGAAGCGTTGTTGTCTTCGTCAAAGGTGTGTCTGCCGGAACCTGCAGAGGCTGATATTGCCGGGTTTGAAAAACTGACCGGTACGTCGAAGGAACTTCGGACCGTAAAACGGCAGCTTGCTGCGGTTGCGGCGGAAAATCTGACTGTCCTGCTGCTCGGAGAGAGCGGAACAGGAAAATCGCTTGCCGCGGGGCTGCTTCACCGGTGTTCCCGGCGGAAAAACAAAAACTACGTACCGGTCAATATGGCTTCTATACCGGACGGGCTTGTCGAAAGCGAACTGTTCGGGACTGTTCCCGGGGCGTATACAGGCGCGGTAAAACGGGCCGGCCGGTTTGCCAAGGCAGACGGCGGTACATTGTTCATGGACGAGATCGCTGAAACGTCCGCGAATCTTCAATCAAAACTGCTGAACGTTCTGGAGACGGGTTTTTTCTGCAACGTGGGATCAGACACGGAACATCATGCTGACGTGCGTTTTATCTGCGCTACGAACGAAGATCTGCTGTTCCTTGTACGGACAAAACGGTTCAGGGAAGACCTGTATTACCGTATTGCCGATTATACCGTTATTATTCCGCCTCTGCGGGAACGGCGCAGTGACATACCGGAAATTGCCGGACCGATCCTGACGGAATATGGAAAATCATTATCAGAAGAAGCGCTTGAACTGCTTATGGAATATGACTGGCCGGGAAACGTGCGGCAGTTAAGAAGCTGTCTGCGAAGATCATGCATCCTTACCAGGTCCGGTACGATCCGGCCTGAAAACGTCAGATTTTAGGAGTATCCTCAGTTTCCTGCGGAGTTCCGTTTCTTGCTGCAAGTCCTGCCGCTTTTGTGAAGGTTTTTTCTATATATCTGGCTTCTCCCTCTGAAAGAGCCGACCGGGAAAGGATCCCCCGCCAGAACTGTTCCATTTCGGGCCGGCCTGTAACGCTGAAAAACCCGATCTTCTGAAGGTTGTCTGCTATTGTTGCGACCGTCTGGTCTATCCGGGAAAGCGGGAGCGGCGTGTAACCGGTGATGCCCTTCGTTTTTTCTCTGAATAGGTGGTAGCATATGATCTGTACGGCGTGTGACAGATTAAGGGATGCAAAATCTTCGCATGAAGGTATCGTAACTCCGAGAGTGCACTCTGCCATTTCATCGTCTGTGAGTCCGGTGCGTTCGTTGCCGAAGACTGCTGCGACAATTCCGCCCGCCGTCTCTCCGGGGCTGCCGGTTATATCGGACGTTTTTGCGGCAAATTCTTCCGGGAGCAGCAGCTTGCCTTTTCTGTTTTTTCCGCGGCGTCGCGTCGTGCCTGCGGAAAGCGTACAGTCTGCAGTAGCTTCGGTGATCGATCCGTAGAAACGGGCTTGTTCCCAGATTAAACCTGCGTGAATGGCCAGAATATGTATTTTTTCATCGTCGAAATCCGCTCGATTTCCGACAATACGCATGTCACGTATGCCGTTGTTTGCCATTGCCCGGCACGCGGCGCCGATATTGCGGCTTTCTTCAGGCCTGACGAGCAGAACGCATATTTTTTTCAGATCCATGGCGCAAGTATACTTGTTTTTAGGATTATGCGCTATATAATTATATTAAGCATAAATCGGTATTTTTCCTTTAAAGAAACGGGAATAAATCCGATATTGAATATAGCAGTAATGGATGCTTATGATATATTGATTTGACATTCTTGCAATTTTTGGTGTATCATAATTAGTAGTTTAAAAGTTTTTTTTCCGGATGGCGGAGGCATATGGTAAATAGTAATAACCTTGTTCCGGGTTTTAATGAGGAAAAGGACGATAGCCTTAAGATTTCTCTTGAAAAAGTTGATGACGTCCCGAACGGATTGTGCATTTATCTTAACGGTTATATCGATACATATAATTCTAATTTCTTCCAGAAAAAGATTCAGAAAGTTGTGGAATCCGGGTTTATAAATCTTATTTTTAACTGTTCATCGCTTAATTATGTTTCATCCACCGGTATAGGTTCGTTCACGGCGTTTCTTAAAATGGTTAAGCCGAAAGGCGGCGATATTGTGCTTCTTGAGATTCAGCCAAAAGTGTATGAAGTGTTTCAGCTGCTCGGTTTTTCACAGTTTTTTAATATCAAGGATACGACGGAAGACGCAATTTCATTCTTTAAAAACGGCGCGCCTGTCGTCAGCAGCATATTTCCGAAAGTGTTCGCGTGCCCTGTGTGTACGAAACGTCTGCGGGCAACGCGTTCAGGGCGGTTCCGCTGTTCGGAATGCAAGTCTATTCTTGCTATAGACGCTCAGGGGAATGTTTCGCTCGGATGAACGGAACAAACGTAAAGGAGGCCGGTTGCAGTGCAAGCCGGTCTTTTTTTATGCCCGGCGGTAATCCACCAGCGTCAGGGTATAACCTGTGGATAAGCGTGGATAACCTGTGGATAAATGTGGAGAAAAACGAGAAGACGTTTGTTACCAGTGTTAAAAAGTATCCAATTATGCTAAAAACTTTAATGCGGCTGTATTGGTCTTTCTAAATGTATATAATATAAACAGTTAAGTAATAATACTATGCAGGAGCTATTTTCTGGTATTGTGAAGAGATATAAAGAAGTCCTTTTTTGGGTTTTAAATTGTGGATAACTTGTGGGTAATCAGTGTATTAGTGTGTGGATATAACAGATAAGAAAATGGCAAATCTGCCGATAATATAAAAGAATAAAGGACTGGAGACGCAATGATAAAGTCACTAAAAAAAGCACTTTTACTGATTCCGGCATATATATTGATACTTCTTTCAGGGTGTGTGATAGGTGTGCTTTTATATATGCTGTATTATAATACGACAGGGCTTGTTGCGGGTAAACCTTTGCAGCTGTTCAATATACACGCGCTGTATGCAGGTTTTTTCGTTATTGCGCCGATAGTCATTATGTTGTCCGGCGGCATTTTAAGCTGTTACCGGATCAGGCACTCAAAAGGCGGTTTCCTTCCGGTGCTTATGTTCATTCTGCTTGGTGCCGCTGCGTGGGGTGTCGTTTATCCTTCGTTTATTCAATTTAAAAGCCGGTTTGCAACGGCGGTCACGCCGGAGAAAACAGCGCTTACTCCCGGCTATTTCCGGCGTGCCGGTTCTACGGTGGTTTATGTTCCTGTAAGCCCTCTGGCGGTACACGCTGTCGTTATAAACGAAGCTGCCGCACCTGATGCCGCGCTTTCACTGCAGAAAATCAGTGTTGTTGAACCGGTTCTTGATGCTTCGCCATTTAAAGACATTCTGATCAGGGATACGATCCCGGTTATGCCGGGATGGATACTGCAGGGATTTGCGGATATTGAAATGCGTGCGGAACAGGCATGGAACAGCGGATACGTCAGCTGGCTTTGTTTTGCTTCGTTCGGGCTCGCGCTTTTTTCTTCTTATGCGCTTACGTTCTGCAGCCAGTGGCGTTTAGTCGATGTTATTTATCTTTGTGTCATGCAGTCGGGTATTCTGTCGTTTAATCTTCTGTATTATTCCGGGTATGCGCGTCCTGTGAGGGCGTATGCCGAGCAGGTTCTGAGCCGGATCAAATTCGTTCCGCCGCTTGACGAACCGCTGCTTGTGTGCGTGAACGTGTTCTCGTCTCTTGTCTTTATCTGTGTAGGTGCTGCCGCTGCGCTGACGCAGATGAAAACGAACAGAAGGAGAAGTATATGAAACGCGTGCTGCAAATACTGTTCGGGTATGTCGTATTCTGTTTTTGTCTCTGCCTGGCAGCCGGTTTTTTTACGGGTACGGTACCGGAGCTTCTTGAAAGGTCGGTCCGGTCGTACCGGCTGTATGCCGGACTCAGGTATTTCTGTCTCATACTTCCCGCTGTCGCACTGACTGGGTTTACCGTAGGCTGTGCTGTTTCTTTTGGCCGTAACCCTGAAGGGAGCTTTATGCGCTTTTCTCCGGCCATGTTCCAGCGGTACGGTCATATAATGGTTGTCGGACTGGTCTGCTCGTTTATTCTCACCTGTACGGCAGAGATCGGTACGCCGCTGCTTGTTTCAAGGCAGTCGCAGCTTGCTCAGATGCCGAAGCGCGTGCGGGAATACGTGCGTATTGGAAACGCGTCGTATGATTCAGGCAACCCGGGACTGGCGTTTCAATACGCGCAGCTTGCGGTTAAACTTGATCCTAAATCCAGAGACGCACTGGAGCTTTCTTCAAAGGCCGAACTGCCGCAGAAAACGAATGTAAAACCGGATATACCGGATATGGTTCCTGAGATTTCTTCCGGGGTGAGTGAAGAAGGGTATTCCGTGAGTACGCTGAGAAAAAAGGCGGAAGAAGCATATGCGAAGGGAAACTGGTTTGACGCTCATTATTATGCCGAAACGGGGATAGCGGTCGCGTCTGCGAAAGATACGAACGTTGAACCGCTCAAACAGACGGCCGCCGCGGCGTGGAACAAGCTTTCACAGTCGGAAAAGCCCGCTGAAACAGAAGACGAGCGGATATACAAGCAGAAACTGGAAGGGTATAAAACGCTTATGGACGGCGACAATCTGAAGGCGTATTATATTTTCAGGACTCTCTCTCAGCAGTCCCGTGCGCTGTCGGTTGATCCGGATGTTGTGCGCTACCTCAACCTTGCAGGCAAACGTGTTGCTGCTGAAAGTTTCTTTATTGACGAAACGTTCAACGTGCAGGAATTCGAGAACGCGGGAAACGTGTATTTTTCGCTGCATCGTGCGGACGGTTCCGTCGACGTGGTATACATAAAGGGAGTTACGGCTGTAAAGGGTAGTGACGGGATGGTTCAGTATCTGCGCGGGCTTTCAATCGTTTCGACTGATAAAGACGGAACGTTCCTTCGGAGCATGCACGTGGAGTATGCGAAGCTTATAGAAGTTCCGGTATCGGACTTAGACAAGGATACGGTTGTCTCTCTGGGACTTGACCCAGATGTTACATCCGTTCCGTATCTGCTTCTCAGATCCGTAGACCGCGACACGGAAGGGGTCGCCGCTATGCCGCAGTACGAGTATGCGGATAAACAAGGGGCGGCGGACGAAGTACAGATGATCCTTCCGTTATCGTACGACGATTTTGAACTGCTGCTGGAAGCGTCTGCGGGACCGGAGTTGATGACTATTCCGTCCATATTCCGTTTTACAGGAAAAGCGGTGCGATACGGTTTTTCAGAGGAAGTGTTCGAACAGATCATGCTTAACAGATCGCTGTATCCGCTTTTTATCCTTCTTATATTTATTCTGGCAGCGGGGTTTGCGTGGAATTACCGGATCGGTGAAAAACTGATGTTCAAGACGGTTTGGGTCGCGGTTTTTCCTATTTTTTCGGTCGTCGCCTATCTGTTGTTTAAATCGGCCGAATGGCTGTATAAACTGTTCAATTACGTGATTCTCGGGGCTGCGGGAACACAGTCTGCGCTTGCTGCGGGCTGCGGAGTGTACGTTGGGGTGCTGATACTTGTCTCGCTGGTGTTCCTGTCGAGGAATTCTGCAGATGCTGCGTGACAGTGCGGTGAAAAAAAGCAGACGGGCTGCGGAGTTTGTTAATCGATACGCGTTTGCAGTGCTTTGTCCCGCCGCGGGATGTTTTGCGGGAGTGTGGGGGGCGCTGGCGGGGCTTGCCGCAGGGACTTTTATTACGCTGGTTCGGATCAGGAGACTTGACGAGAAAGGGTGGAAACGCGCGGTAGAACAGGGGAATCCTTCGGGGGCGCCCGGCGAGCCGTTTCCCGGCGCGCTGTACGTATGTGCTCTGGCCGTTTACAGCCTTGAAGATACCGGGGAACCGGCAGGGCTTGCAAAAAAAACGTTCGGCAGCGAATACCGCGCCGACTGGTGGTCGCTCTGCAGGGCGGCTGCGTCTGCGTCTCAGCTGAACTCCGATCTGCTTGTAGAATGTCTCGCGCACGTTATCAGAAAAAACACAGGGCTGTATTCTCCTGATATGATGCGGAACGTGTTTACCATGCTTAAAACCGCGGAGTGTTCCTGGAATGAGGAAAGGGAAAGTGAAAAACCGTCCCGCTATCTGGCCGGACTGCTCGACTATCATTATGTGAGCGGGGAGCTTTCTTCTGCCTATCATACGCTCGGACTCGTTCCCGGCGCTACTCCGGAACAGGTGCGTGCGGCTCACCGGAAACTGGCGGCTAAATTTCATCCTGACAGCAGCGCGGCTGACTCCGGCTCGTTTATGCGCGTTCAGTCAGCCTACGAGCTTATTTTACGTCAACTGTAGTAATATGCGCACCGACCGAACGCAGCCGGTCGACAAGATGTTCGTATCCGCGTTCGATCTGATACACGTTGCTTATCCGGCTTTCACCGTGTGCGGCCATGGCGGCGATGACCATTGCCATTCCGGCGCGTACGTCGGGAGACACGAGATTATCGCCGTGCAGAATACGCGGACCGGACACGACGGCTCTGTGAGGATCGCAGAGTGTTATGCACGCTCCCATGTTGATCAGCTTATCTACGAAAAACATTCGCGATTCGAACATTTTTTCAAAGATAAGCACGGTGCCTTCAACCTGAGTCGCTACGACCGTCATGATACTCGTAAGGTCCGGTGGAAATCCGGGCCACGGAGCGTCGTCGATCTTTGGCGTGGTGCTTCCAATATCGGTGTTCACCTTGAGTTCCTGTACGGTGGGGAAAACAAGGTCTGACCCTTCGACCGTCCATGAAATGCCGAGTTTGTTAAAACCTATGCGCATAGGCCGCAGGTCAGGGGGATTAATGCCGGTGATCCTGATCGATCCGTGGGTTGCCGCGGCCAGGCCGATAAAGGAACCTATTTCCATGTAATCCGGCCCGATGGTGAATTCACATCCGTGCAGCCTGCCTACGCCCTTTATGCGCAGAATGTTGCTGCCCGTGCCTGTTATGTCCGCACCCATGGCAGAGAGCATATTGCACAGATCCTGAATATGCGGCTCGCTTGCGGCGTTTGAAATTATCGTTGAACCTTCTGCCATGACGGCAGCCATAATGGCGTTTTCTGTTGCCGTAACGGACATTTCATCGAGAAAGATGTCTGTTCCGGCAAGTTTATTCGCGGTAAAAACGAATTTTCCGTTTACCTCTACGTGCGCGCCCAGCTGCGTGAGCGCGACGAAATGCGTGTCCAGCCGCCGTCTGCCGATAACATCTCCTCCCGGCGGCGGCATTTCTGCTTTACCGGCACGTGCCAGAAGCGGACCTGCGAATAGAATTGAAGCCCGTATTTTTTTTGACAGATCCTTCGGTATGGTCGTGTTTTCAATTTTTTCTGCAACAATTTTCCAGCTGTGCGTTCCCACGTTCACCGCGGTGGCGCCGAAAGACTGAAGAATGCTCAGCATGACCGCGGTGTCTTCAATATCGGGAATATTGTGAAGAATGACCGGTTCCTGAGTGAGAAGGGCGGCTGCGATGCACGGCAGCGCAGCGTTTTTGTTCCGCTGGCGGCGATAGTTCCCTTTATGGGGAATCCGCCGTCGATAACATATTCATGCATTGTGTTCTCCCGAAACGATCCGTGCGAGATTTATTATAATATCGGCAGCTTTTCCCATTTGGCTCAGCGAAGCCCATTCCGTGCGCGAGTGATAATTATGCGCGCCGGTGAAAATGTTCGGAGTGGGTATGCCCATTTCCGTAAGGCGCGAACCGTCCGTTCCGCCTCTGATGGGCGTGTTAACGGGTTCTACGCCGGAATTCCGGTACGCCTGCTCGAGGTCGCGCACGACTTCAGGATGCTCGTCGAGCTTTTGCTTCATGTTAAGGTACTGCTGCTTGTGTGTCACTTCGCACGTGCCGCCGAACGTGGCTGCCACAGTTTCCGCAATTTTTTCGACGATTTTTTTCCGTTCTTCTATGCCCGGGATGGTGAAGTCCCTGAGCAGAAGGTACACGCTGGCCTTTTCCATATTACCGGACATTTCAAGCGGCGCGTAAAATCCCTCGCGGTTGTCAGTCGTTTCGGGCGTCTGGCGTCCGGGAATATTGGCGGTGAATGCGGAGACCATCGAGACTGCGTTCACCATACCTGCCGCCCTTGCGTCTCCGGTGTGGGAGGCCCGTCCGGTGAACGTGACTGTCGTACCGACCGCGTTGAAACATTCCGTTTCGAGCTGACCGATATGCCCCCGTCAACGGTGTACGCGCGCTTCGACGCGATACGTGCGAGCGGCACTTTATCCATACCGTGTCCGGTTTCTTCGTCGGGAGAAAAAAGTATTTCGATCTTCCCGTGACGAATGTCGGTATGGGAGGCGATGTATGAGACGGCGGTCATGATCGCCGCAATTCCGGCTTTGTCGTCTGCTCCCAGAAGCGTCCGGCCGTCGGTCGTTATTATAGTGTCCCGCTCCGCAGCTGCCTGCGCGAGCGCGCGGTCTTTTGCCGGATCAAGTATGCTCGATCCGGCAAGTTTTATGACGTATCCGTCGTACTTTTCGTGCACTGCAGGCGCGACGTTTTTTCCGCTCACTTCGTCGACGGTGTCGAGATGGGAGAGCACGCAGAACGCCGGCATGCTTTCACAGCCGTCGGATGCTGGAAGCATTCCGTATACGTAACAGTATTCCGTTACTTGAACGTCGGATAAGCCGACGGTTACCATTTCGGAAGCGAGCATCTGAGCGAATTCCTTTTGCTGCGGAGTTGAGGGAATGATACCTTTATCGGCGGAAGCCGAACTGCTTTCCGAATACGTTTTAACATACCGCAAAAAACGTTCAAGCAGTTCTTTTTCATATTTTTGAGACGAGCCAATGTAATTCATGGTACCACTATATGTCTTTCTTCGTGATTTTACAACAGACGGCGGGTCCATTTTTTTTCTATTGGTAATATCAGTCCTTTTGTGCTATAGTATAACCATGCGTTTTGCAAGTACTAGAAATAAAAACGAAACAGTCGGATTTACGCAGGCAGTGCTTGACTGTATGCCCCGCGACGGAGGATATTACGTTCCAGCCGATACGGAGGATCTCCGCCGCTGGATATTATATACTGACGAAAAAACGACGTTCGCATCGATTGCAGGAGCACTCACTTCCGCGTTTATCCACGATGAATTCAGTCCTATAATTTGCGAAACAATAGCCACGAAAGCCTTCCCGTTTGAACCTGTCGTCCGCTGCCTTGACGACACGTATTATATGCTCGAACTGTTTCACGGCCCTACCGGGTATCACCGTGATTTTGGTATTTCGTTTCTAGTTTCATGTCTTGAGACCATTCTGCAGATGCAGGACAGCAGCGCAGTGTTTCTTTCTGTGACGCGTGCGGAACTGGGTTCCGTTCTGGCTCACGAACTCAGGGATAAAAAAAGGATAAAAGCTGTCGTCGTTTATCCGAAGGGAACCGTTCAGGGAATGCAGGACAGTGATTTTGTGTGGAACGGCGGTAATATTTATCCTGTTGAAATAGACGGTACCGAAGCGGACTGTCACGCGTTTGTACGCCGCATTTTTGCGGAACACGATTTTGTCGCGGCAAACAGGCTGACCGTCGCGAATACAGCGAACATTGGACGTCTGCTGCCGCAGGCTTTTTTTTACCCGTTCGCGTTTTCCAGACTTAAAAACCGCACTGCAGGGGATATTTATTACGCTCTCGCACCGGGAAATTACAGTAATATTGTCGCAGGTCTATACAGCTGGCAGTTCGCGCTTCCGCTTAACGGCTTTTTGACGCCCGCAACCGACGCGCTTTCCGTAGACCCTCTGGGAAACTGTCAGCTGCTTGATTCGCTGGTCCCGTTGAACCAGCGCCAGCCGGCCGATCCGATCGATCCTTCCAACCTTGAGCGCCTTGAAGACGTTTTTAGCGCGAATAAACTCATGATGCGGAATTTTGTGTATCCCGTGAATCTGAGCGACGACATGGTGGAACGTGCGGCAAAAGATCTGTTTATGAAGTATCACGTGTATGCCGACAGGCACACGGCGCGCGCGTATGCGGCGGCAAAGGCGCACGAGGACATGGTCAGAGAAGACGCCGGTGCAGTTGTTCTGATCGCGCGCGACCATCCTTCTCTTTCCGCCGATTACATCCGCCATACGATCGGCGAAGTGCCGGAAACTCCAGATAATATACGCGCCGCCGTCCGTCCCGTAATCCTCGGCAGACCGGCGATAAAAACAGTTGAAGAACTGCGGTCAATAATAATAAATATTAATAAGTAAGAGACAGTATAGCCGGAAAGGAATAAAAAAGCGGTGGT
>Ga0183099_1000375_pt1 | contig 34147 bp, 35 predicted proteins | sample Biomet1_FD_127788 | JGI IMG/M metagenome (GOLD analysis project Ga0183099, IMG submission 127788) | Microbial communities from bioreactor (seeded with anoxic lake sediment) at LBNL, California, USA - Biofuel metagenome 1 | ecosystem: Engineered > Bioreactor > Anaerobic > Unclassified ... | reverse complement strand
ACAGCGTCAAATCCGGCTACGGTCAGATGCCCTTTATCGTTAATGTTTAAATTCTTTTGCAGCAATTTTACCAGGCTCACTTTCTTTGGTAGCAAAGGGTACTTACGAGCACCCGTTGCTACCTTGAATTTTCTGTTTGGCAGTTCAATTCAGACCGCCACAAGAGTCATACCTTTCATCCAATATTGTAGGATATGACCACTGTCTTTAAAATTACTGAAATCGCTTCAACTTAAAGTCAGAACAATTTTAGAAAGGCCCATACGCTGCCAACTGGGCGACGAGAACAAATACGACGGCCAAAGCAGACAGGATTAGGAATAGAGGCATTGCCACTTTCATGTACTTATCGTATTTGAGGTTTGCCATTGCCAGATAGGCAAAGATCGTGGAGGAGGTCGGCCAGATCAGATTGGAAAGACCATCGCCAAACTGGAAGGCGGATACGGCTGTCTGTCTTGTTACACCCAGCAGGTCGGACAGCGGTGCCATGATCGGCATCGAAACCATTGCCTGCCCAGAGCCAGAGTTGACAAAGAAGTTTAGAATTGTCTGGAAAATCAACATACCAACTGCGCAGAGCGTTGACGGCAGATGCTGCAGCGGCTGGGACAAAGCATATACGACAGTATCACAAATGGAACCTTTAGTGAAAATTACATAAATTGCACGCGCCAGCGCGATGCACATTGCGCCGAAGTAGAGACTTTGGCCGTACTTGATAAACAATTGGCAGATTTTTGTTTCCGAAAAGCCCGCAACAATGCCGGCATAGATGCCAGAGATAATGAAGATAGCTGTGTACTGGTTTAGCTCATAGTTAAATACGGCTGCGCCCAGAATCATCCATACCACCGTACCAATGAAGCCAATAAGAAGAAGCCAGTCACGCGTGGTCAGTTTGATGTCCGCATACTTTGCCGTCAACTCGTCTTTGCTTGCTGCGCTCGCATCGAAGTCACCCAGTGCATTATTGCGATCTTTCTTTACTTTTGCGCCATACCGAAACACGAACCACATGGAAATGATTGACATGACAGTCCAGCAAATCGTACGCGGCAGCATGCCGGAGAAACTGGGCAGTTGGGCTATTGACTGTGCTACATAGACTGTATACGGGTTCAGCGGGCCGGTAGCGAATCCCACAAAGGTTGGGAACAGTACCATCAGTACACCGGTCATGGTATCATAACCGAACGCCAGCGCAAGTCCGATTGTCATGGGAACGAACGCTAGTTCCGGCGTTATGTTGCCGGTAAAGCCGCCGAGCACGGCGAAGAACGCCATCAAAATTATGGATATGGCTTTTTCTCCCGTATTACCTATCTTTTTTATCGCTTTGAAAATTGCTTTGTTAAAGATATCTGCTTCCATATACATACCAATGCCGGCCACAAAAATGAAGACGCCGCAAATGATACTCGCAGAATCAACAAAGCCTTGCCCGATTGCGGTGAACCACCCCAATATATTTACAGGTTGCTGCTTAATGTAATGGAACGTGCCCGCTACAACAACGCTCGCCCCGTTAACATCCTGACGGTCAAACGTGCCGGCTGGGATAACATACGTCATAATGCCGGCAACACATATCAGTGCCACCAACAACGTGTAGACGTGTATCTCCCACCACTTTTTCTTTTTCTTGGTTTCTTTCTTGATCTCTGTTTCCATAATTTCTCTCCTCTTTTGTGTACTATTTTGCCTCGCTTATGCGAGGTAGTTCCAAATAGAAGAAGCATAAAGCGCAGCAGCAATCGGCAACGCACGCTCATCAGGGTCGAAATGATCGCTGTGAAGCGGCGCACCGGGCTCCTGCGCATGGCTAACGCCAACCTTTATAAAAGCACCCATTGCAGCGCTGGCAAAAAATCCAAAATCCTCAGTTCCCATAGTCGGCTCGTGGAGAAGAAGCACGTTCTTCCCGCCCAACATTCTTTCCGCCGTTGACTTCATCAGATCAGTGGGTGCATCATCATTCACAATGCCCGGATAACTGACAAAGACCTGCACTTCCGCATCCAAGCCCATTGCCTTTGCTACACCCTGTACTAGGGTAACAAACTCGCGCGTGATACGCTCGCGTGTTTCCGGCCCAAGTGTTCTGATGATGCCCTGCATCTTGGCAAGCGGGGGAATGATATTCCCTGCCGTACCAGCCTGAAAACTACCAAATGTGACCACGCATGCATCCGTCGGCGATGTCCGCCGGCTGACAAGCGTCTGAACGGCGGATACGATCTGCGCGCCGCAGACGATGGGGTCAAGACCACGATCCGGCTGCGCGCCATGGCTGGATGCGCCATGTAATGTAATCACGAAAGGGTTGGAGGCGGCATAAGCCTTTCCATAGCGAATGCCAATTTGTCCAACCGGGATTTCTGGATCCACATGCCCGCCAAATACCGCATCGACATGGGGATTTTCCATACAGCCCGCCTTTACCATGCGTTCCGCGCCGCCAGTACCTTCTTCGTTCGGCTGGAAGAAAAATTTCACGTTGCCTGAAAGCTCCTCGCGATGCGAAGTCAGTATCCGCGCAGCACCAAGAGCTGCGGTGGTATGTACATCATGACCGCAAGCGTGCATCATGCCCGGCACTTTTGAAGCGAACGGAAGCCCGGTTTCCTCCTGAACGGGCAGCGCATCCATATCGGCACGTAGTGCAGCAGTTTTACCCGGTTTACCGCCGCGAAGAATCCCGATAACAGAAGTTCCGACGGGATGAAGCACCTCAAGACCCAGTGCTTCGAGCTGTTCCGTGACGAAAGCAGATGTTTCGAACTCATGATCTCCAATTTCCGGATGCTGATGCAGTTTACGACGTATGCGAATCAAATCCTGCGCCATACCATTTGCTTCTAACAACAACTTCTCTTCTATCATGATTTCGCCCCAATCCTTTTTTGTTATCAAATTATCTACGATATAAAAGGTCTCTATAAAAAAATAATCAGTAGATCCTGATAAGATCCTGATGTCAGAAAGTCAATATCTGCATAGTAAATATGCAAAAATAGCACAAAATACCATTGTAAAATTTCTGTAAAATAATAAAATATATCCTTTGATTGAATATTATAGGAGCGCACCCACCATCTGTCAACCTTTTTGGACAAAGTTTTTAATTTTTCGTCTTTTAAATTTTCTAAATTGTCTATTTTTACTAATTCCTAGTGCAATTGAACATTTAGATAGAAACGAAGTCTCTGTTCAGGAAGCCAAACCGGGTGTATTTCTTTTGCGGCGTAAGGTATGGTATGATAAAAAATGGCGGCCGACCGGTGCTTTCTGAGTGGTCGCCTTTGAATGTAAAAGGCGCCAGTCGTTTATCGAAATGCTGTTTAGTACCAGTGCCATCACGGGCTTACCTAGAATGGTACAATGAAAACGCGTATCTCGGATAACAAGAACACGGCCACCGGGGTATAAAATCTCGATGGCCGTGTTCTCTTTTAACCGAATAAGGAGCCGAGCCAAGGGATATCAGCGCTCCCAAATCCAAAATCGGATTCTAATATAGTCCAAAACGCCCAATGAATTGCATCCAGCCTTTAGAAATTCCTTAGCCATACAATAGCTCAAGCCTCTTGTTGGTCTTATGAAAATTAAAATCCAATCGACTGTCTTATATCATAACCCTCAAGACCCAGTTCTGACGAAAGGAATTCGAACCTTGTCAATCTGACCTTTATCATATTCAACGCAACGGGCACCTTCATGCTTTTATAATCGAGTCCCTTGACCATAAGAATCCGTGCATATTCATTGCTGTCGGCGGGGATTACCTCTGCTTTCCCGGATATCTGAAGCCCAGCGAGTTTTTGAAACCCTTCATATGGGTCAAAAACAGCAATATGAACATACGGATTTACCAATAAGTTCGCGAATTTTTCTCCTCCCTCGCTTAAAAAATAGAGAGCCCCGTCTGTATAGGTGTACTCAATTGGGGTGGCGCGAATCCTATCACCGCTTCCCGTAGATAAAACGCAAGTGTTATGGGCCGCAAGAAATGCGTTTATTTTCTTTCGCAGTTCGTTTTCCGGCATAGTCAGGCTGTTTTTTAGCGTTCGTTTTAACTCAATAGCCTTATCAGATAAAGCCTTGTCATCACGGCAATCCTTATAGGCAATGCTAAAGCCGGTCAACTCTGCGAACCGCTTTATCGACTTAGCATCTGCCTCGTCAAGTGCTTCAGGATTTAAAATTCCGCCGAACGAACCGGTCCATACGACGCAGTCACCCAATTCTTTCAGGATGTTTGAAAAGAAACTATCTGTAGAAGGCGCCAATCCAACCGAGAATAGCGCAACTTTCTTAGTTCTAAGCCATTCGAGCTTACTTGATATGAACTGCTGAATTTCAGGCAAAAACTGCTCATTGTATACCGGTGAACCGATGACAACGGAATCAAACTCCGTGTATTTGTCACAGAAGTTCGTCGGAGTAATTATAGCGGATGGCCCCAGAACCAAAGCCAGCTTTTGTACAATGTCTCTTGTTGAACCGTATTTTGTCTCATATACAAATAGTGTTTTGTTCACAAATTTCACTCCTAAAACGAATTAAGAGAATTTGTTTTTACCGCCACTACTCTCTTGGCCTAAGTATATAAACATATTATACCATTTTCAAGCACAAAATCTTTATGCCCCATAACATACTCCATTTTTTATTATTCAACCCGGTAAATTACCCCGCGCCTGTTATAATTTTTAGCATATCCGGGCATACCAGTATATAGTGACCCCGGGGTAACTATGAAAAAACTATGCGGGAAAGTATTCTCTGAAGAATACTCCTGCATAGTTATTTTTTATTTGATTTGAACAAGATGCTCGCTTGTTTCGAAGCATCAGTCGGCAAAGAATGGTCCCCGTAAGTTTGGAACGCATCGGGGACGGATATTGAATCAAGCCATTTCTTCGCTTTCTTTCGACCACAAAATCCGTCGTATTTTATACCACCTGAAATATATAGAACTTCAAGTAATCCGTCTCCGGCACGCCCCACAGGATGGGGTGATCTGGTCCCTGCCGACCGACGTACAGCTGCCGTAGGCTCACCGAAGCATCCAGCGAAGCCTCCGCCAGCACCCGACGGAACAATTCATCCGTCATGAAGTGCGAGCAGGAGCATGTCGCCAGAAATCCGCCTCTGGGCAGCAGCTTCATGGCCTTGAGATTGATCTCTTTATAGCCCGTATAGGCGCTTTTGACCGTTGCGCCGGACTTGGTGAACGCCGGTGGATCGAGGATGATGAAATCGTAGTCACTCCCGCCCTTCGCCGCCATATCCGTCAGGAGGTCAAACACGTCCGCCTGAACAAATTCCACGTTCAGCTCGTTCAGGCGGGCGTTTTCTTTTGCCATTTCCAGCGCCTCGGCGGACACATCCACGGCGGTGACTTTTTCCGCGCCCGCCAGTGCTGCGTTGAGGGCGAAAGCCCCTGTGTGGGTAAAGCAGTCGAGCACCCGTTTTCCTGCGGCGATGCGCGCCACGGCGGCACGGTTGTATTTCTGATCGAGGAAAAAGCCGGTCTTCTGTCCGTTCACATAGTCCACGGCATATTTCACACCGTTTTCCGTGATGACCGTTCTCCCGGATGCCTCGCTTACGGCCCAGCCGCAGAAACGCTCCAGTCCTTCCTTGTCTCGCAGCGGACTGTCGCTGCGTTCGTAGACGGCGGTAACCTCGCCGTCCAGCTCGTCAAGCAGGCACTTATACAGCATCGGCTTGATGCGATCGATCCCAAAGCACAGTACTTCCGCCGTCAGCACATCGTTGTAGCGGTCCACAGTCAGGCCGGGCAGGCCGTCCGCCTCCCCGAACACAAGCCGGCAGTCCGAAAAATCCGCCCCCATGACGGCGCGGCGGTACTCCACGGCGTAGTGTATCCGCCGCTGCCAGAACGTCTCGTCGAATCGATCGTTGGTATTCCGGGACAAAATCCGCACCCGGATTTTGGAGTGATCGTTCACAAATCCCGCGCCGAGCCACCGCCCCTTCCGGGAATATACGTCTACGATGTCGCCCGGTTCATACGCGCCCTGGGTATTTGTCACTTCCTCGCCGTAGACCCAGGGGTGGCCGGCGCGCAGCGAGCGCTCCGCCTTGTCGGTCACGGTAAGGATTGGATAATTTCTTTCCATCTCACACCTTCTTTACAGGGACATTCTACCACAGTATAATAACGATATGAACTATGAAATTGTACGCTCAAACCGCCGCACGGTGTCGCTGGAAATTACGGCGGATTGCCGAGTTTTGGTGCGCGCGCCGCGTCCTATGCGTCAAACCGATATAGTAAAATTCGTCCGGAACCACGATAAGTGGCTGGACGAACACATGGCGCGGGCGCAAAGCCGCGCACAGGCACATCCGGAACCGTCGGCGGCCGTGCGTGCCGTCCTTCTGGAAAAGGCGCGAGCCGACCTGCCCGCCCGCGTGGCCCGTTTTGCAGCCGTCATGTCTCTAAAGCCGGCCGGCGTGCGCATCACGGATGCCCGTCGGCGTTTCGGCAGCTGCTCGGCCCAAACCGTCTTTGCTTTTCCTGGCGGGTCATGCAGTACCCGGATGAGGCCGTGGACTACGTCGTAGTGCACGAACTCGCCCACATCGTCCATAAAAACCACGGTCCGGATTTTTACCGGCTCATAGAAACCGTTCTCCCGGACTGGAAACAGCGGCAGAGTCTGCTTCGGAAATGATTTACACGGCGGGATATCCCCGCCGCTTTCATTTGCCAAGGGCGGTGGAAATATAACCGCTGAATATATCGAACGTGTCGTCGCCCTTGGAGCCACTCTGCGTGTATGTCACGACACCGTCCGGGTCGATGACGACGGAGTACGGAATCCCCGCCAGGAAGTTTCCAAGTCCGGCCGTATCGATCCCGAACACAAAATCATAGCCGCTGGACGCAACAAAATCTTTGGCATCCACCTGCTCCTGCTTGGTAGCATCGGCATCAATCGCCAGCACCACAAGATCGTCACCATAAGTTTTCTTCAACTGCTGAAAAGCCGGCATTTCCTCGATGCAATAATGGCACCAGGTGGCCCAGAAGTTCAGGAGTACGACTTTTCCCCGATAATCGGACAGCTTTGCACTGCCGCCGTTCAGGAGCGTAACGTCGAAGTCGGCAAGTGTGTCCCCTGTTTTCGCCTGAGACAGCGCCACATTGCTTTGCGCGGCTGTCTCGGTCTGTGCAGGCATTGTCTGCGCTTGCGCCGTTGCCTCCGGCTGCGCGGTTGCTTCTGTCTGTGTAGCCGGTGCAGCACTGCAGCCCGCCGTCAGAAGCAGGGCCAGAATCAGTGCTGCCAAAATTAATTTTCTCAAACTTTCTCTCGTCCTTTTCCACAATTTTTAAAAGGGTACTTCCATCCAATAGCTCCGGTGGGGCAGGAATCCATACAATCTCCGCAGTGGATGCACTCCCGGTCTCCCACACGGCGGATGTCCATGGGGCAGGCGCGCACGCACGCCCCGCAGTGAACGCATTTGTCCTCATTCACTGAGACACCGGTCAGCGCAACTCGGGAAAACAGTGAGTAGATCGCTCCCAGCGGGCACAAAAAGCGACAGAAAACCCGGTAGATAAACATCGCCGCAATCACAATACTCAGGGCAAGCCCAAGCTTCCACCAGAACATCGTGCCGATCGCCGCCCGGATGGATTCGTTTGTCAGCGCCAGGGGCACACCGCCTTCCAGAGTTCCCGCCGGACAAATATAGCGGCAGAAGCCGGGAAACGCATAAATGAGCGGTACGGCGATAACAAGTATGGCGAGCAGTATATATTTTACCCAGCTCAGCGTTCGGGTGAAGCGGTTTTTTTTCACTTTCGGCACGGGGATTCTGTACAGCAGTTCCTGCAAAAGTCCAAAGGGACACAAAAAACCGCAGACAGCCCGTCCCAGCAATAGGCCGAACAGCACCAGCAAACCGATCACATAGAACACCGCTTTTTTCTTTTCGGCATTCGCCGTCAGCATTCCCTGCAAGCTTCCCAGCGGGCAAGCCCCTACCGCGCCCGGGCAGGAATAGCAGTTGAGTCCCGGCACGCACAGCCCCTTCGACACGCCTTTATAAAGGCGGCCTTCGGTAAAGCCGCTTAAATTGCTGTTATAGATCGCGGCGGTGCCCAGCTGAAGGAGCTTTCGCCGGAAAGCCTGCGTTTTCATCCCAGTCCGATGCACTCCATACACACCAGCGCGGCGCGGGACAGCACGCTGTGCCACCCGCCCCACGCAAGGCCGGACACGACCATCGCTGCTCCTGCGATGCCCAGTGCAATACGGCAGATCCGCCCGGCCCTTTTTTTCGTTTCAAAGCTGTCCATGTGCGTATCTTACCATCCAGACACCTTCTTTACAACTGAAAAGCAAAAAAGCGTGTATATCCCGCAGAAACTCCGAGCCCTTCCATAAATATCCTGAGCTGCTCTTTTTGTTGAAGTTTGGCAATACGCGTTGTATGATTAAGCCATAAATACTTGTGTTTAAGGAAAAAACATGGACTATACGGATCAAAACGCCGCCGTCATCGACCGCTGGGTCGCCGAAGGCTGGCAGTGGGGCAAACCCATTTCTCACGATACTTTTTTACAGGCAAAGCAGGGGCATTGGCAGGTTCTTCTGACCCCCACGAAGCCTGTCCCGGCCGACTGGTTTCCCGACCTGCGGGGCAAGCAGGTTCTTGGACTTGCCTCCGGCGGAGGACAGCAGATGCCAATTTTCACCGCGCTGGGCGCGGTTTGCACGGTGCTGGATTACTCTCCGAGGCAGATCGAGTCCGAGCGTATGCTGGCCCGCCGGGAGGGTTACGAGATCAACGCCGTCCGCGGGGACATGACGAAGCCTCTACCGTTCGCCGACGATAGTTTCGATCTCATCTTTCACCCCGTATCCAACTGTTATGTGCGCGACGTCGCGCCGATCTGGCAGGAGTGCCGGCGTGTGCTGCGCCCCGCGGCCTTCTGATGGCAGGGCTTGACAACGGCCTGAATTTCTTGTTCGACGACGACGAGAGCCGCATCGTCAACAGTCTGCCGTTCGACCCGCTGAAAGATCTGGCGCTCATGGCGCAGCTTGAGCGCGAAAATGACGGCGTACAGTTTTCCCATACGGCGGAGGAGCAGCTCCGGGGTCAACTCCGGGCAGGCTTTATCCTGCGCGACATCTACGAAGATACAAACGGCGAGGGCTTTTTGCACGAGCACAATGTGCCTTGCTTCTGGGCGACGCTTGCTGTCAAGGAGGCGTGCCATGGCTGAGAGCACACCCAGACAAAAACGCATCGCGATGTTCCAGATGCTACTGTGTGCGTCCATGTGGAGCATCGCGGGGGTCTTCATCAAACAGATCCCGTGGAGCGCGCTGTCTATCGCCGGCTGGCGGGGGCTGATATCTGCTGCGGCCCTATTCGGCTGTGCTAAAATCACCAAAATCCCTGTGCGTGTCACCCGCAGATCTCTGATAATGGCCTTTTTTGTAGGCGGTACAAGTTTGTGCTTTGTGATTGCCAATAAGCTCACCACCGCCGCAAATGCCATCGTCCTGCAATTCACAAGTCCGGTTTTTATTCTGCTGTATAACGTCGTCTTTGCCCATCAGAAGGCGTCGAAAACCGACATCGCCGCAGTCACTCTGACCCTCGGCGGAGTGGCGCTGTTTTTCTTCGACCAGCTCACACCCGGTTATCTCATCGGAAACTTCGTGGCCATTTGCGCTGGGGTTTTCTGCGCGGGCATGTATATCGCCGTTGGCAGCGGGTCTGAGAGCGAGCGTATGGGCGGAACTATCCTTGGGCAGAGTCTCACCGCCGTAGTGGGCATTACCTTTTCGCTGTTTGCCGCCCCTCCGGAGATTACCGGCCGGGCCGTGCTCTTCATCGTCATCCTGGGCGTATTTCAGCTGGGCATCCCGTATGCGCTGTTCGTGCGCAGCACGCGGCATTGCCCGCCGCTAGCATGCAACCTGCTGGGCGTCATGGAGCCGCTATTAAATCCCGTGTGGGTATTTTTGTTTGACGGCGAGTCGCCCGGCGTGTACGCGCTCGTGGGCGCCGCGGTGGTCATCGCCACCGTGACCGTATGGTCAGTGCATCAGGCCAAGGCGCCCGCGCCGAAGAAGTCGAGCGCAGGCGGCTGATGGAAAGGCTCTTTCTCGCACTCACCATCACGGACGCGCAGGCGGGCCGGACGGTCAAAAGCCTTTTGCGCCGCGAGCTGAGCATGGCTGCAGGCTTTATCGCGCAAGTAAAGATGGTGTCGGATGGCATCTGTCTCAACGGTGCGCGCGTCCATACGGACACTGCGGTGCACGCCGGAGACACGCTGACTGTTCGCATCGACGATGCGGACGGGAAAAACGCTGCCGAACCAGTCGTCTGCGCCGTTTCCGTCGTATATGAGGATGCATATTTCGCGGTGCTGAACAAACCCGCCGGTATGGCCGTACACGGCGCGGCAGGCCCCGGCCGCGCGCCCACGGTCGCAAACGCCGCTGCAGCGCTCTGGGGACGGGACATGCCGTTTCACCCCGTCAGTCGCCTCGACCGCGGCACTTCCGGCCTGATGGCCGTCGCTAAGTGTGGCTATATCCACGACCGGCTGCGCCGGATGCTGCACACGGACGATTTTTTCCGGGAGTATCTCGCCGTCGCGGAAGGTATCCCGTCCCCCGACCATGGCTCGATTGTACTGCCCATTGCCAGGGACGAAGCATGTTTTGCGCGGCGCAGGTCGGACCCCGACGGCCTTCCGAGCCGCACGGATTATGAGGTGCTGTGGACAAACGGCGCCTTTTCATTATTACACATCACGCCCCGAACCGGCCGCACCCACCAGATTCGGGTGCACATGGCCGCCGTGGGCCACCCTCTCGTCGGCGACGGGCTCTACGGCGGACCCGCCTCGCCCTGCATGGATCGGCCGGCGCTCCACTCGGCAGCGCTTACGCTCCGCCACCCCGTCACCGGTGAAATTCTCCGCCTGCGCGCACCGCTGTGCGACGATCTGCGCGCCCTGCTGCAGGCCGTCGGCTGCGATCGGAATCTTCAGGAATATCTCTCATAACCAGGTCCTAAGGGCTTTGCGTATAAGAAGAACCCCCTGTGCTTCAAATGGCACAGGGGATTCTTTAGAAACTTTCAATTTCCGGTAAGCAATTTAATTTTTCTGGAAATCCCGGAGGGAAAGGCCCGCATTTTTTTCCTCGGCCCAGCGAATGCTCCACTGGCCGCCGAAAATCAGCAGGTTGTTGCCCTTAAAGTCCTGCACCCAGCGCGTGTCCGAAGTAAGATTAAGCCCGGCCGGGTCTGTGTCCCCATCAATCCAGCGTACCAACTGGTAGGGCAAGTCGCGCCGGCGTACCTCTACGCCGTATTCGCTCCTGAGCCGGTATTCCAATACCTCCAACTGCAGCTCACCTACGACGCCGACGATGATCTCCTCTAGTCCGGTACCCGGCGCATGGAAGATCTGGATGGCGCCCTCCTGGGCGATCTGCATCATTCCCTTTTCAAACTGCTTGCGTTTCATGCTGTCGATACGCTCCACGGAGGCGAAAATTTCCGGGGCAAAGGTGGGAATTCCCTCGAACTGTACGTGCATGTCCTTGGCGCAGACGGTGTCGCCGATGGAGAAGATGCCGGGGTCGAAGATCCCGATGATGTCGCCGGCATAGGCCTCGTCGATGATCTGCCGCTCCTGGGCCATCATCTGCTGAGGCTGGGCCAGGCGCAGGGCTTTGCCGCCCTGGACGTGGTAATATTCTTCATCCCGTTCGAAGCGGCCGGAGCAGATGCGCAAAAAGGCGATGCGGTCGCGGTGGGCCTTATTCATATTGGCCTGGATTTTAAAAACGAAGGCGGAAAAGCGTTCGTCCAAGGGGTCAACAATGCCTTCCGGCGTAGTCCGGGGCAGTGGCGGCGTGGTGAGCGCTAGAAAACTTTTCAGAAACGGCTCCACGCCGAAGTTCGTGAGCGCCGACCCAAAAAACACCGGGCTGAGCTCGCCCTTCTTCACCTTTTGGGCGTCGAACTCGCTGCCCGCACCGTCCAGCAGCTCGATGTCGTTTACCAGCGTCCGGCGCAGTTTTTCCCCGATGAGCTCGTCGAGTTTTTCGGTCTCATCCATGCCGCACTCGATGGCATGGATACGGTTCGCGCCTCTGTGAAATTCATGGAAAGCCAGAATTTTTTTCTCTGTGCGGTCGTACACGCCTTTGAAGTCGGCGCCGCAGCCGATGGGCCAGTTCATGGGATAGGTACCAATGCCGAATTCCGTCTCCAGCTGTTCAAGAAGATCGTAAGGGCTGCGCGCCTCACGGTCGAGTTTGTTGATGAAGGTAAAAATGGGGATATGGCGCATGGCGCAGATTTTAAAGAGCTTGCGGGTCTGCGGCTCGATGCCTTTGGCGGCGTCGAGGACCATTACGGCGCTGTCCGCCGCCATAAGGGTACGGTAGGTGTCTTCGGAGAAGTCCTGGTGGCCCGGGGTGTCAAGGATGTTGATGCAATAGCCGTCGTATTCAAACTGCATGACCGAGGAAGTGATAGAAATGCCGCGCTGCTTCTCCATCTCCATCCAGTCCGAAACGGCATGCCGTGCCGACGCCTTTCCTTTGACCGCACCTGCCAGCTGAATGGCGCCCCCGTAAAGCAAAAGCTTTTCCGTCAGCGTGGTTTTGCCGGCGTCCGGGTGGGAGATAATCGCAAAAGTGCGCCGCCGTTCGATTTCCGTTTTCAAGTCTTCCATACTGCCTACCTACCTGTCTCATTTCATACAAAGAAAAATATTATCATGAATTCGAGAGAAAATCAATCCCGTCCGCATGACGCCGGTGCGCACATAATCCCACGTCGGTCGGGCATACTAGCTTCGGTGATAGAATGAACAATTTTGTTGACGGAACCGGAATTCCACTGGGCTTCGGCATGGCCCTCGCCCAGAACCCGGAAGCCATGGAAAAATTCGCTGCCATGACGGGCGAGCAGCGGCAGGGCATTCTCAACAAGGCACATACCATCCGCTCCAAGGATGAAATGTACAGCTACGTCAACTCATTGGTCGGCGAGATGCCGCCGCATCCCCCCGCCCAGTTCTAAGCTAACCGGACGGGGTTTTTGCCCGCAAAAAAAAGGATATCGGTTGTCAAAACCGACTGTCCTTTTTGTTATTGGTGCAGGTTTTCCTTTTTCTGCCGGAGCGTACACTGTCCTTTCCAGCAGGCTTGACAGCCGCCGCAGCAGCCGTGCTTTCTGCGCGCGATGTATGATGCGATCACAGCTGCGAGCCAAACGCCCACCACCGCCAAAACTAATACATCTCCGAAGCTCATGCGGCACCTCCCGCCAGCAGCAGTCCGATCTGATACGCGGCCGCACCGCAAAACCATGCGACGGCACACTGCATCACCACAACGCCCAGCGCTTTCCATCCCGATCCAAGCTCATGCCGGATGGCGGCTATAGCGGCAACGCATGGGGTATACAGCAGGGTAAATACGAGAAATCCTACGGCGGATACGCCTGAAAACAGGGTCGACAGCGCCGCACCGTCCAGCAGAATCGACAGTGATCCCACCACCGCTTCCTTTGCCATGAAACCGCTGATGAGCGCCGTAGCGACGCGCCAGTCGGCAAAGCCCAGCGGCGCAAACACGGGAGCGATAAAGCCGCCGACGGCTGCAAGCAGACTGTCCGCACTGTTCGAGACAACATTGATGCGCGTATCAAAAGTCTGTAAAAACCATATGACGATGCTGGCGACGAAAATAACGGTGAACGCGCGGTGCAGAAAGTCTTTTGCCTTATCCCACATCAGCATCACCGTGGTGCGCGCCGACGGCAGCCGGTAGTTCGGAAGTTCCATCACGAAGGGGATTGGATTACCCCGGAACAGGACCCTTCGGGATAAAAGGGCAAACAAAATTCCCACCGCAATGCCCGTTACATACAGGCACATCATCACCAGCGCCCGGTAATGCGGAAAAAACGCCGCCACAAAAATCGTATAAATCGGGATCTTGGCCGAGCAGCTCATATAGGGCGTCATCATAATGGTCATGCGCCGGTCGCGGTCGCTGGTGAGGGTGCGCGTGGCCATGACGGCGGGCACCGAGCAGCCGAAACCGATAAGCATGGGCACGATACTCTTGCCCGAAAGGCCGATTTTACGCAGCGGCTTATCCATCACGAAAGCCACTCGGGCCATATAACCCGTGTCCTCCAGCATGGACAGGAAGAAAAACAGCACCACGATGATTGGCAGAAAACTCAGGACGTTTCCAACGCCTGCGAAAATTCCGTCCACCACCAGGCTTTTCACCACGGGGTTAATGCCGTAGGCCGTCAGGCCCGCGCTCACGATCGCCGTGAGCTTTTCAATCCCGAGCGTCAAAAGGCCCGACAGCCACGCGCCGATGACGTCGAAAGTCAGCCAGAACACCGTCAGCATCACGCCGAGGAAAATGGGAATGGCCAATATTTTGTGGGTCAGCACGTTGTCGATGCGGCGAGAACGTATGTGTTCCAGGCTTTCGGAGGGACGCTTCACCGCGGCGGCGCATACGGACTCGATAAAAGCATAGCGCATATCCGCGATGGCTGCGTTGCGGTCGAGGCATGTCTCCCGTTCCATTTCCGTAACGCTGTGCTCGGTCAGTTCCAACTCGTTTTCATCCATACCCAAACGGTCTACGATGTCCGCGTTTGCCTCGATGAGGTTCATCGCGGCAAAGCGGGACGACATACCGGCGCGTTCCGCGTGATCCTCCGCCGTATGGGTCACGGCGTGAATGCAGCGGTGTACGGGGCCGGGAGGGCAGAAATCATATACCGCCGGCAGCCGCCGTTCCTGTGCCGTTTTCACGGCCACAGCCGCCAGTTCGCCCACGCCTTCGTTTTTCGCCGCCGCGATGGGCACTACCGGGATGCCCAGCAGCTCCGCCATCTTCTTTGTGTCGATGGAGCCGCCCCCGGCGCGTACTTCGTCCATCATGTTCAGCGCCAGCACCATCGGCACGCGCATCTCGATGAGCTGCAGCGTTAGGTAAAGATTCCGCTCTATGTTCGTGGCATCGGCAATGTTAATAATACAGTCCGGTTTTTCTTTCAGGATAAAATCCCGGGTCACAACCTCCTCGGCGGAATATGGCCTCAGGGAATAGATACCGGGCAGGTCCGTTACTTCGCAGTCCTTCCAGCCGCGTATGATTCCCGTTTTCTGGTCTACAGTGACTCCGGGAAAATTGCCGACGTGCTGGTTGGAGCCGGTAAGTTGGTTAAAAAGCGTCGTTTTCCCGCAGTTCTGGTTTCCGGTGAGTGCAAATCTCACAGCGGGCTCACCTCCACCTTTGCCGCATCTTCCAGCCGCAGCGTGAGCACATAGCCGCGAAGCGACAGTTCCATAGGGTCGCCCATGGGCGCAACGCGGGTGACGGTTACCTCCGTTTTAGGAATGAGGCCCAAATCCAGCAGCCGCAGCCTCAGCGTTCCTTCTCCGCCCACAGTCGTGATGACGGCCCTGCGACCAATGGGCAACTGACTTAACGTCATATCGATACCTCCTTGGTTAGACGCATCTAACTCCCGTCTCGAAAAAATAGTTAGAGGCATCTAACTACATGTCAGTATACTCAATCTGTCCAAAAATGTCAAGCTGTTGAACCGAGGTTTGACATGTGGTATAATACTTTGGAGGAAGTGACAGCAAATGGTTCGGGAGGTCATGGAGAATTATCTGGAATGCATCCTGATGCTCAATGCGGAAAGGGGCTGTGCCCGTTCCGTAGACGTCGCCGAGCGTCTGGGCCTGACAAAGCCCACCGTCAGTCATATGCTCAAGCAGTTCCGGGAAAACGGCCTGATCGTCATTGACGGCGCCGGCGCCATCTCTCTTACGGATTCCGGCCGGGCCGTCGCTGAACCCATTTATGACCGCCATGTCACGATTGCCCGGCTTCTTATGCACATCGGTGTGGAGGAAAAAACCGCCTATATCGACGCCTGCCGGATCGAGCACGACCTGTCGGACGAGACCTTCGACTGCCTTTGCCGCTATACGGCCCATGAATTGGAATAATAACCGATAAACAAAGAAGCCATATGTGAACAAACGCTCACATATGGCTTCTTTCTTTCACTTTGTGCATCTTCAGTAATTCGCCTTATGCGATACAAATCAGGCGGAACGTTGCTGCCCCCTTGCCGCTTTTATAGGGCGGACCAGACGGCGGTCAGTTCCATCGCTCTGGTTTTTTCCCGCTCTTCATACAGGCACTTGATAATGTCCTTTCGGGTAACAATGCCAATGAAATTTCCCAGATCGTCCACAACAGGAACAAAATTCTGATTGGCGGCGCGCCGGATCAGAACGTCCACCGATTCTGTGATTTTAACGGGAGGGTTGCGGTCCGGCTGCAGGATGTCTTTGACCAGGTCTTTATCGGTGTCGCCGATATTGAGCGGTTTTGCGCCGTACTGGCGTACCAGGTACCAAAGAAAATCGCCCTCGCTCACGGCCCCCGCATACTTGTTTTCGCGTGTGATAACCGGTATGGAGGTATAGCTGTGGGCTTTCATTTTTTCAAGTCCCTGCCGGACCGTGCAGTCGTCATACAGGCAGGAAACGGAGATCTTCGGGGTCAGAAGAAATGCAATATTCATGCAGAAATAGCCTTTCCCCTTATGTTTGGAATATATTCAAACCAGAACTGCAAGGCCTCAGGCCCATCATCTTTTTTATCTTATCATGCAATTGTTAAAAAATATAGGTCCGTACGCAGATCTATGCCATTTTGCGCACCTCGAACAGCGGGCCTTCCGCGCCGAATCCGTTTCGTACGAAACCGTTTTTCATCAGTACTTTCTGAGAAATCTCATTATCCAGTTCAGCCTGGGCCAGTATGCGTTTCACTCCCGGCTGCGCCAGCGCCCAAGTGAGCATCGCGCCCGCAGCCTCGGCGGCATAGCCGCGCCGGCGGTAGGGTTCGTCGATACCGTAGCCTAGCTCCACATCGCCGTTTGCGTCCGGCGCGCCCTTAAAACCGATACCGCCGACGGCCGTGCCGTCCCGAAGGCAGATCAGCCAATCCGCGGCCCAATGTTCCCGGCCCGGCAGGGTCAGCATGGCGTCGATCATTTCCGTATAGGCTTTTTAAGCGCCGGGTCCGGCTCCAACCCCGCCGCAGGCGCATCTGTTCCAGCGTCAGCGGCGTCATCACAAGCCGCGCGGATTGTACTTGAATGTCACTCAATTCTTTTCCTTTCAGACCGGGCACCGGATGATTGTTCTGAGTTTTTCCGGTGCACAGCGGTGCGCGTCCCCAAATGCGGCTCCAACCGTCAGCCGGCCTGCCGTTTGTCCAGTATTGGCCCCGGCCGGCACAGCACTTCCCTTGCAAAACCGCCGTCCCGCAGCCACGGCAGCACTTCGCCGCCACCCAGGATGACCGGCATACGGTCGTGTATCCCAATCATGGATGCGTTGGCCGCCTCGGTCAAAATGACATACCGCCCCGCATCATCATACAGCGCCGCAAGGTACGTCACCCCGCTCCCCGGCAGTCGGAACTGGTATTTGGTTTTCGCCCCGTCGTGACTCCACTCATAAAACCCGGTAGTTAAAATGACGCCTCGCCTGGCTTCAAAAGCATCGCGGAACAGAGGAAGGCGGTTCGCCGTCTCCGAACGGGCGTTGATAATAGGCCTGCCCCGTCCCGGCATTCCCCACCGCATGAACGCGATGTCGGCTTTGTCCGCGCCCCGGATAAGTACGGGAAACTCCGCCGAAGGGGAAATTTCTCCCTTCGGCAGCTCCGCGCCGGGATATTTTTCTTTCACAAGATTCAGCATTCGGCTGATCGCCGGCACCTCTTCGTCCCAGGTAAAATCAAATCGTCCGCACATATCGAGACCTGGATTCGTCCATGAAATTAACCTTTCTCCTTGATCTTGCATGGCAAACTCGGAATGTTGGAATTTTCTGCTTTCATTATACCGCTCGTATCGCCACGTTACCATACGAGATTCTCCGGCCTCAGTCAACCGATGGAAATACGCCTGAAAGTTCCCCGGCGCCCAGCGCCGCCGCCAGCCGGGGGTATAGATCGCCGGCCATCAGCGAGATATACGAGCAAGTGAATTCGTCCGTCAGTGCCGCAGCACGGCAAAAATCCTCCGCCGCCTGGGAAAGCGCCGCGCGCGCCTGTTTTTCCGACCGCGGGGCGAGCGTTTCCGTGATTTTTTCCCGATCAGCCCGCGATATATCCAGAGCCAGCGAATTTTTTCCGATGAGTGAAAGCCCTATGGCGTTTGTGACCGCCGGCTCGCAGAGATTGATGAGAAGTTCCCGGTAGTCCGGACAGCATGACATCAGCAGCCGCACCGTCAGATCACGGTCGAAGCGGCGCAGGATGCTGTTTTCTGCCAGGAGCCGCCGCAGATATTCATTGATATATTCGATGCCCTGCAGGCTCTCCGGCACCGGCCGGCAGAGCTGATAGTCGATGCTGCAGTCAAACCGATGGGCAAAATAGCGCCAGTCGTAATGTTGAAAAGAATCTCCCATGTTTCGCAGGGTGTCACGGTAAGAGAGATTCTCTATGTCAGGCGCGCTCAGGCAGGCGACCCGCCAAAGCCCCCGTCCCTGCTCGACCTTTTCTTCGATGATGCGCAGACCGTCGTCAAACAAGACCTGCGCGTCCGCTCCTGCAAGTACTTTGGTTGTGGCCGAAGCCTCGATCAGCGTAAACAGGACGGAAGCCAGAAGTTCCTGCGCCGTCTCTACAGGCACGGACGAGCTGTCCATCTGGGTATAGCGCCGCGCACGATCAGCCAGCAGCCGCCACAATTTACCCTGCGCAAGCCTCCGCTCCTCGTCAGTCAGCGTCTCCGGCACGGCTGCGCCGTCGATTGGAATAAAAAATTCTTCTTTCAAAGCACACCTTTAAAAACAGCCGCGCGTCTTGCGGCACAGCTCTTCGAGCGCGGTGCCCGCCAGATATTCCAGCGATCCTTGCGCTTGGCCGTCGAAGACTTCCTTCATCGCGCCGATCAGTTCGTCGTCCGATAGGCGGTCCATCGACTCGTTTTTGAAATAGTAGAAAATTTCCTGCAGTTCCGAAAGGGTCTGCGCATAGTTTTCCTGTGTAATATATGGCGAATCGCGGAATGCATCGACTAGCTTTTGCAGCACGCCCCCGCCGAATTCTACGCGCCCCGTGCTCCGCAGCGCGTCGACGTGCCCCTGCGCCAATTGTCCAATATCCGCCTCCGTAAGGACCAGCCCAAACGCCGCGGTGTGCTCGTTACACATGCGCAGCTCCTGTTCCGCCGCGCGTATCTGCAGCGGCTCCAGCGCAAAATGATCCATTGTTTCACCCCTGCGCTATACTATACCCATCGGCCTGCCCATATACAAGACTTGAAATTTTCTCCATTTTGTGGTATTATAATAGTTGTAAAGGTTAAAAAATTAATGGAAGCACAGAGAGTGTCAACGCTCCTGAGCTTCTTTTTTTCCTTTCGCAGGTTGGACCGGCGAGTGCTCTCCCCTTCCCGCCCATCCATAGAAAAAACCAGAAGGCACGGATATGGAATCGTTGCTCCATTTCCGCGCCTTCCTTCTGTTGTACGCTTTCGGGTTTTCCGGCCTGCGGGTCACGGGGTTCAACCCACCCCAAGTTCCGCGCCGCCGGGCGGAAAGTTCCCGCCGTTTCTTCTTCGAGAGTTTTTCAACCGGGATAAACTTTTCCATAGTGTCTCCTTTCAAAGCATTTGAAAAATGATGATAACAGGCGATGAACACATTGTCAAGCGGATGTTTTTTCCGTTCGGTCCATGTTATACTGACGTCAACGGAAGAGGTGACACAAATGACCCGCCGAGAGCTCATCGAATACTGTCTAACTTACCCTGACGCCTATGAGGACTATCCCTTCGACGATAACCCAAACGAAAATGGCGCATGGGCGGTCATGCGCCACCGGCTCAACAAGAAGAGCTTCGCCCTTATCTACGAGCGCGGCGGCCTATGTATAAACCTCAAGTGCGAGCCGATGCGCGCCGACTTTCTGCGGCAGGTCTACACGGGGGTGACCCCGGCCTACCACATGAACAAAGCCCACTGGAACACCGTCCGCCCGGATTCCGATATACCGCCGGATAAACTGCGGGGTATGATCGACCAAAGCTACCGGCTGACCAAGCCAAAAGCAAAAAGGTCTCCTAAATAAGACAAAGGCAGCCCCGCCGGCTTTCGGCGGGGCGCCCGGGAATTCATTTCGTGTATTCCTCCAGCGCGCGGCATAAAAATTGCGCCGCGCCCGGACCGATTGCCCCTTCGTAATATGCGCGGAAACGATCGTCCGTCTCATACATCCGCCCAAGGCCCCGGTGCGCCGCTTTGGAATATGCGCCGTCTTTCCAAAACAGCTTGATCCACTGTTCATGCAGCGCGCAGGCCTGCTGCGCCGTTTTGCCGCAGGGATCGTTTTCCCGCATCGCCGCTTGCAGAAGCTCATCAATTTTCCTTCGGAGCTCTTCCGCTTGCTTCCAAGTCTCCTCGTCCATCTCTCTCAGCTTGACCGCGGAGGCGTCCACGGCGTCGTCGCCGTATCTGGTGCGAATTTCCTTTCCGTACTTGACCTCGTTTTCCTCCGCAAGTCTTTTCTTGAATCCCTCGAATTTTTCCTGGTCGCTCATTCTGATCTCTCCTTTCATGGAACGGATCGTCTGCCGTATTGTCCCGATCATACGGTCAACCTGTTCTTTCTGCCGTTGGAGGGATAGAAGATGCTCCTCCAGCGCCCGCACGCGGTCATAGTCCGGCGCAGCCATGATTTCCTTGATTTTTCGGAGCTGAATCCCTTGTGCGCGGTAAAACAAAATCTGCTGCAGCGCGTCCACCTGTGCCTGCCCGTACAAGCGGTAGCCGTTTTCGCCCACACTCATTGGCCGAAGCAGGCCGACGGCATCGTAGTACCGCAGGGTACGCGTGCTCACACCCGCAAGCCGGGCAAGTTTCTGCACGGTGTATTTCATCTTTTCACCCCCCGAAATGCAGAATAAGCCTTGACGTTACGTTAATGTCAATGCTTTTTCCCAATTCTTTTTACAATTCCCAACGTAAGTTTCAAACGGTACAAGCCGTCTTTCCTGTGTTATAATAGAAAAGACAGTGTACCAGATATGGCTTTGGAAGGAAAATCAAAATGGGACATTTCGGGTTTTCCTACGTAGGACTGACTTTTCTGTTGCTGCTCACGGTTCCAAACCTGATTTGGACAAAGCATCAGCCGGCCGGCTACGATCCGCATGGCGAGAGCAAAGTCCTGCTGGGTTTCGAGCGCGTGGGGCAGGTTTGTGTCACCTGCACGGTGCTGATCTTTTTGGACTTTAACCCGCATGGCTGGTCGCCCTGGATGTTGTGGCTGATTGCCGCGTGTGCGCTCATGCTGCTATACGAGCTCTGGTGGATCCGGTATTTCCGCAGCAAAAAAGGTCTTGCGGACTTTTACAGCAGCTTTCTGGGTGTTCCCGTGGCGGGTGCGACGCTGCCTGTGACCGCCTTTTTTCTGTTGGGTATATACGGGAAGGTGGTATGGCTTATGGCTTCCGTCGTCATCCTTGCGGTGGGCCACATCGGCATCCACCTGCAGCACCGCAAAGAAATCCTTCGCTGAAAGCGTGGGGTTCCCGCAAATTTCATCTTATGCTGCATTGAACCATTGGTTCAATTGGCAAGAAAAGGGGATTGCATGAAAAAGGTCCTGCTGGTTTTCGGAACGCGTCCCGAGGCGATCAAGATGTGTCCGCTCGTCAATGAGCTGAAATCCCACCCGAATTTCCAAACCCTCGTGTGCGTGACAGGCCAACACCGGCAGATGCTCGATCCGGTCCTGACGCTTTTCGGCGTAGCACCGGATTACGATCTGTCCGTTATGCAGGACAATCAGACCCTGTTCGCCGTAACCTCCTCGATCCTGGACAGGCTCAAAGGGGTTTTGGAAAAGGAACTCCCCGACGTAGTACTGGTACAAGGCGACACCACCACAGCCTTTGCTTCGGCATTGGCATGCTTTTATCTGCGAATCCCCGTGGGGCACGTGGAAGCAGGTCTGCGGACCTATCGTATTTCTTCCCCATATCCGGAAGAATTTAACCGTCAGGCCATAGGTATTATTGCCGACTATAACTTCGCGCCCACGGAACTAGCCCGGCAAAACCTGCTGCGCGAGGGAAAGAAAAATGAAAGTATTTTTGTAACGGGAAACACCGGGATCGACGCTCTCAAAACTACCGTGCGCACGGACTACACGCACCCGGAACTCACATGGGCGGAAGGCAGCCGGTTGCTTCTGATCACAGCTCACCGGCGGGAAAACCTCGGCGCGCCGATGCACCGCATGTTCCGGGCCATCCGCAGGATCGTAGAAAGCGCCCCGGACGTAAAGGCCGTCTATCCCGTCCACCTGAATCCGGCCGTACGTAGGACGGCGGCAGAGGAACTGAGCGGCTGCGACCGCATTCATCTGATTGAGCCGCTGTACGTGCTGGACTTTCACAATTTCATGGCAAGGAGCTTTTTCATTCTGACGGACAGCGGCGGCATGCAGGAGGAAGCTCCGTCACTGGGCAAGCCGGTTCTGGTCATGCGGGACACGACGGAGCGCCCTGAAGGCATCGAGGCCGGAACGCTGCGCCTGGTCGGCACCGACGAACAGGCCATCTACGACGCCGGCAGGCAGCTGCTCAGCGACCGCACGGAATATGAAAAAATGAGCCGTGCCTCCAATCCCTATGGTGACGGTTTTGCAAGCAAGCGAATTGCGGACATCTTATCCAATATAATATAACAGGTGATCCTCGCCGATATCCGGCGAGGATCATTTGATATTTACAGGATGTAGATCCTTAATCAATATAACCGTTGGCAGAAAACGTCTAGTTTTTGCGGCAAAGGTTTCTGACTTTGCGTTTTATGACGCCTTCCTTCCCTTGCGGTGCAAGAATCAGAAGATAATCGCCAGGCATGATTTTTGTATCGCCTTTCGGAATCAGTTCCTCAGAACCTCTGCGTAGTCCGACTATCAGCGATTCTTTGGGCCATTCGATATCTCTCAGCAAACTATTCGATGCTTCGCTGCCGTATTCGACGGGAAATTCCGTAAGCTCGCCGGACTTTTCCATGGAAATCGTGTAACCGTTTTTTTCGATGAACCGGTTCAGAAGCTCCTCATAAATCGGTTTTGCATGCAACAGATCGGAAATAAACAGCGCGACAAACGTACAGATAGCCACCGGCAGCACATGGACAATCGAGCCTGTCATTTCTATGGTTAAAACAATGCTTGTAACAGGCGCTTTTATGCAAGAAGAAAGTCCCCCGGCCATCGAACAGATAACAAATACCGGCAATATTGCGGCCGGCGCCCCGAAACGTGTTGCCAAAAGGCCGAATACGCCGCCGGATAATGCGCCGATCGAAATGATCGGCATAAAAATTCCGCCGGGTGTGCCGCTGCCAAAGCTGGTGCAGGAGAATAACAGTTTTACCATCAATAAAACAATCGCCATCGACAACGTATATTGCGCCTGTTCCGCAATGCCTATCAGATTCCGGCCCCCGCCCAGCACTTCGGGAAGCAGAAGTCCGCAGGGAAGGCACAGCAGAAGCGCGATGACAGGCCTTATTTTCAGCGGAATTTTATTGTAAAGCGTTTGTAAGCCCAGCATGCTCTTGTTGGTCAGCACCCCGAAGATGCCGACAAAAACGCCGAGCGGAAACATCCACAGGTACATTTTCAAAGAAAGCTGCGGAAGATTCTGAAAATAAAGAATGGGTTTCAGTCCGAAGAAATATTTGGAAATAAAGTCAGCCGTAAGGGATGCAGTTGTGGCCGACAAGAGGATCGTGGGAGAAAAGCTGCGATGGACTTCCTCCAGAGCAAAAATCATACCGGTCAAGGGAGCGCTGAACGCGGTGGATAAACCTGCCGCAGCTCCGGCCGTAACAAGATAGTTCTCTCCGATTTTCGTTTTGCAGATTTTTTTGGAAAGGCCTTCATTGACGGCAGCGCCCAATTGAATGGACGGGCCCTCGGGGCCGAAGGACAACCCAAATATCGATCCCAGTATACCGGCGACGTAGCGGACGGCAACTATCGTATACCATCTCATTTTCATCCCATAAAGGATGACGCCTTCAACCTGGGGAACCCCGCCTCCGGACGCCATGGGTTCTTTTTTGATTAGCCAGGCAATAAAAAGGCCCGCCAAGGCAGCTGCAAGAATCCAAGCGGCAATACAGACAGGATGAACCTTTAAATATTTATACAGAATTACCGCATAATTCGTTCCTCTCTCGGTTGCAAGCCTATAGACGACAGCCAACAAACCAGCTGCAGCGCCAGCCAATATTGATTTAAACGCCATCTCCCATTTGAAGTTGTGGATATCCGAAAAATATGTGGATACAGGTGATTTATTTTTGTTCACCAGGTAAATTCCTCCGACTTAAAAGCATGTATCTTATTCATAGTTATTGAATATTTGAATATAAATATTCAAATATTTCAGCCGATGTCTGTTTTATATTCTCAGTCCGCAAACTTCTTCCCAGCGCTTCAGCACATCAAGAAGCGGCCCGTCAAGCCGCAGGACAGCTTCTTTTTTGATCTCTTCCGGAATCCCGTAGAACCCTTCCGCGATGCTTCCCGCGATGGCAGCGATCGTGTCGCTGTCGCCGCCCAGCGAGACAGCTTTACGAATTGCATCTTCAAACCCGTCGGCCTCCAGAAACGCAATCATCGCTTCTGGAACAGATCCCTGGCAGCTCACATCGAACGTATATCCGGGCCGGATATCGTCCAATTTGCGGCCAAGATCATATCCGTATGTTTTTTCAATGTATACCTTAATGGCATCCTTCGGCTTGCCGGCGCGCGCTAGAAAGATCGCGGCCGCCGTCGCCGTCGCGCCCTTGATGCCCTCCGGGTGATCGTGGGTTACGCGGGCGCTGATGCACGCGTAGTCTTCTACCTGTGCAAGGCTGTCAAACAGCCAGGCCACAGCCGACACGCGCATGGCGGAGCCGTTCCCGTAGCTGTTGTACGGCTTCGGATCGTCCGATTGAATCCATTTTGTGAAGTTCCCGCCATAACCGGCATGAGGATACATACGACCAAATTTCTGCATGGCCTTGACGATCTCTTTTTCGCTGGCCGACTCACTGCCATAACCGTTCATCAGACCATCGGCGACCGCAAGCGTCATGACGGTGTCGTCCGTAAATCTCGATCTGGCGTCAAACAGCGGAAAATCCACCGTTTTGATGTTGTTCCACTCATAGATGCTGCCTACGATATCGCCAATGATCGCTCCGAACATTCGCTCACCCCACACTTTGAAAAGCGATTCCTATACTACATAATTCCTTACAGCATATCACAATTTTCTAAATTTCTGAAATCTTTTTCATGAGAGATGAAACCTGGGCTCATTCATTAATCAATGAGTGAGCCCAGATTGCTTTTACTTAGCTACTTCGGTTTTCTGCGGCGCTTCCATAAGTCCAACAAAGCCCCTGCAGCTCTGCATCCTAAATACCCTATAAAAGTTCCGATCACAGCGCCCGCCAAAACGTCGGACGGATAATGCACATAGAGATAAAGTCTGGAAAACGCAATCAGCACCGCCAGCACCAGCGCCGGCTTCCAGAGTTTCTTCCGATGGCTAAAATACAATGCGGATACCGCGGTAAAGGATGCTGCGGTATGGCCGGATGGGAAGGAGTAATCGGTTGGACTCGTGATAAGAAGCTGTATTGCCGTATTCACGTCATAGGGCCGGATACGTCCAACCAGGGGTTTTAAAACGAGATTGCAAACGATCAGATCCAGCGCAAGCGCGAAACAAAGGGCGACTCCTGCTTCCCTGTATCTGCGGATAATTAAAAGGACTATAGCCAACACAATCCAGACCATTCCGTCATTTCCGAGTGCTGAAACAATTGGCATCAGCACATCTAAAATTCCGCAGCGGAAGTTGTAATATATGAAATTTAAAACGGCAAAATCGAAAGATTGCACAAACGGACTTCCTTAAAAATATTTTGATTTTTTAATCCAATGTTTCCTGCGTCTTTTTGTATCATAGCAGAGGACCACTGAAAATCAACCCTTCGGCGCAATTGTATATAAAATTCAATAAATCAACAATCATTTTGGACAGGCGAGGGACAAGTCTATTCATTTATGATTAAAATTTTGGTACTCTTTTTCCAAAGCCAAGTTGACTTCATCTTTATATTGGAATATAATAATCTCCGTAAAAGGGAGTAGCAAGTGCATTCCATGCACAAGGCAGTCGTCATCGCGGACGGCGTTTCGCCGTTCCGGCTGTCACTCGTTTACGGGAATATGCCGTTACGATATTGCAAGACTTTTACACGTTGATCGAGGACGATCACGTGTAAAAGTCTTTTTTATTTATAAACTATAAAAAAATAAGTATAGGAGAAGCCGATATGAAACGAAAGTTCTACACCCTTTCGGCGGAGGAAACGCTCAACGAACTCGCATCGCATCCGGGCGGGCTGGCGTATGAAGAGGCTTCCTTGCGCCTCCAGAAAAACGGCAGGAACAAGCTGGCGGAAAGCACGAAAACGCCAATCTGGAAACGTTTTTTTCAACAGCTTGCCGATCCAATGATCATCATTTTGCTCTGCGCCGCCGTCATTTCAGCAATTACTTCCGCCGCAGGCAGCGAAGGCGGATTTGCCGACGTCATCATTATTTTGGCGGTGGTCATCATCAATGCGGTCCTGGGGGTCGTGCAGGAATCCAAAGCGGAGCAAGCGATCGAAGCTCTTAAAAAGATGACCGCTGCGACCACGAAAGTCTTACGCGATGGAAAACAGTCCGTAATCGAATCGGAAGAACTGGTCGCGGGCGATGTGATAGTCCTGGAAGCCGGAGACGCGGTGCCCGCCGATGCAAGGCTGCTCGAATCGGCATCGATGAAGTGTGAAGAATCTGCCATGACCGGCGAATCCGTGCCAACGGAAAAATCCTCCGCCGAGATTCCGGCACCGGAAAACGGAAAAGATATTCAGCTCGGCGACCGGAAAAACATGGTCTATATGGGGTGCGCCGTTGTGTACGGACACGGAACCGCCGTCATTACAGCAACCGGCATGGACACGGAGATGGGCAAAATCGCCGGAGCTCTCTCAACCGCAAAAGACGAAAAAACCCCGCTTCAACTAAAACTCGCGCAGCTGTCGAAAATTCTCACCTGGGTCGTACTAGGCATATGTGCCGTGATCTTCTTTGCCGGCCTTCTGAAAGCCGGTGACTTCCATATCGGAGTTGTTCTCAACACTCTTATTGTCGCCGTCAGCCTTGCCGTCGCTGCGATCCCCGAAGGGCTTGCCGCCGTCGTGACCATTGTTTTGTCTATCGGGGTAACTCGTATGTCAAAGCAGGGTGCCGTGATCCGCAAGTTGTCGGCGGTGGAAACGCTTGGCTGCACACAGGTAATATGCTCGGATAAAACCGGCACGCTGACGCAAAACAAAATGACCGTCGTGGAGAGCTTTGCGGAAAACGAAAGCAAGCTTGCGGAATCCCTCGCACTTTGCAGCGACTCGGAACTGGATGATAACAACGAGGCGATCGGGGACCCGACGCAGTGCGCGGTTGTCAATTTCGCATATCGGCTCGGAATGCCAAAGCCCAGGCTCATGGAAACGACCCCCCGTATCGGAGAGATCCCGTTTGATTCCAAGCGGAAACTCATGACAACCGTTCATAAGCTCCCGGAAGGCGGTTACGTCCAGCATACGACCGGAGCTCCGGACGTAGTGCTCTTTCGATGCACCTGCTATGTGGAAAACGGCTGCGTGCTGCCGATGACGAAAGGAAAAAGGGCATTCTTCCTTTCTGAAAATACCCGTCTTGCCTCAAAAGCACTTCGTGTGCTTGCGGCGGGAACCCGTGTTTACGACACCGCGCCGGCATCATACGACCCCGACATATTGGAGCAGGGTCTGACGTTTCTCGGTCTTGCCGGCATGATCGACCCGATCCGCCCGGAGGCGTTCGAGGCCGTGCAGAAATGCCAGAGGGCCGGAATCCGCGTCGTCATGATCACCGGCGATCACAGGGATACGGCTGTTGCGATTGGCAAACAGCTCGGAATCCTCTCGGACGCTTCACAGGCAATCACCGGCGCCGATGTCGAAGCCATGACCGACGAAGAACTTTTTGCCGCAGCGGATAAATACTCTGTGTATGCCCGCGTACAGCCTGAGCATAAGACCAAAATCGTCAATGCCTGGAAGCGAAGAAACATGGTCACCGCGATGACCGGTGACGGCGTGAACGACGCCCCTTCCATCAAAGCGGCGGACATCGGTGTCGGAATGGGCATTACCGGTACGGATGTCACCAAGAATGTTGCGGATATGATCTTGTCCGACGATAATTTTGCAACGATTGTAAAAGCCGTGGAAGAGGGGCGGAGAATCTATGACAACATCCGGCGGGCAATCCGCTTTCTGCTGTCCTCCAACATGGCGGAAGTACTCGCTGTGTTTGCCGCGACAATGATTGGCTTTACGATTCTGCGCCCGACCCATCTGCTATGGATCAACCTCATCACAGACTGTTTTCCTGCAATTGCCCTTGGCCTGGAAGGTTCCGAAAGCAACATCATGACCCGCTGGCCGCGCCGGAAAAACGAGGGGATCTTCGCTGGCGGCATGGGGTTTGATATTGCGTATCAGGGTATTCTGATCGCAGTTCTGACACTTGCCGCATACTATATCGGCCATTACGTGGAAGCGAGATCATGGATCGGACTCGAATCCAGTCAGGATGGCATGACGATGGCGTTTCTGACCATGTCGATGGCCGAAATCTTCCACTCCTATAACGGCCGCTCCGAGCGCGGAAGCATTTTCACCTTGAAGTCCCACAATGTTTATCTCTTTACAGCCATGGCGTTCTCGCTCGCCATGACCGCGATCGTTATCTATATTCCCTGTTTTGCCCGGGCGTTCAGCTTCGCTTCAATCAGTCTTTCGGAGTATTGTATTGCGATCGGCCTTGCCCTTCTTGTTATTCCGTCTGTTGAAGTCGTGAAAATTTTTCAGCGGTTGGCCTTGAAACGTGGGTAAAAATAAAGCCGCCCTTTACGGGCGGCCTTTTTGTACAAGGCTTTCAACTGTTTGTCAGAATAATTTCTTCGATTAAGTCCGCGGCATGTTCACAGGTGTCAAAGCAGTCCTCGAAGCAATCATAGATGTTTTTCCAAGTTATAATATTGAGCGTGTCATTCGAGGAAGAGAAGAGTGTATCTAACGCATTAAAATGAAGTGTGTCTGCCTCTGATTCCAGAGAATTGACTCGGATGATCTTTTCCTTGATCGTTTTCGATTTTTTGAAATTGACAAATTCCTGCACTACTTCTTTCAGCGCGGCACAGCAGAGGATAAGCGATTTTGAAAACTTCTCTGTATCCGGCCGCAGCTGTTTGATCCGGAACATACACAGCAGCCGCATAACCTCGTCGATCCCGTCCACAACGTTATCCAGTTCGTTCAGCAGAGTGGAAATGTCCGATCGCTCGATCGGCGGCAAAAATTCCTTCGCGAGATTCTCCAGCATTTTATGTTTGACCTTGTCCGACTCATGTTCGATGTCGTGAATCTCATCCATCTGCGCCGAAATCGCTTGAGGATTGAAATCCCTTACAACAGCGTCAAGCAGCGTGGCTGCACGACAGGCACAATCCGCACAGTCGGAAAAGCCTGTAAAATAATCATTCCGTGACGTTTTTGCCATTCTTTTATCCCCTCATTAGAATATTTTCATAAACATTTTTGCCATCACAAATCCAAGCAAGCCACATCCGGGGAAAGTCAGCACCCAGGTCAGCACCATGTCATTGACTACCGACCAGTTGACCGCCGACAGACGTTTTGCCGCACCGACTCCCATGATCGCGGTGGTTTTCGTATGAGTCGTACTCACGGGAATACCGGTTATAGAAGAAAACAACAGGCAGGCGGCCGCCGCCATATCCGCCGAGAAACCTTGGTAGGTATTCAGCTTCACCATATCCATGCCCACCGATTTGATGATCCTGTAGCCGCCGATCGAGGTTCCAAGACCCATAACCATCGAGCAAAGGATCATCAGCCACAGCGGCACAGCGAAAGTGTTAACATCGCCTCGCCCGCTAACCAGGCAGATTCCAAGCAGAAAGACGCTCATGAATTTCTGTCCATCCTGCGCGCCGTGCATGAATGCCATCCAAGCGCCGCCGAAGATCTGCGCGCCGCGGAAAGTTCCGACCGTTTTTCGGCGGTCGGTTTTCTGAAAGATAAACCCAATCAACTTTGCCACGGCAAAACCGAGTACAAAGCCCAGCACAGTGGACAAAAGCAGTCCGTACAGCACCTTTACCCATTCTGACCAATTTATGCCCGACATATTTCCCTGCAAGGCAATGGCTGCACCGGAAAGTCCGGCGATCAGCGCATGGCTTTCGCTTGTGGGAATTCCAAATTTCCACGCAGTAACCGCCCACAGCACGATGGCGACCAGTGCTGCGCACAGGGCGACGACCGCATTTCCCGTGTTGCCATTGAAGTCAACCATATTGTATATGGTCATGGCGACCTTGGAGTTAACCATCGTCATCACCAGTACGCCCAGGAAGTTAAACACCGCTGCCATCAGAATTGCCGGCTTTGCGCGCATTGCTCTTGTAGAAATGCAGGTAGCAATTGCGTTCGGTGCGTCCGTCCAGCCGTTCACCATAATCACAGCAAGCGTCAGAACAACCGTAACCAGCATCAGTGGGTTCTGTACGATCAGCGCCAAAAATTCCGAAAAACCGATATGCACCCTTTTCAGCCCTCCGTTATCTCTTCATGCACAGCACATCCTGAATTATTTTATTGTTTTTTTGTAAAATACACTATCATTCTTTTGTTAAATCGGAGTTAAATAACAAAGAAGGTGAAATTCTCCCCGTTTTATTTAGCCGCTTCAGTCCTGAGTTGCATCATGGATTCACCCCAGTCGCCGAGTTTATCCAGAATCGGGATCAGTCGGTCGCAGGCTTCCGTGGTGGAATACTCCACACGCGCGGGGACTTCCAGATATTCGTGCCGTTGGATCAATCCGTTTTGTTCCAGCTCACGGAGCGCATTGACCAGCACCGTGTTCGATACGCCGTCAAGCCGCGCGCGCAAGCTGTTATAACGCAGATGGCCGTTGCTGTTGAGCGAACACAATATTTGAATTTTCCATTTTCCTCCGATGACCGACATCACATAATGGAGCGGGCATTTTTCCATGCAGGGGCAATTGTAATTGGTTTCGACCATGGTTAGTTCCTCCTGACTTACACATGAAAAACTGCGTTCTTGCATTCCTGGTGTTTTCTGTTATGATTATAGCAGGTAGCAAAAACGGAGTAAATAGGAATTAAAGACTATGAACATTTTTATTCAGGGACTGACTATGGGACTCGCCTATGTGGCGCCAATCGGTATGCAGAATCTTTTCGTCATCAATACGGCGCTCACGCAGCCGAAACGGCGCATCTACCTTACCGCGCTGATCGTCACGTTCTGGGACGTTTCGCTGGGCTTAGCATGTTTTCTGGGCATCGGGGCTGTGATGCAGGCGCTTCCATGGCTGCAGAAAATCATTCTGGTCGTTGGAAGCCTCATCGTCGTCTGGATCGGCATCGGCCTCATCCGCGCTCACAGCACGATGGACACCTCCACCAAAGTGGATATCCCGATTCTGAAAGTCATCACCACCGCATTTGTGGTCACGTGGATTAATCCCCAGGCGCTCATAGACGGCACCATGATGCTGGGCGCGTTCCGGGCGTCTCTGCCTGCGGGCACCGACGCATTCTTCATCTGCGGTTTCTGCACCGCGTCCGTATGCTGGTGGTTCGGCATTTCTACGGTCATCTCTCTATTCTCGGCAAAATTCAACGACAAGATACTGAACATCATCAACAAGGTCTGCGGGGGCGTGATCATCCTCTACGGCCTCAAACTGCTGTGGAGCTTCTTGAAAATGGTTCTGCCAATTTAAGACCAGTTATCAAGCATAGTATGAGGGGCTATCCCTAAAAGAGATAGCCCCTCTACTTCTGTTACGGCCGTCCTGCAGCCGGCAAGGTTATGCTCACAATCTGTACATATGATCCATCGGTCCTGCGCCTTTGCCAAGGTCGAGCATGGCTTTGAGGGCACCCGTCAGGTACTCTTTCGCGTTTTTGATGCTCTCGTCCAGCGTGCGTCCGTCCGCAAGGTTGCAGGCAATGGCCGACGAGAGAGTGCAGCCGGTTCCGTGGGTATTCGGGTTGTTGACCCGCTCGGACCTATACCAGCGCGCGGCGCCGTTTTCATAGAGAAGATCGACAGCGTCGCTCACCAAGTGCCCGCCTTTCACCAATACAGCCCCGCTGAGACGCGCGGCGATCTTTTCCGCGGCGCGGACCATATCGCCCTCATTTTTGACGGCAAAGCCGCAGAGCACCTCAGTTTCCGGGATGTTTGGGGTAATCACCGTTCCGAGCGGCAGCAGTTTTGTGATGAGCGCTTCCATCGCCTCGTCGGAAATCAGCTTGCAGCCGCTGGTCGACACCATGACCGGGTCGACCACGATGTTTTTCGCGCCGTACTGTACGAGCTTTTGCGCAATGACTTCAATGATGGCGCTGTTCGATACCATCCCAATTTTCACGGCATCCGGGAAGATATCGGTGAAGATGCAGTCGAGCTGCTGCCCGACAAATTCCGGCGTCGCCTCCAGAATGCCGTACACGCCTGTGGTGTTCTGCGCCGTCAGCGCGGTGATTGCGCTCATGGCGTACATTTTATGGACCGTGATGGTCTTGATGTCCGCCTGGATTCCCGCGCCGCCGCTGGAATCGGAACCGGCGATCGTCAGAACTTTTTTCATGGCAAATAAGCCTCCATTTCCGTAAAGGAGCAGACATAAATATCCGCGAGCTTTGCAAGGGCCGTCTGGTTTTCCTCCGAACAGTCGTACACGCCAAGCACGGGGAACCCCGCCGCCTTCGCGGTCCGCGCCGCGTGAAGCGCATCCTCAAACACCCAGGTACTTTCCTTCGGCGTTCCAAGAAAACCAAGCGCGGCGTAAAAAATGTCTGGTTCGTCTTTCCCTTGCCCTACGGAAGAGCAGGTGAATATCTCTCCGAAATAGCCAAGAAGTCCGCATCGGGACAGCGCCGCCTCCACAAGCGGCCGATCGGTAGCAGTCGCGACGCACATCTTTACGCCCCGCTTCTTCAGCGCAGCGAGCAGTGACGGAACGCCGGCCTTGGGCTGCACCTCATCCGTGTAAAAATGCGCGATCATGCGGTTTACGCCATCCATGATCTCCTCCGCGCTGCCGCTCATGCCGTACTCGCTTTGGTAATAGCAGGCCGCCTGATAGAGGCTCATGTTCTTAAACTTTTCGTTCAGATTTTCATGAGGCTCCATGCCGCGGCTGCGCAGGTAGTCCTCCCCGACGGTGTTCCAGACGGACATAGAATCCAGTAAGGTCCCGTCCAGATCGAAGATCGCGCCGTCGAGCTTCATATGGACACCATCTTCTCCGACAGCGCGCGCAGGCGGCGGCATTCCGCCTCAATGTCTGGGCTCCCGAAGATGGCGGACACAAGCGCAACGCCGTCCACGCCCGTCCCGGCCAGGCGCGGGATATTCTGCCGGCCGATACCGCCGATGGCGACGACGGGTATGGACACCGCTTGACAGATGGCCTTCAGCGTTTCGAGGGAGACCGTTTCCGCATCGAGCTTTGTGGTGGTTGAAAATACAGCGCCGACGCCCAGATAGTCGGCGCCGCTTTTTTCTGCCAGCACCGCCTGCGCCACCGTCTGGGCGGATACGCCGAGGATCATCCCATCGCCCACGAGCTTCCGGACGTTTCCTGCTTTCCTGTCATGCTGCCCGACGTGTATTCCGTCCGCCCCGGCTTCGAATGTCTGGGCGGATACGCCGAGGATCATCCCATCGCCCACGAGCTTCCGGACGTTTCCTGCTTTCCTGTCATGCTGCCCGACGTGTATT
>Ga0183099_1000374_pt1 | contig 34194 bp, 31 predicted proteins | sample Biomet1_FD_127788 | JGI IMG/M metagenome (GOLD analysis project Ga0183099, IMG submission 127788) | Microbial communities from bioreactor (seeded with anoxic lake sediment) at LBNL, California, USA - Biofuel metagenome 1 | ecosystem: Engineered > Bioreactor > Anaerobic > Unclassified ... | reverse complement strand
GCGCAACGCGGCCACCAGGGACAGGTAGCCCACGCCGGTGATGCCGGGATCCTCGGCCTTGCCGTCAGCGCCGGTCAGCGGCGGGCGTTCGATATATTCCGGCTTGAGCCCGGCCGGGGTGAGGGCGAAGGCGCGCACGGCGCCGGGCGCGGCGGTGCGGCCATGCCGCAGGCCGACGCCTTCCAGGGCCGGTCCCATGGGCACGCTGGCCAGCAGGTGCTCCGTGGGCGAAAGCGCCAGCACAAACTCGCCGTTCGTGCCCAGGTCGGCCAGCAGGAAGGGATATTGCGGGGGCCCGGCTTCGTCCGCGCGGGCCGCAAAGGTCAGGGCGCCAGTCCGGCGCTCAAATCCGCACCGACAAAGGGCAGAGCAGGGGGGGATGCGCGTCTGGGGCAGGCCGGGCGCGATGTCTCGGTCGCCGCCGCCCGCATAGTCCAGCCGGTAGGGCGCGCGCGAAAGGCCGTCCAGCGGCAGGCCCAAGAGCAGATAGGTCATGGCGCTGTTGCCCGCCACGCACAGGCGCGTGACCTTTGCCTTGTGCCGGGTCTCGGCCTCGCGCACCAGCGCGCGCAGGCGCTCCAGGCACAGGCTGGAGAGGATCTCCTTGCCGCCGGGCCGCGCCGCGAAGCTCAGACGCGACATGACCTCGCTGCCGAGGCCCATTTGCGGGTTCAAACCCTGGCCGCTGGACAGAACGGTTGTGCCCGGCTGTGCGCTCGGCGGCGCGTTCTGCGCTGCGGCCGCGCTGACCGCCCAATGGATGCTGGTGGTGCCCAGGTCCACGGCGAGGTTGAGCCCGTCCGGGTGCTGGGCGCTTTGCGCCGTGGCCATGCTGCTGCGCGGCTGCGCCGAGCGCTTGGGCTCGGGCAGTTCGAGTTCGCAGGCCGTGGCCGGATGCAGGCAGGCGAGCCGCCAGCCCTGGTCGATGGCGGTTTGGCCCAGGCGCTTCAGTTCCTCGGCTGCGGGTTCCGGTGCGGCGGACTCTGGCTCGGCGGGTTCCGCGGCGGATTGACTTGCTGCGGCGACGAAGCGCACGCGGCACAGGCCGCACTTGCCCAGGCCAGCGCACAGGGGCACGCCGTCCCACAGCCCGGCGAGAAAGATGCGCTGGGCCAGGGTGAGCCGGGCGTCCGGGGCCAGCTCCAGGCTTTGGCCGTCATGGGTGGTCAGGCGGATCATGGGCGCACGTCAGGGATTGCGCGGCAGGCGCACGGTGAAGGTGGTGCCCTTGCCCACGGCGCTGGTCACCAAAATGGTGCCGCCCATGCCCTGCACCAGATTGTGGCACAGGGAAAGGCCTAGGCCGGTGCCCTGGCCTGGCGGCTTGGTGGTGAAGAAAGGGTTGAAGATTTTGTCCAGGTTCTCTTGGGCAATGCCGCAGCCGTTGTCCGAGATGATGATGTCCATGCGCGTGTCTGTGGCCTGGGCCGTTATGCTGATGGTGCCGCCCTTATCTACGGCGTGCAGGGCGTTGGTCATCAGGTTCAGCACCACCTGGCGCAGAAGGGGCGCGTCCGTGCGCAGGGTGGGCAGGTCCTCGGGCAGGTCGCGGGTCAGGCTCACGTTCTTGTATGAGGCCTCCTTGTCCACCAGCCGGGCCATGTCGTCCACCAGGCGCGTCACGTCCACCTCTTGCAGCACGGGCTCGCGTTTGCGGGCGAAGTCGAGCAGCTTGTGCGTGATGTTCTTGCAGCGGTCCACCTGGGAGCGGATTTCGCGCAGGGAGTCGCGCACCTCGGCGAAGTCGGGCTTGGCCTGCTTCTCCGCCTCGCTCAGCAGGTGCGTGGCCCATTCCGTCTCCTGGGCGATGATGGCGATGGGGTTGTTGATCTCATGCGCGATGCCCGCGGAGAGTTCGCCCACCGCGGCCAGCTTTTGCGATTGGATGAGCTGGGCGTTGAGGGAGTTTTTGGCTTCCTCCGCGCGGGAGAGGCTCGACATGAGCCCGCGCGCCGAGCAAGCGGCCAGAAAAAGCACCATGGCCGCGAGGAAGGCCGCCAGGGGCGGGCTGGCGAAGGGGGCCGCCACCACAAGGGCGGCCAGGAGCGGGGGCAGAAGGAAGTGCAGCCAGAGCACCAGCCGGTGCTCCCGCCAGACGCGTGCGCCCGTGGCCCTGGAGAAGAGTCCCGCCGCGCCGCTCTGGGGGGCGCTGTGCGCGCTAGTTGCCGGACTGGGCTCGGACATTGAGCGCCTTGCGCTCGGCGGCCCGGCGCACCTTGTCCAGCAGTTCATCGAAATCGGCGGGCTTGAGCACGTAGTCGTAAGCGCCCATGCTCATGCCCTGCATGCCGGTTTCGAGCGAGGCGTGGCCCGTGAGCATGATGACCTCGGTGAGGGGATATTTGGCGCGGATCAGGCGCAGAAGCTCCATGCCGCCCATGCCGGGCATGCGCACGTCAAGGATGACCACGTCGAATTCCTGCTCCTCCAAGAGCTTCAGGGCATCGGCTCCGCTCCCGGCGGAGGCCACGGGGATTTTGCGGATGCGGAAGCGCTTGGTCAGGGTCTCGACGAAGTCCGCTTCGTCGTCCACCAGCAGGATGTGTATGTCCATGTGCGCTCCTTGATGCCGTGTGCGGCAGATTCTTAATGCATGGGCAGGCTGATGATGAACGTGGCGCCGTGGCCTTCCTCGCTCTCCACCTTGAGCCTGCCGCCAAGCTTTTGGATGATGCTGAAGCTGATGGTGAGGCCCAGGCCCGTGCCCTCGCCCACCTTCTTGGTGGTGAAGAACGGATCGAAGATCTTGTCCAGCTTCTCTTTCGGGATGCCGGGGCCGGAGTCCTTGATGGTGATGATGACCTCGTCCGGGTCGTGCACGGCCATGGTGGCCACGTGGATGTTGCCGTCCTTGCCGATGGCGTCGATGGCGTTGTCGATGATGTTCAGGCACACCTGCTGCAGCTGGGCCGGGTCGCTGGCCACGTAGGGCAGGTCCTTCTGCAGGTTGGTGTCTATCTCGATGGCGCGGTAGCGCGCCTCGTTCTGCAAAAAGGTGATGGTCTGGAGGATGACCTCGTTGATGTTCACGTCGTCGTGCACGGGATCCATGCGCCGGGCGAAGCCGAGCAGCCGGTGCGTCACGTCCTTGGCCCGGGTCACGTGGAACTCGATCTTGGTGATGGAGTCCGCGAATTCCTTGAAGTTCGGGCTGGCCTTTATGTCCTCCTCGCCAAGCAGATCGCGCATCCAGCCCGCTTGCTCCTTGATGATGGCCAGCGGGTTGTTGATCTCATGCGCCACGCCCGCGGCCATTTTACCCAGGGAGGCCATTTTGCTCGACTGCGTGAGCGAGGCGTTGAGCGAGGCTTTCTCACGCTCGGACTCCAGCAGCTGAGAAAGGATGGTGTTGCTGGTGAGGATGGTGCCCCCGGCGATGAGCAGAAAGCCGCCCGCAAGGATGATCCAGACCGTGGAGCGCGTGTGGGCCAGCGGGGTCAGCTCCTCGGCCGGGTCGTCGCGGATGGCGAGCATCCAGTTCTTGTTCTCAAGCCAGGTGAGGCCGAAAAGATAGGGCTTGCCGTCCACGGTGATGGATTCTGTGCGGACGCCGGGGAAGCGCGCGTACGAGCCCAGGTCCATTTTGCCCAGCAGCTTGGCGCCGAAGCGCGGCTTGGACTGCAGGATGCTTTCGCTGTTGAGCAGGAACGCGTCGCCGTTGGCGCCGAGCTGGTCGCTCTGCACCAGCGAGTCGAAGATGTCCGAGTCGATGGTGGCGCGCAGAATCCAGTTCCGGTCGCCGTCGCGGCGGCTGACGGCGATGATGAAGTGGGGGTAGTTGCGGCGTCCCATGAACACGTCGCTGATGTAGAAGCCCTTGGCCTGCACCTGGTCGAACCATTCCTGGTCTTTGTAGTTGGCGGTGCGGATGGCCTGGTAGGGGCCGGTGTACATGACGTGGTTGCCGTCCTGGTCGATGATGCCCAGGTCGATGTAATATTTGCTGCGCGCCTGCATGAGCGTGAACACGCGCTCCAGGGTGCCGCTTTCCAGAAAGTATTCCAGCTTGTGGGTGTAGGCGATGGCCATGAGCTGGGAAAGGCGCTCGTTCAGGAACAGGTCGATGGTGCGGCGCTTGTTCTCGGTGATGTGGTTCAGGTGCTGAACGATTTTGGCCGTGTGCGCGGCTTCGAACTGGCGGTAGATGGTGAAGCCGAGGATGAGGAGCGGGATGAGCGAGAAACCAAGGGTGGTCAGGATCATCTTGATGCGCAGCTTCGTATAGCCCGAGCTTTCGATCATGTCGCGAACCCTTGTGCAGGTGTTTATGGGGCAAAGACCGCAGGCGTCGAAACAGATGCTGTGGAGCCTGCGCCCAGCCTTGCCCAATACCCTCTGGAGGTCCGTTATGCAAGGGGTTTCAAGGGGATTGGCGCGCCTCTTCGGTCCGGCGGCGAGAAAAAAGCCGCAATGGCGGGATAGCTGCCCCGCGCGGCTTGTCTCGGCTGGATTTTTCTGCGATTGGAAAGACATGGGCAACCGACCTGGGTTCTTCGGCAGGATCATGCAGGCCCTTTCCGGCGGCAATGCAGCGCAAGCCCCCAGTCATGAGGAGTTGCGGGCGCTGTTCATCGCCCGTTCCCAAGCCTTTACCCGCCTGCTGGAAGCCAACAACAAAGCACTTGAAATAATGAGCGATCTTGAAGAAGCGCTCAAGGGCACGACGATCTTCGGCATGAGTTTCGTGCGCGCCAGCGCCACGGCCGTGGGCGTCAACGTGTTCAAGCTGGTGCGCGCTCTGACCGAGCTTGAGCCCGGCCGCTATGAAACGCTGTATTCCCGCCTTGCCGCCATTCAGTCCGGCATCGACGAGATTTTGTCCCGCCGCGCCCCCCGGCACGCCTCGCCCCCGGTGCTGCATTTTTCAGAGATCGACCGCCACGCCGCGGACCTCACCGGCAGCAAAATGGCCAATCTGGCCGACATGCGCACCAGCCTGGGCCTGCCCGTGCCGGACGGCTTCGTCATCACGGCCTCCGGGTACGAGGCCTTCATGGCCGCGGGCGACCTGCAGGCGGAGATCAACGCCCGGCTGCAATCCCTGCCCGAGGACAACGCCGAGGTCGACGCCTCCGAGGCCATTGCCGTGCGCTACCGCGTCTCCGCCGACATTCAGCAGCGCATCATGGCCGCGCCCGTGCCCGAGGAACTGGCCGACGCCATCACCGCCGCTTACAGCCGCCTGTGCGCCGAGGCCGGAAGCGCGGGCGCGCCCGTGCGCGTCTCGCTGCGTAGCAGCGCTCTGGGCGAGGACGCCGCCGGAACCACCTTTGCCGGGCAGTTCAAGAGCCTTTTGAACGTGCCGCCGGAACATCTCCTCGACGCCTACAAGGAAATCGTCGCCAGCAAACACACCCTGCACGCCATGACCTACCGTCTGAACCGGGGCATCCGCGACGAGGACGTGGCCATGTGCGTGGGCTGCATGCGTCTGGTGGACGCCCGCGCGGGCGGGGTCATGTATTCGCGCAATCCGCTGGACGCCCGCGACGCCTCGGTGTTCATCAACGCCGTGTGGGGGCTGCCCACGGCCGTGGTGGACGGCACCACGCCCACGGATCTTTATGTGGTGGAGCGCAGGCCTGCCGCCGCGCCGGTCGCGCCGGACGATTCGTCCGCCGCGGGACCAGGGCGCGTTCATCCTGCGCGAGCGGGTCATCAAGCGCAAACAGGAGCGCACCGTGCCCGATCTGGGCGAGGGGCTGCGCCGCGAAGCCGTCGAGGCCGACCAGGCGGGCGAGGCCGCCCTCACCGACGCCCAAGCCCTGGAGCTGGCGCGGCTGGCCGTTGTGCTGGAGCAAGCCTACGGCGGCCCCCAGGACATTGAATGGGCCGTGGACCAGGCCGGAGACGTGCAGCTTTTGCAATGCCGCCCGCTGCAGCAGGTGGCGCAGCCGTCCGACGTCGCCCCCACCGGCCGCGCCGTTGACGGGGCTGAAGTGCTTTTCGCGGGGGGGGCCACGGCATCCGGCGGTGTCGGCGCCGGCCCCGTGTTCGTGGCGCGGAACGAGCTCGACGCCCTGCGCTTTCCCGAGGGCGGCGTGCTGGTGACGCCCATGGCCTTGCCGCGCTGGGCTGCGCTGTTGTCCCGCGCCTCGGCCCTGGTGACGGAGCAGGGCGGCATCACCGGGCATTTGGCCAATGTCGCGCGGGAGTTCGGCGTGCCCGCGCTGTTCGACGTGCAGGACGCCAGCACGCGCTTTGCCGAGGGCGGCACAGTTACGGTGGACGCCCTTGGGCGGCGCATTTATCTGGGCCGGGTGGAGGAACTGCTCGACCAGTCGCCTGCGCCTGCGCCGGTCATGGCGGGCAGCCCTGTGTACGAGACCCTGCTCGAGGTCACGCGGCTCATTTTGCCGCTGAACCTGACCGACCCCGAGGCCCCGGAGTTCAAGCCCGAAGCCTGCGCCACATATCACGACATCACCCGCTACGCCCACGAGATGAGCGTGCGCGGCATGTTCGACTTCGGCTCCAAGAGCGGGCTGGCCAGCCAGGCCAGCAAGCAGCTGATGTGCAAGGTGCCCATGCAGTGGTGGGTGGTCAACCTGGACAACGGCTTTGCGCGGGAGGTGCCGGAGCGCTTCGTGAATCTTGCGGACATCGTCAGCCCGCCCATGCTCGCCATCTGGGACGGCATAACCGCCGTGCCCTGGGCCGGTCCGCCGCCCGCCAGCAACGCCAGCATGATGAACATCTTTCTACAGGCCACCATGAACCCGGAACTGGCCGAGGGCGCGGCTGGTGGCTTCGGCGAACGCAATGTGTTCATGATCTCCAAACGCTACGCCTGCCTCAACTCGCGTTTCGGCTTCCACTTCACCACCATTGAGGCCATGCTGGCCGAGGGCGGCTTCGACAGCTACGCGGGCTTCAAGTTCAGCGGCGGCGCCGCGGACGAGAACCGGCGCAACCTGCGGGCCGCGCTCATCGCCGAGGTGCTCGAGCGGTATGACTTTCAGACCAAGCTGCGCGGCGACAATCTCTTCGCCAAGGTGGAAAGCCGCCGTCACGACTTCATTTTGGAGCGTCTGCGCATTTTGGGCTACCTGCTGGTGCACACCCGGCAGTTGGACATGGCCATGGCCGATCAGGGCGCGGCCGACGCCCTGCGCGCCAAGCTCCTCGCCGACATCGCGGCCATGCTGGAGGTGCCCTTGCTGCTGCCCGCGACCGAGCCCGGGGGCCTGCAATGATCCAGGCTCCCGCGCCGCGCATCCGCGTGCTCCATGTGCTGAAGGCCTTGGGCCTGGGCGGCACGGAGAAGGTCGCCCAGCTGTTTTTGCGCCACCTCGACCCCGCGCGCTTTGAAACCGCCGTGCACAGCCCGGTTGACGGCCCCCGCGCCGCGCAGATCCGCGCGGGCGGCAGCGCCACCTTTGTGGGCGTTTCCCTGACCAAGGCCCTGGCCGCGTTCCGGCCGCAGGTCATCCACCTGCACCGGGCCGGTTGGCCGGAGCCGGATTTCCTGCGGCCCGTGCGCGATTATGCCGCGCGCCATCCCGTGGCCGTGTTCGAGACCAACGTCTTCGGCCGGTATGACTCCACGCCTTCGGGTCGTGTTATCGACACGCATCTGTTCGTCTCCCACTTCTGCGCGGAGCGCTTTGAACGGCACACGGGCATCGCCGCCGCCTGGCCGAATTATGAGGTTCTGTACAACCCGGTGGACACGGATTTCTTCGCCGCCGCCTGCCCGGATGAACCGCAAGACAGGGGGCCCGTGCTGGGGCGCATCTCCCGCCCGGACCCCGGCAAATGGTCGCCGCTGGCGCTCAATATTTTGCCGCTGTTGCACCGCGACGTGCCGGAGTTCCGCTGCCGCATCGTGGGCGGCATTCCAGAGGCGGCGGCCTTTGTGCGCGAAAACGGTCTGGACGCGTGCGTGGAGTTTTTGCCGCCGCTGGAGACGGATGCGGAGTTGGCAGAGTTCTATGGCTCGCTTTCTGTTTTGGCCCACGCCAACGATGCGGGGGAGAGCTTCGGGCTCGTCATAGCCGAGGCCATGGCCTGCGGCCTGCCCGTGGTGACGCAGCCGTGCTCGGGCGAACGCGACAACGCCCAGCTGGAGCTTGTGGACAAGGGCGTCACCGGGCTGGTGGCCCAGACGCCCGAAGAATACGCCGTGGCGGTGCGCTGGCTCTTCGAACACCCGGACGAGGCCCGGCGGTTTGGCCAGGCCGGGCGCGAGAAGGCGGCGCGCCTTTTTCAGGCCCAGGGTGTTGCGGCGCGCCTTGGCGAAATGTACACCGAGATGCTGGCACGAAAGAAACATGGGGTGGCGCATGAGCGGTCCTGACCTGCTTTTTGAATATGCCTCAGAGGTGTTGGCCTTTGATTTCAAAGACGCTCCACCTGTGGTGGTCCCGTCCGATCCCTCCCCTTCCGCAGTTACGCGCATGGCCGAGCGCTGCGCCGCGGCCTTCACCCGTTCGGGCAAGACGCATCTTGTGCTGCTGGGGCTCGGCTCCGGCACAGTGGCTGAGGCCTTGTCCAAGCTCATGCCACCTGGCGCGCTTTTCGTGTGCGAGCAGGATTTGGGCCTGGCCCGGCTGCTGCTGACCAAGGGGCGCCTGCTTTGGTGCCAGCCGGACGGCGGTTGCGCCCCGGCGCGCCTGGCTCTCGACGCTTCTCCCTGGGCCTTGCTCTTCCTGCTCGATCGGGCCGGGGTGGATCTTTCGCAGATCATGGTCCTGCCCAATCCGGAGCTGCCGCCCGCGGAAAAGGCCCGGCTGCGGCTTCTGGAGCTGCTGCTCACCCGGTCCGAGGCGGTGACGCTGCCCGGATCGGCGCTGCTGCCCAAGCTCTCGGCCGCCGCCATCCTCTCGCCGGATGAGCCCGGTCTGCCGCAATTCTTCGCCCAATTGCCCAACTGGCTTTTCGAACTCGCCATCGTGTGGGACGCGGACGTCATTCCGGACATCCCCGTGCCGCAGGATTTCCCGGTGTGGCAGTCGGCGCACCGCCTGGAGCGTGATTTCTCGGCCCAGCGCAACCTCATGCTCGCCGCATGCCGGGGCGATTTCGTGCTCTATCTGGACGCCGACGAGGGCTTCTCGTCCCACGACTGGGACGTGCTGCCGCGCCTGTGCGCCGTGCCCGGCGTGGGCGGCTGGCTGTTTCCGCGCGTCACTCTGTACCCGGAGCCGGACCGCGTGCTCACGGGCTTTGGCCTTTGGCCGGACATGCAGCTGCGGCTGTTCCGCCGCACGCAGGAGCTGTGCTTCTTCAACCCTGTGCACGAGCGTTTGACCGGTCTGTGCGGCAGGCAGGGCTTGGCCCTCGACCTGGAGCTTGTGCACTTGAGCCGCATCCGCAAAAGCGAGGCCGAGCTTAGGCGCAAGCTGCAAGGCTTCGACGAAGCCGGCACCGGCCTTGTGCGCCACGCCTTGAGCGTGGAATACCCTAGCGTTCCGCGCGATTTGGTGTCGCCGCGCGCCTCCTCTGTCCAGCGCGGACTTTTGCTGCCCTCGGAGCTGGGGTGATTTTTGATATTGTGTTACAGTCGCGTGGAGCGGCTTGCCACGCTTGCGGCAGAGCGGCTTGATTCCCTTGGACGAACAGTCTAGACTTCAAAAAGTTGTCCAACCTTAAATTCCAGAAGGACTACGGATGCGGATTCTTTGCCCACTGTGCGGATATGGCCGCGAGATTGACGAGGCCAAGGTGCCCCCGCGCGCCCAAATGGCCACCTGCCCCAAGTGCGCCCACAAATTCCGCTTCCGCGTGGTGGATGACCTTGAGCCCTCGGCCGCGCTGAAAATGCCGACCGCGGCGGCCGGAGGCGCTGCCGGAGCCGTCCCCCCCCTGTGAACACGACGGGGAGCTTCCCCACCGGGCAGGATCTTTCGGCATCGCAGCCGGACCCCATGGCCGCGCAGCGCCTTGCGGCCGATTTGGCCTGGAAGCGTTTGCAGGGGCAGACTCCCGGCGCCCCCGCTTCGGCCGAGCAGAGCCAGCCGGGAGCGCCAGTTGCAGACACCGGGGCTCTGAACGCGCAGGACAGCTCCGCGCAGAAAGACCCCGCGTCCACAGGCTCCTCCGTGCCCTTCGAGGATCTGCCTCGGTACGGCTTCTTTCCAGGCATCTGGAGCACCATCCGCCAGGTGACCATGAGCCCCGTGGCGTTCTTCCGCGCCATGCCCACCCACGCGGGCATGGCCAAGCCGCTGGCGTTTCACATCCTGCTGGCCGAACTCATGGTGGTTTGCCAATATCTGTGGAGCATGGCGGGCATAGGCGCCACCGCCGAATACCTTGGCAAGCCGGAAGTCATGGACATGGGGCTCGGGCTGGCCCAGGCCGCGCCGCTCATGCTGTTTCTCATCTACCCGCTGCTGCTGGTGCTGCGGCTCATGATCGTGACCGGCGTCATTCATCTGCTGCTGCGGCTCATCCGCTCCGGCGATGCAGGCGCGGAGGCCACTTTCCGCGTGCTCTGCTATTCCGCCGCGCCGCTGCTCTTGGGCGTCATCCCCGCCATTGGCCCGCTTGTGGGCGGGGTGTGGAGCGTCGGGCTCACGGTCATCGGCCTCAAGGTGGCGCACAAGACGCGCACCTCGGCCGCGCTGTTCGCTGTGCTGGTGCCCATCCTTATGATGCTCGCCGCGGTGATCGGGCTGCTGCAGGGCATGCTGCAGGCAGGGTAGGGCCATGGCGGCGGCTAGGCCCATTCTCGGCTGGTTCGGCCGCAAGTGGCGCGCCCTGTGCTCCGCGCGTCAGGCGGCCAAGGAACAGAATCCCGGCGGACTGGCGCGTCTTGTCTGCGAGGTGCGCACCCTGGCCGAGGCGGCGCGCCGCGTGTGCCGCCGGAGCGCAAGCTGCAGGCGCGCATCGACGCCGTGCACGAGGAAATGCTGCGCCTGTCCGCCCTGGCGGAGACCCCGGAATTCCGCCAGCTTGACCCCGACAAACGCCAAATGTTGCGCAAGGGACTGGTCCAATCGCGCGAGCAATTGCTGCGCGTCATGGGCCAAACCCCTGCGCCCACCCGCCTTTTGCAGTAATGCCGTGGGCCGGCTTTGCTTGGCTGCGCCTTCCGGTACGCATCTTGCTTCACACGGTCAGAACCCGCGTCGGCGTCGATGTTTTGTCGCGTGCGTGGAAAAGGCCCCCAATAAGCGAGTGTAGCCCATGAAACATATTCTCCGCGTGCTGACTTTGACGGTGCTGGCCGCGCTGCTTTTATCATCCTGCGCCAATGTCGAGCCCTCCATAACGCAACAGAGCAAGGTCTATGTCGACGCGAAGGTCGAGAAATCGAAGCTGGCCGTCAATGTGCGACCCAAGGCCCAGTTGTACGACTCGCCCAAGGTGCTCATGTATCCTTTCTGGATTGCGCAAAAGATGGAAAACCACATGCTGGTCGGCCGGGAGGTGGGGCGCATATTCCACCAGACCTGGACCGGCGAGGAGGTTTTTCAGACCCTGGCCTATGACCCGGAGCTGGTCTACCGCGGACCGGAGCAGGCCATCCGCGTGGCCCGCGCCTCCGGGGCCGACCTCGTGGTCGTGGGCATCGTGCCGTATTTCATCACCGGCGGCACGGTGGACAGCACCGCGCTGACCCTGCAGATCCGCATCTATGAGACGAAGACCGGCAACCTGCTGGTCTCCATGGACCAGAGCGCCCGCGTGAACTCCAAACGCACCCAGGACTGGATCGTCTTCACCATTGAAACGCGCCTGTCCGATTCGCCGTTGACCGAGGCCATCGCCTCCATCGCCCACGACATGGCCGTGCCGCTCAAGTCTTGGCTGCCGCCTTCAGACGAGGAGCTCGGCTTTGCGGAAAGCGAGTCGGGCATGACGCGCAACATTTTGGGCAGCGGCAGCGGCAATGGCGGGGCCGGCGGCAACGGCAAGGGCGCAAAAAGTCGCTCCGGCGTCACCTCCACGGATGGCGTGAAGCTCAAGGTGGAGTTCGACGTTGACTCCTCGCGCATCCGCGAGAATTCGCACCCGCTGCTGAACGAGCTGGCCAAGGCTCTTAAGGGCAAGGAGCTCAAGGGACGGCGCATCGTCATTTCCGGCCATGCGGATTCGGACTACACGTTGGAGTACAACCAGAAGCTCTCCGAGCGCCGGGCGGCCAGCGTGAAGGCCTATCTGGCCGAGCGCGGCGGCATCGACCCCAAGCTCATGCGCACGGAAGGCTTCGGCAAGACGCGGCCACTGGTGCCGAACACCAGCCCGGCCAACAAGCAGCGCAACCGCCGCGTGGAAGTGCGCCTGGATGGCGCGGCAAAATAGCTGTACATTTATAAGAATAATTCCTAACAAGGGGGCGGCTCAGGCTGCCCCTTTTTTTCGGGTTTGCTCCGGGCCGCGAATGTGATAGGGGAGGGGCCTCGTGGCAATTCCCGCGCATACGCGCGATATCAACGCTCTGAAGAAACGAGGTTTTCATGATCGGCATTTCCAAACTTTACTGTGGGGCCGTCGAGCCCTCCGACGCCCTGCGCTACAACCGCCAGTCCGGGCAGCTGCCCTCGCATCTGCTCCAGTTCTCGGCGGACAAGAAGCCCGTTGTGGTCTGGAATATGACCAAGCGCTGTAATCTCAAGTGCGTGCATTGCTATGCCAAGGCTGTTGATCCGGACGGCGTCGACGATATCTCCACGGATCAGGCCAAGACCATGATCGACGACCTGGCCGCCTACGGCGCGCCGGTGATGCTGTTCTCCGGCGGCGAGCCCCTGGTGCGCCAGGATCTGGTCGAGCTGGCCAGCCACGCCACCAGCAAGGGCATGCGCGCGGTCATCTCCACCAACGGCACGCTCATCACCAAGGAAAAGGCCCGCGAGCTCAAGAGCGTCGGCCTGTCCTACGTCGGCATCTCCCTCGACGGCGGCGAGGAAATCCACGACAAGTTCCGCAAAGTGCCCGGCTCCTTCAAAAAGGCGCTGGAAGGCGTGGCCAACTGCCAGGCCGAGGGCCTCAAAGTAGGCCTGCGCTTCACCATCAACAAGCGCAACCAGGGCGAGGTGCCCACCCTGTTCCAGATCATCCGCGATTTGGATGTGCCCCGCATCTGCTTCTATCACTTGGTTTACTCCGGCCGCGGCTCCGAGCTCATCAAAGAGGACCTGGACCACGCCGAGACCCGCGCCGTGGTGGACCTCATCATGGACGAGACCCGTAAGCTTTTCGACGACGGCAAGCCCAAGGAAGTGCTCACCGTGGACAACCACGCCGACGGTCCGCACGTGTACTACCGCATGCTGAAGGAAGACCCCAAGCGCGCGGCCGAGGTCATGGAGCTTTTGCAGATGAACGAGGGCAACAGCACCGGCCGCGGCATCGGCTGCATCTCCTGGGACGGCAAGGTCCACGCGGACCAGTTCTGGCGGCAGCATGTGTTCGGCAACGTGCTTGAGCGCCCGTTCTCCCAGATCTGGGACGACCCGAACATCGAACTGCTGCACAAGCTGAAGGACAAGAAGCCCTTTGTGAAGGGCCGTTGCGCCACCTGCAAGTTCCTGAACATCTGCGGCGGCAACTTCCGCGCCCGCGCCGAGGCCTACTACGGCGACATCTGGGCCCAGGACCCCGCCTGCTACCTGACGGACGACGAGATCAGAAAAGACTAGCGACGCGACATGCGGGCCTCCGAAAGGGGGCCCGCGTTCTTTGCGGCCGCGGCCGGGCGGCTTTGCCCGCCTTGCCCGCCATTTTCGGCGACCCCCGGCACGGCCTTCGCCGTTTTCAAACAAGGAGCTGACACCATGCTCGATTCCGATTTCTATCGCGGCCGCCGGCTGCGCATGAACCCCGGCATCCGCGCCCTCGTGCGCGAGAACGAGATCCGCCCCGCGGACCTGGTCATGCCCTATTTCGTGGTGGAGACGGACGACGCCTCCTTCAAAAAGCCCATCGGCTCCATGCCCGGGCAGTTCCAGCTCTCTTTGCAGGAGCTGGAGAAGACCGTGGCCGCCGCAGTGAAAAACGGGTTGAACAGCCTGATGCTTTTCGGCATCCCGAAAGTGAAGGACGAACTAGCCACCCAGGCCTACGCCGACGAAGGCATCGTTCAGGAGGCCGTGCGGCGCTTGAAGGACCGCTTCCCCGAGCTCGTCGTCATCACCGACGTGTGCCTGTGCGAATACACCTCACACGGGCATTGCGGCATTGTGCAAAAGGGCGGCGAGATCCAGAACGACCCCACCATCGACCTGCTGGCCAAGGCCTCGCTGTCGCACGTGCGCGCCGGCGCGGACATGGTGGCCCCCAGCGACATGATGGACGGCCGCATCCTGGCCATCCGCGAAATGCTGGACGACAACGGCTTCATGAACACTCCCATCATGAGCTATGCCGTGAAGTACGCCTCGGCCTTTTACGGCCCCTTCCGCGAGGCGGCAGACAGCACGCCCAAGTTCGGCGACCGCAAAACCCACCAAATGGACCCGGCCAACAGCCGCGAGGCCCTGCGCGAAGCCGAGGCCGACCTGGCCGAGGGCGCGGACATCCTCATGGTCAAGCCGGGCATGCCCTACCTCGACGTCATCCGCCAGCTGCGCGACAACTTCGACACGCCCATCGCCGCATACAACGTGTCCGGCGAGTACAGCATGGTCAAGGCCGCGGCCCAGAACGGCTGGGTGGACGAGCAGCGCATGGTCATGGAAATGATGACCAGCTTCAAGCGCGCCGGTTCGGACATCGTCATCACCTACTTCGCCGAGGACGTCCTCGGCTGGCTCAACAAATAGGCGCAAGGGCATGAGCGAACATCCGAAAGCACAGCATCCGGCCGGACACATGGGCGGACATCCCGGCGGGCACCCTGGTGACCATCCCGGCAGCGTGGGCCAGCATCCCGGCGAGCAGCACATTGAGGGCAAGGACGGCATGCCCCCCTTGCGGCTCATCGCCTGGGAGGTGACGCGCTCCTGCAACCTGGCGTGCAAGCACTGCCGGGCAGAGGCGCACCCCGAACCCTACGAGGGCGAGCTTTCCACCGAGGAAGCCAAGGCCCTCATCGACACCTTCCCGGCCACGGGCAGCCCCATCATCATCTTCACCGGCGGCGAGCCCTTCATGCGCCACGACATCTTCGAGCTCATCCCCTACGCGAAAGCCAAGGGCCTGCGCTGCGTCATGGCTCCCAACGGCACGCTGCTGACGGCCGAAAACGCCCAGCGCATCAAGGACTGCGGCATCGAACGCTGCTCCATCTCCATCGATGCGCCCAATGCCGCGGCCCACGACGAATTCCGCGGGGTCAAAGGCGCGTTCGCGGCCTCCATGCAGGGCATAGAGCACCTGAAGAACGTGGGCATGGAATTCCAGATCAACACCACGGTGACCAAGGACAACCTGCACCAGTTCAAGGAGATCTTTCACCTGGCGGAGAACCTCGGCGCCTCGGCCTGGCACATCTTCCTGCTCGTGCCCACGGGCCGCGCGGCGGAGCTTGGCGCCCAGGTCATCAGCGACCTTGAATACGAGGAAGTGCTCAACTGGTTCTATGACTTCCGCAAGACCACCAACATGCAGCTCAAGGCCACCTGCGCCCCGCACTATCACCGCATTCTGCGGCAGCGGGCCAAGGAGGAAGGCATTCCGGTCAACTTCGAGACCTTCGGCCTCGACGCCGTGAGCCGGGGCTGCCTGGGCGGCGTGGGCTTCTGCTTCATCTCCCACTCGGGCATCGTGCAGCCCTGCGGCTACCTGGACCTCTTCTGCGGCGACGTGCGCAAGACGCCCTTCCCGGAGATTTGGCGCAGCAGCCCGGAGTTCCTCAACCTGCGCAATCCCAAGGCCTACGACGGCAAGTGCGGCGTGTGCGAATACGAGAAGGTCTGCGGCGGCTGCCGCGCGCGCGCGGCCACCATGCGCGGCCACTACCTGCGCGAGGAGCCGCTGTGCTCCCACACGCCGGTGAAGCTGCGCCCCAAGGACTGACCCCCGCGAACACCAGGAGGCGGACCATGGCGGTTGTCCATTCCGTGTGCGTCAGCAAGCGCAAGGGCGAAAAGAAGAAGGCCGTGGAGGCCATCATGCTGGTGCAGGATTCCGGCGTCGAGGGCGACGCCCACGCCGGCAGCGGCCGGCAGGTGAGCCTGCTGGCCCTGGAGAGCCTGGAGCGCATGCGCCAGAAGCTCGCCAGCATCATTCCCGGCGACTTTGCGGAGAACCTGAACGTGCAGGGGCTGGACGAACTGGCCCTGGCGCCGGGCATGCGCATCCGCGTCGGTGAGGCGGCCGTGCTCGAGGTGACGCAGATCGGCAAGGAATGCCACGGCCACAGCTGCGCCATCATGCAGGCCGTGGGCACCTGCGTCATGCCCAAGGAAGGCGTTTTCGCCAAGGTCCTGACCGGAGGCCCCGTGCGCCCCGGCGATGCCGTTCGCCTGGCCTGACCGGCCCGGCGCTGTGAAACACCAAGGGCTTGCGGAGTAAGACCGCCGCGCCCAAGCAGAGGGAAGTGCCCAATATGGACGATTACGACAAGCAGATTCTCGACATCATCCAGTCGAGCTTTCCCATCGACCCGCGCCCGTACGCCGTTGTGGGCGAGCAGGTGGGGCTCACCGAGGCCGAAGTGCTGGCGCGCGTGCGCAGGCTCAAGGGCGAGGGCGTCATCCGCCGCATGGGCGCGAACTTCGGCTCCCGCGAGCTGGGCTGGAAGTCCACCCTGTGCGGCGCCGAAGTGCCCCAGGACAAGCTGGACGCCTTTGTGGCCGAGGTGAACAGCCACCCCGGCGTGACGCACAACTACTTGCGCGCGCACAAGTTCAACGTCTGGTTCGCGCTCATCGCGCCCACGGAAGAGGACATCGAGGCGACCCTGAGCGGCATCACGGCCAAAACCGGCGTGCCCATCATGAACCTGCCCGCCAGCAAGCTGTTCAAAATCAAGGTCGACTTCCAGATGGGCGACCAGGCCGAGTAGGCCGCGCCCACTTCAGAGCATAAGGAGCCCGTCATGATTCTTTCGCCCTCGCTGCTTTCCGCGGACTTCGCCCGTCTTGCCGACGAACTCGCCGCGCTTGAATCCGCCGGAATCAAGTGGGCGCACCTGGATGTCATGGACGGAAGCTTCGTGCCGAACATCACCTTCGGCCCGCCGGTCATCAAGGCCATGCGCAAGACCAGCACGCTCTTCTTCGATTGCCACCTGATGATCGACGAGCCGGGCCGCTACATCGACGACTTCGCCAAGGCCGGCGCGGACCTCATCTGCATCCACGCCGAGGCCACCAACCACCTGGAGCGCACCTGCGCGGCCATCGCCCAGGCAGGTTGCAAGCCCGCCGTGGCCCTCAACCCCGCCACGTCCCTCGAGGCCGTGCGCTATCTGCTGCCCCAGCTGTCCATGGTGCTCATCATGAGCGTGAACCCCGGCTTCGGCGGGCAGAAGTTCATCGGGTTCTGCATGGACAAGGTGCGCGAGCTCAAAGCCATGATCCGCGCGGCCGGGGCCGAGACGCTCATCCAGGTGGACGGCGGCGTGACCCTTGAAAACTGCGCGGAGCTGACGGCCGCCGGGGCCGACGTCCTGGTGTCCGGCTCGGCGTTCTTCGGCCACCCGCCCTATGCCGAACGCTTGCGCCAGTTCGAGGCGCGCTGCGGCGGATAGCCGCTTCAAACGGTTGCCAAAGTTCATCCTCCGGGCTATATCTCCATCAGGATGAGGCGGCTTTTCGCCTCGTCGCACCAGCCTGCCGGGGTGGACATGCCACGACGGTTTTCGCTTTGCCCCATTTTTGCCGCGGCCCTTGCGCTGCTTCTTTTTTGCGCCAATGCTCCGGCCATGGCCGAGGAGCGTCTTGGCGTGGTGCTTTTGCACGACAAAAACAGCGCGCCGGAGAAGCACCTTGCGGACCTTGCCCGCGTGCTGCGCAACGTCGGCTTCCAGGTCATCGTGCCGGAGCTGCCGTGGTCGAAAAAACGTGGCTTTGACGCCACCTATCAGCAGGCGCTGGTGGAAATAGGCTTGGCCGCGGAGGAGCTGCGGCTGGACGGCTGCACCCGGGTGGCCCTGGTGGGACACGGGCTGGGAGCCAACGCCGCGCTGGGCTATGCCGCCAGCAGGCCGGGCATTTTCGCCATCGCCGCCCTGGCCCCTTCCCACGACCCGGACCGCCACCGCGAGGTCTTTTTGCCCGATGTGCGCAAAGCGCGCACCATGCTCACCGTTGGCAGCGGGAACCAGCGCTCGACCTTCACGGACTTCAACACCAACAAGGACTATGACCTCTCCACCACGGCGGAGGTCTACCTGAGCTACAACGACCCGGAGGGACAGGCCGTGATGGCCCGCTCCTGCGCCGCGCTCAAGGAGCCGTTGCCGCTCTTGTGGGTGGTGGGACAGCAGGACCCGTTGCAGTTCCTCGGCCGCTCATACGCCTTTTCCAAGGCCCCAAGCCACCCGAAGAGCAGCTATGAATCGGTCTCGGGCGACCACGCGAGCGTGCCCCGCAACGCCGCACGCCTTGTGGCCGAGTGGCTGCGCGACCTGATAAGCCAGCTTCCGGCCGCAGGCAATTAAGCTTCCACGCAAACGTCCCCGCAGCGTCCACTTCTCTCATCCGCAAACGCTGTGGAAAGCCGCCATCTTTGGCGCGGCGCGGCTGAAGGCGCTGCCGCGCTGACGCCTACTTGCAGATGATGCGGCCGGGGTCGTTGTAGACCCAGAAGCTGTCGGCCTTGATGTTGCCGATGAGCGTCATGCCGATCTTGCGCGCCAGCTCCACGGAAAAGCTTGTGGCCACGGCGGTGCTCGCCAGCAGCGAAACCCCGATGCGCACGGTCTTGAGCAGAATCTCCGAGGCCACGCGCCCCGTGGAGACGATCATCTTGTCCTCGGTCTGCATGCCCCCCAGAAAGCACTCCCCAACGATCATGTCGATGGCGTTGTGCCGGCCTATGTCCTCGCGGAAGAGCAGCATCTCGTCCGGCGTGCACAGCGAGGAATTGTGGCAGCCGCGCGTGCGGCCGTACAGGGTGCTGCGGCGCTTCAGCTCTCCGGCAAGGGCCAGTATCTGCGCCGGGGTGACCTTGAGGTTCGATTCCACGCGGCGCTTGGAGATGGTGGCCACGTTGCGGTCGAAGTTGGTGCCCTTGCCGCAGCCGCTGGTGATGGAGCGCTGGATGGTGCGCCCGTCGGCAAAGGGGTCGTGGTTCACCGTGACGTTGGCGGTGATGCGCCCGTCCTCGTCCTTGATGTCCACGTGCTCAAGCTGCGAGGGCTCGGTCAGCAGGGCGTCGCTTTTGAGAAAGCCCACAGCCAGATGCCGGGGGTACTTGCCGGTGCACAAAAGCGTCACCACCTCGCGGCCGTTGAGATAAATCGTCAGCGGCACTTCGCGGATGGCCTCGATGGCCACCTGTCTGGCTCCGTCCGCCGTGTATTCCGTCACTTCGTATGGAAAGCTGTCCGCCATTTGTCGCCCCGTCTGTGTGTCGTGCTTGGCTTAGGCCGCGCCGCCGCCGAAGAACGTATCCCACAGCAGCAGCACGTTCAATCCTACCACGACCATGCTGATGCACGCCAGTACGAAGTTGTGCCAGCCGGTGTTGACGAACTCGCCCATGACCGCGCGCGAGGCTGTGAGCCGGAATTGCAGGTAGATGGTGAAGGGCAGCTGGATGCTCAAAAAGATCTGCGAGACCACAAGCCCCTGGAAGGGCGTGCTGATGAACAGGATGCACAGGGCGGCTGGAACGAGAGTCAACGCGACGCCGAGCCTGCTGTGCGCGTCCTTGATGTCGAAGGGCTCGGAGAAGATGCCGGCGAAGATGCTGCCCCCGGCCATGGCCGCGGTGACGCTGGAGGACAGGCCCGCCATGAGCAGCGCCAACGCGAAGACGAGGGCGGCGGAACTGCCGAGAATGGGCTGCAGCATGGCCTGGGCCTGCTCGATCTGGTCCACGGGCACGCCCTGGGCGAAGAACGTCGCCGCCGCCACAAGAATCATAGCGCTGTTGATGCCCCAGCCAACAAGCATGGAGAACAGGGTGTCCGCGAACTCGAAGCGCAGCTGGTGGCGGATGACGTCCTTGTCCTGCAAATTCCACTGGCGGCTCTGGATGACCTCCGAATGCAGGAACAGGTTGTGCGGCATGACCACCGCGCCAAGCACGCTCATGATGATGGGGATGGAGCCGGGCGGCATGCTCGGCGTGACCCAGCAGGCGGCCGCGTGCCCCCAGGGAATCTGCACCAGGGTCAGCTCGTAGATGAAGGAGATGCCGATGAGCGACACGAAGCCGATGATGAATTTCTCAAGCCTTCGGTATGAGTTGGAGTAGAGCATCCAGGCCACGAAGGCCGTGGTGAGGAGCGTGCCCGCCCAGATGGGCAGGTGGAAGAGCATGTTGAGGGCGATGGCCGCGCCGAGCAGTTCGGCCAGGGCCGTGGCCACGGCCGCGAACATGGCCGAGCCCAGCAGCGCGCGCGCCGCAAGGGGCCGCATGTGCGCCACGGCCGCCTCGGAGAGGCACAAGCCTGTGGCGATGCCCAGGTGCGCGGCGTTGTGCTGCAGCACAATGAGCATGAGGGTGGACAGCGTGACCATCCACAGCAGCTTGTAGCCGAAGCCTGCTCCCGCCGCCACGTTGGCGGCCCAGTTACCGGGGTCGATGAAGCCGACGGTGACGAGGAGCCCTGGGCCGATGTATTTGAGGATCTCCAGCCCGGAAAAGCGCGGGGCGTGGTGGTGGGCGAACCAGTTTTTCACAGTTTTTTTGATCACTCGCCTGGCTCCCTCTTTGCAAATGCTCAGGTGTTCCGTTGGCCGCGCCGGGCCTGGCAATTCGCTTGTTGTCTGTACCCGCGTGGTGCGCGGCTGTCCAGACGTCTGGCAAGTACCCGCGTTTTAAGCAATTGCCAGATGCCCCCGGCTTGGATATTGATAGCGGAACCGGAATAGCTTGCACGATGGGGGATGCCTATGCGCCTTTTGTCAGGACTCGGATTTGCGCTCTGTGCGCTATTTTTGCTCACGGCTCCGGCCCTGGCCGATTCCGGCGGGCGCTACGCCCTGGTCATCGGCAACTCCGCCTATTCGGACAAGCCTCTCAAGAATCCAGCCAACGACGCCCGCGACGTGGCCCGCGCGCTGCAAAACCTCGGTTTCGACGTGCAGCTCAAAACAGACGCCAAGCTGCGCGAAATCGAGGAAGCCATCCGCGACTTCGGGCTCAAACTCAAGCGCGGCGGGGTCGGGATCTTTTATTACGCCGGGCACGGCATCCAGGTGCAGGGCGTCAATTACCTCGTGCCCATCGGCGCGCGCCTCACGTCCGAGTCGGACGCCAAGTTTGAATGCGTGGACGCCGGCCGCGTACTGGGCAAGATGGAGGACGCGGGCAACGAGCTCAACCTGGTCATCCTCGACGCCTGCCGCAACAATCCCTTTGCCCGCAGCTTCCGCTCCGCCGACCAGGGTCTGGCGCGCATGGACGCGCCCACCGGTTCGCTGGTGGCCTATGCCACGGCGCCCAACTCCGTGGCCTCGGACGGCGGCGGAAGAAACGGGCTGTATACCAAGTACCTGCTGCAAAACATCGCCACGCCCGGCGTGCCCATCGAGGAAGTGTTCAAGCGCGTGCGCATCGGCGTCATGAGCGAGACGGGCAAGAAGCAGGTGCCGTGGGAATCCTCATCCATCGCCGGGTATTTCTACCTTGCCGGAGGCCAGCCCCAGGGGGTGGCGGCACAGGCGGCCAGCCAGATGTCTTCGGCCCAGGCCGCGCAGCAGCAGCGTTTGCAGGATCAGAAGCTCAAGGAGTACATCGCCGGGCTGGAGGCCGAGAAGCGCCAGATTGAGCGTGACAAGGCCGAACTGGTGCGCCGCAGGCAGCAGCTGGACGACGATGAGGCTCAGAAGCTCAAGGCCGCGCAGGCCCCGCAGGAGCAGCGTCTCAAGGAGCAGCTGGCCATACTGGAGACCGAGCGCCGCAAGCTGGAGCAGGAACGCGCCGAACTGGCTGCTGCCCGCAACAGGCGGCCCAAGCCCAGAAGGCCGCGGAGCAGAACGCTAAGCAGGCTGCCGTGCCGACGGCGCAGGTGGCGAGCATTGATCCCACGCCGCAGCTGCCCAAGGCCAGCCCGGCCACGCCGCGTCCCAAGGCCGACAGGGTCGACGAACGCACCGCCATTTTGGAGCGTCTGGCCGGAATCTGGCGGCTGGAGACGGACAGCAACCTCACGCTGCCTATGTTGGCGCTCAAGCCCGGTGGCGACACCCTCTACGGCACCCTTGAGGGCGATTCGCAGCTGGTGGACCGCATGAGCCTGACCGGCCTGGCCATGGACGGCGGCAATCTGCACCTGCGCCTCAGCGTGCAGCCGGCCCTGCCCCGCCGGGAGATGCGCGATCCGCAGGGTTTTCTGGCCAACGTCCTGCGCGCCCGGTTGTCGGTCAAGGTGCTGGAGTGCGTGGGCAACCTGCGCGCCACCCTCGACGACGACATTCCCCTCGCCTGCGAACGTGTGGACGCCAGCGCCAGGTCCGGGGGCCAGAGCACGCAGTTCTCCGGCCGCATGGTGCGCACGGCCGGGCCGCGGAGCTGGTAGCGCCGCCTCCCGTTTCCTTCTCATTGAAAAAGGCCCGGAGCATCGCTGCTCCGGGCCTTTTTCAATGGCTTGCGGCTTGTGCCGCCTCAGCTGACGAGCATGCCCGCGTAGCCGACCACGCGGCGCATTTCGCCGTTGACCTGGCCGGAGGTGGCGTATCCCGTGATCTCGGTTTCCGCGGCGCCAAGCTCCAGCGCGGCGGCAATGGCCATGGTCATGGGCAGCACGCCGCACATGCTGATGTTGTTGCCGCGCACGGTCTCGTAAAACGCCACGGGATTCAGGTGCAGGGCGGGCTCCAGGGCCTGGGTGTCCTGCTCCTTGGCCAGCTCGTGGTGCACGAAGTGGCTCATGTCCGAGCTGACCAGGATGCTCACCGAGCGCGGGAAGCCCCGCAAAGCGCGGCCGAGGGCCTTGCCGACGCCAAGCAGGGTGTCGAGGCTGGGCTGGGAGACGCAGATGGGCACGATGCGCGTGGCCGGGTTGATGGTGGCCAGAAAGGGCACCATGACCTCAAGGGAGTGTTCGCGCTGGTGGGCCAGGGTGTCCGGCGTGAGCAGCGGCTCCTGCTCGCAAAGCAAGGCGGCCAGCTCGTCGTCAACCGCCAGTGAGCCGCCGGGGTACAGCCAGCGTCCGTCGGGCCAGACGGCGAAGAATTTGCCCATGCCGGTGTGGTTGGGGCCGAGCATGAGGATGGTCTCGCCCAGGTTGGCCTGCCCCAGGGTGACGCCGGTGATGATGCCGGAATAATAATACCCGGCGTGGGGGGCCATGGCGAGGATGGTGTGGGCCAGGTTCTTGGGCTGCGCCTGGGCGAGGTAGCCCTGCACCTCGGTGCGCAGCGCCTCGGCGTCGTTGGTGTAGAACTGTCCGGCCACTGCGGGCTGGCGGTCGTGGCTTTCCATGTACGGCATGGGCATGGCGGACTCCTTGGCGGCTGCTAGCGCGGCGGCGGTTTGATGAGATAGTCTTGGAGACGCTGGTCCAGCGCGCTGCTTTCCAGCGACTGCTGCGCCATGCGCGCGTATACTGTGCCGGGCTTCTTCTTTACCACGTCGCCGAGCAGGTTCTTCCACTCCGCCGTCTGGTTGCCCCGGCGGTAGATGTCCGCCAGACGCAGGCGAACCGGCGCCCAGTCCGGGTCGTTCACCGGGATGATGCGGTCGAACTCGTTGCCCCACTTGAGGGTTTCGCTGAACCGGCCCGAGCGCTCCGTGGCGGTTATGGCCATGAGCAGGCAGTCCTTGATCTTCTCCTTGTCGCCCTTGGTGGCCAAAAGCTGCGCCAGGGCCTCTTGCGAAAGGGCGAAGAGCCGGACCATGTCCTGTCGGCGCGAGGCGTCCTTGGCCAGCATATAGGTGGCGTGGGCCCGGGTGGCGGGCTCGGACGAGGTGTCGCCCGCGATGCGCGTCCACAGGGGCAGGGTCTTTTCGGTCTCGCCCTGGTTCTCCAGGGCCATGGCCTTGGCGTTCTCAAACTGGGTCTTCTGCCGGGGCGAAAGCTTCCACGCCGCGTTGGCGCGGGTGGCCAGGTCGGAAATGCGCTTCCACTGCTTCTGCTCCATGAAGACGTTCATGGCGAGGTCGAGCGCCATTTCCGAGTATTTTGGCACCTGCTTTTTGCCCAAGAAACGCCCGGCGAGCTTCAGGGCGCGGTCGGGCTGGCCGCGCTTCCAGGCGCTCACGGCGATGGCCATCTGGGCCTCGTCGCCGATCTTGTTCTGGTTCTCCTTCACAAAGGGCGAGCTGTCATACATCTGGAGCACGCGGGCGTAGTTGCCGTCCTGCACCAGTCCCGGCAGGGCCTGCAGGAACGCCTGGAAGCCGAGCTCCTTGGCTTTGCCCACAAGATTGCTCTTGGGGTACTTCTCCAAGAACGAGGCCGCGCTGTTCATGGCGTCCAGGTAGGCCTTGGTGTGGAACTGCCACATGCCGAGCTTGATTTGCGCCAGAGGAGCCAGGGGGCTCTGCGGATATTTCTTGATGATGAGTTCGTACGTTTCGTTTGGCTTGAGGGCCTCCGGCTTCGCGAACACCGGATCCATCTCGCTCATGGTCGGGTCGTCGTAGATGCCTTCCTCGGCCAGGCGCATGCGCGCGACCAGCCCGCCCTCGCGGTCGGGGAAGTCCTGCACGACCTTCTGATAAATTTCCTTGGCCGCGGCGCGCTTGTTCTGGCGCAGGTAAATGTCGCCGATGCGCACCAGGGCGATGTCCGCGTATTCGGTGTTGGGGTTCAGGTTGTAGAAGGTCCAGTAGTGGTCCTTGGCCTGCTGCAGCTTGCCCACTTTCTCTTCGATCTCGGCCTCGAGCTTGAGGAAGTCGGGGTTTTCCATGTAGAAGAGCGGCCAGCGCTTGTCGAGGTAGTCCGCGATCTGGAAGGCCTTGTCGTTTTCGCCCAGCTTGCGCAGCACCTGGGCCAGAATGTACGCGGTATCCTTGGCCATGCGGCTGTCGGGATAGTTCTGGATCAGGCTTTGGTACTGGGCCGCGGCGTTTTTGAGGTCGCCCTTGTTGCGGTAGTACTCGCCAAGGGAGAACGGAATGACGGCCGCGTTCTGGTCGTGGGCGTACTTCTTTTTGACGATGTTGAAATAGGCTTTGGCCTCGGGCAGGTTGCCCACGCGCAGGTTCAGCAAGCCCAGATTGATGAGGGCGCGCGGCACGCGGATGGACTTCTGGTTGGCGTTCATGGCCGCCTGCTGTGCGCCGGCGATCTTGTCGTAGTTGGCGGCCAGATTGTCCTTGTAGGCCTGCATGTACGTGTCGGCCAGGGAGTAGAGGGCGTCCTCGCGCGCATCGCCCTTGAGGGCGGGCTCATGCATCAGGGCTTCCAGGGTCTTGGCGGCCTCGTCCCACTTGCCGCCCATCATGCTTGTCTGGGCCTTCAAAATTTCGTCCTTGATCTGATCCAGCGTCAGCGGACCTTGAGGCTCCTTGTCCTTGCCGCCATGGCCGCCGCCCTCCTTGGCCGGAGCCCCGTGGGCGTCTTTGGCGGCCGGGGCGTGGGCGTCGGCCGCTGGCGCGTGGGCCGAGGCATTGGCGCTGTGGGCGTCGGCCGCTGGCGCGGGCGCATGCTCGGAAGCGTTGGCTCCGTGGGCTTCCGCCGCCGGGGCGTGCTCCGAGGCATTGGCCGGGTGGGCCGCCTCGGCCTGGGGCGCGGCCACTTGAGGCAGTGTCGCGCTGGCGTTTGCGCCTGTGGGGGCAAACGCTTTTTGCACGGGCTGACGCAGTTCCCAAGGCCTGCCGCCTGCCGGGGGCGCAGGGGCGGCTTGCGTCGGCGCGTTGGCGGAAGGCGCCACCTTGGGGGCTGCCGCCGCGCCGGAAATGACTTCAGCCGGGCGCGCGTCCTCCGGGCCGTGGTGCTCGGCGCGGAACATGACCAGGGGCTGGCCCTTGGCCGGGGTCACGTCGACCGGCGGGCGATTGGCCGCGCGGGCGATGGCCGGGGCGCTCTCCGCCGTGTGGGGCGGTTGCGCCGTTGTGGTGGCCTCCTGCAAAAGCGGCCGCTCGACAACGCCCGGAGGCAGCTTGCCGCCGACCTGGCGGGCGGGGGCGCTTTTCTCCGGGGCCGGTGCGGCGGGCTGCCCGGCGATTGCGGGTGCCGTGGCGCTGCTGGGCGCGCCGAGCACGGTCTTGTTCACCTGCGCGCGCATGGAATATGGGACGGAATAAAATGGCTGGCCCTGGGTGCCGTCTGCTGGCGGGGCCGGGCGTGACGCCGTTTGCGGCGCTGCCGGTGCTGTCTGCGCGGGCGCGGCGGGCTGCGGGGCCGGCGTGCGCTTGGCTTCCGCCGCGGCGTGTTTGGCTTCTTCCGCGGCCTTGGCCTTGGCCTCTTTTTCGCGCTGGGCTTCCTGCTGCTTGTCGCGTTTGGCCTGGGCCTCCTGCTCGCGCTTGGCCTGGGCCTCGGCTTTCTTCTGCTGGGCGCTGAGCTTTTCGGTTGTGGCCTTTTCCGTCTTGCCCTGGTCGGCCTCGGTCTTCTTGACTGCCTCAGCCTTTTTCTCGGCCTTGGCGTCCTTTTTCGCGTCTTTCTTCGTGTCCTTCTTGGCGTCCTTCCGGGCATCGGCCCAGGAGGAGCCGATGGCATCGGCGAAAATTTGGATGTTGAGCTGTGACTTGGCCTTGTTCGGGGCGTTCACGTAGCCGAAGGCGCTGGTTTTGAGCTGGATCTTGAAGCCGCCAGGCACCGGGCGCACGCCGGAAATGAGCTTGGAGCCGCCAATGCCTGGCGCTGCCAAAGCCTTTTCGCCGGGTGCGGCGTCGAAGGTGACCGTGAGTTCCTGCGCGCCGGTGCGGCGCACGGAGTATTTCGGCAATGCGCCGCCATCCGCGGAAACGGTGAGCGTCTCCGCGTCGCCTCCGGCGCGGAACCCTGACTGCAACGCGCGGGCGTGCTCAGGCAGCGCGCCGTCTGCCGCGGAAAGAACGGCGAGAAGGCCAAATGTGGCGGTAAAACGTCTTAAGGACACGGGCCAGCCGATCCCCTGCAACCTTATGTATCCAACAGGTTGCGCTTCTTCAGTTTTTCGATGAGCGTCGTGCGCTTGATTCCCAAAAGCTCCGCCGCCTGGTTCTTGACGCCTGCGGCCTCGGCCAAAGCCTCATGCAAAAGGCGCTCCTCAATCTCATCCAGGAACTCCTTGAGTCCCTGCGCCTTGTCGCGCATGTCCTTGAGCTCGGGCCAGCGGAAGCCTTGCGGGGCGGCGCTTTCCGCCTGCGGGGCGGCCTTGGGCTCCAGCCCTGCCGCGCGCTGGATTTTTTCCGGCAAATCCTCCGGGGTGACCTGGGGCCCCTCGCAGAGGATGGACAGACGCTCCATGAAATTTTCAAGCTCGCGCACATTGCCCGGCCACGAATAGCCCGCGAGCATGGCCTTGGCCTGCGCGCCCAGGGTCATGAGCTTGCGCTCCCTTGTTTTGCAAAAGCCGCACAGAAAATGCTCGGCCAGGGCCATGACATCTTCGCCGCGTTCGCGCAGGGGGGGCAGGTGCAGGGGAATGACGTTCAGGCGGTAGAAAAGGTCCTCGCGAAAGCGCCCGGCGGCGACCTCGATCTCCAGATCGCGGTTGGTGGCTGCGACCACGCGCACGTCCACTTTTTTGGTGGAGGTGCCGCCCACGCGCTCGATTTCCTTCTCCTGCAGGGCACGCAAAATCTTCACCTGCAGGCTTAGGTCCATCTCCCCGATCTCGTCAAGGAAGATGGTGCCCCCGTCCGCCAGCTCGAACCGGCCTGGCCGCGAGCGGATGGCGTGGGTGAATGCGCCCTTTTCATGGCCGAAAAGCTCGGACTCCAGAAGTTCGCGGGGAATGGCACCGCAATTGATGGGCACGAAGGGCTGGGAGTGGCGTTTGCTGTTCTTGTGCAGCGCGCGGACCAGAAGCTCCTTGCCAGTGCCGGATTCGCCGGTGACAAGCACTGTGCTGTCGGTGGGGGCCACCTTCTCCAGGATCTTGTAAACCTCGCGCAAGGCGGGGCTTGATCCGATGATGCCGTCGATGTTGAGCGTCATTGCTCCTCCGCAGATCGTGTCCCCAGGTGACGGGCGCAAAACAAGACGCCCGTAAGGCGTGCTCCGATCACTGTCAAGGAAATGACGCGAAGTCAATCGTTTTCTAGAAAATTTTTAGGCAGTGACGTATGTGTTTGTGCCAACAAAAACTATGAGTGGAGGGCGCGGGCATCACGCAAGCCCGCAAGGTGTGGCTCCAGCGCAAAAATTCCCGCGAAACATGCGGCCCGCGGCAAGGGCTTTGTGCGCTCGGCCCTCTTGGCGCGGGACGGCTACTTCGCCAGCCGCTTCGCGATTTCTTTGCTCGGGATGAGCCCCGTGGCCGCGGCTGAGACGATGTTGCCCGCCACGCCGGGGCCGTCGCCCGCGACAAAGAGGCCAGATATGGAGGTCTCCAGATTGGAGGTGGTCTCCACCTGGGTGGCGAAGAACTTGATCTCCGGCGCGTAGAGCAGGGTTTCGTCGTTGGCCACGCCGGGCACAACCTGCCCCAGCTTCTCCAGCCCTTCAACAATATTCGTGAGGATGCGCTCGGGCAGGGCCATGGCGATGTCGCCGCAAACCACGTTTTTGAGCGTGGGCTCGATGGAGCTGTTCTTGATGCGCGACCAGGTGCTGCGGCGTCCGCGCTTCAAGTCGCCAAAGCGCTGCAAAATGGGCTTGCCGTCGCCGATGAGCGAGGCCAGGCGGCCGATGTGCTCGCCGTAGGCCTGGTTGTCGGTGACGGGATCGTTCAGCACCACCTTGGAAAGAAAGGCGAAGTTGGTGTTGCCGCTTTTTTTGTCCATGTAGGCGTGGCCGTTGACGCACACGAAGTCCTGGTAGTTCTCCAGCGCCACAAAGCCGCCGTCGTTGGTGCAGAAGGTTCGGGTCTGGTCGTCGTATTTGCTGGTGCGGATGAAGAAGGTGGGGTCGTAGATGACCTCGCAGAGCTCCTGCATGACCTCGCGCGGGACCTCCACGCGCACGCCCACCTCGATGCCGCGCTGGGAGAGGCCGAGGCCCATCTCCCGCGCCACGCCGCCCACCCACTCCGCGCCCACGCGGCCCGGAGCCAGGATGACGGCGCGGGCGGTGTATTCGCCCTTGGTGCTCACCACGCCCTTGATGGCGCCATTTTCGGCGATGACGCTTTTGACTTCCTCGGACGTGTGGAAGGTGACCCCGCGCGACTTCACATACTCGGTCATGTCGCCGATGAGCCGGGGCAGATTGTCGCTGCCCAGGTGCTTTTGGCGGATGATGAGCAGGTCGATGCCGGTCTTGCGGGCCTGGGCGCGCACCTTCTTGGCCTGGTCCATGTTGGTGGGATAGACCGGGCCGTCCATGCCGAAGCGGTTGAACATGGCCTCGGTCTCGTCGATGAGGGCCACGGCTTCGCTCTCGGTCATGAACTGCGTCAGGTCGGTCTTGCCGAGCTTGTGGATGAAGTTCAGCTTGCCGTCGGAAAACAGCCCGGCCCCGCCAATGCCTGAAAGAATATTGCAGGGCTTGCAGTGGATGCAGCCCAGCCGGCCCACGGGGCAGTCGCGCCGCTGGGCCTGTTTGCCTTTTTCCAGCACCAGCACGGAAAGCTCCGTGTTCTCGCCAAGCCAGGCGGCGGCGAAAAGCCCGGCGGGGCCGCCGCCCACGATGATGACATCGAAATCCGTGCGTGCCGTCTTGGCTGGTGTCATGTTGAACCCTCGTCGTTGTGTATTGCCCAGGCGCAAGCGCGTGCCCCCGGACATTAGCCGTGTAGCACCGGGAACAGCCCTCCGGCAAGTGGGCGGCCAGACCAAAAACAATCGGGAAAATACGTGAAAGGAGTGTAACTGCCCTGAAGTCCCCTGCGTCATATAAGCAATGAAGATTTCCTTCGTATCCCTTGGGGAGGGGAGACGAGGGGGATGCCATGAACTGATTCTTCTTGCGGCCTGGAGCCGTACCACAACGCGCACCGTTTTTGGCAATGCGTTCTGGTGTTTTTGCCCTCTGTCATTGGCGTGCGGAGGGCGGTCAAGGAGTTTCATATGCAGATCAGCTCTTCCACGAGCAGTTCAAGTTCGATCTTTAACATGGACGAGATGGACAGCAAGCTGGCCTCCAGCATCATCTCGCAAAAGGATACCGACTCTAACGGGTTGGTCTCTGCCTCGGAACTGGGCGTCAGCGCGTCCGACATCACGGACTTCGACACCGACGGCGACGGCAGCCTGAGTTCAACCGAACTCACGGCGGCCTTGGTCGCCAAGCGGGAAAAGATGCAGTCCCAGATGCAGACCGAGATGTCGCAGAGCAGTCAGCTGGGCATGTTGCAGACGAGCCTCAGCAGCACCTCTTCGGCATCTGACTCGTCGTCCGACTCGTCGTCCGGAGCATCCGGCGCGCAGAGCGTTGACGACATAATCTCCAGCCTGTTCAGCGACGGCGAATCCGAGAGCACCTCGGTCAGCGCTTCGAGTTCGAGCAGCACGTCCACCGCAAGCAACGCCGCGGCGCTGCTCAGCAACGCGAACAGCTTGCTGCAGAAGATGGACGCGGAGATGGCCGAAACCATCATGAACCTGAAGGACACGAACGGCGACGGCACCCTTTCCGCCTCTGAATTGGGCGCCACCTCCGCGCAGATCGCCGAACTTGATACCGACGGCGACGGGGTTTTGAGCGATAGCGAATTGACCGCCGGGCTCAAGGCTGAAAGAGAGAACATGATGGCCCAGAACGGCGGAGTCATGCCGCCCCCGCCACCGCCGGACGGGGCGGGAGCTTCGGGTTCGACGAGTTCGTCCAGCTCCACGAGCTCGACGAGTTCTACAAGCTCGACAAGCGCTTCAACGAGTGATTCGATGAACATGGACGCGCTCATGCAGAGCATGTTCAGTTCGACGACAGGCACCAGCACAAGCACCTCGTCGGACACGGCAAGCAGCCTGAGTTCAAGCGTCCTGACCGAGTATCTGCTGCGGCAGAAGGCCAGCAGCGCTTACCAAAGCGTGGACAATCTCATCGCTGGGCTCTTTGACAGCGGTGCGACGACACAGTCGGTGTCTCTGAGCGCCTAGGCGCCCAGCTCGGCTGTGGACCCTCCCGGGGGCCGGTGCTGGTCACACCGACCCCCTCTTTTGACAGAGGCACCTTGCAGTGGCTAGAATTGGGGAGGTTCGGGCGTTGCACGAATGGCGTCAGGGTGGCGCCGCAGAGAAGCAGGAATGAACGACGCCGAAATTGTGCGCCGTGTTCTGGATGGTGACGTGAATGCCTTTGCGCAGCTTGTGGACGCACACTCCGCGCAGATTATGAGCATCACCTCCCGGCACGTGCCGCAAGACAGAGCCGCAGAGATCGCCCACGAGACCTTTGTGCGCGCATTTGAGCGGCTGAGCACCTTCAAGGGCGAAAGCCCTTTCGTGCACTGGCTCACCCGCATCGCCCTCCGGCGGTGCGCCGATTTCTGGCGCGGTCGCGCCAAGAGCCGCGAGACGGTGTTCAGCGCACTGGGCACTGGCGCGCGGGAATGGATCGAGAGCATCCCCGATTCCTCCGACGCCGGGCTTGAGGTCCACGCGGAACGCAGCGAGGCCGGAGTCATTCTGGACTGGGCCATGTCGCAGCTTGCGCCGGATGATAAGCTTGTGCTCACCATGACGCATATGGACGGACAAGCCTTAAGCGATGTGGCGGAGTTCATGGGCTGGAGCATTTCCAAGGTGAAGGTGCGTTCGCACCGGGCGCGGCGCAAGCTGCGCGACGTGTTGGGCCGTATGCTCGACTAATGAAAAGAGGAGGCGCAATCATGGATGATCGCAGACTCGACAATCTCGAGCAGGCGCTCCTTCGGAGCTTTCGCGCACGGCAAAGCGCGCCGGTTCCGGCCAACTTTACGGCCAGCGTGATGCGGGAAGTGCGGCAAAAGGCCGAGCGCGGCGCCAGCTTCCTGGACGTGTTCAGCCTTGTGGCGCGGCGCTTCGCCCCTGTGGGCGCCCTTGCCGCCACGGCAGCCTGCGGCTATGCGCAGTTCGTGGACAAGGTCTTCAATCAGGCCGTGTTGTCCCTTTCCATGCACAGCACCGCCGGGATCACCCTGGCCGGGCTGATGCCTTAGAAAAGGACGGCAGCATGAAATCATGGAAGGCCTGGCTCCTTGTGGCCATTATCTTCATCACCGGCGCGGCGGCCGGGGCTTTCGGCATGCGCGTCTATATGGCCCGGCACCTGCCGGAGCTGTTGAGCAACACGCGCCAGCGCCTGGAAGAGTTCTTCATGGAGAACATCGACCGCGAAGTGGGGCTGACCGAGGAGCAGAAGAAGCACATTCTGCCCATCCTGCGCGAGGCCGTGGCCAAGGGCGAAATAGTGCGCGAAGCCACCCACAGCCAAATGGACAAGGTGATGCAGGAAGCTGATGACAAGATCAGCTCCGAGCTGGACGCGCAGCAGCGCGTGAAGTTCGCGGAGTTCCGCGCACGCATGGAGCAGTTGCGCCGCCAGGGGCCCAAGCCCGGCGACCGCATGCCGCCGCCGCCGCCGGGATTCCCTCCCGGCCCGCCCCCGGGGGACCCCCTGGGCATGCCGCCCGGCCCGCCGCCGGGCGCTCAACCTCATCCTTAAGGACGCAAAAGGATATCGCCCCTCCATGATGGTATCCGCTTCGAACACACGGACGGCCCCCGCGAGCGCGGAGGCCGCATGTTGAGGCACGCCGCCGAGATCTATCCCGCGCGGGTGGTCATGCTGGATGCGAACCTCTTTGACGTGGCGAGCTGCTCCACCGGCAGCCCCTCCACGCGTTCGCACTATTGCGTGTGCCTGGAGGCGACCCCGGAATACGTGTGTTGGCTGCCCATCAACTCGGGCAGCAGCCCCGGTCGGCTGCCCATCTTCCGCGAGGAGAAGCTTGGCCACCCCAACTGGGTGAACAACCCGAAAAAACGCTTCTCCCAGGGCGTCAGCTATTATTATCCCACGCAGATATGGACGCTATGCCCCGCGACCACCTGCCTCGCCTCGCGGCACGACCTCTCGACCGCGGCCGCGCCCAACGCCGTCTCCGACGGGTGCCTGGCGCGCATTCTGGCCGACTGCGCCCCCACCCTGGCCAAAGCCCGGCAGCTATCGCCCGGTTGAAGCTGTCTCTTTGAGGCCGTCTCTTCGGAGCGGGCAGATCGAGGCGACACGGTCGAGGCGACACGCCATCCGCACCGGCTCCCGCGCGTTGCTGTCCATCTTGCCTGTCGATCTTGTCTATCCAGCTTGCCTGTCCATCGGCTTCAACGCTCTTCGGGACCAACGCTCTTCGGCGCCAATGCGCATGGGCTTCATTGCCGCACGAGACCAAGACCGCTGGCGTTTGACCGCGCGCGCGCTTTTCTCTATGCTGCGGTGATTGCGGATAGTTGCGCAAGCACTGTCTGCATCAAGCCAAGCCTGCGAAATTTCACCAACATGGCCGCCCGCGCCGAACCTGGCCGACCGAGCCCTAACTTGGCCTCTTGTGCCTTAACTTGAAGGATGCCGCGCATGACCACGCCCGACAACACTCCTGGCGACGCCAGCCCGTCCGCCCCCGTCAACTTCATCCGCGCCCGCGTGGCCGAGGACATCGCCAGCGGCAAGAACGCCGGGCGCGTCATGACCCGCTTTCCGCCCGAGCCCAACGGCTACCTGCATCTGGGGCACGCCAAGAGCATCTGCCTCAATTTCGGGCTCTCCAAGGAGTTCGGCGGCGTCACCAACCTGCGCTTCGACGACACCAATCCGGCCAAGGAGGAAGTGGAGTACGTTGAGAGCATCCAGCGCGACGTGAAATGGCTGGGCTTCGACTGGGAAGACCGGATGTACTACGCCTCCAACTATTTCCAGAAGCTGTACGACTACGCCGAGGCCCTCATCACCAAGGGCAAGGCCTACGTGGACAGCCTCACGGCCGAGGAGATCCGCGCCCACCGCGGCACCCTGAAGGAGCCCGGCAAGAACAGCCCCTACCGCGACCGCACGGTCGAGGAGAACCTGGATTTGTTCCGCCGCATGCGCGCGGGCGAGTTCCCGGACGGAGCCCATGTGCTGCGCGCCAAGATCGACATGGCCGCGGCCAACGTGGTGCTGCGCGACCCGACCATCTACCGCATCAAGCACGTGCCGCACCACCGCACCGGCGACGCCTGGTGCATCTA
>Ga0183099_1000373_pt1 | contig 34326 bp, 32 predicted proteins | sample Biomet1_FD_127788 | JGI IMG/M metagenome (GOLD analysis project Ga0183099, IMG submission 127788) | Microbial communities from bioreactor (seeded with anoxic lake sediment) at LBNL, California, USA - Biofuel metagenome 1 | ecosystem: Engineered > Bioreactor > Anaerobic > Unclassified ... | reverse complement strand
CATTATATGAAATGAGATTGTCGCAGTCATGATATTCTTTCCATGCATCTTCTTTGTGACTCATTGCTGAGATTTCCGCTGAAGACATATCTTTGAATTTATCAATGATAATATTCAGTATTCCAATTTCTTGTGGAGTTAGTTCTTCTAAATCTGGTTGCTCTGAGATATGCAATTCAGTTCCACAGACACCAGAATTAAACTCAACTAATTCTGATTCCACACCATCAATTAAACTATATACTCGATCCCATCTTAATGGCACTGGACCATATTGTATTGCCTTGTATGATAAACCAGTAATGCCTTTACCATACGTCTTATATGATAAGAAATCTGTATAGAAAAGTAACTTGTTCATCTTTGTGTTGAAGACTCTACCACATCTGTCCAACAGAAAGAGAATTGTGCTTCTTAATTTATCATACGACTGTGTGGCATAACCGTTGCACAAGCCTCGTGATGATGTGGAGAAGATCATCTTTTCTTCTATCTTATGATCATTCATAGAGACTTTATGTAAAGCAGTAAGGAGCTTTTCGTAGTCTTTTACCTCAAACTGATTTTTTGCATTTTCAACGAATGTGCGAAAGACTTCTGGATTCTTGATTAAATTCAATATCTTTCCGTTAGCCTCACTCGGTATATCGCCATTTTCGTATAGGCGATATTGATTATCTCCGAAACCAAGAATCTTTGACATTTTAGATGCAGACAAGTCATACATCCTTCTTATTTTCTTTATTTCATCAGGAAACGGTATTCCGTATTTCACCCTATATTGATTATAGACTTGAGAAAGATTTGCTGTGTCAATTTCCGCTGTTGTAAATCTTTCCTTCGTATCTTCACATAAGTAATATGATGAAATATACTGGAACTTCTCTTTGCGGAATTCCAATTCTGCTTTTTCTGTTTTAAGTATTGCGTTTCCTCCTGTGAATGGACTTTTCATTGTTTTAATCTTTAAATGGGTATCTGATTATTTTCCACAAAATACGAATAAAGTTGAATACTTGCAATTATTATTGTTGATAATTAACTTTAAAGTTGTTTTTATTTATTGTCATGGTGCTTCACAAGAACAAAGGTTCTATCTTTGTGTATTCCTGGTAATGGTTTGTTTATCGTCTATTCTCCGGTAGATTTAATTCATTGCATGTGTAAACGGCCGATTCTCTCGCAGATCTCGCAGATTTACGCTGACAAAAGACAGATTGGTTAAATGGCTCTGCTAAAGCAGATGCCGCTGATCTCGCAGACAAAGACAGATACCAAAGTGCGGAGACAATGCCGTTCACGTTGATACATTAAATCTGCGGGAGAATACTTCTGCTTTAGCAGACGCTCCAGCGACCTACAAAGAAAAGAATATCAGTGGGAATTAGGGGGAGTGGTATAAACACAAAAAACCGCTAGACTCTTGGAGTCCAGCGGTTAATCTCTCATTTTTCAGTTCGAGCTTCTGTTTACTTAACAGCAGCAGCAGCAGTGTCAGTAGCAGCTGTATCAACAGCAGCTGAATCATTAGCTGAATCAACAACAGCTGTATCAGAATCAGCGTTTGCAGCAGGAGCTGCAGTTTTGTTACCACATGATGCGAAAGAGATAGCTGCGATAGCTACGAACATTAAAACTAATTTCTTCATTTTCTTTGCTTTTTTAAATCTGTAAAACAATCATTTGTTTATTAAAACGTTGCAAAGGTAAGAATTTTTTTAATACGTTGTTCACTTTTTAACGATTTTTTTTGCATCCCTTTGTAACTTTTTTGTAATCTGTTGTAAATCAATGCTTTATGAATGATAAATAAATGTTAATGATTTTGTGCACCCAAACAAAAGTGCATTATAGCATTATTGATTATCTATCTTCTTACCATGATAATACATGTTGAAGCCGTCTGAAGCGTATCCGTTGCCCTGATATTTGAAGTTGTTTGCACTAGAAACATCTGGTAATTTTTTTCCTCGATAGTATGCATTGAATGAATCTTTGGCATATCCACCCTCAATAATCTGGAATGAACTGGCTGTAGCATCTTCGACTTTATTTCCACGATAATACACGTTGAACGCATCTTTGGCATATCCAAGACCTATTTCTTTGAATGTGCTTGCGCTGGCATCATCAAGTTTCTTTCCGTTATAGAAGACATCAAAATTTGTCTTATGGTATCTTGATGTTTCATATCCATTATTATCGTAGTCTTCGTTATCGTCTCTATTATATATAATGTCATCGTCATTACTTACTTTATAGCGGTTGTCTATCCTGAAGCCGTTGGGATCTACATATTCCAAAATGTTACCGTTTTGGTAAACGTGTCGGGAATCCTTGGCATATCCGTAGCCTAAGTCCTGGAATGTTTCTATGTTGGCACGTCTTACTATCATACCATGATAATAAACATGATTATCGTCGTGTGTGTAATCATGTTGAGCAAATGCCGTGATGGACATTGCTAGAATAATTGCGGTTAAAATGGTTTTCTTCATATTGTTGTTTGTTATTAGAATTATCTTTCTATGCTATATATCATGCAAATTTACGATATATTTTGTTATTATACAAATAGGTGTTTGCTTTTTTACAGTTACTTTTTATAAGGAAAAGCATTGAAACTTATGAAATTATTCATAACTTAGCGGAATAATTTAAAAATACGGTATCCATATATGATAAAAATGAATGTCGCTATCGTCGGTGGTGGTGCTTCGGGATTCTTTGCAGCGATTAGAGCTAAGAGTAAAAATCCAAACGCCAATATAACTATCTTTGAGAAAAATCAAAACGTTTTGGCTAAGGTGATGATTACTGGTGGGGGACGATGTAACCTGACTAATAGCTTTGAAGAAATTTCTGATCTTAAACATGCATACCCTAGAGGGCATAAGCTGATGAAACGCTTGTTTAAGCAATTTGACTATCATGAAGTTTATAAATGGTTTGAGGATAATGGCGTTCCTTTGGTTACCCAAGAAGATTTGTGCGTGTTTCCTGAATCACAGGAAGCGGCATCTATCGTGAATTGTCTTATCAATGAGGCAAAGCGTCTGGGAGTAAACATTATGACCGGATATAAAATGGAAAAGGCTGTGCAGACTGAGGATGGACTTTTCATGTTGTATTTTAAAAACGGGAAGACGCAAGTCTTTGACAGAGTTGCAATTACGACAGGTGGATCGCCTAACATAAGCGACTTGCAGCATTTGCGCGAAATGGGACATGAAATAGAAGCACCGATACCTTCACTTTTTACATTTAACATATCAGATAAAAAGATATTGGCATTGATGGGTACTGTGGTTAATCCCGTTATAACTTCAATTCCTTCAACCAAGTTTCGCTCACAAGGACCGCTGCTCGTTACACACTGGGGATTCAGCGGACCTGCAATATTGAAACTATCATCACATGCTGCACGATATTTGCATGAAAATAATTATAATGTAGACATATCCGTGAATTGGGCGAATGTGGTAAATCGTGATGAAATAGAGGAATATATAAAGAATATTGTAAACGAAAATCCAAATAAGCAGCTTGCTTCGCTCAGACCTTATGATATGCCTTCACGACTCTGGACCTATATTATAGATAAACTGAGTTTGCCAAAGGAAAAGAAATGGTCAGAATTAGGCAAGAGTGGTATCAATAGAATGATAGAGGCTTTGACGAATGATATTTATCACATAAAAGGAAAGGGTGCATATCGTGATGAATTTGTTACTTGTGGAGGAGTATCATTAAGCGATATAGATTATCATACTCTTGAAAGCAAGATATGCTCACATCTGTTTTTCGCAGGAGAAGTGCTTGATATAGATGCCATAACAGGTGGTTTCAACTTGCAGGCAGCCTGGACAACCGGATATATCGTGGGGCAGAACATTGTGGAATAGACGGCGAATAATATGTGCAAACGTACGGAAAAAAATAATTATGATGTGTAATATCTAGATATATGTATATTGATGAACTAAAAATCAATGATTCTTTTTGTGCATGTGATGATTTTTTTGTATTTTTGCAGAGTTTTTGAGTAAATATAAAAATCATTATAATGAATATTTCTTATAAATGGCTTAAAGAATACGTCGATTTCGACCTTACACCGCAGGAAACTGCCGATGCATTGACATCTGTGGGACTTGAAGTAGACGCTCTTGAAGAAGTTCAGACTATAAAAGGTGGGCTTGAAGGATTGTATGTCGGTAAAGTTCTGACATGCGATAGCCACCCAAACAGTGATCATCTGCATATAACAACGGTAGACTTGGGGAAAGCTGAACCACAGCAGATTGTTTGTGGCGCTCCAAATGTGGCTGCTGGTCAGAAAGTAATCGTTGCCGATTTGGGCTGCGTTTTATATGATGGCGAGGAGTCATTTACCATTAAGAGGAGTAAACTCCGTGGTGTTGAGTCATTAGGTATGATTTGTGCCGAAGACGAGATTGGCGTAGGTACAGACCACGACGGAATAATCGTTTTGCCAGAAGATGCTGTTGTAGGAACTCCTGCAGCTGATTACTATCACCTTGAAAGTGACTGGATAATAGAAATAGATATAACTGCTAACCATGGAGATGCTTTATCTCACTATGGTGTAGCGCGCGATTTCTATGCTTGGCTAAAGCAAAACGGATATACAACTAGTTTGCATCGTCCTGATTGCTCTGCATTCAAGGTAGACAATGAAGATCTGAAGATTGATGTAGACTTGGAAAATACCGATGCCTGCAAACGCTATTCATGCATAAGTATTTCTGGATGCGAAGTGAAAGAGAGTCCAGAGTGGTTGCAGGATAAATTGCGTGTTATCGGATTGCGCCCTATTAATAATATTGTGGATATCACAAATTATATAATGATGGCTTATGGTCAGCCTATGCATTGTTTTGATGCAGACATGGTGAAAGGTCATAAGATCGTAGTGCGCACTCAACCAGAAGGAACAAAATTTGTTACTCTAGATGGTGAAGAGCATACACTAGGTGCTCGTGACCTGAGTATATGCAATGCAGAAGATCCGATGTGTATCGCTGGTATCTTCGGTGGAAAGGGTAGCGGAACTTATGATACTACAACGAACGTGGTATTAGAAAGTGCATACTTCCACCCAACATGGATACGCAAGAGCACTCGTCGTCATGGACTAAGTACAGACGCAAGTTATCGTTTTGAGCGTGGTATTGATCCTAATGGCAATATCTATGCATTGAAGCAAGCTGCTATCTTGTGTAAAGAACTTGCCGGTGGTAAGATCTCTATGCAGATAAAGGATGTATATCCAGAACCTATTGAAGGCTTCAATGTAGAGTTATCTTACGAATACGTACATAATTTGATAGGTAAGGAAATAGGCAAGGAAACCATCAAAGAAATCGTTACAAGCTTGGAAATGAAGATTGTATCTGAGACAAATGAAGGTATTTCAATTGTTGTTCCTCCTTATCGTTCTGATGTTCAGCGTCCATGTGATGTTGTTGAGGACATACTTCGTATATACGGATATAATAATGTAGAAATTCCTACTCAGCTAAAGAGTTCTCTTACAATTGCTGGTGATGAAGATAAGAAACATCGTCTTCAAAACCTTGTAAGTGAGCAACTTGTAGGTTGTGGATTTAATGAAATATTGAACAACTCACTTTCAAAACTTTCTTATTACGCAGACAACGATTACAACGCATACAGTCTTGATACAACCGTAAAGGTGATGAATCCGCTTAGTGCTGATTTGGGCGTTATGCGTCAGACAATGTTGTTTGGTGGTTTGGAGAGTATTTTGAGAAATGTTAATCGCAAGAGCACTAATCTTCGTTTCTTTGAGGTTGGCAACACTTATAAATATGATAAGTCTAAATGGACTGAAGAGGATCCTGCAAGAGGATACGGTCAGGAACAGCACATGGCTCTCTGGGTTACAGGAAAGCGTGTAGAAGGTTCTTGGATTCATCCTGATGAAGATTCTAGTTTCTATGAGCTGATGGCTTATGTAAAGAATATCTTCGCTCATGTAGGTCTTGGAATAAACAAACTTGTGCTTGAAAAGAGCGATAATAATATATTCTCTAAGGGTCTTGTTTACAAAAACCGCGGAGGTAAAGTGTTTGCTGAGATTGGTATTCTGAACAGTAAAGTTCTTAAGAAGTTTGATATAGAACAGACAATCTTCTATGCTGATATCTATTGGGACAATGTAACGAAGGCTGTGAAGAAGGAAACTTTGGAATATCAGGAGATAAGTAAGTTCCCTGCTGTGAGCAGAGACTTGGCGTTGCTGATAGACACAGATGTAGAGTTTGAACAGATTGAGCAGATTGCATTGCAGACGGATAAGAAACTATTGAAGAGTGTAGACTTGTTTGATGTATATGAAGGCAAGAATCTGCCTGCTGGCAAGAAGAGCTACGCCATTAACTTTATCCTACAGGATGATACAAAAACCCTGAACGACAAGGCCATTGACGCGATCATGCAGAAGTTGATTAAGCAGTTGTGCGCTAAGCTAGGTGCTGAATTGCGATAAAAGATAAAGATAATTAAGTAAAAAATAATCGATAAATTTAAAATTCAATGGGAAGAGCATTTGAATATCGTAAAGCTACGAAGATGAAAAGATGGGGTCACATGGCCCGTACATTCACAAAATTGGGTAAGCAGATTGCTATTGCAGTAAAATCTGGTGGTCCTGAACCTGAGAACAATCCAACACTTCGTGCTCTCATTGCAAACTGCAAACGTGAGAACATGCCTAAGGACAACGTCGATCGCGCAATCAAAAATGCGATGGGCAAGGACCAAAGTGATTATAAGGATGTTACTTATGAGGGATATGGCCCTCACGGAATAGCTGTGTTTGTTGATACTCTTACAGACAATACTACACGTACTGTAGCCGATGTTCGTTGTATATTCAATAAGGCTAACGGAAACCTTGGTACACAGGGTAGCCTTTCTTTCCTTTTCGACCACAAATGTGTATTCGCATTCAAGAAAAAGGATGGTCTTGACATGGATGAACTTATCCTTGATCTTATTGATTATGGAGTAGACGATGAATATGATGAAGACGAGGAAGCTGGTGAGATTACTATCTATGGTTCTCCAACAAGTTTCAGCGACATTCAGAAGCATCTTGAGGCTGACGGTTTCGAGGTTACAGGTGCAGAATTTACTCGTATTCCTAACGATTTGAAGGTGGTAACTCCTGAAGAGCGTGAGACTATCGAAAAGATGGTTGATAAATTGGAAGAGCTTGAGGATGTTCAGACTGTATACACCAATATGAAGCCTGAAGAAGATACTGAAGCGTAAAAATTTATGTCTCGTCATATTTCATATAAGCCAAAGGGTGTTTGCTCTCGCATGATTAATATTGATGTTGATGACAACAATATAATCACAAATCTAGAATTTGTGGGTGGTTGCGATGGTAATACGCACGGAATTATGGCATTGGTTAAAGGAATGAAAGTTGATGATGTTAAATCAAAATTAAAGGGAATTGCTTGTGGGACAAAAGCCACAAGTTGCCCTGATCAACTTGCTATAGCACTTGATGAACTTGAAAAGGGACAATAAGTTACACACATATAATAAAAAAAACAGAAATCTCTATTAGATAAAGATTTCTGTTTTTTTTTATTTTATTTCTTTGTTATTGAAGTCATGCTTGAAAAGAATTTCTTGTGGATTCTTGTTTGAATGAACAACGTATCTAAAATTCAATCCTCCGTCAATATAACTTTTTATTCCAGTATTGTCTGAAATGCCTTTCTTCAATCCGTCAATAATCTTCTTGTTGTTTTTGTTGATTATATCAGCATTGTCCATCTTGTCAGAGAATGAACAGTAGTATATAATCGTTCTGGAAGAATTTTCGAAAGTCATACTGTCAGTACGAGTATAGTTAATAAAGGGTGTAGGACAGTACTTCTGAGTATATTCTTTAGTCTCTCTTTTAGCACGTTCATCAAGAGTCTCATGGTGGCAAGCCGTGAGAGCAAGTGCCGAAATAATCAAAATAAATGTTTTTTTCATAATGCAAATGCTTTATTTTCGTGCAAAGATAATAATAAATTGCGGAAAAATCGTTATCTTTGCGCTTTAAACGGACATTAATAAACATGGATAATATAAATAATATACGTAATTTCTGTATCATTGCTCATATTGATCATGGTAAATCAACATTGGCTGACAGACTTTTGGAACGAACAAAGACAATCCAAATTACAGGAGGTCAGATGCTTGATGACATGGATCTTGAGCGTGAGCGTGGAATTACCATTAAGAGTCATGCTATACAGATGGCATACAAGGCTAAGAATGAGCAATCATATATTCTCAATCTTATAGATACTCCGGGACACGTAGACTTCTCTTATGAGGTTTCGCGTTCAATTGCGGCGTGTGAGGGTGCCTTGCTTGTTGTTGATGCTACACAGGGCGTTCAGGCTCAGACAATATCAAATCTGTATATGGCTATCGAACATGACTTGGAGATTATCCCTGTAATCAACAAGATTGACATGCCTAACGCCATGCCTGACGAGGTGGAGGATGAAATAGTAGAGCTTATTGGTTGTAAAAGAAGTGATATATTAAGAGCATCTGGAAAAACAGGCGAGGGTGTTGATGATATACTCGAAGCTGTAGTTGCTAGTGTTCCTCATCCAGTTGGTGACGTAAAAGCTCCAGCTCAGGCTTTGATTTTCGACTCAATGTTTAATAGCTTCCGTGGAGTAATCGTACTTTGTAAGGTTATTAACGGTAGCATAAAGAAAGGCGACAGGGTAAAGTTCTTCAATACAGACATGGAATATACTGCTGACGAGGTTGGCGTATTGAAAATGGATATGGTTCCATGTAAAACGCTATCTAGCGGTGAAGTAGGATATATCATAAGTGGTATTAAGAATGCTACTGAGGTTAAAGTAGGTGATACTGTAACTTCTGTGGTAAACCCATGTAAAGAGGCTATTTCAGGATTTCAGGAAGTAAAGCCGATGGTGTTTGCTGGTTTGTATCCTATAGATCCTAATGATTATGAAAATCTTAGGGCTTCTTTGGAGAAATTGCAGCTTAACGATGCTTCACTAACATTCTCACCAGAGAGTTCAATAGCTTTGGGATTTGGTTTCAGATGCGGTTTCCTTGGGCTTTTGCATATGGAAATTGTTCAGGAACGTTTGGAGCGTGAATTCAATATGGATGTGATCACAACAGTTCCTAACGTTTCATATATGGTTTATGATAAGCAGGGAAATGAGAATGAAGTTCATAATCCGTCAGGATTGCCTGATCAGACAATGATAGACCGTATTGAAGAACCTTATATCAGAGCTAGTATCATTACTGGTGCTGAATATATAGGTCCGATAATGAAGTTGTGTCTTGACAAGAGAGGCGAACTTTTAAATCAGGAATATGTGACTGGAAATAGAGTAGAGTTGCACTTCATGATTCCGTTGGGAGAAATTGTGATAGACTTCTATGATAAGCTGAAGAGTATATCAAAAGGATATGCTTCTTTTGACTATCATGTAGATTCTTTCCGTCCATCAAAATTGGCTAAGTTGGATATATTGTTAAACGGTGAGCCTGTTGATGCTCTTTCTACGTTGACACACGAGAGTAATGCTGTGAATTTTGGACGCAGAATGTGTGAGAAACTAAAAGAGTTGATTCCTCGTCAGCAATTCGATATAGCAATCCAGGCAGCCATAGGAGCTAAGATAGTAGCACGAGAGACCGTAAAACAGGTGCGTAAGGATGTTACAGCCAAATGTTATGGTGGTGACGTCAGCCGAAAGCGTAAGCTATTGGAAAAGCAAAAGCAAGGAAAAAAGCGCATGAAGCAGGTTGGAAATGTGCAGGTTCCGCAGAAGGCATTCTTAGCTGTCCTTAAACTTGATTAATTAATAATATGATACTTGAAAGATAACTAAAATTTGGAGGAGACTTTATGAAAGAACCAGTAAACACACCACGCGATATTGCACGTGAATTAGCACGAAAGTATAGCACGATGACACATGACGAACTTGATACTTTGGAAAGTGTTCTTGTTCAGATGAAATTTGCGAAGGGTGAAATTATTATTAAAGATGGTGACATTTGCGAGAATATCTACTATATTGATAAAGAACTTGTGCGCCAGTTTTATTTTAAGAATGGCAAGGAAGTTACAGAACATCTAGGTGAAGACCGTACAATTTTCATGTGCATAGAAAGTCTTTTTAAAGAGACTCCATCGCATTTGCAAGTTGAAGCCTTGGAACCTTGTTTGATTTATGCACTTCCTAAGCATCGTCTGGAAAGTGTAGCTCTTCATAATGTGAACATACAGATTCTTTATAGAAAAATACTTGAAGAAAGTTTGATTCTTTCTCAGGTACATGCAGACTTAGTTAGATTTGAAACAGCTGGTGACAGATATAAGAAAATGTGCAAGTTGATGCCACAAGTTGTTTTGCGTGCTCCTTTAGTGTTTATAGCAAGTTATCTCCAAATGACTCCTGAAACTTTGAGTAGGGTTAGGGCTTCTACTCTATTAGATTAATAGTGACATAACAGTTTAATATCCGAAAGGATATATAAAAAAGAAGGATGAAGTATTTTTACTTCATCCTTCTTTTGTATTTTTACTTATTGTGTCTTATTTGATGTTCTTTAGTTTTTCAACGTATGCATCAATTACTGCAACAGCGGTAATATTTACGACATCGTTAACAGAACTTTCAAAGTCAGTGAAATGTATAGCCTTGTTTAATCCCATTTGAATAGGGCCTATAATCTCACAATCAGGATCTAGAGCCTGAAGAAGTTTATAGCTACAGTTTGCACTGCTCATGTTAGGGAATACAAGTGTGTTTACATCCTTGCCTTTCAATCGGCTAAATGGATATTTGTCGTCACGTAACTCTTTGTTGAAAGCAAAGTTAACTTGCATCTCTCCATCGATAGCGAGCTCTGGATATAAATCCTGCATGTGCTTTACTGCTGTATGTACTTTAACAGGACTTCCCTTTTCGTCTGTGCCGAAGTTTGAATAACTAAGCATAGCGATAACAGGTTCCTCATTGAAGAACTTCACAGTGTGTGCGCTTAGTTTTGCAATGTCTGTAAGTACATTCTCATCAGGATGTCTGTTGATAAGTGTATCTGCAATATAATATGTGCCCTTCTGTGTGTTCAGAATGTGCATAGTTCCAAAAGTGTTGAACTCAGGTCTTACACCGATAACTTCTTTTGCAACCTTGATAGTATTACTATATTTTGTATATAAACCTGTGATGAACGCATCTGCATATCCGTTTTCAACCAAACTCATACCGAAGTAATTGCGCTCATACATCTTATCGTAAGCTTCGTCGAAAGTATAGCCTTGACGAGAACGCTTTTCTGTAAGATGCTTAGCGAATGTGGCACGGCGACCTTGTTCCTGGTCTGCTCTCATATCAATGATTTCTACACCGCTGAGGTCTAGTTTCAAACGAGTAGCAAGACGAGTTAGACGATCTGGATTACCAAGAAGGATAGGATTACATATACCTTCTTGCTTAGCTTGAACAGCAGCCTTCATCATAGTAGGGTGTCCACCTTCGGCATATACAACCTTCTGTGGGTGTAGACGCGCTGTGTCGTGAAGTTTGCGAGTCAGTGCAGTCTCTTGTCCAAGAAGCTGGCGCAAATTCTTCTTATATGCTTCCCAATCAGTAATTGTCTTACGTGCTACACCACTTTCGATGGCTGCCTTTGCAACGGCTGCACTAACTTCAGTGATAAGGCGTGGGTCAACAGGTTTCGGAATGAAATATTTAGGACCGAATGTAAGGTCGCTTACATGATATACGTCATTAACAACATCAGGAACAGGTTGCTTTGCCAAATCGGCAATAGCTTTTACAGCTGCAAGCTTCATCTCTTCGTTGATAGCTCTCGCATGTACATCAAGAGCTCCGCGGAAAATGTAAGGGAATCCAATTACATTATTTATCTGATTAGGATAGTCGCTGCGTCCTGTACTCATCAAAACGTCAGGACGACTTTCCATAGCATCTTCGTATGAAATTTCTGGAACAGGGTTGGCAAGTGCGAATACGATAGGATTATTTGCCATAGAGCGAATCATATCCTGTGTGAGGATATTACCCTTGCTAAGTCCCAAGAAAACATCAGCATTCTTCATTGCTTCTTCCAAAGTATGAACGTCTTTACGGCTTGTAGCGAACAATGCTTTCTGTGGAGTAAGTATTTCTCTGTCTTTCGTTATGACTCCCTTGGAGTCAACCATAACGATATTCTCGACTTTAGCTCCAAGTGAAACATATAGTTTTGTACAACTGATAGCTGCGGCTCCAGCACCATTTACAACAATCTTGACTTTACTGATGTCTTTTCCAGTAACTTCAAGAGCATTGAGAAGTCCTGCTGAAGATATGATAGCTGTTCCATGCTGGTCATCATGCATTACTGGGATATCAAGAGTCTTCTTTAATCTTTCCTCAATATAGAAACATTCAGGAGCTTTAATATCCTCAAGATTAATACCACCAAAAGTAGGTGCAATCTTTTCTACTGCTTCGCAGAACTTTTCTGGATCTTTTTCTGCTACTTCGATGTCAAATACATCAATACCACCATAAATTTTGAATAGTAAGCCTTTACCTTCCATTACTGGTTTACCACTCATAGCACCTATATCACCAAGGCCAAGAACGGCAGTTCCATTGCTGATTACGGCAACAAGATTGCCCTTGTCAGTATATTTGTATACACTGTCTGGATTAGATTGAATCTCAAGACATGGGTATGCAACACCAGGTGAATAAGCTAAACTCAAATCAGTTTGTGTGTGATAGGGCTTAGTTGGTTTTACTTCAATTTTGCCCGGACGTCCATTCTCGTGATACTCCAGAGCAGCTTCCTTAGTAATCTTTACCATTTTCTAGTAATTAAAGTTCAATTCTCTACTTTTAATTTTCCTTCTAACATGCGCAAAGTTAGTAAAAAACGTTTAAATGAGTGCGAGTTTTTTGTTATTTTTTGTAACTTTGCAAAATAATATATAAACTCATTACGGTAAACGGTTGCTTATGCATAAAATTAATGTTCAAACGGAGTATCGGGAACAGTTGAAGGACCGCATTCTAAATTTAGCCATGCACGAATTTTATGTAAATGGAATCAAGCGTGTGAAAATGGATGATATTGCGAAGAAACTGGTCATATCAAAGCGTACCCTCTATGAAATATACAACAAGAAGGAAGATCTTCTGCTTGAGGGTATAAAGATGTCTCAATGTTCATGTGATAATTATATGTCGGAATTTGTAAAGGAACAAACTCCTGATGTAATGGATATTCTTGTGGAGTTTTATAAGGTTCAAATGGAGAGGGTTAGTACAATAAATCCTTTGTTCTTTGCAGAATTACATAAGTATTCTAAAATAGTTAATTATCTTTCTAAGCAGCATGAATTGCGTAGGACCAAGTCGCATATATTTTTTAAGCGCGGTATTAGGGATGGATATTTCCGTGATGACATTGACTACGTCTTGGTTGAGCGTTTCAGCAATGCAACAATGGAATATGTGATGGATAACAAGCTATATGAGACTTATAGCATGCAACACATCTTATATAATGTGATGTTCTTGTTTATGCGTGGCTTCTGTACTGATAAAGGACTGGCTATTATGGACCTGAAAATAAAGAAGCTAAAATGAAAATTTCATTGATTGGCTCAGGAAACTTGGCTACTAATATAGGAGTGGCTTTATTTAATTCTGGTAACAAAGTCGTTCAGGTTTATAGTCAAACGCTTTCTCATGCCACTTCTTTAGCTGATAAAATAGGGGCAAGTGCCGTAGATGATATTCATAACGTAAGTGATGATGCAGATCTATATATCGTGGCTTTGAAGGATGATGCACTAGAAAAAATAATTCCGTCACTATGTAAGAATAAATCTGATAAATTTTTCTTTCATACGGCAGGTAGTATGCCAATGGATATATTCAAAGGACATGCAGAGCACTATGGCGTGTTTTATCCTATGCAGACTTTCTCAAAGCAACGCATCATTGATTTTAAAGTAATTCCTTGTTTTATAGAGACTTCTGATGAGTTGACTAAATCTGTTCTTGAAAATGTTTGTAGTGATATCTCTAATCATATATATGAGCTTTCGACAGAAAAGAGAAAGTATTTGCATTTAGCAGCTGTATTTGCATGTAACTTTGCTAATTACTGTTATGAAATTTCGTCAGAGATATTGAATGATAATGGTATACCTTTTGATGTAATGTTGCCTTTGATAGATGAAACTGCTAAGAAAGTTCATAATGTGAAACCAAAGGATGCCCAAACAGGTCCTGCTATAAGATATGATGAAAACGTAATTAGTCGTCAGATGCAATTACTGGATGGTGCTCCATTTAATCAGAAGATTTATGAACTTATGAGTAAAGCAATTCATTCTACCGCAATAAATAAAAATTCAGACCTATGATAAACTATGATTTGAGTAAGGTTAAAGCTATCGTTTTTGATGTCGATGGAGTTCTGTCTGCCGAGACAATAGTATTGTCGCATGACGGAGAGCCTTTGCGTACAGTGAATATAAAGGATGGATATGCCATTCAGTTAGCTGTCAAGATGGGACTTAAAATAGCTATTCTTACCGGTGGAAATACAGAGGCTGTGAGAATGCGCTATCAGCATCTTGGCGTTGAGGATATTTATATGAACTGCGCTGTTAAGGTTGCTGTTTATGATGAATTTCTTAAAAAGTATAATCTTAAAGATGACGAAGTGATTTATGTAGGTGATGACATTCCTGACTATGAGGTTATGCGCCGTTGTGGTTGTGCTTGTTGTCCAGCAGATGCATGTACTGATATTAAGAGTATCTGCGTCTATATAAGTTCTCGTAATGGAGGACATGGTTGTGGACGTGATATCATAGAACAAGTGCTTCGTGCTAATGGCAGATGGCTAAGTGATGCGAAGGCTTTTGGATGGTAATATATAATTATGAACTATAAAATAATACTTGCCAGTAATTCTCCACGTCGTAAAGAATTACTTTCTGGTTTGAATATCCCCTTTAAGGTATTTGTAAAGGATGGTATTGATGAGACTTATCCTGAATCTACACCTGTAGACGATGTTTCTTTGTATTTATCAAAACTTAAATCTTCTGCGTATTTGCAAGATATAAAAGAGGATGAATTGATTATTACAGCTGATACTGTAGTTGTTGTGGATGAAGAGATCTTAGGCAAACCTAAAGATAAAGAGGATGCCGTTAGGATGTTGCGAATGATTAGCGGACGTACACACAAAGTTATTACTGGCGTCAGTCTTACAACAATTTCTAAACAGCATAGTTTCAAGGTTACAACCGAAGTTACATTTAAGAACTTAGAAGATGACGAGATTAATTATTATATCTCAACTTTTAAGCCGTATGACAAGGCTGGTTCTTATGGAATTCAGGAATGGATAGGGTATATAGGAGTTACATCTATTAAAGGAAGTTACTTTAATGTGATGGGATTTCCTGTGCAGAGGATATATGAAGAGTTGAAAAATATGTGATGCATATTGTTACTTAATATTCAGAACGGTCACTATGTTTTTGTATAGTGACCGTTCTTTGTAATCTATACTTTGCAAAACCTTGTTCAATGTGGTTACAATCTTACACTTTATCGTTAAACCAATATAAAAAACTAATATCATGTTTGAATGTTTCAGAATAATTGTTAACTTTGCCACTAAATAAAATAAACTATGACGCTTATAATAGTCGCTATAATACTGCTGAGCTTTTTGCTCATCGCTACTGAAAAAATCACCAATGTGAATAAAGCTGCTATAGCTATTTTCGCTGGTACTGTAGGATGGGTATTGTATATTTGCTATGGCACTGATTTCGTAATGAGTCAGCATTATGGTGAATATGCAAGTTTCCTTGACAGTGCGACTTCTTCAAGCGTAGTAGTGAAACAATTTATTGCCAAACGTATTTTTCTTCCTTATGTAGGTGAGGCTGCTGAAATAGTTTTGTTTCTGTTGTCAACGATGACTATTGTTGAAATATTGAACAATAATGGATGTTTTGATTTCCTTTCTCAATTACTTAAAACAAGGAATAGTAAGAGAATGCTTTGGTCGCTTGGAATTATTACGTTTTTGATTTCTGCAAATCTTGATAACCTCACTACAACTGTAATGATGATCACGATGATGCATGAAGTTGTTCCAAGTCGTCGTCAGAGGATGATATTTGGTTCTGCTATAGTTGTAGCGGCAAATGCAGGTGGAGCTTTAACTGTTATAGGTAATCCGGAGGGATTGGTGTTGTGGAATATCGGAGCCGTTAGTGCTACTAATTTTTCAATGTCTCTTATAATTCCTTGTATTATAGCTTGGGCTATACCAACGTGGATGCTTGGTCGCATGCTTCCTAGTAGATTAGATACCGAATGGGTGGTGATGCCATATAGAGGAGATGATACAAATCTTAATACTTGGCAGAGATTGCTGATGCTATTAGTTGGAATAGGTGGACTTTGGTTTATTCCGACTTTTCATAATATAACAAAGTTGAGTCCATTCCTTGGTGCATTATGTGTTCTTTCAATCTTATGGATTGTTAATGAGATATTCAATCATAAATTGATGAATGCCGACCAAATGATACAACGTCGCACCCCACGCGTGTTGCAGTATGGAGTGATCCAGATGATGCTTTATGTAATGGGAGTGATGCTTGCCCTTGGTGTTGTTAAAGAAACTGGTGCAACTAAAATGTTGTGGGATTTTCTTCAGGAAAATATAAATAGTGTTTGGATATATGGTGTTATCGCAGGTATTGTTAGTTCTGTCTTGGATACATTTGCAACGGCAATGAGTTTTATTCAGATAAAGCAGAATGTAGTAATGAACGACATATATTATAAGGTGATAGCATTTTGTGTAATGTCAGGAGGAAATGTATTAGCAATAGGCAGTATGAGTGGTATCGCTTTATTAAAAATGGAACGTATGCATATTGGTTGGTATTTCAGGAATGTAGGATGGAAATGCGTGCTTGGAACAGTCATAGGTTTTATGGTACTGATGATGGCGAATATATAAATACGAGAATATAAAACTTATCAAGAATAATTAAAAATTAAGGTAATAATTTGATTATGGCAAAAATTAAAACAATAGGTATTCTTACTTCCGGTGGTGATGCTCCAGGAATGAATGCAGCTATTCGTGCGGTTACGCGTGCCGGAATTTATAACGGTTTCAATATTAAGGCTGTATATCGTGGATATGATGGCCTTATTAATGATGAGATTGTTGATTTTACGACAGAGAATGTAAGTGGTATTATTAATCAAGGCGGAACGATTCTTAAGACTGCTCGTTCGGCAGATTTTATAACAGACGAGGGAAAGAAGAAGGCTTACGATAATATTGTAAAAGAAGGTATCGACGCACTTGTTGTAATCGGTGGAAATGGTTCTCTTACAGGTGCTATGTTATTTGCTCAGGAATATGATGTTTGTTGCATCGGACTTCCAGGAACAATTGATAATGACCTATATGGCACAGACAATACCATAGGCTATGACACTACAATGAATACTATCGTGGAGTGTGTTGACCGTATCCGTGACACTGCTCAGAGCCACGAAAGAATATTCTTTGTTGAGGTTATGGGACGTGATGCTGGTTTCCTAGCACAGAACTCTGCTATTGCGAGTGGTGCTGAAGCTGCTATTATTCCTGAAGACCGTACTGATGTAGACCAGTTGGCTCAGTTTATGGAACGAGGAATACGTAAAAGTAAAAAGAGTTGTATAGTGATTGTAAGCGAAAGTCCTAAATGTGGTGCTCTTTATTATGCTGACCGTGTAAAGAAAGAGTTCCCTGAGTATGACGTACGTGTTTCTATCTTGGGACATCTTCAGCGCGGTGGTCGTCCATCAGCACGTGATCGTATTCTTGCAAGTTGTACTGGCTTAGGTGCTGTTGAGGCTATCATGCAGGGACAGCGTAATATTATGGTCGGAATGAGGAATAATGAAGTTGTATATGTTCCGATGAGCGAAGCAATACGAAGTGATAAACCTTTTGATCGTAAGTTGATACAAGTACTAGATGAACTCAGTATCTAATATTAAAAGGTATTAAAAAGTGGTTAATATGTGGTTAATTATGGTACAAAACTCGGATTTGTTTTGTAGTTTCCGTAAATATTCGTACTTTTGCTTTATCGAAAATAAATAGAACATTAATAAAAAATAGTAGCTTATGTCACAAATTATTGGGCGCATTTCTCAGATTATCGGTCCTGTTATCGATGTTTATTTCGACACAAAAGGACAGGATGCTGAAAAGGTGTTGCCAAAGATTTTCGAAGCTCTTAAGGTTAAGCGCACGGATGGTAGTGACCTTGTGGTTGAGGTTCAACAGCATATTGGTGAAGACACAGTGCGATGCGTTGCTATGGACAATACGGACGGTCTTCAAAGAGGACTAGATGTAATTCCTGTTGGAAGTCCAATAACAATGCCTGCTGGTCAACAGATAAAGGGCCGTATGATGAATGTAATAGGTAAGCCTATTGATGGAATGGAAAACCTTGATATGCAAGGTTCTTATCCTATTCATAGAGATGCTCCTAAATTTGATCAATTGTCTACCCATAAAGAAATGTTGGCGACAGGTATTAAGGTCATTGACCTTTTGGAGCCATATATGAAAGGTGGAAAAATCGGTTTGTTCGGTGGTGCTGGTGTAGGTAAGACTGTCCTTATCATGGAGCTTATCAATAATATCGCCAAAGGACACAATGGATATTCTGTATTCGCTGGTGTAGGAGAGCGTACACGTGAGGGCAATGACCTGTTGCGTGATATGCTTGAGAGTGGAGTTATTAAGTACGGTGAAAAATTCCGTAAATCAATGGATGAAGGCAAATGGGACCTTTCGCTTATAGATAAGGAGGAACTTGCAAAGAGTCAAGCTACACTTGTTTATGGACAGATGAATGAGCCACCTGGCGCACGTGCTTCTGTAGCTCTTTCTGGTCTTACTGTTGCCGAGGAATTCCGTGATCACGGAGGTCCTAATGGTGAGGCTTCTGATATAATGTTCTTCATTGACAATATCTTCCGTTTCACTCAGGCTGGTTCTGAGGTGTCTGCACTTCTTGGGCGTATGCCTTCTGCCGTAGGTTATCAACCAACATTGGCAAGTGAGATGGGTACTATGCAAGAGAGAATTACATCAACAAAGAATGGTTCAATCACATCTGTTCAGGCTGTTTATGTGCCGGCTGATGACTTGACTGACCCTGCTCCTGCAACAACATTTACCCATTTGGATGCTACAACCGAACTTTCACGTAAGATTACCGAACTTGGTATTTATCCTGCTGTAGATCCACTTGGTAGTACTTCTCGTATTCTTGATCCACTGATTGTTGGTAAAGAGCATTATGAGTGTGCACAGAAAGTGAAGGAAATTCTTCAGCATTACAAGGAATTGCAAGATATTATTGCTATTCTTGGTATGGATGAACTTTCTGACGAAGATAAACTTACCGTAAACCGCGCACGTCGTGTACAGCGTTTCCTTAGTCAGCCATTTACTGTTGCAGAACAGTTTACTGGACTTAAGGGTGTAATGGTGCCAATAGAAGACACTATTAAGGGTTTTAATGCTATATTGAATGGTGAGGTTGATGACCTTCCTGAACAGGCATTCCTTAACGTTGGTACAATCGAAGATGCCAAAGAGAAGGGTAAGATGCTGCTAGAGTCAGCAAAGGGTAATTAAACTGATGACGGATATGAGTTTGAAACTAAAAATCGTATCGCCAGAAAAGGTGGAGTTCAACGGTGAAGCCGAAATTGTAAAGGTTCCTGGATTGATGGGGATATTTGAAATCCTCAGTAACCATGCTCCGATAATATCGGCACTTCAAGAAGGTGTAGTTGAATTTGTTACCAAGGAAGGACGAAAAGAGTTGGCTATAACCGGAGGTTTCGTAGAGGTCCAGAAGAATGATGTCAATGTCTGTGTAGAAAAAGCACAATGAGTATATTGATAATTTTTCTATCTGTATTCTTTTATGTCCTTTTAGGTACAGCTTACGTTAAAGGATATGATTTCGTAAAAAGTCATGCTCCGGGTAATTTAGTAACTTTCTATCTTGTTATGGCAACAATACGCATATTGCTTGTGGCTACGATAGTCGCTGTTTATGTGTTGTTGTCTAAAGATAGAGAAGATTCTATCCATTTTGCGGCAATGTTTCTAGGAATGTATGTCGTGACAATGGTAGTAACGCTGATTTTAAAACATTAAGTAGAAATGAATCATATCAAACGACTGTTAGGTATTTTAATGGTAATGCTTGCCGTGTTGCCGACTTTCGCAAATGACAAAGGTGGAGATCCAAATATTAAGGATGTGGTGCTTGAGCATATCAAGGATTCTTATGACTGGCACATTACTAATATTGGAGACAAGCCTTTGGTAATACATTTGCCGATAATAATAAACAGTTCAACTGGTTTCCATGTATTTTGCGGTTCGCAATTTTCAGAAGTTGCAGATGCTAATGGCTACCGTCATGGACCGTTTAATTTGGCAATAGCAAGCAAGGGCGAGAATGCAGGTAAAATAGTTGAGATAGACAAGTCTGGAGCAGAACTGCGCCCTTTTGATATCTCTATTACGAAGACCGTAGCGGTGATGTTTATAGATGTCATCATATTGCTTTGTTGCATTTTGATACCTGCCAGATGGTACAAGAAACGTAAAGCTGGTGATCCTGCTCCTAAGGGATTTGTAGGATTTATTGAAATGTTGGTGATGTATGTCATTGACGAAATCATCAAACCTGGTGTAGGAAAAGGTTATGAGAAATACACTCCATATCTGCTTACATGTTTCTTCTTTATATTTACATGTAATTTAATGGGCTTGATGCCATTTCCTCCTGGTGGTGGAAACGTGACGGGTAATATTGCCGTTACATTCCTTTTGGCATTGTGTACATTTATAATAGTACAGTTTAGTGGAAATAAACATTATTGGAAAGATATATTCTGGCCTAATGTTCCTACATGGTTGAAAGCACCGGTACCAGTTATACCTGTTATCGAATTTGTAGGTATCTTTACTAAACCGTTTGCTCTTATGATTCGACTTTTCGCCAACATGATGGCTGGACACGCTATTGGACTAGCTATAACATGTATAATATTCCTTGTCGCAAGTAAGACTGCAGGAGTATTTCTTAGTATGTCTGCCTTGAGTATTGTGATGAGTATATTTATGATGTGTTTGGAATGCTTGGTATGCTTTATTCAGGCAATGGTATTCACGATGCTTAGTGCAGTATTCATTGGATTGGCAAGAGTTGAACCAGAACACGAATAATTAATATAAAAAATAAAATAACAATTTAAACATTCAAGATTATGATTTCATTATTATTAGCAGCAGAAGGTGTTGCAAAATTAGGCGCCGCAGTAGGTGCAGGTCTCGCAGCTATTGGCGCAGGTCTTGGTATTGGTAGAATTGGTGGTCAAGCCATGGATGCTATGGCACGTCAGCCAGAAGTTATGAATAAGTTATTCACGAATATGATTGTTGCAGCCGCACTTATTGAGGGTGTTGCCCTTTTCGCTGCCGTAATCGCATTCTTGTGTATTTAATATAAAACTTTTTTGGAGGAATGTTGCTATTGGATTAGTTCCAAATGTATAAAAACATTCCTCTACATATAATTAAAACAGTGTATGGATTTATTGGTTCCTAGTACTGGCTTGCTATTTTGGATGTCTCTGACGTTCCTTGTCGTACTATTTATCTTATGGAAGTTTGGCTTTCCTGTTATCGTAAAAATGGTATCAGAGAGGAAGGCTTTCATTGATGATAGTCTACGTCAGGCTCATGAAGCAAACGAAAAACTAGCTAATATACAGAAAGAGAGTGAATCCATCTTGCAGGAAGCGCGTGAGAAACAAGCCTCAATATTGAAGGAGGCTGCTAACACACGTGACGCAATTGTTGAAAAAGCTCAGGATAAAGCACGTGAGGAAGGTGCCCGCTTGATTAACGATGCCAAAATAGAAATTGACAACGAAAAGCAGGCTGCTATAAATGATATCCGAAAGCAAGTAGCGACATTGAGTGTTGAAATAGCTGAGAAGATTCTTCGTGAAAAACTTGGTAAAGACAAAGCTCAGATGGATTTGATTGACCGTATGCTGGATGACGTTTCTTCGGCAGAAAATAAATAATTGGTTATGGATATAGGAGTAATATCGGTAAGATATGCGCGTGCACTGCTAAAAAGCAGTACAGATGCTAAAATCGAGGATTCGGTGTATAGAGATATGCAAATTCTTGCAAAGAGTTACATCGATGTACCTGAACTCAGATTTACGATAGACAATCCAATGCTTTCAAAAGACAGTAAGGAAAATCTTCTCGTTACTGCGGCAGGGAGCAATGTATGTGAACTTACGAATACTTTCATTTCTCTAGTATTGAAAGAAGGTCGTGAGGGAATAATGCAGTTCATGGCTAATTCGTATATCACACTTTATAGAAAACAGAAGAATGTCATCCGTGGCAAACTCATTACCGCTGCTGCCGTATCTCATGATACAGAGCAGAAAATGCGACAGATGGTGGAGAGTAATACTAATGGAACTGTGGAGTTTGAGACCGAGGTAGAACCTGATATTATCGGGGGATTTATCCTAGAGTATGATACTTACAGAATGGACGCTAGCGTGAAATCAAAGCTTAACGGCATCCTGACACAGCTTAAGAAATAATTTTTAAAATACAAATTATGTCAGATAAAATAAAACCAAGCGAAGTGTCTCAAGTTCTTCTTGAACAGCTCAAAGGTATCAATGGCAGTGAGAAGTTTGATGAGGTGGGTACTGTGCTCCAGGTGAGTGATGGTGTTGCCCGTATCTATGGACTTCGCAATGCTGAGGCCAATGAATTGTTGGAGTTTGAGAACGGAACAATGGCAATTGTGATGAATCTGGAGGAAGACAACGTAGGATGCGTGCTTCTTGGATCTACCGCTGGCATTAAGGAGGGAATGACTGTTAAGCGCACAAAGCGTATTTCTTCAATTCTCGTTAATGACAATATGCTTGGGCGTGTAATCAATCCTCTTGGTGAAGCTATAGATGGCAAAGGCGATATAGATTTGACTGATGCCTTTGAAATGCCTCTTGACAGAAAAGCTCCTGGAGTTATCTATCGTCAACCCGTTAAGGAACCGTTACAGACTGGTTTGAAGGCTGTCGACTCAATGATTCCTATTGGTCGTGGTCAGCGCGAACTTATCATTGGTGACCGTCAGACTGGTAAGACTGCAATTGCTGTAGATACAATCATCAATCAGAAAAGTCTTTATGATGCAGGAAAACCTGTATATTGTATATATGTAGCGATAGGTCAGAAGGCTTCTACTGTAGCTACTTTGGTTGAGACTCTTAAGGAACATGGTGCAATGCCATATACTATTATTGTCGCTGCCACAGCCGCAGATCCTGCTGCTATGCAATATTATGCACCTTTTGCTGGTGCTGCTATCGGTGAGTATTTTCGTGATCGTGGATATAGTGCCCTTGTGGTATATGATGACCTTAGTAAACAGGCTGTTGCATACCGTGAGGTATCTTTGATATTGAGACGTCCTTCTGGACGTGAGGCTTATCCTGGTGATGTGTTCTATTTGCATTCTCGTCTTTTGGAACGTGCCGCACGTATTAATAATCAGCAAGAAATTGCTGAGCAGATGAATGATCTTCCTGAATGTATGAAGGGACATGTTCGTGGTGGTGGTTCTTTGACGGCTTTGCCTATCATCGAGACACAGGCTGGTGACGTTTCTGCTTATATTCCTACGAATGTTATTTCAATTACTGATGGTCAGATATATTTGGAAACAAATCTGTTTAACCAAGGTTTCCGTCCAGCCATTAATGTTGGTATCTCTGTATCTCGTGTAGGTGGTTCTGCACAGATCAAGAGTATGAAGAAGGTTGCCGGTACACTTAAGATTGACCAAGCTCAATACAGAGAACTAGAGGCTTTCTCTAAATTCTCAAGTGATATGGATGCCGTAACAGCAATGACTTTGGATCGTGGACGTAAGAACAATCAACTTCTTATCCAACCACAGTATAGCCCAATGGCAGTAGGTGAGCAGGTTGCTATCCTTTATTGCGGAGTACATGGTTTGATGCATGATGTTCCTGTTGAGAATATTCGTGAATGTCAGAATCAGTTCTTGGATGCAATGCGTTCTTCTCATAACGATACACTTGATGTCTTGGCAGACGGACAGTTGAGTGATGAGGTAATAAAGGTTATCAAGGACACAATGGCTAACGTCGTTGGACAATATAAAGGTTGATAGTTTTAACAATTAAGATTAATAGTTAGCAATGCCGTCATTAAAAGAGATAAAAACACGTATCGAATCTGTTAATAGCACTCGTAAGATTACAAGTGCTATGAAGATGGTGGCTTCTAGTAAACTTCATCATGCCCAGACTGCCATTCAGAGTATGCTGCCTTATGAGAATTTACTTGAGCATATCCTCAAGTCTTTCTTGTTGACAGTGCCTGAAGCGTGGAATGAGCTTAAATCAGAGCGTCAGGTAAAAAAGGTTGCGTTTGTTGTTTATACCAGCAATAGTTCTTTGTGTGGTGGATTCAACAATAACATAATCAAGATGCTCGGTTCGGCTATTGATGATTATAAGGCTCGTGGCATTGATGACATCATTGTTTACCCGATCGGTAGAAAGGTTGAAGAATATGTTGTTAAGCAGGGGCTAACTAAAGCTGGAAGTTATCTTGAACTTGTAGATAAACCAAATTCAGCAGGATGTGCGGCTATCGCCAAGGAACTGCGTGATAAGTTTATGGCTCATGAAATAGATAAGGTTGAAGTTATCTATCATCATTTCAAAAGTGCTGGTTCGCAGATTCTTACGCGTAAGACTTATTTGCCTATCGACTTGTCTACAGAGTCTATCGGTAATGAAAACGATCGTGACTTGAGTGGTAACACAACTACCGCTAAAGCGCAGGAATATCTAAAGAAACGCAAGCTAGAGGAAGAAGGAGAGAAGGCTGAGGCAAAACCTCTTAATGATAATTTCATTGTAGAGCCTGATCTTAATACTGTTTTGGGTATTTTGATACCAAAGCAGCTTAATCTTCAACTATACACAGCGCTATTGGATAGCAATGCCAGTGAACACGCTGCTCGTATGGTCGCAATGCAGACTGCCACAGATAATGCTAATGATTTGTTGAGTGGATTGAATTTGCAGTATAATAAGAGTCGTCAGCAGGCAATTACTAATGAGTTGCTTGATATTGTAGGAGGAAGTTCCAACAGATAACGATTTCTTCAAATAAATATAAAAAAGGAATATTGCATTATAGCAGTATTCCTTTTTTGTTGTTCGCCCAGCACGAACGCATTCTAAAGTCTGAAAGTATTCAATGCACCCTAACAATGAGAAGCATGTAGTAGCTACGTCAAGTTACATTAATTTGTGGTGTTATTACGATGAAATAGATAATTAACTTGAAATTTATGTTGCTTTATAACGACATAATGCAAACGTTTGATTGATATAATGCAAACTTTATGTCGTAGAACTAGAAACGTTTGATCGTAGGAATAGAAACTTTATGTCGTAGAATCAAATTTGTTTTATCGTAAAAACGAACTTCTTCAATTACAAACACAAATTCATGATTTAATAACTTGAAATTAGCAAACACAAAATGTACTTATTATTAAGTTAATATTATGCATTTTAGCATATTTATATATCCCTAAATCTCAAATTCTCTACATAGGTTTTTCGAAATCGCAAGCGTCTAAGTGACTTTTTACTGATTATCAGTAAGTTATAGTGCTTTTTCGTATTATTGTAGTGTCAAAGAAATGTCACATATAATAGATCAGCTATAAAAAAATCATAATTTGCATTACATCGTGTAAACACAAGTTTTAACGCCACTTGCATGTAACTAATTATTATCACAAAAAGCTTATAATTAATTGATAGCCAGCTAGTCGGAACTTAGACACTAAAAAAGACGAAAAGCTTGTAGTGCGCATGTGTGCGTACATTATATATGATTGATACTACATTTTTATGTTCTGGTATCTCGTTTGTTGTAAATTCATCTCTTATTTTGCTTCAAATATCTATTACGTGGAAACGTATTTTCATGACGTAGCTAAAATTCACTTTCGCATTCTCTCATCAGCTTGGTTTAAAGGCGAAGAGGGTAATGACGTAGCTCTGGAGCTAAAAAAAAGAAAAGGTAGATAGCTTTAAAATTGCGGATGATCAATAATTCGTTGTTGTAATGCTAAAAATAAATGAAGGAAGAAATACACAAAATAAATAAAAATTTGTATATTTGCATCGTACCAAAAATAATCACGCAATATGAAGAAAATTATAGTGACTTTGACATTGCTGCTTGCTGTAATAGCGGTTAATGCACAATCTAAAGTGTATCTGATAAAAGAAATATCACCTGACGCACTTGTGAAAGCATATAATGCATTAGGAGTAAAGGCTAAAGGTAGAGTGGCTGTGAAAATAAGTACGGGCGAAGGCTCTAACCCTAATTATCTTAAACCAACATTGATTAAAAAACTTGTTGATGATGTTGATGGTGTTATTGTAGAAAATAGAACAGCTTATCCTGGTGACCGTATGGAAACAAAGGATCATTGGGAAGTGATACATCAACATGGCTTCGACTCTTTGTTTGCCGTTGACCTCATGGATGAATATGACGAAATAAGAATACCTGTGAAAGATCATACACATCTGAAATATGACATCGTGGGAGGACACATGGCTAACTATGATTTCATGGTTTGCCTTAATCACTTTAAGGGTCATCCAATGGGTGGTTATGGAGGTGCTCTGAAAAACCTGTCTATTGGCTGTGCATCACGAAACGGTAAGGCTTATATTCATTCTGCTGGAAAGATTACAACTCCTGATAATCTTTGGACAAAGGAAAATGTAGGTGATCAAGATGGCTTTCTGGAGAGTATGGCTGCTTCTGCTCAGGCAGTGGTGAACTACTTTCAAAAGCGAGACGGAATAATCTACATCAGTGTGATGAATAATATGAGTATTGACTGTGACTGTGTGGCTCATCCGCAACCAGTGAAACTCAAAGATTATGGAATACTCGCCAGTACAGACCCTGTGGCTCTTGACCAGGCATGTGTTGACATTATTAATCAACAGAAAGTGACTGCGGAAAATGATCCTACTGATATGCTGAAACGCATAGACAAGCAACATGGTACCCATACCATTGATTGGGCTCAGAAGATTGGACTTGGAAGTGAAAAATACAAATTGATCGAAATAAAATAGATTTTATTGCGCTTATGGCAGGAAGCGACTAAACGTGCATGAGGTCGCTCATGATGTCGTCTGAAACAAACAAGCCTTTGCGGGTGAGAGAAATCCTGCCATTTACATTCTGTAAGGTGCCGTTGTTGATATGCTTGTCGGCTTCATTCATAAAATATGTATATAGATCATTGCCGAAATCAGCCTTAAGTTTTTCGATATCAATTCCTTCACGTGTACGCATTGCTGTCGTTATGAGGTCATCGTATTTCGTATTCTTGTCGATAATCTCTTCCTCGAACGGTAACGTGCAACTCTCTATACTACTGATATATTTTGTAATGTCGCTGATGTTCCAATGTCTGCTCTTTATGTCGTAACTATGTGCAGAGGCACCTATTCCTATATATGGTATGTCGTGCCAATAGCTACTGTTGTGTTTGCTCTGAAATTCAGGTTTGGCAAAGTTGCTTATCTCGTATTGCTCATATCCTGCAGAAGATAATCTGTCAATAAGCATATTATACATTTCAAGACTTGTTTCCTCGTCGATGGTCTTTACCTTGTTCTGATTGAGAAGATTGAAAAGGGTAGTGCCCTCTTCATACATAAGGCTATAGGCAGAAATATGTTGCACACCCAAAGATATGGCTTCATCTATGTCGCTTGCCCAGTCGTCAATACTTTCATCTGGGAATCCAAACATGAGGTCGATGCTGATATTCTTAATGCCATATTTCTGCAGTCGGCTAACAGCAGATCTCACTTCGTCAGAACAATGACGGCGATGTAGAAACTTTAGTCTGTCATCGTTGAAAGTCTGCGCTCCCATACTTACACGATTTATAGGAAGCGAGGCAATGGCTTTTGCAAATTCGTCGGTTATATCATCGGGATTGCATTCAATAGTTACTTCTTCTGTATCTACTCTGGGTCCCCATACATCATATATATGTGTGAATATCTTTGTGATGTTGGCAAGTGAAAGTTGACTTGGCGTGCCACCACCTATATATATAGTATTGATATTCTGGTTAGCAGAAATAAGTTCATTTCTTCTTAAATCCATCTCCTTGCATAGTGCTTCGACGTATTTATCTTGAAGATTAGTCTTAGTGGTGCTGTAGAAACCGCAGTATATGCAACGGCTTGCGCAAAAGGGGATGTGAATGTATAAACCTGCCATAATCTTATTTTTGTGCAAAATTAATAATTTTCTTAAAATATACTTGGATGTTATTGGATTATTTCATATCTTAGAGCCCAATAAAGGCATATTTAGCCTCTATAAACCATGAAATATTACTAACACTTTAAATCTTTTGATATGAGAGTTTATCAAACTAACGAGATTAAAAACATTGCATTGCTTGGCAGTGCGGGTTGCGGCAAGACAACTCTTGCCGAAAGTATGCTCTTTGAAGCCGGTGTTATAAAGCGTCGTGGAAGTGTAGACAACAAAAACACAGTAAGCGATTATTTCCCGGTTGAGTTGGAATATGGCTACTCAGTATTCCCAACCGTTTTTCATGTTGAGTGGAACAATAAAAAACTTAATATAATAGATTGCCCAGGAAGTGATGACTTTGTGGGAGGTGCTATCACGTCGCTCAACGTTACTGACGAGGCGGTTATACTGATTAACGGACAATATGGTCCGGAAGTCGGAACACAAAATAACTTCAGATATACAGAAAAACTACAGAAACCTGTTATCTTCTTAATCAATCAGCTTGACAGTGACAAATGTGACTTCGATACTGTTATTTCAAGTATGAAAGAGATATATGGTTCAAAGTGCGTACAGATACAATATCCTATTGCGACTGGACCAAACTTCAACGCTCTTATTGATGTGCTTCTGATGAAGAAGTATTCTTGGAAACCAGAGGGAGGCGCACCTGTAATAGAGGATATTCCTGCTGAGGAGATGGATAAAGCTATGGAACTTCACAAGGAATTAGTGGAGGCTGCAGCTGAGAATGACGAGACTTTAATGGAGAAATTCTTCGACTCAGATACTCTTTCAGAGGATGAAATGAGGGAAGGTATTCGTAAAGGACTTGTAACAAGAAACATATTCCCTGTATTCTGTGTCTGCGCCGGTAAGGATATGGGCGTGCAAAGACTAATGGAATTTCTTGGTAACGTGGTACCTTTCGTTAATGAAATGCCTAAACTGTATAATACAAGAGGTGAAGAGGTTTCGACTGATACAAACGGACCTACAAGTCTGTATTTCTTCAAGACAGGAATGGAGCCTCATATAGGTGAGGTTAGTTATTTTAAGGTGATGAGCGGAAGTATAAAATCAGGAGAGGATCTTACAAACTCAGACAGAGGTAGTAAGGAGCGCATAGGGCAGATATATGCCGGAGCTGGTGCTAACAGAATTGCCGTGGAACAACTCAATGCTGGAGATATAGGCTGCACCGTGAAACTTAAGGACGTTAAGACTGGAAATACACTTAACGGTAAGGGGTGTGACTGGAAATTCAATTTTATTAAATATCCAAACTCTAAATATAGTCGTGCCATAAAGACTTTAAACTCTCAGGACACAGAGAAGCTTATGGCTGCAATGGTGAAGATGCGTCAGGAAGATCCTACGTGGGTTGTGGAACAGAGTAAGGAACTGAGACAGATTATTGTTCATGGTCAAGGTGAATTCCATTTGAGAACTCTTAAATGGAGACTTGAAAATAATGAGAAACTGCAAGTTAAGTTTTATGATCCTAAGATCCCATATAGGGAGACTATCACCAAAAAGGCTAAGGCTGACTACCGCCATAAAAAACAGAGTGGTGGTGCAGGACAGTTTGGCGAGGTCCATTTGATTATAGAACCTTATGCAGACGGCATGCCAGATCCTACTACATACAACTTTAACGGTCAGGAGTTCAAGATGAACATTAAAGGCAAGGAAGTTGTAAATCTGGAGTGGGGTGGAAAGCTTGTGTTTCTTAACTCTGTTGTAGGCGGTGCTATTGACGCACGTTTTATGCCAGCCATATTAAAAGGTTTGCTGGATTGTATGGAGCATGGTCCACTTACAGGTAGTTATGCCCGAGACGTGAGAGTTATTGTGTATGACGGAAAAATGCATCCCGTAGATAGTAATGAACTATCGTTTATGCTTGCAGCACGTCATGCATTCTCTGACGCATTCAAGAATGCTGGTCCAAAGATACTTGAACCAATCTATGACTTGGAAGTTTATGTTCCTGCTGATTTCATGGGCGAAGTCATGAGCGACCTTCAGGGTAGACGTGCTATGATAGTTGGAATGGACTCTGAGGCTGGTTATCAGAAACTACTTGCTAAGGTGCCATTGAAGGAGCTTAACAACTATAGCATATCATTAAGTTCAATTACTGGCGGACGAGCTTCGTTTATAACAAAGTTTGCTAGCTATGAACTTGTTCCGGGTAATATTCAGACTGAACTTATTTCAGAACATGAGGCAGAGCTTGCCCATGAAAATGAAGATTAGTTTAATAATACTACTTATAATAAAAAGGTAGAGTTTATTCTCTACCTTTTTATAGTTTAATATATAAAACTATAAAAAGGTAATATTGTTAATTATAATAAAATATACCCAAAAGTTTAACATTATAATGTTAACGATTTAAGATTTAGTATATCTTTGCGATATGAAGAAAAGGACGATATGGACGATAGCCATAATAATGGGGCTCTCATTTATGGGACTGCTCTTCCTGCAATTGAGTTATATTCAGGAAATGGCAGATATGAAGAAAGAACAGTTTGACGAATCAGTCAATCGTTCGCTCTATCAGGCTTCACGAAATCTTGAACTTAATGAGACTCTTAGATTTCTTGAAAAGGATGTAAAAGATACAGAACGCCGTTCTTTTAGTCAGGATTCTGTTGGTACACGTTCAGGCAAACCTAATGACGGAACTTTTCAACAAAGTCATCAATACTCGACTGTAGGAAAAGACGGAACAGTATATTCTTCATTTGAATTGAAGACAATAGCAACAAAGCCATCCTCAATGCCAAAAGCAATGATATTGAAGACAGATAAGAACTCAATATCTGAGGCATCAAGATCTTTACAGGAAATTGTTAAGAACAGATATGTATATCAAAAGGCTCTGTTGGATGAGGTAGTATATTCAATACTATATTCAGCTTCAGACAAACCTTTAAAGGAACGCATCAACTTCAAGCTGCTAGATCAGGACTTGAAAGCGGAACTGATGAATAATGGAATAAACATTCCTTACCACTTTACAGTTTCTACACAAGATGGACGTGAGGTATATCGTTGTCCAGACTATAACGAAGACGGTGAGGAATATACATATTCACAGGTGCTGTTCAGAAACGACCCACAGACAAAGATGGGAGTTGTGAAAATTCATTTCCCGGATATGAACAGTTATATATTCTCTAGTGTAAGATTTATGATTCCTAGTATCATATTTACATTGGTACTGCTAGTGACATTCATATTTACAATAGTAGTGATATTCCGTTCAAAGCGTTACAGCGAAATAAAGAATGACTTTATAAACAACATGACGCATGAGCTGAAGACGCCTATAGCAAGTATATCTCTTGCAGCGCAGATGCTTAACGACAAGAGCGTGCCAAAGACCGAATCGCTGATGACGCATCTTAGTGGTGTGATAAACGACGAGAGTAAACGATTGAGATTTCTTGTTGAGAAGGTATTGCAGATGAGCATGTATGACAGGAAGAAGGCTGTGTTGAAGAAGCGCGATATTGATATCAATGAAATGGTGGAAAGCATCGGTAACTCTTTCTCTCTACGTGTAGAGCACACCGGCGGTAAGGTATATACAGAGATTGAAGCTATTGATTCTACTATATATGTAGACGAAATGCACTTCCAGAATGTTGTCTTTAATCTATTGGACAACGCTGTGAAATACCGAAAGTTAGATCAACCCTTAAACGTCTACATTAGGACATGGAATGAAGGTAAGAGGGTTTGCCTATCAATAAAAGATAATGGTATTGGAATAAAGAAAGACAACTTGAAGAAAGTGTTTGACAAATTCTTCAGAGTTCATACCGGCAACGTGCATGACGTGAAGGGATTCGGACTTGGTCTTTCATACGTGAAGAAAATGGTGGACTTGCATGAAGGTGAAATTCATGTAGACAGTGAATTTGGCGAAGGCACAGTTTTCACGATCAAATTACCATTTATGGATGAAAATTAATTTGTAGTTTATATAAATGAAGTATTAACATTAAAATATAAGATTATGGAAGAAAAACTGAAAATTCTTTTGTGTGAAGATGATGAGAATTTAGGAATGCTTTTGCGTGAGTACCTTCAGGCTAAAGGATTTACTGCTACACTTTGTCCTGACGGTGAAGTTGGCTATCGCGAATTTTTGAAAAACAAGTTTGATATCTGTGTTCTAGATGTCATGATGCCTAAGAAGGACGGATTCGCACTTGCACAGGAAATTCGTCAGGCAAACGCTGAAATTCCAATTATATTCCTTACAGCTAAAACTCTTAAGGATGATATTCTTGAAGGTTTTAAGATTGGAGCTGATGACTATATCACAAAGCCATTCTCAATGGAAGAATTAGTATTCCGTATAGAGGCAATTTTGCGTCGTGTACGAGGTAAGAAGAATAAGGAAAGTACACTTTATCATATTGGCAAGTTTACATTTGATACTCAAAAGCAATTATTGGCTATCGGTGATAAGCAGACAAAACTTACTACAAAGGAAAATGAGCTTTTGGCTCTTCTCTGCTCACACGCAAATGAAATACTACAGAGAGATTTCGCTTTGAAGACAATATGGATTGATGACAACTATTTCAATGCCCGTTCAATGGATGTGTATATCACAAAATTGCGTAAGCACCTAAAGGACGATGAGCAGATAGAAATTATCAACATACATGGAAAAGGATATAAGTTGATTACTCCTGAAGAGGAATAAATCATAAACAATATCAATATATGCTCTGGCGCTTGTGGTTTGCGGTGTAACAAATTACGCCAATAACGACAAGCGCCAGAACTTTTTGCTGATATTTGAAATAATATTGGTACAAAAGTGCTGAATTATTTGTTTATATCATAAAAAAACAGTACTTTTGCAGCGCATTTTGAGAAAAAGTCTTTAGAGGCTTAGAAGAAATGTGTTTTAAATAACAATTATTTTTTTAATTATTAATTAGTATGAATCAATACGAAACCGTTTTCATTTTGACTCCCGTTTTGTCTGATGAACAGATGAAGGAAGCGGTCGCTAAATTCAAGCAGATTCTTACCGACAACGGTGCAGAAATCTTGAATGAAGAGGCTTGGGGACTCAAAAAAATGGCTTATGCCATTCAAAAGAAATCAACAGGCTTCTACTGCCTAGTTGAGTTTAAGGCTGAGCCTACTGTTATCGATACTCTTGAAACAGGCTATCGCCGTGATGAGAAAGTTATCCGTCACATGACAGTACGTCTTGACAAGTATGCAGCAATGTATGCTGAGAAGCGTAGAAATAAACTAGGTAAAAAAGAGGAGGCTTAATTATGGCAGATCAGAAAAATTCAGAAATCCGTTATTTGACAGCTCCTTCTATCGATACCCGTAAGAAGAAGTATTGTCGTTTTAAGAAGAGTGGTATCAAGTATATCGACTATAAGGATCCAGAGTTCTTGAGAAAATTCTTGAACGAGCAGGGTAAAATCCTTCCTCGTCGTCTTACTGGAACATCTTTGAAGTACCAGCGTCGTGTGGCTCAGGCTGTTAAGCGTGCTCGCCAGATAGCTTTGCTTCCATATGTAACCGATTTGATGAAATAATTTAAGGAGG
>Ga0183099_1000372_pt1 | contig 34443 bp, 38 predicted proteins | sample Biomet1_FD_127788 | JGI IMG/M metagenome (GOLD analysis project Ga0183099, IMG submission 127788) | Microbial communities from bioreactor (seeded with anoxic lake sediment) at LBNL, California, USA - Biofuel metagenome 1 | ecosystem: Engineered > Bioreactor > Anaerobic > Unclassified ... | reverse complement strand
CCCCCGCGCTTGTGCGAGGCGGGGATGGCGGACCGGCGTGCGCTGCCGCTCGCTGCCGGCCTGGCGGCAGGCGGCAAGCAGCCGGTCGTTGCTCTTTATTCGACATTTGCCCAGAGGGCGTATGATCAGATGCTCCATGATGTCTGTCTGCAAAATTTGCCGGTGGTGCTCTGCCTTGACCGGGCTGGTCTTGTCGGCGAAGATGGGCCGACACATCATGGCGTTTTTGATCTTTCGTATTTGCGGTCGATGCCGAACCTGACGATTATGGCACCAGCTGATGAAAACGAGTTGCGCCAGATGCTGTCCACAGCTTTGGCTTTGAAACAGCCGGTGGCATTGCGGTATCCGCGCGGCGCCGGGCGGGGTGTGGAGATCGCAAAGGAATTCACCCCGCTGCCCATCGGCAAGGCCGAAGTCTTGCGAGATGGCGGGAAGATTGCCTTTTTTGCCATCGGCACGATGGTGGAAATCGCGGAAAAAGCAGCGGCAATCTTAGCGGCCGAAGGCAGCGAGACGACCGTGGTCAATGCGCGCTTTGCCAAACCGCTCGATGAAACTTTACTGGCGGACTTGGCGGAGCGCATGGATTTGATCGTCACGCTGGAGGAGAATGTTTTGGTCCGGCGGGTTTGGTTCGGCTGTGCTGGAGTTTTTTAACAGCCGGCATTTAACCAAGGTTCAGGTGGAATGCTTCGGCCTGCCGGATGCATTTATAGAACAGGGTACGCGTGCGGAACTGCTGGAACTTTGCAATCTGACAGAGCAGGCGGTAGCGGATGCAGTGCGTGCGTTCATTAAGGAATGAAACAATAGGGGATAGATAGATGGCAAAACAGAGACTGGATGTATTACTCGTAGAACGAAATTTAGCTCCCAGCCGCGAACGGGCAAAAAAAACGATTATGGCGGGGCTTGGTTTTGGTGACGGAACAAAAAATAGATAAAGTCGGCACGTTGGTGAAGCCAGAGGCCCAAATCCGCGTGCTTGGCGACAGCATCGGCTACGTCAGCCGCGGCGGGCTTAAACTCGCCAAAGCTATTGAGGTGTTTGGCGTCGATCTGAAGGGCAAAGTGGTCGCTGATATCGGCGCTTCAACGGGCGGATTTACCGATTGCTCCTTGCAAAACGGCGCGGTAAAAGTTTACGCGATCGATGTCGGCTATGGCCAACTAGCCTGGTCTTTACGCACCGACGAACGCGTGGTCAATATGGAGAGGACGAATATCCGCAATGTGACGCCGGAGGATCTTGGCGAAAGGTTGGATTTTGCTTCGATTGATGTGGCCTTTATTTCCCTCGACAAAGTATTGCCGCCAGCGAAGACCTTACTTTTGCCGTCGGGTGAAATCGTAGCGCTGATCAAACCGCAGTTTGAGGCTGGCCGGGAAAAGGTTGGCAAAAAAGGTGTTGTGCGTGATCCGAAAGTGCACGAAGAGGTTATTCGGAAAGTTGTCGATTTCAGCAAGGCCATAGGGTTTATGCCCCGAAATCTGACATTTTCGCCCGTCAAGGGGCCGGAAGGGAATATAGAATATTTAATCCGGTTGGATTTAAACGAAACCGCCGGCTGCGCTGTAGATGACGGGCAGATTGTAGAAGTGGTAAAAGCTGCGCATGAGGGCCTTGACAAGCCGGGACAGCATAAATAAACGGGGATTTGGGGATAGTTAGATGCTGACAATTGGTGTTTTTCCTAATGTTGAAAAAGAGAATGCGGTCAATGTCTTGCGACGCGTCGTAAATTTTTATCGCGGCAAAGAAGTGAAACTTCTATTGCCGCAGGATACAGCTATGTTCTTCAATTATGCAGAGTTGGGCGTTAAGAATATTGAAGAAGAAAATTTGGATCTGGCCATCAGTATTGGCGGTGATGGTACGCTTTTGGGTGTGTGCCGCCGGCTCGCGCCGAAGAATGTGCCGGTATGCGGCATCAATATCGGCCATTTCGGTTTTTTGGCGGATATTGAATTGTCAGAGATTGAAAGTCGTTTGGCCAAAATCTTGCGCAATGATTATCACATCGAGGAGCGGTTGATGCTTGCTGGCCTGGTAAAGAGCGGTTCGGAGGTTCGCTTTGTCGGCAATGCGATTAACGATGTCGTGCTGACAAAAGGCGGCGTAGCCCGCATGCTGCATTTGGGACTCAGCATCGATGGCTGCCGGATTGCCGATTATAAGGCTGATGGACTGATCATATCGACGGCGACAGGCTCAACCGCTTATTCCTTGTCGGCAGGCGGGCCGATTATAAACCCGAAGCTCAAGGTTGTATTGGTGACGCCGATCTGCCCGCACACGTTTAATGTTCGCCCGATGATTATCGACGAAAACGAAGAAGTGCGCGTACATATTGCTGCGGTGCATCAGGATATTTTGCTGACCTTTGACGGTCAGGAAAGCTTCCGCTTGCTGCCGGGTGATGAAGTGATTGTCAGAAAATCCACCTCGACGGCCAAAATCATAAAATTTGAAGATAAGAATTATTACCATACCGTGCGGACGAAGTTATGGCGGGGTGATGAATTTTGCAGCTGATCAGCAGTGCGATTGAAGTTGCGCACAGTCTTTTGCGCAATCGGCTTGCAACGGCGCAGACGATTGTCGATGCGACGGCGGGCAATGGCGGCGACACCTTGTTCTTGGCAGAAAATTCACCGACGACGGCTAAAATCTACGCTTTTGATATACAAGCGGAGGCTCTTGCTGCAACAAAAGAGCATACGAAAAGATATGCTGCGAAGATAAACTGCATTTTGGACAGTCATGCGGCGGTTGATGCATATGTAGGCGGAGAGATCGACGCGGCGATATTTAATCTGGGGTATCTTCCCGGCGGCAGCCATGCGGTGACGACGGATAAAACTTCTACGCTCACGGCTGTGCAAAAAATGTTGGAAAAGCTCAGCTTAAACGGCGTACTCATTATTGTCGCTTATCCGGGACATACTGCCGGCTGTATGGAAAAGCAGGCGCTGGAAACTTATTTTGAGGATTTGCCGATGCAGCGATTTACCGTTGGTTGCTATAAATTGCTCAATCACGGGCTGAGAGCACCAAATTTGTATGTAATAGAAAAGGTCAGGAGATGAAACGATGAAGGCAATACGGCATGCTAAAATTAAGGATATCATTGAAAATGCGGTCGTGGAAACGCAGGAAGATCTGGCGGAAGCACTGCGCAAGCAGCATATCGAGATAACACAGGCGACGGTGTCCCGCGATATTAAGGAACTGATGCTGATTAAGATTCCCACGGGCGATGGGCGTTATCGCTATGCTTATCCGCTCGAAAAAAACATGGTTTTTTCGAAAAACAGAATGGCGCGAATGTTTCAGGATTCGGTCACAGGATTGAATTACAGTGAAAATATCATTGTGATCAAGACTTTGCCAGGTGCGGCAAATGCGGTGGCTTCCACCCTTGATTACGCGAAGTGGCCGGAAATCATCGGCACAGTGGCCGGCGACGATAATATCATCGTTGTCATCAAACCGATTGAAGCTGTACCGGATATACTGAAAAAACTGGAATTGTTGCTGGGCTGACCGATTTTTCATGAGGAGAGATGGTGTTTCATATGCTGAAGACATTAACGGTCTGGAATTTTGCGCTGCTCGAGCATGTTCAGGTGGAATTTAGCCGGGGCTTGAATATATTGACAGGGGAAACCGGAGCCGGCAAGTCGATTCTGATTGATTCGCTCGGTGTGATTCTTGGCCGGCGGACGACCGCGGATCATATTCGCAGCGGCTGTGATTGGCTGCGGGTTGAAGCTGTCTTTGATATTGCAAACCAGCCGGAAATTCATGAATTTTTGCTTGGTGCAGGCATTATCGATGAAAGCGATGCATTGATTCTGACACGGCAGATCAGCAAAGCCGGCAAGAATACGATTCAGGTCAACGGTTGTCACATTACGCTGTTGCTGTTAAAACAACTCGGGGCGCATTTGATCGACATCCACGGGCAGAATGAAAATCAAGCTTTGTTGACCAGTGAGAGCCAGTTTGCCTTGTTGGCGGATTACTGGCCGGGCATCAAGGAACAGCTGGCCGTTTATCAGACCGCTTACCGCCACTGGCAGTCGCTGCAGGCGGAACTGGATGCCAAAAAAACAGCTTCCCGCGAGTACGCGCAGCGCCTCGATATGCTGCGCTGGCAGACCAATGAAATCGCTGCGGTGCAGCTGCAGCCCGGCGAAGACGAAAAGCTTGAGGCGGAAATAAAGATTTTGTCCAATGCGGAAAAGATTTCTGATTTTGTTAAGGGTTCTTATCGGCTGTTGGAGAATGGCGATAAAAATCATGCGGGCGTGCTCAGCGGGCTGACAGAAATCAAGCAGAATTTAGAGGCTTTAAGCCGTTATGATGATAAACTCAACAATGCCTTGCAGCTGGTGACGGAAGCCGCCTGCCAGTTACAGGAATGTGCCTATGAAATTCGCGATTATGGCGAGAGCATAGATTACAGTCCGGAGCGGCTCGACAAACTGCAGCTCCGAATGGATGAGATTTACAAACTGCGCAAAAAATACGGGGCGACAATTGAGGATGTTCTCGCACATTACGAGCAGGCGAAAAAGGAACTGGCAGAAATCGAGAATTATGATGATATTTTGGCCGAGTTGAAAAAAGCGATTGCGGCTGCGGAGGCTGTACTGACGCAGGAGGCTGCGGCCTTGACAAAACTCCGTCAAACGGCGGCGCAGGCTCTTTCGGCGGCGATTGAAACGCATCTGTTGTCTCTTGGCATGCCGAAGGCGCATTTCACTATTGAAGTTTCACCGATGGAAAAATTTGCTGCCCATGGCCGCGATGCGGTGGATATGCTCTTTTCGGCAAATTTGGGAGAAGAGGCGAAGCCCATCCGCAAAGTGGCTTCCGGCGGTGAATTGTCGCGAATTGCCCTGGCGGTCAAAGCGGTCACGGCGGCCAGGGATTCGGTCGATGTCATGGTGTTCGACGAAATCGACACCGGAATCGGCGGCAAGACGGCGCAAATGGTTGCCGAACGGATTGCTCTTGTTGCTGCCTACCGGCAGGTTTTATGCATCACGCATTTGCCGCAGATCGCCTGCATGGCGGACGTGCATCTATACATTGACAAACAAGTCAAAAACGATAAAACGGTAACGGAAGTCAAGCGGCTGTCAACGAGTGAACAACTCAATGAGATCGCCCGCATGGCATCCGGTATAGACATTACCGCGGCATCGCTTGACAATGCTTTGGAAATGCTGGATAATGCAAAGTTAAAGAAGGAAAAACAGCGAGCTGCTGGCAATGATTTGGCAGCCGCTTTCGTAAAGTAGTGGGGGAAGAAAAATGGATGAAGATTTAATCGAAAAGCAGATCAGTTCAGAAAGCGTGTTTGACGGACAGCTGCTGCATGTCCATAAGGATGTTGTAAAACTGCCGAATGGTCGTGAGGCTGTCCGCGAATGGATCAAACACCCGGGCGCGGCAGCGGTAATCCCCGTTTTGCCCAACGGCGACATCATCATGGTGCGCCAGTATCGTCACCCGATGCAGCAGGTTACGCTGGAAATACCGGCGGGTAAGCTTGATGCGCCGGACGAGGATCCGCTGGCATGCGCACACCGTGAATTAAAAGAAGAAACAGGCTATCGAGCCGAAACGATGATAAAACTGGCGACCATTGCCACGACGGTAGGCTTTTCGAATGAGCGCATTCATATCTATGCAGCCAGGCAGCTTACGGCCGGACAGCAGTGCCCAGATGAAGATGAATTCATCAATACGGCGGCCTTGCCGCTGCAGAAAGCTTTGGCGATGATCGCCGATGGGACGATTTATGATGCGAAGTCGGTGACTGCGATCTTGCTGTTGAAAAATATGTTGACCGATCATGGCACGCTTGCTGTGTAGAGAATTGAAGGAGGTTTTTTATGTTTGGTCCTGATATGATTTTTGGTATACCGGGCTTGTTGACGGCGATGACAATCCATGAATATGCGCATGCCCGCGTTGCCGTGGCCATGGGCGATTTTACGCCGCGCCTGGCCGGCAGGCTTACATTGAATCCGGTGGCACATATCGATCCAATCGGGCTCTTGATGCTGTTTTTTGCGCAGTTCGGCTGGGCAAAGCCCGTGATGATCAATCCGCGCAACTTTAAGGAGTGGCGCAAGGGGGAACTTTTAGTATCCCTGGCGGGACCGGCCGCGAACCTGCTCATGGCATTGACGGGAACTCTGCTTTTGGGTGCCTGCTGGAAAATGGGCATTGCGGAGCAGTGGATTTACAAAGTACTGCAGCTCGTGATCATATACAATATAAATTTTGCCGTGTTCAATATGATTCCGCTGCCGCCGCTGGACGGATCGAAGGTTCTGATGAGCTTTTTGCCGGGCGAGTGGGCCTATAAGCTTGCCGGACTGGAACGCTACAGCTTTTTGATTTTGATTATTTTGGTTTTCAGCAATGCATTAGGTGCAATAATTTATCCGATGCAAAGATTGCTGCTGAATATCATGTCCGTCATCGTGTCATTTATATTTTAGGGGGAGATTTCTTTGAGCAAGGGTCGTATTTTTAGTGCTATGCAGCCTTCGGGCAAGTTCCATTTGGGAAACTACATGGGGGCGTTGGAAAACTGGGTTAAGCTGCAAAATGATTATGAATGCATTTTTTCGATTGCCGATTTACACGCACTTACCAGTGCGTATGCGGATACAAGCAAGATACCGGAAAATATTCACGATATGATACTTGACTGGCTAGGAGCCGGTTTGGATCCGGAAAAAAACACGATATTTGTTCAGTCACAGGTCAAAGAACATGCGGAACTGCATCTCTTGCTGTCGATGATGACGCCGCTGTCTTGGCTCGAACGCGTGCCGACCTACAAAGATAAATTGCAGCAGCTCGGCGATCAGGGAAAGGATATCAATACCTATGGCTTTTTGGGATATCCGGTGCTGATGACCGCAGATATTCTGCTGTACAAAGCCGGTTATGTGCCGGTAGGGGAAGATCAGAATCCGCATCTCGAACTCGCCAGGGAAATGGCTCGCCGTTTCAATAACATATACGAGCCGATTTTCGTTGAACCGCAAGGTTTGATGAGCCGGGCTGCTGTATTGCCGGGCATTGACGGCCGCAAGATGAGCAAATCCTACGGCAATACAATACCTTTTGCTTCGAGCCCGGATGAAATCCGTGAACGCGCTCGGATGATCATAACCGATCCGCAGCGGATCAAGAAAACGGATAAGGGAAATCCGGATGTCTGCGTGGCGTTCAAGTTCCACAAGCTCTTCAATAAGGATGAAGTTGCAGAGATCGATACTTCCTGCCGTGAAGCCGGCATCGGCTGCGTAGCCTGTAAGAAACGCCTGGCCGAAAAAATGGTGGATCTTTTGGCGGATATGCATGTGCGCCGGGCAGAATATGCAAACCAGCCGGATCTGATCCGGGAAATCCTTGCGGAAGGGGCTAAAAAGGCGCGCCTACAAGCCGCGGCTACGATGGAAGAAGTTCGCAGTGCCATGCATTTATAAGCTATGCAGGATTATACTATACGGTTGGACGCATTTGAGGGTCCGCTGGATCTGTTGATGCATCTGATCGAAAAGAATAAAATCGATATCTACGATATTCCGATTGCCCAGCTGGCGGAGCAGTATATTGAATATCTGGGAAAATTCAAAGAATTTAATATCGAAATTGCCAGTGAATTTCTCGTGATGGCAGCGACCTTGCTGCAAATCAAGTCGAGGATACTTTTGCCTAAAGTGAAAAAAGAGGCAAATGAAGCCGAAGAAGAGGATCCGCGTCAGGAACTCGTCGAGCGTTTATTGGAGTATCGCCGCTTTAAGGAAGTCAGTTCGGTTCTTGACCAGCTGGCAAAAGATCAGGAAAAGTTTTTCTTTCGCGCGCCAGCGGATCTGCCGGTATGCCATTTGCCGCCAGGAAATATGGATGTACAGGTTTTATGGGAGGCCTTTCAGGCGGTTTTGGAAGCGAATCTCATCCCGGCGGTGAATCTTGTCCGGCGGGAAAAATTCAGTGTGCAGGATAAGATGAATGATATTCTGCTGCTCTTGCAAAGAGAACGCGGCGAAATGCTATTTACTTCGGCCTTCACCCGTTCGGGGACAAAAGCCGAGGTCATCACGACATTTCTGGCCCTGCTGGAACTCATAAAACTTAAGCGCGTTATGATCGAACAGGCGCATTCTTTTGCGGCTATTTATATCAAAGCAAGGAATGGTGAAACGTAATGTTTTATGCGAAGTTGAAGGCACCGTTGGAGGCACTTTTGTTCGTGAGCGGCGATCCGGTAGGCGCCGGACATTTGGCCGATATCCTGCAAATCGATCGGGTAAATGTAGAAGAACTCATCAATGAGCTGCAGGCCGACATGGAGCAGGCGGGCCGGGGTCTTACCATCATTAAGGTGGCTGGCGGTTATCAGCTCTGCACCAAAGCGGAGTTTTCTCCGCTCGTGGAAAAAATGACGCAGGTTATGGATAAGAAACTGTCGGCACCGGCGATGGAGACGCTGTCGATCATCGCCTTTAAACAGCCGATAACCAAACAGGAAATTGAAGACATTCGCGGGGTGCGGGTTGACCGCGTACTGGCCAAACTGCAGGAGCGGACCTTGATCGCGGAAGTTGGCCGAAAAAAAGTGATTGGCCGGCCAATTTTGTATGGGACGACGGAGGAGTTTCTTAAGTGCTTTGGATTAGCTGATCTAAAGGATCTGCCGGCATTGCCGGATGAGGTGTATACGGATTAGAAAAGAGAGCATTGCAAAAGCAAAATTTGTGATGCTCTCTTGGTTTTTGTGGAAAAAGTCCTTGACGGAATTTACCTGCGCTGGCTATAATATTAGAGGTGTAACTACGAAAGGATGGAACGTTTTGAAGGGGATTTTTTCTTTTTTTATAGGCTGTGTTATTTGTTTTGCGGGAGTCTTTTCCCCGGCAGCCGAAGCGGCAGTTGCTCTGCCTGAGATAACGGCGAAGTCGGCCGTTGTCATGGAAGCTGCAACGGGTAAAATACTTTATGAGAAAGATATGGATGCGCAGCATTATCCGGCGAGTACGACCAAGATGATGACCTTGATCGTTGCCTTGGAAAATGGCAATTTAGACGATATTGTCACCGTCAGCAAGAATGCTTCGACGACAGAGGGCTCAACCTTGTGGCTGGAGCCGGGAGAAAAGATGAAATTGTCGGATTTGCTGTACGGCATGATGCTTATTTCCGGAAATGATGCGACGGTTGCGGTGGCGGAACACATCGCCGGTTCAGTTGATGCATTTGCCAAGCTGATGACCGCTAAAGCGCAGGAAATCGGCGCAGTGAACACGTCATTCGTCAATTCGAGCGGGCTGCCGGATCCATTCCATTATACGACGGCACATGATCTGGCGTTGATTGCTTCTTATGGCTATAAGAATCCGATGTTCAAGCAGATTGTCAGCACGAAGGAAAAACAGCTGCCTTGGGCGGGGAAAAGTTATAACCGGGATCTCAGCAACGAAAATCGGATGCTGTGGCTTTATAATGGTGGCAATGGCGTAAAGACTGGTTATACGGATGCGGCTGGTCGCTGTCTTGTTTCGGCGGCAGAACGCGATGGCATTGAAATTGTTGCCGTTGTCCTGGACAGCACGTATATGTGGAATGATTCCATCGCCCTGCTCGATTATGGTTTTCCACAGCTGCACTCGCTGGAGGTTGTGAAAAAAGGAGCGGTGCTGAAAACGGTTAACGTCATTGCGGGCAAAAAAGCCAGTTTACCGCTTAAGGCGGATGCTTCGCTGAACATTCCGGTGGCTGCGGGCGAACGCGATAAATTTACGACAGAGATCACCGTGCCGGATAAGATCAGCGCCTCGGTTCATAAGGGCGATCATGTCGGCAAAGTGAAAATTTTGTATGAAGGCCGGGAAATTGGCTCGGCTAATTTGGTGGCTACAGAATCCATTGAAAAAAAATCTTTTTTTTCGGCGCTCTGGCAAAAACTTTTTTTTGCTATGAGTTATTTGAAACAAACATTGGTTTAAATCAGTAGCGGAGCTGTTAAAAGCAGCTCCGCTTTTGTAGAATAGGAGAATATATTGGAACGTTTACAGAAATTTATCAGTCAGGCAGGTTTCGCGTCGCGTCGCGCTGCCGAAAAACTCATTCAGGAAGGCCGGGTAAGTGTCAACGGCAAGGTGGTAACGGAACTCGGCATAAAGGTTGAGCCACTAAAGGACAAAGTCAGTATTGATGGTAAAATGCTCAAAAATGCGGCAAAACATGTCTACTATATTTTGAATAAACCGAAAGGCTATCTGTCTACGGCGAAGGACGAACGCGGCCGCAAGACGGTGCTGGATCTTTTGCCGGATGTCAATGAACGGATATATCCCGTGGGGCGTCTGGACAACAATACGGAAGGGCTGCTCGTTCTCACCAACGATGGCGAACTCATGAATCAGCTGCTGCATCCGAAATATGAAATCTACAAGACGTATGTCGTGAAGATTGATCGCACTCCGGACGAGGAAAAACTCGATCGCTTGCGGGCTGGCATAAATTTGGAGGATGGCATGACGGCACCGGCTAAACTCTATGTGACTGGCCGGGATCCGATGCGCGATTTGACGACGATAGAAATCACAATTCATGAAGGGAAGAACCGCCAGATTCGCCGGATGTTTGCGGCAATCGGCCATGATGTGAAGGCACTCAAACGCATTGAATTTGCCGGGCTCACGCTTTCCGGGCTGCGCCGGGGGCAGTATCGGGAGTTGACGGAAAACGAGCTCAAACAGCTGCGGGCTTTCGGTGGAGGCGCATAATATGAAAAAATTATTGTGATCGGAGCTGGCGCCGCTGGAATGATGGCGGCGGTTAAGGCGGCAGAAAATGGTGCGGAAGTTGTTTTGTTGGAGAAGATGAAGCGAGTTGGCAAGAAGATGCTGATTACCGGCAAGGGTCGCTGTAATTTGACCAATAATGCAGCTATTCCAGATCTCATCCGCAATATGACGGGGAACGGTCCGTTTTTGAACAGCTCAATCCGTGGGTTTGACAATGAGGATGTCGTGGCGTTTTTCAATGATTTGGGCCTGCTGACGAAAGTGGAGCGCGGCGGCCGTGTTTTTCCGGAAAGCGATAAGGCTGCAGATGTTGTTGGCAGCCTTCTGCGCCTTTTGCATCGGCTTGGTGTAAAAATTGAGACGGAAATGGCAGCTCGTAAAATTGTCGTGGAAGCTGGCCGGGTTGTTGGGGTAGAAACGATGACAGGTGCTATTTATCGCGGCGATGCCGTCATTCTGGCAGTTGGCGGCGCATCTTATCCGGGAACCGGTTCGAGTGGCGATGGCTATGCTATAGCTGAAGAAGTGGGGCATTCTATCGTGCCGCTGCGGCCATCGCTGGTGCCGCTTGAAACGGAAGAGGATTGGATAAAAACCGCGCAGGGATTGTCGCTGCGCAATGTCCGGGTTACAGCCTTGGCCGACGGCAAAAAAATCGGCGAAGAATTCGGTGAAATGCTGTTCACGCACTTTGGCGTGACGGGACCGATTGTCTTGTCGCTCAGCCGGGCTGTGGCCGCGGCGCTGTCGGAAGGGCGTTTTGTTGAGCTTGTAATCAACTTAAAACCGGCATTGACGCCGGAAGTCCTGGATAAGCGCATTCAGCGCGATTTTGCCATGTTCATTCGCAAGCAGTTGAAAAATTCCCTGCACGAGCTTTTGCCAGGAAAGTTGATTCAGCCAATCATGGACTTGGCCTATCTTGATGGTGAAAAAGAGATCCACCAGGTGACCAAGGAAGAACGTTTGCGACTGGCCGATGTTTTGCAGCATATGACGCTTACCGTGACAAAAACGCGGCCGCTGGCTGAGGCAATCGTGACGGCAGGCGGCATTGCCACGAAGGAAATCAACCCGAAAACCATGGAATCAAAAGTGGTGAAGGGTCTGTATTTTGCCGGCGAAGTCATTGATATTGACGGCTATACCGGAGGCTTTAATCTGCAGGCTGCTTTTTCGACGGGCGCGGCTGCGGGACAGTATGCCGTATGGAATGATTAAAAAATGGCAGGAAATAGAAAAAATAGAGCGAAATATAGTCTCGAAATATAGATGGAATTTTTTTAAGGCTTTTACAGGGAAAGGTTTGAAAATATGAGTAAAAATCAAGTGATTCAGTCTGCTAAGAAAGGTCTGCGCGGTGAAATTTTTATCCCCGGCGACAAATCGGTATCACATCGCAGTGTGATGTTTTCTGCCCTGGGGGATAAGGCAGTCCGGATACGTAATTTTTTAAATGCCCAGGATTGCCTGTCAACGGTGGCCTGTATGCGTGCGTTAGGCGTAGAAATTGAGCAGATCAGCGACCGGGAATTGATCGTCCATGGCAAGGGCCTGCATGGCTTGTCGGAACCCGCTACCATTGTCGATGCGGGGAATTCAGGGACAACACTGCGGCTGATGATGGGGATTTTGGCGCCGCAGCCATTTTTGACGACCTTTACCGGAGATGCATCTTTGCACAAACGGCCGATGGCCCGGGTGATAAAACCACTCACCCAGATGGGGGCGAGACTTGTCGGTCGTGGCGGCAATACGTTGCTGCCGATTACGGTTGTGCCGGCGGGCAAGAAATTGCAGGGGATTGCATATGACATGCCAATGGCCAGTGCGCAGGTGAAGTCGGCTGTTTTGCTGGCGGGAATGTATGCTGATGGCAAGACAACGGTCACTGAGCCCTATACGTCGCGTGATCACACGGAGCGCATGCTGGAGAGCTTTGGTGTAGCACTTGAAAAAAAGGGCACGAGCATTACGATTGAGCGCGTAGAAAAATTTACTTCGCCGGAAGCCATCGAAGTTCCCGGCGATATCAGTTCAGCGGCTTACTGGTTGGTAGCCGGTTCAATTATTCCAGGCAGTGAACTCATTTTGCGCAATGTTGGGGTGAACCCTACACGTACGGGAATTTTGGACGTTTTGCAGGCGATGGGAGCAGATATAACGCTCTTTAACGAACGCCATAGCGGGAAGGAACCGGTAGCTGATATCCGCGTGAAAGCGGCAACGCTGCACGGTACGAGCTTTGGGGCGGAAATTATGCCGCGGCTGATCGATGAGATACCAATCCTTACGGTTGCGGCGATGCTGGCCGAAGGCAATACTGTGATTACCGGTGCTGGCGAACTGCGGGTGAAGGAGACGGATCGCCTGCAGGCCATCGTGGATCAGTTCAACAAATTGTGCCCTTGCATTGAAGGCACCGCCGATGGTCTCCTCGTCAAAGGCGGAGCCAAGCTGTCAACGGCAGAGTGCTTTTCCTATCATGATCACCGGATTGCGATGTCTTTGGCTATTGCCGGTGCGGCCGGGCAGGGGATTGCGATTGAAGAAGCGGACTGTGTGAAGATATCCTATCCGGAATTTTACGATACATTAGCTGATTTGGCGAAATAGAACGGAGCGACAGTGATGAAAAATTTAGTAGTAGCGATAGACGGCCCGGCTGGTGCCGGCAAGAGCACAGTGGCACAGATTGCCGCTAAAGAGCTGGGCTATACGTATATTGATACGGGGGCGATGTATCGGGCGGTGGCCTGGAAGGTGCTGCAGCAAGGCAAAGAAATTACGGATGAACGCATCATTGATACCGTAAAAGACATTGTGGTAGTATTGCGTTATGAAGACGGCAAAACGACGGTGCAAGTGGACGATTGCGATGTTACGGCGGCGATACGCACGCCGGAAGTCACGCAAATCGTCTCGCAGGTCGCAAAGCTGGCTCCGGTGCGGGAAAAAATGGTGGAACTGCAGCGGCAGATGGCGAGCCAGGGGGCTGTGGTCATGGATGGCCGCGATATCGCGACGAATGTGCTGCCCGATGCCGATGTCAAGATCTTTTTGACGGCTTCAATTGAAGAGCGGGCGCGGCGCCGCTGGCAGGAGCTGCAGGGCAAAGGCTATGCGGTTGATTTGCCGAGTTTGCAGGCGGAAATTGCCGCTCGGGATAAAGCAGACAGTGAAAGGGAGATTTCTCCGCTGGTTCAGGCAAAAGATGCTGCTTTATTGGATACGACGGGGCTTTCGATTGATGAGGTTGTAAAATCTATATTGAATGCATGCAGGTGAGAAATTGTGATTTATGGTGTATTGCGCTTTTCTTTGGATAATTTTTTTAAGTTGCTGTTTCGCTGCGAGGTCAGCGGGACGGAACATTTGCCGCCGGTCGGCGGCATGATCATGGCGGCGAATCATCAAAGCAATTGGGATCCACCGCTCGCGGCTACCTTTGCGACGCGGCCTGTAAGTTATATGGCGAAGCAGGAACTGTTTGAGATTCCGGTCTTTGGACCGACGATACGTTCTTTGCATGCTTTTCCGGTCAAGCGGGGCGCTGCCGATCGCAATGCGATTAAGACGGCGTTGCAGATCCTCAAACAGGGGAACTGTCTGGGATTATTTCCGGAAGGAACGCGCAGCCGGGACGGGCGGATTCACAAACCGGAAGCCGGCATAGCACTCATTGCTGCGAAAGCCAATGTGCCGGTCGTGCCAACAGCACTTCTAGGGACAGATCAGATGTTCAGCAAGTCCTGCCTTTTTCCGAAATTGCGCGTCATCTACGGAGAACCGTTGTTTTTTTCGGGCGATCCGAAGGATAAGGAAGCATTGCAGCAATTTTCCCAAGAAATTATGGATAGAATTGGGGAAATGATAAAATTAAATGGAAAAGCATAATGATTTTATGATATAATTAAGTTTATGTTACACTAAATTTTAGATAGTCATGATTTGATGGTGGTAAAGAGATGAAAGTGATTTTAGCGCAGCATCTGGGCTTTTGCTATGGAGTCAAGCGGGCAATCAAATTAGCCAGAGACAGTGCTTCGCCGACGGTGCGAACTTGTACGCTGGGGCCGATTATTCATAATCCCCAGATGGTAGAAAAGCTGGAATCGGAAGGCGTTGGCATGGTACAAAATCTAACGGAGATGACAGCGGGAACGATCATTATCCGTTCTCATGGCGTTGGCCCGCAGGTTTATCAGGAGGCGGAGCATTCGGGTCTTCAGGTAGTGGATGCCACTTGCCCGCACGTGAAGAAGGCTCAGCTTTCGGCACATGCCTTGGCCGAGGAAGGTTATGCTGTCGTGATTGTCGGCGAGAAGCAGCATCCGGAAGTCAAGAGCATTTTTGAGTGGTCTGGTCATATGGCGACGGTCATCGAGAGCACAGAGGAAGCGAGTGCTATCCAACCTTGCGGCAAACTTGGCATCGTCGTACAGACGACGTTTTCCGGCGAGAAGTTCAAGGAGATCGTAGCGGCACTGATTGATAAATCAAGTGATATAAAAATTGCCCGGACGATTTGTACGGCTACCGATCAAAGACAAGCGGCGGCGATGGACTTGGCTGGCAGTGTTGATTTGATGCTGGTGATCGGCGGCAAGAACAGCGCGAATACAACGCGTCTGGCTCAGCTTTGCAGTGAAAAATGTCTGACACACCATATTGAGACGGCAGAGGAACTGCAGGACTGTTGGTTTAATGAAGTAGAAAAAGTTGGTATTACAGCGGGGGCTTCTACTCCGGACTGGATTATCAAGGAGGTATATAAAAAAGTGCAGGATATGGAAAGCTTATTACAAGAAGAATCAATGCGGGAAATAAAAGAACATGAGATCATCAAAGGAACTATTGTGCTTGTAACGCGCGATGAAGCGTTTATTGATATAGGCTATAAGGCGGAAGTCGCGATTCCTCGGGCGGAGCTGGCTTATCCGGTACCGGAATCAGCGACAGATGTCGTCAGCACTGGCGATGAAATCCAAGTCTATGTGGTTTCGATGGGCGGCGAAAAAGGGGTTGTCTTATCGAAGGTCAAAGCCGACAAGTTTGCCGCTTGGAATGATATCACGGCGATCGTTGACCGCAAGGAAACGGTGCAGGCGGAAGTTACGCAGGTTGTCAAAGGCGGGTTAGTGGCCATGGTTCTGGGCGTGCGCGGTTTTATTCCGGCATCGCAGCTGGAACTGCATTTTATTAAGGATTTGTCCGTGTATGTCGGTCAGACGTTGGAAGTTTTGCCGATTGAACTCGACATCAAAAAACAGCGTCTTGTCTTGTCGCGTCGTACTTTATTGGAAGCAGCCCGCGATAAAAAGCAGGCGGAACTCTTTGAAAGTTTATCGGTAAATCAGATCCTACGCGGCACGGTGAAGCGCCTTGTTGATTATGGAGCCTTTATTGATATCGGCGGCATGGACGGATTGGCGCATATTTCCGATTTGTCATGGGAACGCGTGAAACATCCATCGGATGTTTTGACGGTGGGTGATGAGGTCGAAGTTTTGGTTAAAAACTTTGATCCGACAACAAAACGGATTTCACTGAGCTTAAAAGATACGTTGCGTGATCCGTGGCTGGAAAAGGCAGATCACTATAAAGAGGGAACCTGCGTGAAGGGCACGATTGTTAAGTTGGCTGATTTTGGGGCATTTATGGAACTTGAACCAAAATTCGACGGCTTGATTCACCTCGGTGAACTTTCAGAAAAAAGAATAAGCAAAGCGGAAGAAGTCGTTCATGTGGGCGACGAAGTAACAGTAAAGATTTTGCAGATTGATAAAAAAGCAAAACGTGTTGCATTGAGTCTGTTGAAAGCGGAAGAAGATGCAGAAAAAGCGGAATACAACCAATACATGGCTGGGCAGGAAGAAAAAACAGCTACGCTGGGCGATGCACTCGGGGATGTATTTCAGAAATTGCAGTAAAAACGGACAATTAAAATAAGACATTGTATGAGCTGGACTTAAAGGAGTGATGGTTTTTTACATCACTCCTTTCTGACGTCAGCTGAATATGTGCTGTAGAGAAAAAATGAGGTGAATGAATTGCAGCAATACGCAGGGGAAATCGTGCATGTCAGGGAGGCGAGTCTGGCAGCGGAAATCGGGCTGCAGGCGGGCGATCGCATTTTAGCAGTTAACGGGCAGGCGCTTCGTGATATCATTGATTTGAGTTTTGCCTTTGCCGATGAAGAAATAGAATTGTTGGTGGAAAAAGCAGGTGGCGAGCAGGAAATCATCGAGTTCGACAAGGAATATGACGAGGAACTGGGCGTTGAATTTGCCGCGGCAGTTTTTGATGGAATCCGCAATTGCGCCAATCATTGCTATTTCTGTTTTGTTGATCAGCTGGCACCGAATATGCGCGCGAGCTTGTCGGTAAAAGATGATGATTATCGTATGTCATTTTTATATGGAAACTTTGTGACGATGACGAATATGGGGGCACGTGATTTTGAACGCATCAAGCGCCTGCACCTGACGCCGCTGTTTGTTTCGGTGCATACGACAAACGGTGCATTGCGGGCCCGTATGCTCAACAATAAAAAGGCAGCGGACATCCTGGAGCAGTTGCAGCATTTGCAGGCGGCCGATGTCGAGTATCATACGCAAATCGTCCTCTGCCCTGGCTACAATGACGGTGAGGAACTCGATAAGACGATTGGCGATTTGATGGAACTGCAGCCGCAGGCGCAGACGCTGGCCATTGTTCCGGTTGGACTGACCCGGCATCGCGAAGGATGTGAGCCGCTGACGATGTTTGACCGGCAAGGTGCGGCGGGTGTTATTGATCAGGTCGAAAAATGGCAAAAGATCAGCCGGGAAAAGACAGGCCGGGCTTTCGTCTATCTCGGCGATGAATTTTACTTCATTGCTGGCCGACCGGTGCCTGCAGCTGCTGACTATGATGGTTTTCCGCAGCTCGATAACGGCATTGGTCTGACGCGTAATTTTATAGAAGAATGGCAGGCATGCGAGGCAAATATTTGCAATCCGTACGCCGAACCGATATACTTAGATATAATATGTGGTAAATCCATTGGATCCGTCCTGCAGTCGCTCGTGGCGCAGCTGCAGATCCCCAATCTGCATGTGAGAGTATTGTCCTTGGAAAATAAGTTTTGGGGCGAAGCGATAACGGTCACGGGACTCTTGACCGGCAAGGATATACTCGAAGGCCTTCAAGCGAATCCCGGGCCGCGCGATGGCATTATCATTCCGGGCAGTACACTGCGAACGGGGGAAAACATCTTCCTTGATGATGTTCCATTAACGGCGCTGCAGCGGGAATTTGCTGCAGAAATAAAAATTGCTGTTGATGGCCGATCGCTCAAACAACTTTTGACGGCTTGGCATGATCAGCCCGCGTTTTCTGCGGATAAAGCGGCTTATACATGGCAGAGTAATGCTGCTTATACGAAAGAGTAATGAATGAATTGCTATAAATATTTTAAAGAGATTGAAGGGTGATAGGATGAGTAAACCGATTGTGGCGATTGTAGGTCGTCCAAATGTTGGCAAATCAACGCTGTTTAACCAAATTGGAAAAAAACGCGTTTCGATTGTAGAGGATTTTCCGGGAGTTACGCGCGATCGCATTTATATGGATGCGGAATGGCTGCAGCATGAATTTACGATGATTGATACCGGCGGTATCGAAATTGAATCGACGGATGATATGCTGACGTCCATGCGCCATCAGGCAAAGCTGGCTATGGATGAAGCGGATGTGATCGTCTTTGTTGTGGATGGCCGCACAGGAATGACCAATGAGGATGAAGAAGTAGCGCATTTGCTGCGAACTACGCGCAAGCCTGTTGTTCTGGCTGTTAATAAAATCGACAGTTCGAAGCGCGAAATGGATATATATGAATTTTACAACCTGGGCCTCGGTGAACCAATCCCGATCTCGGCTTCAAATTCTTTGAATTTGGGCGATTTACTCGACCAAATCGTAGAGGTGTTTCCGAAAGATCTCATTGCCGATAGGGAAACGGATGAAATCAGCATTGCAGTCATTGGTCGTCCGAATGTCGGAAAATCATCGCTGGTCAATGCTCTTTTGGGCCAGGAACGGGTTATTGTCAGCAATATTCCGGGAACAACGCGGGATGCGATCAATACGCATTTTGTCAAAGACGGAACGAAGTATACCTTGATCGATACGGCTGGCATGCGCCGCAAGGCTAAGATTGACATGCCGGTGGAACGCTACAGCGTCATGCGCTCTTTGCGGGCAATTGATCGGGCGGATGTTGTGCTGATGGTTATCAATGCAGAAGAAGGCATTACGGAACAGGATAAAAAAATCGCTGGCTATGCGCATGAATCTGGTAAAGGCGTTGTGCTTGTCGTCAATAAGTGGGATTTGATTGAAAAAGATGACAAGACTTCCTTGCGTTTTACCGAGGATCTGCGCGATGAAATCGGTTTTCTGCAGTATGCGCCGGTTCTCTATACTTCAGCACTTACCAAACAGCGCGTGCAGCGCATTACCGAGCTGGTCAAATATGTCGCCGAACAGCAGGCGATGCGAATTCAGACAAGCGTATTGAACGAACTCTTGATGGATGCCATCGCGATAAATCCGCCGCCGGCGCATAAGGGCAAGCGCTTGAAAATCTTATTTATGACGCAGGCTGATATCAAACCGCCTCGTTTCATTATTTTTGTAAATGATCCGGAACTCATGCATTTTTCTTATCTGCGCTTTTTGGAAAATAAACTGCGGGAAAGTTTTGGCTTTGAGGGAACTCCGCTCAAAATGATCGTTCGCGGCAGGAAAACGGAGGATGAATGATATGAATCTCGTGCTTGTCTGTGCTTTAAGTTATCTTATCGGCTCGATTCCCAATGGGTTGATTTTTGGCAAGGGCATTTGGCATGTTGATCTGCGGGAACACGGCAGCCATAATATTGGGGCGACAAATGCTTGGCGGACGCTTGGCAAAGGGGCCGGTTTTCTGATTTTTGCGGCGGATCTGCTCAAAGGTGCGCTTAGCGTCTGGTTTGGCTTGTATTTTGTCGGCACGCCACTGGCGATGGTGGCTGGCGGGATTTTGGCGATTGTCGGGCACTCCTGGTCGCTGTTTCTCGGCTTTAAAGGCGGCAAAGGGGTTGCCACTGGCCTTGGTGTCATTGCGATGCTGATGCCACTCGTGACGGCCTGGATTTTTGCAGTTTGGTTTGTCATCGTTTATCTGACGAAGTATGTGTCGCTCGGCTCTATTGTAGCTGCTGCGTTGGTTCCTGTTCTGGCCTTTTTTGTCGATGAACCGATCGAATACATTTTTTTCGGCATTGTCGCGGCCTTTTTTGTCATTTACCGGCATAAGACCAATATTGGCCGTCTGCTTTCGGGAACGGAAACGAAAATCAAGGCGGCTCACCGCAACTGAGCCTTGTCGATAAAATCACAGCCGCGCTGAGGACCTTGCTGAAATTGCGGGGGCCTTGGAGCGGCTGAATTATTGAAGAAAATAGAATGCAGGGAGGCGCTTTGCGCATAATGGACAAAATTATTGCTTTGGCTATTGTCAACTGTAAAGGAATAATGCTATAATGTCTACTGTGCATAGAATTATATCCATTGCAAGAGTACGGAGGTTTGAGGATGAATAAAGAAAAATCGGGATTTTTTTTGGTGAAAGAGGAAATATTACCAGAAGCTATAAAAAAGACCATACGCGTTAAGGAAATGCTCAAGCGCGGCGAGGCCCGGACAATTAACGAGGCTGTAGAAAAAATGGAGCTGAGCCGCAGCGCTTACTATAAGTATAAGGATTATGTTTTTCCGTTCTATGAAGCCAGCCAAAATAAAATTGTCACATTGACGTTTTTGCTGGATCATAAATCAGGCGTTTTATCGAGTGTGCTGAATACCATATCAGCAGATTCCGGCAGCGTTTTGACGATCAATCAGGGAATTCCGCTGCAAGGGGTGGCTAATGCGACCGTTTCCATCGAAACGGCAGAGCTGGCTGTTGATTTGGAAGCATTGCTGGATAAGCTCAGAATGGTAAGCGGCGTAAAGCGCCTTGAGGTAATGGGACAGGCTTAAGTATTTGAAAGGAGGAGAGATGTCGTATGAAGGATAAAATCAACGTAGGTTTATTGGGGTTTGGCACGGTTGGCGGCGGCGTAATCGAAGTTTTAAGAGAAAATGCGCATGAAATTACGCAAAGAATAGGAGCGCCGCTTCATGTCAAGACGGTATTGGTGCGCGACTTGAAGAAAAAAAGAAATTCTGGCGGAGACTTTCAGGTAACCGATAGGATTGAAGATATTTTAGATGATGCAGATATTGATATTGTGATCGAACTCATGGGCGGCATCCATCCATCAAGAGAATACATGCTGCGCGCCTTGGCCGCCGGGAAAAATGTCATCACGGCAAATAAAGACGTTGTAGCGCAGCATGGCCGGGAGATGTTCGAAGCCGCAGAAAAAAATAAGGTGGACTTCATGTTTGAGGCAAGCGTCGGTGGCGGAATTCCGATTATCATGCCGTTGAAGCAGTGTCTGACGGCCAATAAGATCACGGAAGTCATCGGCATCGTCAACGGAACGACGAATTATATGTTGACGAAGATGACCGAAGAGGGGCTTGACTACGATACCGTTCTGGCGCAGGCACAGGCGCTCGGCTATGCCGAAGCGGATCCGACGGCAGATGTCGGCGGACTCGATGCGGCTCGCAAGGCGGCAATTCTGTCGTCGATCGCATTCAATACCCGAGTGGAATTGACAGATGTCTATGTAGAGGGCATCACCAAGATCACGCCGGCTGATATTGAATACGCAACCGAACTTGGCTATGTGATCAAGCTGTTGGCCATTGCGAAGGACTCGCCGGAAAACGGCGTGGATGTCAGAGTGCATCCGGCATTTATTCCGAAGACGCATCCGTTGGCGGCCGTTAATGATGTGTTTAATGCAATCTTTGTCAAAGGCAATGCGGTTGGTGAAGTCATGTTTTATGGTCGTGGCGCTGGAGCCCGGCCAACGGCATCGGCTGTCATTGCGGATGTCATTGATGTGGCTCGCGATATTGTCAACGGTACCTTTGGCCGCATTCGCTGCACCTGCTATGAGCATAAAGCTTTTTGCCCGATCGAAAAGAAATTTTCCGCGTATTATGTGCGCCTGCTAGTCGAAGACCAGCCGGGTGTTCTGGGTGCCATCGCCACAACCTTTGGGGCAGAGGGCGTCAGCCTGAATTCTGTCATTCAGACGCGCAAGGTGAACAAATGTGCGGAAATTGTAGCCATTACGCACTGCGTTGCGGAAGAGCAAATCAGAAGGGCGGCCCAAAAATTGCGAGAATTGTCCGTGGTCACGGAAATTCGCAATATGATTCGCGTGGAAAATCCTCAGGAGGCTGATTGAGCAGATGGCAGAAGAGAGAAGCATCAAGGTGCGGGTGCCGGGAACGACGGCAAACTGCGGGCCGGGGTTTGACGCGATCGGCATTGCCTGCAATATATATAATGAATTAGAGCTGATCTTAAAAAAAGAGGGGCCGTTGGTCATTGAAATCAGCGGGGAAGGCGCGGCGAATATTCCCTGCGATTCCCGCAATATTGTCTGGCGGTCTATTCAGCACCTTTTGCGCAAGGCGAAACTTGACTATAAAGGTGCTTACATAAAGATGGTGAATCAGGTTCCCCTGTCGCGCGGTCTGGGCAGTAGCGCAGCGGCTATTGTTGCAGGTCTTATGGCTGCTAACGAGGCGATTGGCCGGCGCTTTAACCGCGGTGAGCTATTATGCATGGCAACGGAAATCGAAGGGCATCCGGATAATGTTGCGCCAGCTATTTTTGGCGGCGTGACCATCAGTGTCGTCCATGACGGCAAACCGGAAAGCCTGCCGTTTCTGCCCCAAATGCCGCTGCAGCTGATCGTTGCGGTGCCGGAATTTTCCCTGTCGACGAAAGCTGCGCGCAGTGTGTTGCCCAAAGAAGTTCCCTTGAAGGATGCGGTCTTCAATGTGAGTCGGGCTTCTTTGCTAGTGGCGGCTCTTTGCCGCGGCGAAAAGCGGTTTTTGCGACATGCCTTTGATGATGCTTTGCATCAGCCGTATCGAGCGCAGCTGATTCCTGGCATGTATGATGTCTTTAAAGCTGCCCGGGACAACGGCGCATTAGGTGCGGCGATGAGCGGTGCCGGGCCGTGCTTGATCGCTTTTTCCATCGGAAAAACGGAACAAATCGGCAAGGCCATGGTTGAGGCTTTTGCCCGCCATGAAGTAAAAGCAAAATACTTAGTATTAGCGATCGATAAAGCAGGCGCGCAGGTCATTTAAAGAAGATTGTCAGAGTGCGGCGTTGAAGGCTGTTGTTTCAGGTTTATTAAGGGAAAAAGGCGTGTTGTAAAATTATTATTTTGCAGCAGGCCTTCTTTTATGCGAGGTGAGCTTTTTGCGGGAAAAAATTTTTGCGAAAAAAATACAGGCGCATGGCGGCCGGGTTTACATTGCGGGTGGCTGGGTGCGCGATAAAGTGCGCGGTGTAAAGGCCAAGGACAAAGACTATGTCGTCAGCGGACTGGCAGAAAAATTGTTTTGCCAGCTGTTTCCCTTGGCGCGTAAAGTCGGTAAATCTTTTCCGGTGTATCTGCTGGAAATTGATCAAAAAAACTGTGAAATCGCTTTTGCCCGCCGGGAGAAAAAAAACGGATTGGGATACCGTGGCTTTTCGGTGGTTTATGATGAAACGGTAACCATTGAAGAAGATCTGTATCGTCGTGATACAACGATGAACAGCATGGCCTGGGAACTTCCGGACGGTCGACTGCTCGACCCCTATGATGGGCAGGCAGATATTCAAAAAAAAATTATTCGGGCGACATCGGCGCACTTTTTGGAGGATCCGGTGCGGGCCTTACGGGCGGCTCGTCAGGCGGCGGAAATGGAATTCAGCATAGAAGACGCGACGGTTATGCTGATGCGGCAGTGCCGGAGTGAACTGGCAGCTGAGCCGCAGGAACGGTTTTTGCAAGAATTGGTGCGGGCCTTGCATTGCCCGCGGCCTTCGCTTTTTTTTCGGGCCCTGCAGGCAGCGGATCTTTTAGCGATAGCTTTTCCGGAGATCTTCGCCCTGATCGGCAAAACCCAGCCAGTAGATGTTCATCCGGAAGGTGATGCTTTTGAGCACACGCTGCAACTTGTCGATCAGGTAGCCGCACTGGATTGTCGTCCACTGGTTCGTTTTGCCGCATTGCTGCATGATCTTGGCAAAGGTGTTACGCCGGTGGCGGATCTGCCGCACCATTTTGGGCATGAAAGTGCCGGACTCGAAGTGCTCGCTGCCTGGTCAGCGCGCATGACGTTTCCGAAGCGATGGCTGCAGGGAGCAGCTTTTGCCATTCGCGAGCACATGCGGGCACCGCAGATCAATAAGGCGGGGAAGATTGTTGAACTTTTATTGGCTGCCGAAAAAAATCCGTTGGGTTTGTCGGGGTTTACCGCAATCATTTTGGCTGACAATAAAAGTTTGCCAGATTATCTGGAACATTATGACATATATCTGCCGGCAATTCATGCCGTGCAGGCGGATGAACGGCCGCCGGAACTGGCGGGAAAAGCGATCGGCGAATGGCTGCGGCAAAAGCAGGTGCAGGCCTATCAAACTGCAGTGGGAAATTAAAATTCCCGCGGTTGCTTTACTTTTTAAAGGAAAATACTGTATAATAAAGGCGTGGGAATTATCTCTTTGAATATTGTCAGATAAAATTAGGAGGTGTAAGTATGCCAGAAGCTTTAATTATGCCTTATAAGTCCTTGCAGCCAAAGATTGATTCCAGTGTCTTTGTTGCTCCGACAGCGACGATTATCGGTGATGTAACGATTGAAGAGGGTTCTAGTGTATGGTTTAATACGGTTTTGCGCGGTGATATAGAGCGTATTCATGTAGGGAAATATACAAATATTCAGGATAATTCCACAGTTCATGTTATGGGGGATCAGCCAACAATTATTGGCAACTATGTCACGATTGGCCATAATGCGGTGATCCATTGTAAACAAATCGGCGATAATTGTTTGATCGGCATGGGATCGGTGCTATTGGGTTATTGTGAAATTGGAGAAAATACAATAATCGGTGCCGGAACCGTTGTCACCCAGCATAAAAAAATTCCGCCGAATTCTTTGGTACTGGGCTCACCGGGCCGAATCGTTCGCCCGTTGCTTGACGATGAAATTGAAGCCCTGCACCAATCGGCTATTCGTTATAGTCTGGTTGCGCAAGGGTATGTGAAAAAATAGGAGTTGTTTTACAAATGAAAGAAAATACTTTGGTCTTGATTAAACCTGATGCTTTTGCCAAACATTACACAGGAGACATCGTAAAAAGCTATGAAGCTGCCGGATTGCAGATTCTGGCGATGAAAATGTTGAAGATGACACCGGAATTGGCAGCGAAACACTATCAGGAGCATATCGGTCGTCCCTATTATGCGGATTTGGCAGGTTTTATGACTTCAGCGCCGATTATCGCAATGGTTCTTTCCGGTGAAAATGCAATTGCCAAGGTCAGAGAATTGAACGGCAAGACGGATCCGGCAGAGGCAGCTGATGGCACAATTCGCCGCAGATTTGCTGAAAGCAAGTCGCGCAATGCTGTCCATGCCTCCGATGCACCAGAAAGTGCAGCCCGTGAAATCCACATATTCTTCAATGAAACAGAAATTTTTAATTGATTTCATAAATTTGGGGGATAAACTGATCGCCTGCAAAGCTGCTTAATATGGCTTTGCGGCTGTTGGAAGAGAGCGTATTCCTGGAGGAGATGGACAAATGAGTGTTTATACGAAAACCGGTGATGCCGGGAAAACTGGTTTGTTGACAGGTGAACGGGTAGAAAAAGCTTCTCTGCGGGTAGAGGCCTATGGTACGGTAGACGAACTCAATTCGGCGATGGGGATGGCTCGCGCCTTTTGCGAGAAGGCGTCTGTGCGGGAAAATATCTTGAAGCTGCAAAAGCTCAATATGTTGCTGATGGCTGATTTGGCAAGTACAGGGCCGTCCAAGTACATAAAGGCAGAACAGGTGAAACAGCTGGAAGCGTCGATTGATGAAGCTGAGGCGCAGTTGCCGCCGCTCAAAGCTTTTATTGTACCGGGCGGCACGAGGGGCGGTGCGGCACTGGATCTCGTTCGTACGGTAGCACGGCGGGCTGAGCGGCGTGTTTGGGAGCTTTCCCGGAATGAAGCCGTGGAGAAGAGCATTCCCTTGGTTTTAAACCGCCTGTCGGATTATTGTTTTGTACTCATGCGTTTAGAAGAAGCGAATACGGTTTTGTAAAATGGGGCTGCGACAAATATGTATTTTGTGGCAGCCTCATTTTTTATAAAAAGCGGATTTCTTTTTTACAAAAAGAGGAATTTTAAACATTTTCAGAGAATAATGAAAATTATAATAAAGGTTTATGGGAGGGTACGTCTATGAGAGAATACAGTAGTGCTAATTTACGCAATATAGCAGTTGTTGGGCAGGGGAAATCAGGCAAGACAACATTGCTGGAAGCATGTTTGTTTTCTGCCGGTGCTTTGAGTCGTTTGGGCAAAGTGGACGATGGAACAGCAGCGCTGGATTTTGAAGCGGAAGAGATCAAACGCAAACTCAGCATTAGCAGTTCTTTGGCGGCTTGCGAATGGCAGAGTTATAAACTCAATTTCATAGATACGCCCGGGTATCCGGATTTTGTTGGCGAGGTCAAAGGTGCTTTGCAGGCAGCTGATATGGCTTTAGTGGTGATTTCGGCTCCGTCAGGAATTGAAGTGGAAACAGAAAAAGTATGGCAGTATGCGGCCAAATTGAACTTGCCCCGAGCGGTGTACATCAATAAAATGGATCGTGAACATGCAGATTTTATGGGGACGGTAGAGGAGCTGCGGGTGAAGTTTGGCAGAGGCGTTGTACCGATTCAGCTGCCGATCGGCAAAGAAGCGGCCTTTCAGGGCGTAGCTGATTTGCTTAAGCTGCATACGAAGATCGTTACCGTGAAAGACGATGTCGTTGAAGGCGGCATTCCCGAATACATGGAAAAAGAGGTGGAAGAGGCGCGGCAGAAGCTCATCGAAACGGTGGCAGAATACAACAATGAGCTGTTGGAAAAGTACATCGAAGGACAGGAGATTTCAGAGATCGAAGTGGCAGCGGCGCTGATTGAGGGGATACAGGCCGGAAAGATTTTTCCGGTGCTCTGCGGTTCCGGTTATCAGAATATCGGTGTCAAAAAAATGATGAATGCCATAGTGGAATATATGCCGACGCCTTATTTTAAAGTATCGCTGGGCGTGGATCCAGTTACGGGCGATTATGCCGAAAGAAAGACGGAGGATGCCTTTTCCGCCCAAGTATTTAAAACCGTTGTCGATCCGCTGCTGGGCCGGCTGAGCTTCCTGCGCATACTTTCCGGCAGGATGAAAGGCGATAGCAGTTATTATAATGCAGCCAAGGACACCAATGAACGCATCGGCAATATTTTTACGCTGCAGGGGAAACGCCAGGATGGCATCAGCCGGGCCAATGCGGGCGATATCGTAGTGGCGGCTAAGCTGGCAGGGACCCATACGGGGGATACCCTCTGCGATAAAACGGCGCCGATCCGCTATGAAGGCATTGAGTATCCGCCTTCGATGATGACTTTAGCCATCGAGCCAAAACATAAGGACGATGAAGACAAGATTGGTGTTGCGCTTGCCAAGCAGCAGGAAGAAGATCCCACCATCCATGTGGTCAAGGACAAAGAAACGAAAGATCTCTTGATCAGCGGCATCGGTGAAGTTCATCTGGATATCGTCCTGGAAAAGTTGCAACGCAAATTTGGCGTCGAAGCGGTTTTACATGAGCCGAAAATCGCTTTTCGGGAAACCATCCGCCAAAAAGTCAGGGTGGAGGGCAGGCATAAAAAACAAAGCGGTGGGCATGGACAATACGGGCATGTTTGGCTGGAAATAGAACCGCTGCCGGCCGGAACCGGTAATCAATTTGAGGAAAGCATTTTCGGTGGCAGTGTGCCGCGCCAGTATATCCCGGCGGTGGAAAAAGGCACGCAGGAAACGCTGCAAGCTGGTGTTTTGGCAGGATACCCGGTCGTGGATGTCAAGGTCAATCTCTGCGACGGATCCTATCATACGGTGGATTCATCGGAAATGGCTTTTAAGATGGCTACGGCCTTGGCGATTCGCAAAGGGGTGATGGAGGCTTCGCCGGTATTGCTCGAACCGATCTACGATATCTGTGTATGTGTGCCGGAATATTATATGGGAGATGTCGTCGGTGATCTCAATGCGAAGCGTGGCCGCATCATGAGTCTGGAAAGTGGAGAAAATAAGCAAGGCGAAATTAAGGCCCGGATACCGCAGGCGGAACTCTATAAATATGCTACGGATTTGCGGTCGTTGACGCAGGGGCGTGGATCCTTTACTCTTAAATTCGCACTTTATGAGGAGGTTCCCCACAAGAAGGCGGAAGTGATCATCGAAAAGGTGAAAAACAAAAAAAATGAGGCATGAGAACAAAAGCGGGAATGCTGTAGGAAAAGAGCAGCATTCCCGCTTTTTGCGGTAAGACAGAAGTTGACAGAGGTAAAAAGGCAATAAAAAACCATCGCCGCGCGGGCGATGGCAAAATGACGAATGGCTGGGGTAGCTGGACTCGAACCAACGAATGCGGGATTCAGAATCCCGTGCCTTACCAACTTGGCGATACCCCAAAAACTTAAATGTGATGGCATTTAAAAGCGTTATCACAAGATAAAATTATACATAAACCATCTAACAAAGTCAATAGGGGGAATGCGATTTTTACCTTATTTTAATGAAAAAATTTCCCCCGAGGGATAAACTTTATTTTCAGTGGTTAAAATACGCGCTATCAGGGGAGTTCTTCCAGTTCCAGCCTGGTTTGCAGATGGATTTCGAACGTCCGCGGCCAAGGATAGGAGGCCTCTACTTGAAGGTCCTTAATCCGCAGCTGCATGGGTCCGCTTGGCGTTTTGAACGCTAATGGCTGGCGGTAGGCATAACTGTGCTTGAAGTAGTCGGCGCGCTTGTTCATGCCGGTTTGCAGCATGTCGTTGGCCCAGCGATAGTTATGTTCCATGTCCAGATCATAGACATTTGTGTATCCAGCTTTTTTGAGATTGGCATTCACGCTGTCGATCAGGTCTTTTAGGTAGAAATAGTCTTCGAGGTAACGGTTGTTTAAAAAAGTGAGATTGCTTTTATAGAGGGCAAGCAGTTCTTCTCGATTGTGGCATTGTGACAGCTCGGAACTGAAAAGTGTGGCCTGGGCGACAGCAGTGCCCACGGCGTTGCTGGTGGTATTCCAGCCGGCATAGGCAATCAGCCGATTTATGGGAAAATCATATTGCAGGAGCATGGGCAGCAGGGTCTCTTCGGCGGAAAAGTGCTGGCTGAGGTCGACCAACGCTATTTTGCAATCCTGTTTTAAGAACTCTTGCAAGCGTTTGACGCTTTGAGCTCGCGCCGCCAGGTTTTTATCCGTGCCAATATGGACGAAGAGGATGAAGTCCGCATCCTCGGGAGAATCTACAATCTGGCCGTGCATCAGGCGGATTTTTTCCTGGACGGTTGTGGCAACGGATGCCGACATATAAGGCATTAGCCTGCCGGGAGCTGCGGCATCGTTGTAGACGACATGGATTTTTGGGGAATAGATCTGGAAAATTCTTGTCTGGATTTCAGTGAGTAGGGACAGCGCCACCTCATCAGCGCCGCGGGTAATCGTGACTGTATCCGCAGAGATGTTCGCTGTTTGCAAGTAGCGCTGGATCTGCTGTTTTTCCATATTGGGAATGCCGAAGTCCTCGCTATCGTCCTGGCCGATGACCAGTCTGGTGAGGACCCCCTGCTGGGTCATTTGGCTGAGCTTTTCATTGAGTTTGGTATTTTTTTTGTAGAGGTTTCGGTATTTTTCCTGCGTTGCCGGGGGGAGTTTTTCGTTGCTTTGCCGTATTTCCGCCAAATCCAGCGGATTGTCGAAGATGGCGAGTTCTTCGCTCAGCCGCGAGGTTTTTATCAAGGCCTTGCGCTGCTCGTATTGATCAATGCTCGCTGGCGGTTGGATGCGTGGCAGGATATTGAAAGCATAGAGCGAAACCTGCGGATTTGCTGCCTTCAATTCTGACAGGAACTGCATAGCCGCGGATTCTGCGGCCGAATCCCCGCTGTTTTCGCGGGCTGCAAGCAGGCCGCCGTAGATCAGCTGATCGAGCGAAAGAATCGCAGCATCGGCATTTTTTATGTTTTCACTGAGCCAAAGGCGCAAGGCGGCGGTATCGCCTTTTTGCGTGTAATAATCGAGGATTTCCGCTGGCGGGCTGATGACTTCAATACCCGTGATTTGCCCGGCATCAATTACGAATTTCTGGCAAGGCGGGCGGCTGTCGAGTGGCAGAAGCAGGATCTTGTGTTTATATACCGGGGGTGCTGGTGCCAACGGCAGCGTTTTTTGCCCGGTTTGCGTAATATAATTGAAAGTGCCGACGGCAAGGCTGATCGCGAAAAAAAATAGGAGCAGACGCTGCTTCACAAAACATCATCCTTTAGGTGATTTTATCTATTCCATATTATATAGCATACTTCTGTTATTTGTCACGGCAAGTCCGGCAGGTAAAAGGCTATTATTTACAGAAAGAGTTCCCGAAAGTGCAAAACTGTGATAAAATAAAAAAGATTTAGTTTGTTTTTTGGAGTGGAGAAATGAGAATTATAACTGGTTTGGCCAGAGGCTGTAAGCTTAAAACGCCGAAGGGCAGAGAAACAAGGCCTACAGCCGATCGCATTAAGGAATCTCTGTTTAATATATTGGGCGGAGCGGTAAGCGATACATTGGTTTTGGATATTTTTGCCGGGACGGGAAATCTTGGCCTGGAGGCTTTAAGCCGCGGAGCGGCGCAGGCTGTTTTTGTCGATCAAAGCCTTGAGAGCGTGCAACTGATCAAGGATAATGCCATGCATACGCGTTTGGCAGCGAAGGCCGAAATCATGAAAAGTGATGTTTTTGCGGCATTGCAGCGTCTGGAGCGCAGCGGCAGGGAATTCTCGCTGGTTTTTTGTGATCCGCCTTATAATAAGGAACTTTGCCAGCGGGCGCTGCGCTTTTTAGACCGGGCGGCTTTATTGACGGACGGTGCATTGCTTATCGTGGAGCATGCGCGGGAAGATGTTTTGCCAAACGATTGGGAGTCGCTCGAACTTGTACGCAACCAGACTTATGGAGCGACAACGCAGATCAGTATTTTCCGGCGAATTCGAGCAGCCTTGAAGGAGGCAAAAAAGTGAAAATTGCAATATGTCCGGGAAGTTTTGATCCGGTTACCAATGGTCATATCGATATTTTTGAAAGGGCCAGCCGGCAGTTTGATCAATTGATTGTCGGGGTTTTCCATAACATAAATAAAAAGCCGTTTTTTACGATGGAAGAGCGTGTTGCGCTATTGCGGGAGTCGACGAAGCATATACAGAATATACGGATTGATGCTTTTCGGGGGCTGCTCAATGAATATGTTCGGCAGCAAAACTCCTATACGATCGTTCGTGGTTTGCGGACGGTGACAGACTTTGAATATGAATTTCAGCGGGCGCAAATGATGCGTCATCTCGACCCGGACATTGAAACGGTATTCATGACGACCAGTCAGCAATACTCCTTTGTGAGCTCTTCAGGAATCCGGGAATTGGCAAATTTTAATGGCAATATTAAAGGACTTGTACCGGCGTGTGTAGAAGTAGCTATAGAAGAGCGCAGTCGCAAAACCAAGCAGGTTTGCGCTGCTATAAATGATCTTGAGAAAATATAAAAGGTAGGCTGGTTAAATGGCTGTAAATGATATTTTGGATGAAATTGAAAATTTGGTCGTGGATGCACGGCGTTTGGTGTTTACCAACAAATGCATTATTGAAGAAGATGATTTGATTCGCCTGGTGGATGATTTGCGCAGTGAATTGCCGCAGCAAATCAGCAAGGCAAATCAGGTCATTGAGGATCAGCAGCATATTTTGGATCAGGCGAATAAGGAAGCTGCCCGGATTATTGAACAGGCCAAAGACTATGCGATGAAGCTGACCGATGATAGTGAAATCGTGCAGCAGGCACAGGTACAGGCTAAAGAAATCATGGAAAAGACGATTCAAAATTCCCAGAATTTGAAGGCGGATTCGGTGCAGTATGCCAATCAGGTATTTGATCATCTGATTGCAAATGTCGGCAATGCACTTGCCGTTGTGCAGCAGGCGAAAGCGGAGCTGAATGAAGGCGGCGAAGAAAAGTAAAGAACAAAATAAAAGAGGTACCGCGGCAAAAATGCTGGCGGTGCCTCTTTTGTTTTGTTGCAGAATTATTCCCAAACATGGCTGGTTGTTTGAATAAAAGCCTGCATGGCATGGGACAGATAGCAGTTTTTTTTGTAGGCGATAAAAATTTTTCGGGTGGTTTCTTCATCGCGGATTTTATAAAAAACCAAAGACGTATCTGGTGCACTGAGTTTGATCAGCGAGTCGGTTACGAAAGATATGCCGAGGCCGTGCTTGGCCATGTTGTAAGACGTCATGAGCTGGTTTAAATAGAGGCTCACTTTCGGCACGAAATCGCTGTTTTGACATAAATTCAAGGCGCGGCGGTGCAAATCATTGCCTTTGCCCAGTAAGAGAAAATTTTCATTGCGGAAAGTTTTTAATGAGATATCCGGCACTTGGCCGTGAAGATGAAGGCCCTGCATGATGTCGCTTTGCGTCAGGCGGAATTCTGTCAGGGAAGCGTTTAGCTGGTTGTTTTGCGGTACGGCCAGCAAGATGTGGTCTGCCAACAGGGGAATGCTTTCGTAAAGATTCTTGTTGTAAATGCCGCTGTCAACGATCAGATCGACCTCTTCGGTCAGGAGCTTTTCGTAAAGATTAGCCGAGCTGGATTCGTTGATTTGCAGATGGATGCCGGGGTGCTTTTCTGAAAACGCTTTGATCATTGGTGGCAGCAGACAGGAAGCAAAAAAGTTCGTTCCGCCGAGGACGAGTTCACCACTGTTCAGATCGGAAAGATCATTGTAATAGTTTTCCAGGCGACGCTTTATGGCGATGATCTCTTTGCTGGCCTCAATATAGGCTTTTCCCGCAGGCGTCAGCTGGATTGGCGACGTGCTGCGGTCAAAGAGCGGCAGGCCTATTTTTTTTTCGGTTTTTTTAATCGACGCGCTCAGAGCTGGCTGGGAAACAAAAAGCTTTTCTGCGGCCTTGGAAAAACTCTTTTCGCAATAAACTTCATATACATAATCCATTCCTTGGAACATGGAAATCACCTCATAAGATTTTTTTATAATTATTATATTAATATATATATTTGATTATATATCAGCCGGGTGTTATGATCAAGGTGAACAAAGGAAAGGTGATGGTTTAGATGAAGAACATAGGAATTATCGGCGGTATGGGGCCGCTGGCTACAGTGGATTTGATGCAAAAAATTATCGTATCCACGAATGCTGTTTCAGATCAGGAACATATTCATATTTTAGTTGATAACAATCCCCAAATTCCTGATCGGACAGCAGCAATTTTAGGACAGGGGCCTTCACCGGTGTTTGAAATGGTGCGATCCGGTTTGAATTTAGAAAAAATGGGGGCGGATGTTCTGGTTATGGCCTGCAATACAGCCCACTATTTTTTGCCGCAAATACAGCCGTTCTTTCATATTCCGGTTCTGAATATGATTGAGGAAACAGCGAAGCACTGCCAGGCAAGAGGGCTGGACTGTGTTGGACTTTTGGCTACGCGCGGGACCTATCAATCCGGAATTTACGCGGCCGCCTTTGGAAAATACGGCATAAAGCTGCTGCAGCCCAGTGACGCCGACAAGGCAGTCATTCAGGCGATGATTTATGACGGTGTAAAGGCCGGCGATGCGGCGTATGATACGACGGCTTTCCGGCAAATTTTGAAAGCTTTGCGGCTGGCAGGAGCTGAGGCCTTTGTTCTTGGCTGTACGGAGATTCCCGTGGCCGTTAAAATGTACAATGTCGTCGAAGATTACATCGATGCAACGCAGGTTTTGGCAGAATGTGCCGTTGCCTATGCGGGCGGCTTGCGCGTTAAGGATACTGCACCGGCGGCTAAGGCGGAATAAAATGGGAACGATGATGATTTTTATCCGAAAAACCAATATGCAAGGACATTCTTTATGTTATAATCAAAAAGAAAACAGCTGTTTTCAGCTGTTGGGGAAAAATTGAAATGGAGCAGAGAAGATGCGGATATTGGTTGTTGACGATGAAGAATCCATACGTGAACTGTTGGTATATAATTTGGAAAAAGCCGGCTACGAGGTAATGACGGCGGTGGATGGTCTGACGGCGCAGCGCCTGTCGCAATGTGAGCCGGATTTGATATTGCTCGATGTCATGCTGCCGGAGATGGATGGGTTTGAGGTTTGCCGCGAAATTAAGAGCCGCCAGCAAACTTCAAAAATCCCCGTGATTGTCGCAATGTGAGCCGGATTTGATATTGCTCGATGTCATGCTGCCGGAGATGGATGGGTTTGAGGTTTGCCGCGAAATTAAGAGCC
>Ga0183099_1000371_pt1 | contig 34444 bp, 33 predicted proteins | sample Biomet1_FD_127788 | JGI IMG/M metagenome (GOLD analysis project Ga0183099, IMG submission 127788) | Microbial communities from bioreactor (seeded with anoxic lake sediment) at LBNL, California, USA - Biofuel metagenome 1 | ecosystem: Engineered > Bioreactor > Anaerobic > Unclassified ... | reverse complement strand
AATGGTGAGTGTCACACGTGTAAGAATAAGTCCTGATTTAAGTATTTGCACAGCATATCTTAGTATCTTTCCAAGTGATAAAGGTGAAACAAAATTAAAACACGTTTTATTTTGCTTTTCCACTCGTTTGCATTATCTTTGCACTAAATAAAATATAAACTATGCAAGAAACAAGACAAAACCGCATATCTCGCCTACTGCAAAAAGAACTGGCGATAATTTTTCAGGAACAAACTCGTATGATGCACGGCATAATGGTGAGTGTCACACGTGTAAGAATAAGTCCTGATTTAAGTATTTGCACAGCATATCTTAGTATCTTTCCAAGTGATAAAGGTGAGGAACTTATAGCTAACATCACAAAAAATGAAAAGGCTATTCGATTCAATCTGGGACAAAGAGTACACAATCAGCTCAGAATAATTCCTGAACTTAGATTCTTTATTGATGACAGCTTGGATTATATCGAACATATCGACGAACTTCTGAAAAAATAGATTATTTCAAATATCCTGCCCTATTTTTCATTGGGTTAGGCAAAGTTTATGAACTTTCCATATTATATAGCTAAAAGATACATCTTCTCTAAGAAGAGCACGAACGTTATCAACGTTATATCAATTATATCGGTAATTGGAGTTGCTGTGGCGACAACCGCATTAGTGATTGTATTGAGCGTATTCAATGGTTTCCATGATTTGGTAGCAACATTCTTTACAAACTTCGACCCACAGATAGAAGTCGTTCCTACAAAAGGAAAGACAGCTCCTGCCGATGATCCTCTTCTTACAAAGATTAGGCATTTACCAGAAGTTGATGTTGCTACAGAAAGCGTAGAAGATCAGGCTTTGGCTATATACAACAACAAACAGGCTATGGTAACGGTGAAAGGTGTTGATGACAACTTTGACCAGCTGACACATATCACCGATATTCTTTACGGAGATGGTCACTACAGTCTGCATGCTGGCGAACTGCAATATGGAATCATGGGTATAAGACTTGCGACAACTCTAGGTACTGGCGCAAGATTTGGCGACTATCTGCGCATATACGCTCCACAAAGAGAGGGACAGCTAGATATGTCTAATCCACAATCAGCATTCGTTGTAGATTCATTATTATCTCCAGGAGTGGTTTTTGCTGTTAACCAAAGCAAATACGATAAGAATTATATTATAGCTCCTATAGCGTTCGCACGCAACATCTTCGGACAGCAAGGTATGCTGTCTTCTCTTGAAATAAGATTGAAAGACGGTAGTAATCTTGATGATGTAAAGAAAGATATGCAAGATATAGCCGGTAGCAAATATAAGGTAATGGATCGCTTTGAACAACAAGCTGATACATTCAAGATTATGCAGATAGAGAAGATCATTGCATACATATTCCTTACTTTCATACTTGTAGTCGCTTGTTTTAATATCATCGGTTCTCTATCTATGCTTATTATCGAGAAGAAAGACGATGTTAACACATTAAGAAATCTTGGAGCCACAGATAAGCAGATATCACAGATATTTTTGTTTGAAGGTCGTATGATTTCGGCAATCGGTGCTATTATTGGTATTGGTTTTGGATTATTAATGTGCTTCCTTCAGCAGCAATATGGTATAGTTTCTCTTGGTGACAGCAGTGGCAACTTTGTTGTTAATGCATATCCAGTAAGCGTTCACTATGGTGATGTCGCCATAATATTCGTAACAGTACTTACTGTTGGATGGCTTGCTGTGTGGTATCCCGTAAGATACCTCAGCAAGCGATTATTATTCTAAGTCTACATGATTCACAGTGACCTCCTCATGGAGGAATATCCGTGCACTTTCCTTAAACTTATCAGGGTTCTCTGTGGTATAATATCTACAAGAGCCTCCAGTTGTGATTTCTTTCTCCATATCGTTATGACGGTCTAGATAGCTTTTAAGACTGCCTGCGACATATTCTCCCTGGGGGATAATCCTTACTCCAGGCTTAACATACTTAATAATCTTAGGCATAAGGATTGGATAGTGTGTACAACCCAATATGATTGCATCAATATCATTATCCAATCGCATAAGCTCATCAATACGCTTCTTGACAAAATAGTCAGCACCTGGACTATCCGCCTCGTTATACTCAACCAATGGCACCCAGAACGGGCAAGCAACTCCACTTACTTTAATCTCAGGCCATAACTTCTTTATTTCCAAATCATAGCTATGACTTTTCACTGTTCCTTCTGTAGCAAGAAGTCCAACATGACTATTTTTTGTGAGCGTACCAATAACTTCGGCAGTAGGTCTTATCACTCCGAGTACTCTTCGTGATGGATCCAATCCTGGAAGATCACGTGTCTGTATACTTCTCAAAGCCTTAGCCGAGGCCGTGTTGCATCCTAGTATAACAAGATGGCAACCCATTTCAAACATCTTTATAACAGCCTGTCGCGTAAACTGATATACGACATCAAAAGAACGATCACCATAAGGTGCTCGTGCATTATCTCCAAGATAGAGATAATCATACTGAGGTAGCATCTGACGAATACCATGGAGTATTGTCAAGCCACCATAGCCAGAATCAAAGACTCCAATAGGTCCAGGATTCTCAGGGAACGACATTGTCATTTATTTATAACTGTTTTAACTATGTCAGTGATGTCTTCTCCTGTAGCATTATTTATGTATGGAACGGCATCATTGTCTGTATTCAATATAAAAGCATATCCACGCTGGTCACCAATTACCTTCACTGCAAGACGTAATTTCACCTTCAAAGAATCGTATGCCTCTTTCTGAGCCTGCGATAAAAGACGGGCAGACTCTTGCTTGAAAGCAACATTCTTTTCCATCATGTCTTGAAGTTCAGCCTGACGCTTCTGCAATATTGTAGGTGCGAAATCACGCTGGCCGTCAAGAAATTGCTCATATTTTTTATTGAACTCTTCTTCTACACGCTTGGTCTCGGCATCATATTTAGCTTGTAAATCACTTATATTATGCTGTACTACGGCATAATCAGGCATCTGCTTCACGGCATTATCAAAACTAAAATAGCCGAATTTTAAAGAAGTCTGAGCACTGGCTGCAAAGGTGAATGCAGCGAAAGCAAGAAACAAGAATAGCTTTTTCATAATTGAACAAATATTAAGTATTACTGAATTATAGAAATTCTACAAAAATACATGATTACCTTTACGAGAAAGTAGGGACGGAATATCATTCCGTCCCTACTTTATTCATATCGGAGTATGATAATTACTTCAATTTGTTAAGTTGTGCCTTAACTTCTGCTGTAACATCCTTACTGAGAGTGTCGCTGATATATGGGATACCTGCACTTACATCCATGATGTAAACATATCCGCCAATCTTACCTACTGACTTAATTGCATTAACCAGTTTGGTTGTAATAGGCTGCATTTTTTCCTGCTGAGTCTTCTGAAGAGCCTGCTGGTTGTCTTGGTATGTCTGCTGAATCTTCTGATACATTGTCTGAAGGTCAGTCTCTGTCTCCTGCTGCTTTGTAGCATTCATTGTAGACTTTGTCTTATCATACTCCTGACTCTTGCGTGTCAGTTCATCCTGCATAGCCTTAAGATCATTTTCATACTGCTTTGCGGTTGCTTCCATATCACCACGAGCCTTAATGAATTCAGGCATCTGAGACATTACTTCCTGAGCATTAAGATGTCCGAACTTCTGAGCAAATGTAGCTAGAGGAGCGAACAACATCAACATTAAAATAATTTTTTTCATGTGTTCTAAATTTATATTTATATTAATTATTTTGCATATCCCAATTTCTGAAGTATATCATTAGATATATCTATACGTGGACTTCCGAATATAATTCCTTGATCGCTTGAACGGTCAAGAACTAAACTATAGCCACGTATATCAGAAATTTCTTTTACTGCATTATAGATATCATCCTGAATTGGAGATATAAGACTTTCACGCTTCTTGAATAATTCACCTTCAGGACCGAAATACTTTTTCTTAAGATCTGAGGCTGCTTTTTCTTTAGCCATTATCTGTTCCTGCTTTGCCTTCTTTTGTTCCTGTGAAAGAAAAGCTATTTCATTCTGATAGTTTTTGTACATCGTGCTGGCTTCAGTATTTAAAGCCTCAACTTCTGCCTGCCACTTCTTGCTCACTTGATCCAGCTGCTCGTTTGCACGCTCGTAAGCTGGTATATTCTTAAGTATGTATTCCATATCAAGGAGAGCAAACTTTTGTGCACTCATTGTCATTGCCGATAATAGCATGACAAACATCAATACTGTTTTTTTCATACTTTCTTTTTTATATGTTAGAATTCTTGTCCCAAGATAAAGTGGAACTGACTTCCACCCTTTGTTCCATTGACATTATCTTTATCGAAACCATAAGCCCAGTCAATACCCATCAAACCAACCATTGGCAGATAGATTCTCACACCAAGACCGGCACTACGTTTCATGTCAAATGGATTGAAGTATTTAGTGTCACTCCATGCATTACCAGCTTCAACAAATCCAAGACCATAGATGGTCGTGTTGCCTAGCATGAACGGATAGCGAAGTTCCAATGTGAAACGGTCATAAGCATAACCATTATATGCAAGTGAACCATTCTCATAACCACGGAGTCCGATAGTCTCTTCGGCGTAACCTGTAGAATATCCACTCATACCGTCACCACCGACATAGTATGTCTCAAACGGAGACTTCTTATATTTATTGTAACTTCCAAGCAATCCCATTTCAACACGTGTCATAAGTACGAAACATTTCTGTCCTCCACTAAGTGCTGTATATGTCTTTGCTTTGAACTTCCACTTGTGATATTCAACCCATCTATACTTTTCCTGCTGCTCAGCAGAGTATGTTGCAGAATATGGATCATTGGCAAGATTCTTATAATCCTTGTGGTCCCATGCACTCCATGGTGGAGTAAGAGTTACACTAGCACTAAATTCAGAACCCTTACGTGGATAGAGTTGATTATCAGTTGATGTACGACTTAAAGTGAAATTAAGATTAAGGTTATTTGCAGAACCGTTTGTCATCAAGAAATAGCTCCAGTTCTTCAAATCATAACGCTGATACGACAACTGAGCTGACAAACTAAAGTAGTCATCAGGCCAGCGTAGACGCTTACCCCATCCCAAACTAATACCATAAAGTTTTACGTATTTGTCAGGGTCGTAATAGTTCTCATAGTTATTGTAATTGTAATTTCCGTAACCAGACATTGAACTATAGTAGTTGTTCATGTAAGAACTATTATAATATGTACTAGAAACGTCAGTCTGCTTACTGAAATATGCACTCACACTAAATTGGTTAGGACGCTTTCCACCAAACCAGTTTGTTGAATAGCTAGCATTATAGCTCTGATAATATGTACCATTGGTCTGTGCACCGAGGCTTAAAACCTCACCGTCACCAATAGGCATTATACCACGATGTTCCTTATTCTTATTAAATAGGTTTGACATAGAGAAGTTGTTAAGCTTCAAACCAATACGACCTATGACACCTGTCTGTCCCCAACCAAGAGAGAACTCTACTTGGTCATTACTCTTCTGTTCAAGATTGTAGTTTACATCTACAGTTCCATCCTCAGGAGAAGGTTTTACATCAGGATTAATTTTCTCTGGATCGAAATGTCCCATTGAAGCCAACTCACGTACAGAACGCATCAAAGCCTCCTTTGAGAAAAGGTCACCAGGCTTAGTACGCAACTCACGACGAACAACATTCTCGTAAAGACGGTCGTTACCATTGATGCGAACATGACTAAGATATGCCTGTGGTCCTTCAATGACACGCAACTCAAGATCTATTGAATCATTTACAATATTCACCTCTGTAGGGTTGATACTTGAAAACACATAACCATTATTATAATATAAGTTAGCTGCAGCATCCTCATCTTCATTCAAACGTTTATGAAGGAGTTTCTGATTATATGCATCTCCCTTCTTCATACCGAAGATATTATTCAGATAGTCTGTTGTATATACAGTATTACCAACCCATGTGATATTGCGAAGATAATATTTCTGTCCCTCATCTAGCTTAATATATATATTGACATGCTTAGGATCATTATTCCATACACTGTCTTTTAATATAGTGGCATCGCGATAGCCAAGTTCATTATATTTCTCAATTAGATTTTTCTTATCTGTTTCCCATCTCTCAGGTGTGTACTTCTTCGCCTTAAGGAAACCGCTTATCTTACCAGCCTCATGAGTCTTGGCAAAAGCACCTTTTTTAAATAGTCCACCTTTTATCTTACTGTCAGCTAGAGCTTTGTTACCCTCAATAGTAATCGTATGAACCTTCATTTTCTGCTTCTTATCTACGACAACATCAAGAATAACTTGGTTTTTGTTGGCAACATCATCATGCTGATTGATAACAATCTCGGCATTCTTAAATCCTTTATCATCAAAGTATTTCTTTGCGAGAATTTTTGCTCTGTCAATCATGTTAGGCGTAATCTGCGAACCTTTAAGCAGACCGAGCTTCTGCTCCATATCTTCACGTTCACTCTTCTTTAATCCTTCGTAATTAATAGTCGAAACACGAGGACGAGTCTTTAACGCAATGTGCAGATATATCTTTCTGCCGACAATAGAATCTGCCGTGATTTGAACATCAGAGAATAGACCGTGACGCCAATAACGCTTTACAGCATTAGTAATCTCAGATCCAGGAATCTCTATTTCCTGTCCTACCTGCAAACCAGAAATACCAGTAAGCATATAGTCTTCATAGCCCTCAACACCAGAAATGTTGATACCGCCAATAGAACAAGTACGTGGAGTACCTGCATAAGAAATATCGGGGTTTAGGATTTTGTCCTGTGCTTGTACATACAGTCCAAGGGTAAGACCCACTGTCAGTATAATTGCCTTCTTTATATTATTCATTCTAAAAGATGTTTCGAATCTTTACTATTATTATCTGTAATTTACTTATCTGATTCAACTTGTTCCTCAGTCTTGCCAAATCTTCTTTGGCGGCTCTGATAACTTAAAATGGCTTCCTGCAAATCGTTCTCACCAAAGTCAGGCCAATAGGTATCACAGAAATACAGTTCAGAATAAGCTATCTGCCATAGCATATAATTGCTTATTCTCAACTCACCACCGGTACGTATCAGCAAATCAGGATCTGGCATGAAACTAGTTTCAAGATGCTTACTTATCGTTTCCTCAGTAATCATTTTTTCAACAACACTTTCATCTAGTTGCCCTGAAACAAATTTATCAGCAGCTTCATTAACTATATCATGTACAGCCTTTGTTATCTCCCAACGACTTGAATAGCTCAGAGCAACAACCATTGTCATTGCATTATTGTTGATTGTATGCTCCATGGTTTCATCCAACTTATCCTGCACTTGTTGTGGCAGTCTTTTTATATCACCGATAACCCTAAAGCGCACATTGTTTTTCATGAATATTTCATCTTCAAGAGAACTCAGTACAAGTCCCATTAGTGCACTTACTTCGTCAGCTGGACGATTCCAGTTTTCCGTAGAAAATGTATATAGGGTGAGATACTTCACACCAAGACGCACGCATTCAGATGTTATTTTTCTCACTGCGTCGACACCTGCCTGATGACCAAAGCTTCTCGGCTTGTTTTTTTCGGCAGCCCAACGTCCATTACCATCCATGATAATGGCAATATGCTCTGGTATTCGTGTCATATCCAATGATTTATTCATATATAGTCTACTCTTTATTACATGTTGTACACTTTGGCATGAAACTATAAGTGATTGTGAACAGGATTGATGAGTAACAGTCTGTATTCTTAAACAAACCAGAACTACTTATACCATAAGGATTCTTAACTCCATCCAGCTTGTCACTTAACGAAAAATGCATAGCCCATTCCAGTCCTGCATTAAGTCTTTCACCTATCTTATATTTAAGGCCCACACCAAGTGGAATATTAGCAGTAAAAACATTATTCGAACAATCACAATATGTGACACCGATACCACCACTTATGAATGGCGTAAAACGCTGTGCACCGCGATAGTCGTATCCTGTACCATAAGGCCAGAAATTATACTCATAACTAAAATTTGCGTCAGCAATCGAATTATTGAAATTATATTTGCCGTCTGCATATTCAGTATAATATGTATTTGTTTCTGCCGAACTGCCTTTCAGTTTTCCGTAAGACATGGCTAACTTCAATGCCATATAATGGTCAATATTGCGTCGTAACACCACCGTGAACATTGGCTTCAAGTCTTTGGTGATATTACCATTAAAATCGCCAAGATATCCAGTCAGTCCCAAACCACCTCCGATTTCCATACGATAGTCGTAATCTTTCTGCGCACTCATTGAAGCGGCAGAGATAATCAGTATTATCATGAGAACGACTTTTCGCATTTTATCAGCTTATTCTTTTTTCCAACTTACCTGATTTATGTGTCCTTTCCAGACCTGTCCGCTTCCTCCACATATTAGCCATACACAACTATTGTTGTCGGCAACCAAAGCAAAAGACGCAGCTGCACATTTAAATCCTGTCGGCTGTGACATCAGAGAGTCTTTCTGCCAAGTTATACCTTTATCATAACTCATATAGAATTTAGAGAAGGCTGTTTCCGTGCTTGCACCAAGTCCACTTCCACCAAATGCCATTATAGCATCTCCATATTTAACAGTCTGGAGATTAGTAAGACGTGGAGCTGGATATTTATTATCGTCTGTTATATTGTAGTTTGCCCAAGGCTGATTCTCGCTTCCATTCACATTTTCCTCTACTTTTCCCCATACCATTGCATAAGCATCTGTAGAATAAGATGCGTCACGATTTCCTACAAGAACGAGATTATTTGTATTCTCATTAACAGCAGAAGCAAAACTAAACATATTTACGTTGTCTGTTGGAAGCAAAGTCAAAGCATCATCAATTCCGTTTAAAGTCCAAGTTGCACCATTATCAGCAGAACTCTTCACTCCTGTTCCACTTAATGCATATAAATTAGTTGATGTACTTCCCACGAGCCTTGTAAGCGGTTCATTGCTTACTGTTTCCCAAGATTGACCATCCTTACTTCTTATGACACTTCCATCATTGTACGTATAAATATAATCACCTTTTACGATAAGGCTCTTATAAGCATCAGTTGTCAGTGCGACATTAGGAGTAAGCTCACTCCACCCTGCTACATTATTCTGCGAAGTTGTGAAAAGTTTTACAACGCCGCCATTGTTTCCCATAAGGAATATCTGACTATTCAATGCTACACCTTTCATTGCAGAAAGAGTTGCAATGTTAGGATACACTCCTGAGATAGCATCCCAACGGAAAGAGTCAGCTACCTCTTTATGAATATTCACATGAACTGTATATGCACGATAAGCTGTACCTTCCTGATTATAAACACGGAATTCACGTGGAGTTCTGAAATCTAAAGAGTCAGTACTTGAATAATAAGCCAAAGTGTCACTAACAGTGCTCTTTATAACTATACTTCCACTGTTTTTTGACGAAACAGTACACAACACCTTTTTACCATCAATACCATATGGCAATGAATCAGGGTTGTATATTTCTCGTTTAGCCTGGTCTATGTAAAACTTATACCCACTGCAACTAAGCGTGGTCTGGTAAACGCTGTCCTTACCGGTTGATGATGTGGTATGCTTATAATATTTAAGCGTACCAACAGAAAAACTCGTTATAGCGGTATCGCCATAATAAGTTGTTACTTCATTATCACTGTTTAAACAAGATGTAAAAACAAATATGGCTGAAAGCAGCGCTGCCAAGGATAATAACTTCCTCTTCATTACACTCTATTATATTATTAAATGCCACGAGAAAATACTTTCCCGCAAGTTTTTGTCTGCAAATTTAATCAGAATTCTGCAAATAGGGCAATAATTGTATCCTTTATTATGTAAAATAATGATTATAAGAACGTTTTTTAAGTTTGTTTTACTTAAAAGCGTTACTTTAAAGCGGTAAACGGTAATTAAATCATTCTGGCAACACTTTCTAATAAACAAATTGGCAGAATATCACATTAAACATGATATGGTATGAAAAAAAATAAAAAAGCTCGCTTCCCAAAGAAAGCGAGCTTAATATATAAAGTTTTAATCTTCAAAAATTATAGCTTTGGACCAGCAGCTACAAGAGCCTTACCAGCGTCATTGCCTTCATACTTCTTGAAGTTCTTGATGAAACGAGCAGCAAGATCCTTAGCCTTAACATCCCACTGACTAGCGTCAGAGTAAGTATTGCGTGGATCAAGGATGTTAGTGTCAACACCATTCAACTTTGTAGGAACTACGAAATCGAAGAATGGGATTGTCTTTGTATCAGCTGCATCAATTGAGTGATCAAGGATTGCGTCGATGATACCACGTGTGTCACGGATAGAGATACGCTTACCTGTACCATTCCAACCTGTGTTTACAAGATATGCCTTAGCACCACTCTTCTCCATCTTCTTAACTAGTTCTTCAGCATACTTTGTTGGGTGAAGCTCAAGGAAAGCCTGACCGAAACAAGCAGAGAATGTAGGAGTTGGCTCAGTGATACCGCGCTCTGTACCTGCAAGTTTAGCTGTGAAACCAGAAAGGAAGTAATATTTAGTCTGCTCTGCGTTCAAGATAGATACTGGAGGAAGAACTCCGAATGCATCTGCTGAAAGGAAGATAACCTGCTTTGCAGCTGGACCTTGAGAAACAGGACGCTGAATATTCTTGATGTGGTAGATAGGATAAGATACACGAGTATTCTCTGTAACCTTCTTATCATTGAAGTCAATAGTACCATCCTCAGCTACAGTTACGTTCTCAAGAAGAGCATCGCGACGAATAGCTTTGTAGATATCAGGCTCTGAATCCTTGTCAAGGTTGATAACCTTAGCATAGCAACCACCTTCAAAGTTGAATACACCCTTTTCATCCCATCCGTGCTCGTCATCACCGATAAGCTTACGCTTAGGATCTGTAGACAATGTAGTTTTACCTGTACCAGAAAGACCGAAGAAGATAGCTGTATTCTCACCGCTCATATCTGTATTAGCAGAACAGTGCATAGAAGCCATACCCTGAAGTGGAAGGAAGTAGTTCATCATTGAGAACATACCCTTCTTCATTTCACCACCGTACCATGTATTTACGATAACCTGCTCTTTAGAAGTAACGTTGAATACAACAGCTGTCTCTGAATTAAGACCAAGTTCCTTATAGTTAGTAACCTTTGCCTTAGAAGCATTGTAAACGATGAAATCAGGTTCCTGATCAAGATCAGCCTCACTCTGAGGACGAATGAACATGTTTGTTACGAAATGAGCCTGCCAAGCAACCTCAACGATGAAGCGAACCTTCATACGTGTGTCCTTATGTGTACCACAGAAACCATCAACAACAAAAAGCTTCTTATTTGAAAGTTCTTTCTTTGCGATTTCCTTTACCTCAGCCCAAGTTTCCTTAGATGTGCGGTGGTTATCATTATGGAACTCATCAGAATCCCACCATACAGTGTCATGAGAATTCTCATCGTCAACGATGAACTTATCTTTAGGTGAACGACCTGTGTAGACACCGGTCATAACGTTAACAGCGCCTAGCTCTGTTTCCTGACCTACCTCGAAACCTTCGAGACCTTCTTTTGTCTCTTCGTTGAACAATACTTCAAATGAAGGATTGTAAAGTACTTCTGTAGTACCTGTGATACCGTACTTAGCAAGTACAGACTTGTCAAACTTTGCCATTTTTAAAATGTATTTAAGTTGTGAAAAATTTATATCCTTAGTTTTACCTTAAATTCGACCGCAAAGATAACGAATTTGTATCGAATAACCAACTTTACACTACCAAAAAACATATAACAGAAAAACTTTTAGGTTAAAGAATTTAAAAAAAACATGATTGAAAAGACATTTGCAAAATAGACTTTGCAAAATAAATAGAATTGTCTAACTTTGCACAAATTATTATAAAACGACCTATGAAAATAGTAAATTTCTCAGAGCAAAACAGTATCATCAACCAATATCTGGCTGAAATTCGTGATGTTGATTATCAGAATAACAGATTACTGTTTAGAAACAACATTATGCGTATCGGTGAATTCGAGGCTTTTGAACTCTCAAAGACATTAGAATACAGCGCAAAGGAAGTTGCCACTCCATTAGGCATCGCTAAAGTTAATGTACCAACAGATAAGATTGTTCTTGCAACGATTTTTCGTGCAGGACTTCCGTTTCATAATGGATTCCTGAATATTTTCGATCATGCCGGCAATGCATTTGTAAGCGCATACCGTGAATACAAGGATCAAGAACATCATGAGGTTGACATACATATAGAATATCTTGCTACACCTAGCATTGACGAGAAAATCCTCATCATCGCCGACCCAATGTTGGCAACTGGCGGAAGCATGGAACTTGGTTATAAGGCTTTTGTTACTAAAGGTACTCCTAAACAGATTCACGTGTGTTGCGTAATTGCAACTCCTGAAGGCATCGAGCATATTAAGAATACATTCCCTGAAGACAAAACCACGATTTGGTGTGCCGCTATTGATCCAGGAATGAATGAACATAAATATATTGTACCTGGATTCGGAGACGCAGGTGATTTATGTTACGGAGATAAATTGTAAAAAAAACACGATTATATAACGTGCTTTATCTTTTATCAATTAGTCAATTTTATAAAGAAAAGACTGATTAATTATTAAAAGATAAAGCACGTTTTTTGTAAATTAATATTTAAACGAACTTCCACCAAGGAATTCTCTTAACAAAGATGTTGGCGGAATATCCCTATTACTAATCGGCATAAAATATTTTAGGAACTTCAGAAGTCGGTATGCTTCACTATATTCATCACAATTTTCAGGGACCTGCTCCAGTAAAGGTTCTGCCTGTGTTTTGAGCACAGCAAGTTCAAACAACATAGCGGTATTAAACACAGCATCAGCATTTTCCTGATACGGGAATATCCATTTATTTTCACCAGCCCTTACCGAAGGCCATCTATGAATAGTTTCCTTAGCAGTAACCCCACGATATTTAAAATCTCTTACGATGCGCCGTAGCAAGCGATTATCCGTTGTCGGTATATAGTTATGATCATCAAGCAATATTGTGGTAAGGGCAGATGCATAAACACGAAATATCTGTTCTTCAGGTATTTGTGATGTCAGTTCAGGATTAAGTGCATGTATTCCTTCAACTACTAATACGTTATGCTCGCTCATTTTCAATTTCTTACCACTTTTCTCGCTTGTTCCTGATTGAAAATTATATTTAGGCAATTCAACTTCCTCACCTCTGAACAAATCATTAAACTGTTCATTGATAAGATTTAGATTAAGCGCATATATACTTTCATAATCAAATTCACCATTATCATCCTTTGGTGTATGTTCGCGGTCAACGAAATAGTCATCCAGACTTATTTGCAGTGGTTTTATACCATTTGCAAGCAATTGTATTGACAATCTTTTACAAGTAGTTGTCTTTCCTGAAGATGATGGTCCAGCAAGCAGCACCAACTTCACTCCCTTGCGATTTGCTATTTCATCAGCTATCATGGCAATCTTCTTTTCCTGCAAAGCCTCGCTTACATTAATGAGTCCTGTAGCGTATCCATTTGTCACCGACTCATTGAAATCACCAACCGTTCGTACTCCCATTATATCCTGCCATCTATGGTGCTCTTTGAATATCTCAAACATCTTATCTTGTCGCGTCATTTCAGGCAACACAGAAGGATCTTTCATAGAGGGTATACGCAACAGAAGTCCATCATAATACTTTTCCAATCCAAACATGTACAGTTTTCTAGTATTGGTAAGAAGTGAACCATAATAAAAGTCAACATAGTCACCAATCTGATAATATGTCGTATATAATCTACCACTACTTTCGAGAAGCTTTACCTTAGCCCCGTCGCCACGGTCACGAAACATTTTTATCGCCTGCTCGCTTGGCACTTCATGCCTTGTAACCGGCATATGCTCACTGATAATTTTCTGCATGCGTTCCCTTATGTTATCAACATCTTCAAGACCTACAGTATGTCCGAGTTGCAGATTTACATAATACCCATTAGAGACAGGAATATCTATGACAACACGACTCTTGGGATAAATATCATGAACGGCTTTGCACAATACGAAAAACAATGTACGCGTATAATTACGCGAAGCTGACGCTGAATGCATATCAAGGAATTCCACATCCTTACTATGATATACTCTATAATGCATTCCTTCAACCTTATTATTCACTCTTGCACATATAGGACCGAATGGCATATCAATATTAAATTGAGAAAAAACATCAGAAAGTGTGCTTCCTATTGCCACGTCTTGAGTTTTTTTATTATTTTTGCAACGGATTTGTATTACTTGTTTCATAGTTTGGCATTAATATATATGATAATGTTAACTTAACTGTTATAACATCTAATCTCCAAAGGTATAAAAGTTTTGCATCTCCACAAAATTTAGACATTACAAATTAAATAAATTATGTCGATTTGGATATTTTTCAAACTTATTGGTTCGCTGGCACTTCTCATGTTCGGAATGAAGTCTATGAGCGACAGTTTACAGAAGATGGCTGGTCCCCAACTTCGTCACGTATTAGGAGCAATGACCACCAATCGCTTCACAGGAATCCTTACCGGCACATTCATTACTGCGGCAGTACAGAGCTCGACCGCAACAACAGTAATGACAGTGTCATTTGTTAACGCAGGACTTCTAACCCTTGCACAGGCAATATCGGTAATTATGGGTGCAAACATCGGAACCACCCTGACAGCATGGATAATGAGTGCCGGTTTCTCTTTCAACATTACTGATTTCGTATGGCCGGCTTTCTTTATAGCGATACTGCTAATCTACTCAAAAAAGCGCAAGATACTTGGCGACTTCATTTTCGGAGTATCATTTATGTTCCTTGGTTTGGGAACTCTAAGACAAACCGGTATTGACATGGACTTGGCTCATAACCAACCAGTATTAGCTTTCTTCTCATCATTTGACCCAAACAGCTTTACTACAACATTGGTATTCCTATTAATAGGAAGTGTACTCACAATGTGCGTGCAGAGTTCGGCTGCCATAATGGCAATAACCATGATCCTTTGCTCAAATGGCGTGTTACCGATATATCAAGGTATAGCACTTGTGATGGGTGAAAATATCGGAACAACCGTAACATCGAATCTCGCTGCACTAACGGCAAACACACAGGCAAGACGAGCCGCTTTTGCCCACATGCTCTTCAATATATTTGGTGTGGTATGGGTACTTTGCATCTTCAAACCGTTTATAGATATGGTTTGCGGCTTTGTAGGATATGACGAGACTATAACAAAAGCCGATCCAAATTTTCTCGGAAATACCGCTAAGTTAAGTTTCGTACTAGCCGCTTTCCACACCACATTCAATGTAGCAAACACATTGGTTCTTGTAGGTTTCATACCTCAAATGGAAAAGATTGTATGCAAAGTTATAAGACCTAGAAAGCAAAATGATGAAGACGACTTCCGCCTGAGGTTCATTCAGACTGGTATCATGAAAACACCAGAGTTAAGTGTACTTGAAGCACAAAAAGAAATATGCAGTTTTTCTGAACGTATACAAAGAATGTTTGGTATGGTGCGCGCCCTTCTAAAAGAGAAAGATGAAAAGAATTTACTTAAGATTTTCAGTCGCATAGAAAAATATGAAGGCATCAGCGATAACATGGAAATAGAAATCGCAAAATACCTTGATCAGGTAAGCGATGCACATTTAAGCGACGAGACTAAGGCAAAGATTCGCGCCATGCTACGTGAGATAAGCGAAATAGAAAGTATTGGCGACAGTTGCTACAATATTGCACGTACTATAAATCGTCGTGTAACAGGCAAAGAAGATTTCACTCCACAGCAAGACGAACATATACACCAGATGTTTGAACTAACAGAAAGTGCCCTTAAACAGATGAACTATATGTTTTCTCACAACAAGGAAAACATTGATGTAAACCGCTCTTTCAATATTGAGAATGAAATCAACAACTTCCGCAATCAACTGAAAAATCAGAATATCAATGATGTCAACTCACATTTATATACCTATGCCATAGGAACTATGTATATGGATATCATTCAGGAATGCGAGAAGCTTGGCGACTATGTTGTAAACGTTGTAGAAGCACGCATGAACACTCGTCAGCATTACGTATAAAACAAATACACTCTTTTAAATATAAAAACGGGGCATGTCAATAATTGATATGCCCCGTTTTTATATTGTCAAATCTATTTAAACATATTTCATAAGTATGTCCCATACAGCAACTATATGGCATATACTACCTGCCAGCACAAAGAAATGGAATACTGTGTGCATGTATTTTCTTTTGTTTAAACTATAGAATACAGCTCCCGTTATATAGCATATTCCTTCTGCTATTATCCAATCTAAGGCACCTCCGCTTAAAGAATCTATCAAAGGTTTGATAGCAATGAGCATGCTAAATCCCATCCCTACAAAAGCGATAGTCTCAAGATTGCTATGATCCTTTAGGTTTACGAAACTTATTATGGTACCCACTAACGCACATCCCCATACAAAGCAGAACAAAGTAAGCCCCCAATATCCATGGTCGCGTAATGCGATAAGTGTAATAGGAGAGTAACTTCCGGCAATATGCCAATATATAGCAGAATGATCCCATTTGCGCAATTTTTCTTTCCATTTACTCCAAGCAGACAAAGAATGATATAATGTCGAGGCAACATAAGAGCATATCATCCCAAAGAGATATAGTATCACTCCAACTGCTGCAATGCCGTCATGTGCACGAAAGCACCATATAAGAAATATCACTCCAAACACTATACCCAAAGCTATACCTGCAGCATGACTCCATGAGTTCCAGATTTCTTCCTTATGACTAAAATGTATCTTTATATTCATAATAATTTATACAAATTGCACTGTATTGTTCAATTAGTTCTTTTTAGAATTGATACTACCAACATTTCCTGTACGTTTAAGTACTCCCCACGTCTGCAACTCTCCCTTGATAGCACGCCTGTAACTCTTGAACAGCACAACATACATTATCCATCTATATGCAAAGCGTTGAGGTATTATCCACAACAGCACTCGCAATGGCTGCTTCTCAAACAGATAAGCTGCTACAGAAACACTACAATCAACGGCTGTAAACATAAGATAATAGATGAATATCTGCCATGCATTACCACTAAACAAACCGATGATCATGAACAAATCGGCAAGTGGTGAGAAGGTTGGTATGATAAACTGAAATATCAGTATATTTGGTAAAGCCCAGAATCCGAGTCCTTTATATTTCTTTACCATCAATGCGTCACGATGTTTCCAGAATGTCTGCATTACTCCAAAAGTCCAGCGCACACGTTGTTTCATAAATTGCTTTATATGCTCTGGTGCTTCTGTCATTGCAACAGCACGATTCTCATTTTCTATCACATACCCTGCACGGTTGATTCTTATTGTCAAGTCACAGTCTTCTGCTAACGTGTCGATAGTCAGTCCTCCAGCATCTTCTATTGCTTTCTTGCGGAAAGCGCCGATAGCACCAGGCACTACAGTAATAGCATTTATAGCTGCATAAGCCATACGATCAAAATTCTGACTCGTTGTATATTCTATAGCTTGCCATTTTGTTAACATATTACGTTGGTTTCCTACTTTCACATTACCCGCAACCGAACCAACTTTTTCAGCTCCAGAACGAAGGAAGTGTGACATAAGCAATGACACAGCATTAGGATACAATTTAGTGTCGGCATCAATACATACAAGATATTCTGAGTCTGTATTTGATATACCGTAGTTCAGCGCCGATGCCTTACCGCCATTAGGTTTTGTTAGGATAACCATCTTTGGATTATCACTAAATGCATCGCATACACATTTATAAGTATTGTCTTTACTACCGTCGTCTACAAATATCACATTGAAATTAGGATAATCCTGATTCAACAAATTCTCTAATGAAGAAACGGCATCCACTTCCTCATTGTATGCAGGTACGATTATAGAGACCTTTGGTGCGTCAGATGTTAAAGTTACGTCTTGTTGCAGTAGCTTTTCCTTGCGGCGTTCCTTTATTGTAAGACAAACCATGAACAGCAATCGTCCTATACCAAGGATGATGAAGATGATAAACATTGCTGTTAGGAACTGTATTATATCATATGTAGCTGTGACTAGAGCCAGATTGGCCTGCATTGCATAATACTCCTTTCCTTTTTCAACGTTAGGCATCAATTGGTTACGATCCCTATTAAGGATATCTTCCAACGTAACAAACTTATACCCTCTTTTTTGGAAATATTCTATTATACGTGGCAATGCCTTTATCGTCTCTTGTCGTGTATCTCCACCGGCATCATGCAATAATATAACGTGCCCTGCACCTTGTTTCACCTGCTTTACTATTCGATTGAATATCTGATCTGCAGTTATTCCTGGCTCCCAGTCCTCAGGGTCTATACTCTCACCCACATCAATATAGTTTTGTTCTCTTGCCAGAACAACTGGTACAAGTTCCTCCATATTTGCGGGTTCACTATCGGCATTATAAGGAGGACGGAAAAGTATGGTAGTATGTCCAGTAATGCATTCAATAAGAAGTCTAGTCAATTTCAGTTCTGCGAAAGTTCTATCAGGTGACACATTGGCGACATTACGGTGAGAAAAAGTATGGTTACCCACAAGATTTCCTTCATCATATATACGTCTTACCAAAGGAACATTACGTTCTGCCTGTATTCCCACTACGAAGAAAGCGGCATGCAACTTATACTTTTTCAATATATTAAGAACCTTTGGAGTCCAGCGATAATCTGGTCCATCATCAAAGGTTAGCAACAGTTCTTTATCACCAGCTTCACCATATTTCATTATCTGATATGATGTAGGTATCTTTATATAATCTTCTTCGGCGATAAGTGTGTTTGTGCTATCCATAACAAGTTTTATCTTTCCTTGTTTAGGAGTTTTCTTAACATCCAAAATCTCACCATCACCAAGATAGTTGATACCACTATTGAGTTTCACTTCCTCAAATTCATGCTGTCCAACTTTTCCAAGTGAACTACTTTGCATGTCATTACCATAGTATTTCCATATACGGTTATCCTCGCTTCCCATACGCCAAAGTCCAAAACCAGCAAGACCGTATTCTGAACCGAAACGCATTACGTTAAACGTTGTGGCAGCATCTGTAAAATACACTTGATGCAGATAATCTCTTTCATCGCGATATGCGAAATCAAGATTATATGTATTGTTATCAAAGTTTATCTTTGATCCGCTTTCTGCAGCTTTTGCTAAAGCTCCCTGGTAATCAAGACTGACGTTACCATCAGGATTCTTACTCCAGTCATAACCAAATGCAGCAAGACCTAATATTATTTTATTATTTGGAACATTAAGTGCAGTACGATCCAAAGCTGCCTCTATCCATTTTTGTGAAGATACAGGACCTGGGTCACTTGACTGAGAATACTCATCGTATGCCATTAGCACCAAATAATCCAAGTATTTAGCTAATTCTTTATAATTATAGTCGTCATTAAACGGCTCAACATCCTCTGTAACCAGAAGACCATTATTATGCATCGTAGTAGTAAGTTCCTTGATAAACGTTATCAAGTATTCATCACTATTTTCGGTTAATTCCTCAAAGTCAATGTTTACTCCAACGAAATTGTTTTTCACACATTGATATACAATGCTGTTAATGAGCTTACGTCGTTTCATTGGATTATGAAGAATACGACTTACAACATCACCTCGGAAGGATTTATCAACATTATTAGTAAGCATAGGCATAATAGGCACTCCACTTTTGTGCATCAATGCAAGTCCCTTATTATCAACCTTCAACTTCATTCCGTCGGTTTTTGGATCTATAAACATCCACTCTGGCATAACCAAATTAAGATTATGAATGTTTTGACGCAAAGAAGCATATGATTTCGGATCCCATGACACATAGAATCCGGCACGTATTCCAGCAGAAAAATCAGCCCAACTATCTACATTTTTCTGAATAAGAGAATCACTACGCCCACCAAAACGTCTCAACTTACCCAGAGTTCTCATTTTCTCCTGTGCATAGTTATTATGCAACTTCTTTTCAGATATAAACGAACGGAATCCTTTATATTCACGTGAGTATTTTGTTTCTTGCAGGAATGGCTTTGATGCCGTCATGGCACTGCGGAAATCCTGACGAAAAGGTACGCTTGGAATATGATCAATAATAAACATTGTTATAAATATAGCAATGAAAATTACCGATACGAATACAACAACTCTGATTGTCCACTTAAATTTCGTCCATCTAGACTTATTGTCTGTCTGAAAAACTTGCTTATCCATATAACCTATTTAATAAATCGTCGCAAAGATACACTGTTTTTCTGCATTATGACAAGAATTGAATATAATTAACTAAACTTTATTAATGATTTTCGTGATACATTGTTTATATCATTTCAATTGCATCTCAATATACTTTAATTTTAATTGCAATTAATAAATTTGCACTATTTACAACATTGTCTGCAACATTTTTTTATTAATCAACGTCTAAACATATAAAATTGATTAACGTATGGACAAAAGAATTACAATCGCATTATTACTTTTCATTACAGTATGCTGCGCAAAAGCGAACACATACTCTGTTAAAGGTAAATTAATATCAAACAAAAACATTGTTGATTATGCATCAGTTATCTTACAGAAACAAGACTCTTCTTTTGTTTCTGGAGTAATATCAGATAAAAATGGGCAATTCATTTTTGATAATATAAACAACGGAGACTATAAAATAGTGATAACCAGTATCGGCTATAATGACAAAAGTATAAACGTCAAACTCCAGAATGATAATCTCGAGCTTGGTAATATATCTATGTTATCAGCATCGCATCAACTTAACGAAGTGGTTGTTAATGCCGCGAAAGTTATCAGGACCTCTGACAAACAAGTCGCACTACCTACAAAATTTCAGATTAAAGCTTCTACTAACGGGGTAGAATTGTTAAGAGCTATGCAACTGAGTCGCTTACATATCAATCCTATTGACAATACAATATCGTCTTCCGCCAAAGGAGAAGTACAAACTCGAATAAATGGAGCAAAGGTCAGCATACAACAGATACAGGCACTCAGACCTGAAAACATTCAAAGGATTGAGTATAATGATAATCCCGGCATGAAATATGGTCAAAACGTTGCTTGCGTTATAGACTATATAACAAAACGCCCTGTATCAGGTGGAACATTGTCTCTTGAGAGCCGCCATTCTCCTTTCGACGGATGGGGAGAGGATCAACTATCAGGATCATATAATAAAGGAAATGCCCAAATCGGAGCATTTGTATGGATGAGTTATCGCAACCTTCACCAATGGCGTGATAACACAGAAACTTTCAATTATCAAAACGGGACTTCATTTACACGTAGTGAAAGTGGAGAACCTGACAAACTCAAGGAAAACAGTGTGTATGGTAATATATACTATAATTATAAGAATGGAGACAAATGGTATATCAACACAACATTGAATCTTGATAATTATGAATTGAAAACAAATACAAAAAGCACATTATTTCCAATTAATGACAGAAATGATTTCGTGAACATGCTTGATATCAACAATAACAATAAAACACGCCCTTGGCTCGACATATATTTTCAACGCAACTACGACAATAATCGCACACTGATTTTCAATGTAGTCGGTACTTATATTCACAATAATATACTCAGGAATTACACCGAAGACAAGAATACACAAATGCAAACCGAAATAAATTCTATAACTAGAGGTAATAAATATTCTGTTATCGCCGAAGCTATATATTCTTTGGGACTAATTAAAAACGGCAGTTTGAGTTTTGGATTAAGCGGAAATCAGGCCTATACAAACAACGACTATACAGGAACTGTTACCCAAACAACAAACATGCACGATGGTTATGCACGTAGTTTTGCGGAATGGAAACATAATATTGGCAAATTCAATTATTCTTTTGGTACATACTTATCTTATATATGGATGCTTCAAGGTTCAAACAAAATGTATCAGGTAGAATGGTATCCAAAGGCAAGCATGAGCTATACGATTAATGACAAGTCGTATATAAAGGTAAGTGGAGAACGTTCATATAGCACTCCTAGCTTGGGAGACATCAGTAATGTTGAACAAATTATAGATTCTTTACAGATACGAAGAGGTAATCCTAATCTAAGTGTCAGCCATACATGGATGACTAATTTATATTATGAATGGCGAAATGACATTTTCAACGTAAACTTTAATATGAATTATCAATATCAGCAAAATCCTGTAATGGAAGAAACTCTAAGAGAAGGTAACAAATTCATACGCACACAGCAAAATCAGAAAAGATGGCAGAACCTAAATCCAGAATTACAGATTGAAGTAGGTCCGCTATTTAAACTTTTTACATTTAATGTTACTACAGGCATGAACTATTATGATAGTTATGGTTTTACTTATCATCATTATTACACCAACTGGTATTATGATATAGAAGCTATGATGCAATACAAGAATCTGACCTTACTTTTAAAAGGCAAAAACCATTGCAACTATTTTTATGGTGAAACAATGACATCAGGCGAGAGTATAACGATGGCTATGGCAAAATATAGAATTAAAAAAGTGTCGTTGGGATTGATGGTCTTTAATCCATTTTCAAGCAGACAGAGCTATAACCGACCTACAATAAACTATAATAGCTTTGCACCAAGTCACCAAACAATGCATATACGTGAAAGTGCGCGCCTTATTGCATTAACACTTAACTGGGACATCAGCTTCGGACGAAAATATGATGGTGGACACAAACTACACAACAATGAGGATAAAGACAGTGGAGCTATAAAAAGTGGCAAGTAAAATAACTAATTAGAAAACATTCATAGATAACTTAATTAACAAGGTTTTTAAATAGATTAGTTATTCCATTTAATGAAAATAACCGCCAATTTAGTCCATTTTAAATAATATTCAATAGATAATTACCATTTTATTAAATTTAATTACTATTTTTGTGCGCATGTCGATATTCTTTGTATTAGAAATTCCGCAGCGCTAAGATAAATGAATTTTCGACATGTACATACTCCGACGCACTTTTTTGTAGATCAGAGTGTAGACTGTATTAATTATTTCGCTGCGGAATGAAGTTCTTAATTATAAATAAGCTAAATATCAAATGAAATTAACTAACGTAAAGCCAGCTGATGGCAAATTAGGCATCATGGTAGTAGGATGTGGCGCCGTAGCTACTACATTTATGACAGGTGTATTAATGGCACGCAAAGGTCTTGCAAAACCAGTAGGTTCAATGACCCAGTATGATAAAATTCGCGTAGGAAAAGGCAACGATAAAAAGTATCTTCACTATTCAGATATTGTACCACTAACAAAACTTGATGATATAATTTTCGGAACATGGGACATTTATCCACAAAATGCTTATCAAAGCGCTATCTACGCTGAAGTCCTCAAAGAAAAAGATATCAACCCTGTTCGTGAAGAACTTGAGAAAATAGTTCCCATGAAAGCAGCCTTCGACCACAACTACGCTAAGCGCCTAGACGGTGATAATCTAAAAGACTGCAAAAATCGTTGGGAAATGGTGGAAGCCATACGTAAAGATATACAAGATTTCAAAGCAAAAAACAACTGCTCACGCATTGTTGTTATATGGGCTGCATCAACAGAAATATACGTTCCTGAATACGAGCCTGTGCACGGAACATTGACTTCTCTTGTGAAAGCTATGAAAGATGACGACCGCGAACATGTAGCTCCTTCTATGTGCTATGCTTATGCTGCACTTTCTGAGGGAGCTCCTTTTATTATGGGTGCTCCTAACACTACTGTCGATATTCCTGCGATGTGGGAATTGGCAGAAAAGACCAAGATGCCTATTGCAGGTAAAGACTTTAAAACTGGTCAAACTCTTGTAAAGAGTGGTTTCGCTCCTATTATAGGAACGCGTTGTCTTGGACTCAATGGTTGGTTCTCTACTAACATCCTCGGCAATCGTGACGGTCTAGTCCTTGATGAGCCAGCAAATTTTCGCACAAAGGAAGTCAGCAAGTTGTCTACATTGGAGACGATTCTCAAGTCAGACGACCAACCAGACCTATATGGCAACGTTTATCATAAGGTACGTATAAATTATTATCCTCCTCGCAATGATAACAAAGAAGGTTGGGACAATATTGATATCTTCGGATGGATGGGATATCCAATGCAGATTAAGATTAATTTCTTATGCCGCGATTCTATCCTTGCAGCACCATTACTCCTTGACCTAACTTTGCTCAGCGACCTTGCCGCACGTGCTGGTCGGTTCGGAATACAACGTTTCTTAAGTTTCTTCCTAAAGAGTCCTATGCACGACTATACAAAGGGCGAAGAAGCTGTAAACAATTTATTCGAGCAATACACCATACTCAAAAATGCTATCCGTGAAATGGGTGGCTACGAAGCTGACCAAGAAGTAGATTAATTATTATTTACTTTATCATAATAAAAGGCTTGAAATTGAACTTCAAGCCTTTTATCATTTAGATACATAAATAGTGTGTATATTGATTTTTTATATATCTTTGTTAAGTTATAGATAGCATTAGTATATAAAATCTGATATGAATTAATGAAAATAAAGGCTTTTATTTCCTATCTTTGCAGTAGCAATTTAAAACAACAGTTATATGAAATTAGACGGATTTGGAATTTTTGTAAAAGACATGCCGACGATGGTCAGATTCTACCGCGATGTGTTGGGATTTGAAATCAAGGAAGAAGAAAACACGACTAACGTCTATCTAGTAAAAGATGGAAGTCTTTTTCTTTTATATCGCAGAACAGATTTTGAGCAGATGACGGAAAGTAAGTTCAATTACGCACATGGCACTAATGGACATTTCGAAATAGCTTTGAGCGTGGATAATTATGATGCTGTTGACAAAGCATACAATGACGCTATCAGCAAAGGTGCTACTTCTGTAATGAAACCAAACACCGAACCATGGGGGCAACGTACATGTTACATATCCGACCCAGAAGGGAATCTCATTGAGATTGGGTCTTTCATAAAATAACGGCAGATATGCAATAATAAACAGGACAATATTTCTCAAGAAAGCACTAGAAAATTTCAAGTCACATCAAGTTAGCAAGATTGGAAAAGCATTCTGACATAATCGCGTTTACCTTTGCATCTGTGATATAGAAATAGAATTATGCAACAGAAAACATCAACAAGAGAGGACTATTCGAAAAGGATCAATATCATTATCGAATACATTAACAATCATTTGACAGATGATATTGACTTAGAGACACTAGCAAGTATCGCTAACTTTTCGCCATATCATTTCCATCGCATCTTTAAAGCTTTTCTTGGCGAACCGGTCGGTGCATTTATCACAAGAATGAGAGTCGAGACTGCAGCCCGGCTACTTCGTTACAGTGACATGCCCGTTCAGGAAATAGCTTACAAAGTGGGATATAATGTACCGTCTTCTCTTTCGAAAGTATTCAAGCAATTCTATGATATCACACCAATAGAGTATAAAAACAACAAAAAGTACACGATTATGAAACCATTGAAGATTAATCCTGATTTGGAACTGAAAGAAAGAGTAGTTAATTTGGAACCGATGCAAGCAATTTATGTTTGTCTTTTCGGTGATTACAAAGGTAATGATTACTGTTTGGCGTGGCAGAAACTATGGCAATACATCCACACATCAGGAAAATTCTCAGAAGAGATGAAAAAGGCGTGTGGAACTGCACCAAAATCTGATGTCATAAAGCAAATGCTGAGTGAATGCAAAATTGCTCATGTAGGAATCTATCATAATGATCCCAAATTAACAGAAGCGAACAAACAGCAGAGTGATGTCTGTCTGACATTGCCATTCAAGATGGAACCACAAGGAGAAATAGGTGCAAAAGAAATTGCTGGTGGCAGATATGCAGCATTCCTTTACCAAGGAACATATGAAAAACTTGGCGAGGTGTATGATACTATCTTTGGGAAATACATTCCAGATGGAGTATATCAATTAGATGAAAGACCTGTATTTGAAATGTACCTCAATGATCCTGAATGCACTAAGCCAGAAGAACTGCAAACTGAGATTTATGTACCAATAGTATAACTCAATGTAGGTTGCAGACTTTGTGCTGCGACCTATTTCAAAAACAATATTAATATACAAAGAAATGAATAAGGAAGTAAAAACAGACAAAGAGTTGATAGCCTATTGCGGTTTATATTGTGGAGCATGCGGTAAGTTTATCAAAGGCAACTGTCCTGGGTGTCATAAAAACGAGAAAGCAAAGTGGTGTAAAATCCGGACTTGCTGTATTAACAACAATTACCACACATGCGCAGAATGCCAGATGAACACCCATGATTGCAAGAAGTTCAATAACTTTTTCAGTAAACTATTTGCATTGGTTTTCAAATCAGACCGCAATGCATGCATAAGAAGAATTAATGATATTGGTGAACTAAATTATGCAAAAGAGATGTCAGACAAGAAGAAAATGACAATCAAAAAAGGATGTTCCAAATGCTAAACACGAAGTGTTATTGACCAAAAAGAATAACTTGAATTTTAAATAAGATATGAATACAATTTTAGTATCATCATTACCAATTATATTTATGCTTCATGATTTTGAAGAAATCATCATGATGAAGCCATGGATGAAAAAGAATGAGGAATACATTTGTGTGCGTTTTCCGAAATTAGGTCCAAGATTAGTTTCACATTTAAAGAATACTTCCACAGAAGGTTTTGCGCTTTGTGTAGCCATGTTATTCTTTATGTTAGGAGCTATAACACTTGCCTCCTTATGGCAAGAAAGTTATATGCTATGGATGGGTATTTTTATGGTATTTTCTATTCATATAGTAGTACATATTATCCAGTGGATTGCCTTCCGCCGATACATTCCAGCCATTATCAGTTCGCTACTATGCATACCCTATTGTATATATGGTATAAGACAAATCGTAAATATGTTCACACTTTCTAATGTTCTGATTTATTCATTGATTACATCAGTTATAGTCTTTGCGTTTTTATTTGTTGGACATCGTTATCTTGCGAAATTGATTAAATAATACCATTAAATTAATATATAATTATGAAAGAAGAAAACTTAAATATTGCAAGAGGCTACTTCAATAATATTGAAGATCAGATAGCTTTACTTCCAGAAGAACAGCAGGCTCTTGTATTTAAGAAATGCGCCATCAATTGCGTATCTAATGGAGTTTTACCATTTCTTAAGACCAGGTACGATAAATGTGAAGGGAATTTGGATTTATTCTTTTCGGAACAACACAACTCAGAATATTCATTCCAGCGAGTGATAGAAAATGGGCACATATACGAAATGGGTTACCCAAGATGCCTCTGCTTCATGCATGATATGGGGTTTGCTAAATCTAAAATTCATTGCGAATGTTCAAGACAGAGTATTCTATACGTCATGCATGAACTATTTCCTGAAATAGTCTTTAAAGTTGAAATTATCGAAACCGTCTTAGGCGGATCTGACAAATGTACATTTAAAATAATCGTTGATAAATAACTAAAAACATATATGAAAACAACCATAAAAACACTTATCTTTTCATTTTTGTTAGCAATAATATCTTTTGATTGTAATGCTGAGAATATACTACCGTTGACATGGAATATTTCTTTTAAAAACAACTCATGTTTTACCACACGCATGGCAAAACAACATTCATCTATAAACACATTGCTTTCTTGGGAAAGACAAGGATACTTTGCTGGTGATGGAGACTGCGAGCTGTCCAACATCTTTGGTGTATCAAACCTAAAATCACAATATGTCTTACATGTAAGGATGGCATGTGATGTCAACAGTATCGTAATAAATGGAGATACCATCGCAAAAGATATTAGAAATAGGTTCTGGGAGAATAAAGATGCTATCGAATCATTTGTAATTGCGAAAAACATCCTGCACAAAAGCAATAACAAGATTTCGATAAATTGTTCATCGCTAGGATATACAGGCGGAGTTAGCAACACCATGATTGCTTTGCGTCCTGTTAATGGTGCTCATATCGAAAGCATCAAAATTTTAATGCCGATAAAGAACCATGTATTTATTAATGAGAACAAGAAAATAACCATTCATTACCATACAAATCAGAAAGCATTTGTAAGACTTAATATCGAGAACGATTTTCATAAACCCATTATAGACAGTTTGATAGCTTTGGACAGTAAAGATTCTGTAAAGATTATCAATCTTAATAGACTATGTGCATCGCCAGGTTTCTATCAGATAACAACATTATTGCATGGGAAAGGTTATTGCGGAGATGCTCAATGGATGGCTGTAAACCCAGAAAAGATAAAATGCAGCAATACTGTTAAAGACGATTTCGACGATTATTGGACTATGGCTAAGTCGGAACTAGCTTCGATATCACCACAATATAGAATCCATAAGGTCGATTCCCTTTGCATGAAAAGTAAGAGAGATGTATACATCGTTGAGATGCAATCTTTAGGAAACATAACTATTCGTGGATATTATTTCGTACCACGTACATCAGGAAAGCACCCTGCTGTATTGCAAGTGCCTGGTTATGGATGGGGATTTGAGAATATAGACGGTATGCTAAGCGACAATACTGACAGAATAGAATTAGCTCTTTGTGTAAGAGGTCATGGCATTAGTGCCGATGTTTTTAATCCTGGGTTTGGATTACCTGGGATATGGGGATACAAATTATATGATAAGGACAGCGTTTCTTATCGCGGCATATACATGGATTGTGTACGTGCTGTCGATTTTCTATGCAGCAGAGAAGAAGTGGATCATCATAAGATTGCAGTAAAAGGTGGAAGTCAAGGTGGCGGACTTACTTTAGCAACAGCTGCTTTATGTTCCGATCGTATTGCTGCATGTGCATATTTCGATCCATTTCCATGCGATATGCGCCATCATATAAAAATCCGCACCACATGCGAGACTGAACTTAAAAATGATTTGGCTTACTATGGTAATCCTTGTACATTTGATGATGCGATGAAGATTCAAGATTATATTGATACTCGCTCATTCGCTTCTAAAATCAAATGTCCGGTGCTTTTTACCGTTGCATTGTTTGATGACGACTGTCCTACGCATGTAGGTTTCGCAGCGTACAATCTCATTACCTCAAAAAAACAACATGTCGTATATCCTTACGATGGACATATACAAGGTTTTACACATGATGAATACATCATGAAATGGTTAGACGCCACATTAGGTAATAGTGCAACACACCTATAATGAATATTGATAATCAGACCTTGATATATAAAAGGAATAGAAAGGGGAGTTCAAAAATGATTATGTAGAATAAGTATTGGTCAACATACGACATGAGTATAATTAATCAAAATGATTAAATAATAACTAGTAATAGTTACAATGTTTATTACAAAAAAAATATCAGTCAATATGAAAAAGAAACTTACATCTAAAAATTCGGCTCTACTCATCGGAGCATTTCTTAATATAATTTTGTTTTCTGGGCATTTGATTTGTCTTGCATTTCTTAACACGGTGTTTAAATTTTATGGTATAGCCGATTTAATGAACAGATTTACAGAAACTTATGGTAATAGTTTCCCATATATTATCACAATAATTATTTCATTATGTTTTTTTGCTTGTGCTTTATACGCACTGTCGGCATGTGGCATCATTTTTAAGCTTCCATTTATCAGGGAAGTCATCTTTATCATCGTAATAATATTTATTCTGCGTGCTTTATGGGGCATATCAATCATGGTAAACCATTTTACATATCTTGAATTATCATCCACATCAGCTTCCATGATTATTGGACTTTTATATCTATTTGGAGGGATAAAGGCTTTGAAAGAAAAAACTAAAAATACTAGAATATGAAGAAGGAACAACAATGTGAGAACTGTTCAATGAGGGCAAAATATGATATTAACCCTAAATCGCTAATAGGGCGCTTTTGGCGTTGGCACATCAACTTTTGTCCAGGATGGAATCGTTACATGAAATCGCTAGATGAAGATTCACGCAGGTCGTTGTGTGAAAAATACAAATTGAAACAAAAAAAATATCTTTAATTTAATTATGAATCCAAAACAAACATATCCACGCAAAGGAAATAACGGAACAGAGAGTGTTTATCTCAAATCCGTTGTAAAAGACCCTAATATCATAGTAGGTGACTTCACAATGTATAATGATTTTGTGAACGATCCACGTGATTTTGAGCACAACAATGTGCTCTATCATTATCCATTATGCAACAAAGAAAAACTTGTGATTGGCAAATACTGCTCTATAGCATGTGGCGCCAAGTTTATGTTTACAGGAGGAAATCATTCTTTGAAGTCTCTTTCCACTTATCCATTCCCAGTTTTCCCTGGAGAATGGGGGCTAGATGAATGGGATGTAGCCCGAGCATGGGACAATAATGGTGACATCATTATCGGTAATGATGTATGGATTGGCTATGAAGCCATCATCATGCAAGGTGTAACTATTGGCGATGGAGCGATAGTTGGCACACGTGCTGTTGTAACAAAAGACGTAGCACCTTATTCTATCGTTGGAGGAGTACCTGCAAAGGAAATCCGCAAACGATTTGACAATGATACTATAAAGAAGTTACAGGATATGCAGTGGTGGAACTGGGCTGATGAAAAAGTGAAAGATAATTTAGAAAATATAATAAACGGAGATATTAACAAACTGGAAAAATAAGACTACATGAAAGAAATAGATCCACAACAAACTAAACGAGCTGTTGCTTTTGAATTATGGATGAAAGCACCCATGCCAATGGTAACGATTTTCAAGACCTTGAACGTCAAGCGTCTTGTAAAATTAGCACACAAGTCTGGATATAAATTCAACATGCTTATGTGTTGGTGCATCGGAAAGGCTGCATCAGATATTGAAGAGTTTCATTTGTTGCCGGTTAATAGGAAATTGATACAATTCGATAAGCTCGGAATAAATATCGTTGTAAAGACCAAAGATGGCAAAATCAACACCTGTGACATTCCCTTCTCCGATGACATTGAGTCGTTTTGCAGTAATTATCTACGACTGACTAAACTAGTATACGAAACTGGCAATGCACATAATTTAGGTGATGATTATATGATAATAGGCACTTCTGCACTTGTCAAATATGATATTGACGGCATTGTAAACCTCTATTCTGGAATTTTCAACAATCCTTTTATGGCATGGGGAAAATATAAACGAAGATGGATGAAAACAACACTATCGATATCTTTCCAGTTTCATCACACACAAATGGATGGTGAACAAGCATGCATATTTCTTGAGAAGTTGCAAAACATAATTAATAAATACAACATCTTATAACAAACAATGCTATGGACATAATCACAATTACAAAAGAAAATCTAAAGAATGAGCATATATGCTGTGCTATATCGAATAAAGAAGATATTCAAGTGACATCCAAGAAATCATGGATAGTAGAAAGACTTGATGAGGGTCTTGTTTTCAAGAAAGGAAATGTAAGAGGTAAATGTTTCATTGAATACATCCCTGCTGAGAAAGCATGGGCTCCTATTGAAGCTCCTGGATATATGTATATAGACTGTTTGTGGGTGAGTGGACAGTTTAAGGGACAAGGAAACTCAAGTATGCTACTTGAAGAGTGCATACGTGACAGCAAAGAGAACGGTATGAAGGGATTAGTTATATTATCATCAAAGAAGAAGATGCCATTTATTGCTGATCCAAAATACTTCCGCCACAAAGGATTTAAACTCGCAGATACTGCCGAGCCATATTTCGAACTGCTATATCTTCCATTCGATAATACAGCAGAGATACCACAATTTAAACAATCGGTCAAGAATACTACTATACAAGAAAAAGGAATGGTGTTGTACTATACAGCTCAATGCCCATTCACTGCGAAATATGTCCCATTGATAGAAGTTGTAGCGAATGAAAATGACATTTCGTTCAAATCTGTCAAAATAGAGACAACAGCAGAAGCTCAGAATGCGCCATCCCCATTTACAACTTACAGTCTCTTCTATAAGGGCAAATTTGTCACTCATGAAATATTGTCTGAAAACAAATTTTTAAAGATTGCAAAGGCTTTGACCAGTGAATAATATCACTAATTATGCCTGAGATTCACCGAATTTAATATTAAATTCACCGATTGTTATATATCAGTTCACCGATAGGGTATTGCAAAACGATTAATTAGTTTATATCTTTGCATCATCAAAATATTAAGCATAAAGAATGCTGTTGAATATTTTTAGATCGAAGAATAAACATATAAATATAAGATTATGGAAAGAAGTAATTCAAGAAATTTCCCTTTGGGAATCGTTTTCATTGCAGTAGGTGTGATATACCTATTGACAAATTTGGGATTATTCCCTGTAGCGTGGAAAAATATTATTATTTCATGGCAGGCTATAATACTATTGTGGAGTGCAGTCGTTATATATAAACACCATTATGTAAGTGGATTGATTATGGCACTTATCGGTATTTTTTTCCTTCTGCCTGAATTGTCTCCAATTTTAGGATTCAGTTATTCTCAAGCAACACTACAAGCTACATTCTGGCCAGTAATTGTCATTGCTATTGGTTTATTAATTATATTTCATAGGCACAATCATCATAAATTTCATCATAACAGTTGTAGAATAAAAAGCGATATAGGTTCTAAAGACGGTAAGATTGATTATAATCTTGTAATGAACGGTATTGATGAAATCTTTTTAGAGCCAGTATTCCGTGGTGGTGAAATAAGCACTATTATGGGTGGTGCGAAACTAGACTTACGCAGAACAACACTCCCAGAAGGTGATACTACTCTTAAAATTAGTTCTATTTGTGGCGGTGTAACACTATTATTGCCATTAGATTGGAATGTTAAGGTTAATAGTGATTCAATATTAGGAGGTTTTACTGATCATCGCCATACTAATGGTGTAAGCAACGACCGACGCCTAATTATAGATGCCAGTTTCATATTAGGCGGAGGAAGTATAGAATAATGGAGAATCCAATATTACATAACTCATTAGCACGTCAGCATCATATATTTTTATGCGTGTTGCTGGGTTTAGCTTATGCTTTGAGTTTTGGATTTTCTTTCAGTATCTCCCCTATTGGTATTGCTGCAGATGCATTGATAAGCTCTACGCTATTTTTCTGTGAAGCAGTAATCTTATGGAGCATATTTACATATAGCCGTATTGAAATTCTAGGCTTTTATCAGTCTGTTACGATACATATCGCTTATGCACTTATGTCTGTAACAATAATGGTGTTATTTGAATATGCTGTTATGGCTGCATCAGCACACGAAAGTTTATCTGTATATCTTCAATCACTACCTGCCAGAGTTTTTTGCCTTATCGTCATTTATGCATCGTATAGAAGATACTATACAAGTAATATGTCAGATAATGATTATGATAATGATGAACATGATGATGCAGATAACAAGTTAGAAACAGTGGCGCCAATTGATGTTATAGAACGTATAACGGTCAAGGTTGGAACAAAAATAAAGGTAATACCTGTCAATGAAGTCATATACTTTAAGGCTGAAGATGACTATGTTTCCGTAGTAACAGATCAAGGGCACTGGCTTAAAAGCGAAAGACTTAAAGATTATGAAGAATCCCTACCAAGCAATGAGTTTGCAAGAGTACACCGCTCATATATTGTCAACATCAGTAAGATATCTAAAATAGAAAGATATGGTCAGAAGCAGATGTTGTCTCTTAACAATGGTGAGCAGATAAGAATAAGTATGACTGGATATAAAATTTTAAAAGAAAAGTTGAAATTATAAAATTATATCAATATGAAACATCAAATTTTAATATTTCACAACTTCGGTTTCAAAGAAAAACAGATAAAACATATAAAGACTTTGTTGAAAAATAGTTTCAAAATATTTCATATCAGTTTAGATTTTGAAGACTGGGAGAAAGTTCTAAAAAGTAGAATGCAGTGACGTTTCTGAATTAGAGATAATATCGAAATTACGTACTATAAATATTAATGCAGCTGTTCTCAATCATTGATTATTATAATCACCCTGTAAATGGGCTTGACTCTACTAGAAAAAGTTTTTTTAATGTCACTAATGTCATAATGCCACAAACCCTTTATTTATGGGGCTTTAGCCAGTGACATTAAGTGACATTATCGGGCTAAAAGTGACATTAAACAGTAAATAGCACCTATTTTTGGCGTTTTTTGGCTCAGTCGTAAAAGTC
>Ga0183099_1000370_pt1 | contig 34479 bp, 31 predicted proteins | sample Biomet1_FD_127788 | JGI IMG/M metagenome (GOLD analysis project Ga0183099, IMG submission 127788) | Microbial communities from bioreactor (seeded with anoxic lake sediment) at LBNL, California, USA - Biofuel metagenome 1 | ecosystem: Engineered > Bioreactor > Anaerobic > Unclassified ... | reverse complement strand
TATGCAGGGAAATAAAAAAGTCCTCGTCCGTAAAGGACGAGGACAATACTGTTCCCGTGGTACCACCTTAGTTAGCAAAAATGCTCAACTTGACACCGATAACGCTGGTTTAGCGGCATAGCCTACTTCAAAAGTTTCAGCCGGCAGACTTCGATGATCGAAGTTACGCTGTCATCGCCAAATTTTTCCCAGTCAATCAGGGTATTGTAGTTTAAAATGACGCGGTCTTTTTCGAGCTGTTTGATTTGCTGCTCTACTTCATATTCAGAGCGGTGCAGCATTGCCGCTAGTTCAGGTACAGGGCGACGGGCATCGTGTTCTAAAAGTTCTAGTAGTTCTCGCATGGTAATCACTCCTTAATTTTATATGGCAGAATATATGCAGGGAAATAAAAAAGTCCTCGTCCGTAAAGGACGAGGACAATACTGTTCCCGTGGTACCACCTTAGTTAGCAAAAATGCTCACTTGACACCGATAACGCTGGTTTAGCGGCATAGCCTACTTCAAAAGTTTCAGCCGGCAGCTCCTGAGTAGCTTTCCAAATTCAATTCTGACGGTTCACACCGACCACCGTCTCTCTGAAAAAGAATTTAAATTTGTACTGTCTCAATCATTGCTTATATTCATATATTTGTATAAAATAATAACATAGACTCAAACGATATTGCAAGCACAATTTTTTGACAATTTGGGTCAATCAAAAAAGGGGCGATTTCTGTGATTATTGGACATATTGATAACCTTGATGAAGAATTTGACAGCTACCCACCGGCAATCCAAAAAGGATTGGCATTTTTGCAGGAACATGATTTCACCAAAATGGAACCGGGGAGATATGATATAGATGGCGATAATATTTATGCGATGATCCAGTCCTATACGACGCGTGATTTAGAAAAATGCCGCCCGGAAACGCATGAAAAATATCTGGATATTCAATATATGGTAAAAGGCGCAGAATATATCGGTTGGTGTGTCTTAGGTCCGGATTTGAAACCTACGGGAGCATACAATCCGGAACGTGATATCACGTTTTATGAAGAACTCACGCCGGAAAGCAATGTCTTGTTGACCGATCAGATATTTGCGGTCTTGTATCCGCATGATGTGCATCGTCCTTGTTGTAAAGTCAATGAAGCAGCACCAGCTCTTAAAGTAGTCGTTAAAATCGCATTGAGCTGTTTAGATAAATAGATTTAGTCAGTACAGGGGCAAAATGCTCCGAATGAACTTATGTTCAGGTTAGGACCTGGGAATTTGTCGAAGACAGATCAGCCGGGTTGTTAGCGAGATGATAGGCGATAACACAGCTGCTTTGGCAGTGAATCAAAACTTGGAGGATGGGTAATTTAATGACTGTAAGAAGAATATTTGTGGAAAAGCGTCAGGGATTTTTTGATATACCGGCACAGGCTTTATGTGCAGATCTTAGAGAAAGCTTCGGGCTTACGGATTTACGGACAGTGCGTATCATACAGCGTTATGATATCGAGGGCATGAGCGATGCTGAATATGAGCAAGCTCGCGGCATTGTTTTTTCTGAACCGACGGTAGATGTGGTATATGACGAAACATTGCCGCAGTTCCCCAATTCGCGTGCGTTTGCTGTTGAGTATCTGCCGGGGCAGTATGATCAAAGAGCTGATTCGGCTGCGCAGTGCGTGCAGCTTTTGACCCAAAAAGAACGACCGGTCATTGTAGCGGCTCGTGTCATTGTGTTGGTAGGTTCAATTGATGCGGAGGTTTTTGAAAAAATAAAAGCATATTGCATCAATGCAGTGGAGTGTAGGGAAGCTTCATTGGAAAAACCTCAGACCTTGAATCTTACGGCCGAATTGCCGGAAGATGTTGAAGTCCTTACCGGTTTTATAGAGAAGACAGAAGAACAGCTCCAGGCTTTCATGGACGACCGCGGTTTTGCCATGAGCCTTGAAGATCTCAAGTTTTGCCAAGGTTATTTCCGTGATACGGAAAAACGGAATCCGACGATTACGGAAATACGCGTAATTGATACCTATTGGTCGGATCATTGCCGTCATACGACATTTACGACAGCAATCGATTTTGTTGACATCGAAAAAGGCTATTTTTCCCAGCCGTTCGAAGAAGCTTATAATCGTTATTTAGAAGATCGCAAAGAAGTCTACGGTGCCAAAGAACGCGATATCACTTTGATGGATATGGCGGTCATTGGAATGAAACAATTGCGTAAACTTGGAAAACTTGACGATTTGGATAAATCCGATGAAATCAATGCTTGCAGTATCGTGGTCAATGCGGATATCAATGGGACCGATGAAGAATGGCTGGTCATGTTCAAAAATGAAACACATAACCATCCGACGGAAATCGAACCATTTGGCGGCGCGGCCACTTGCCTTGGCGGGGCAATACGCGATCCGCTTTCAGGTCGTTCTTATGTATATCAGGCTATGCGCGTAACTGGCGCTGCCGATCCTCGTAAAAAAGTATCGGAAACAATGGCGGGTAAACTGCCGCAGAAAAAAATCACGCTCGGAGCAGCGGCTGGTTATAGCTCTTACGGAAACCAGATTGGCTTGGCTACAGGTCAAGTAAATGAAATCTACCATGATGGTTTTGTCGCTAAGCGTATGGAAATCGGGGCGGTCATTGCAGCTGCACCTAAATGCAACGTCGTGCGCGAAGTGCCGCAAACCGGTGATTTGATTATTTTGGTCGGTGGGCGTACAGGACGTGATGGCTGCGGCGGAGCAACTGGCTCGTCGAAAGAACACACACAGGAATCCTTGACTTCCTGCGGTGCTGAAGTGCAAAAAGGAAATGCGCCGACCGAACGCAAAATCCAGCGCTTGTTCAGAAACCCTGAAGTCAGCCGTATGATCAAGCGTTGCAACGATTTTGGTGCGGGCGGGGTTGCTGTAGCCATCGGTGAACTTACCGATGGACTTTGCATCGAACTCGATCAGGTACAAAAAAAATACGATGGCCTCGATGGTACGGAACTGGCAATATCAGAATCGCAGGAGCGTATGGCAGTGGTTGTAGCAAAAAAAGATGCAGCAGCGTTCATTAAGTTCGCTGATGAAGAAAATCTTGAAGCTACGCAGGTTGCAATTGTTACGGAAGATCGCCGTTTGTGCATGAAATGGCGCAACCGGGCAATAGTCAGCTTAAGCCGTGATTTTCTCGATACCAATGGCGTGAAGCAGCATGTCAATGTACGCATTGAACAACCGGATGAAAAAACACGTTATTTTCATCAATCCCCTGCATCGATAAAGAGCAGCGGAACGGATGTGGAAACGGCTTGGCTCGAAAATCTCAAAGATCTCAATGTTTGCAGCCAAAAAGGCTTAGCCGAACGATTCGATGCGACGATCGGCGGCAATACCGTGCTTATGCCATTTGGCGGAGCCAATCAAATGACTCCGGCTGAAGGAATGGTAGCAAAGCTTCCGGTTAAAGATGGTTTGACAACTACAGCCACGGCGATGACGTATGGTTTCAATCCGCACATGATGGAATGGAGCCCGTTCCATGGGGCGGTTTATGCGGTCGTTGAAGCTGCAGCCAAAATGGTCGCTTTAGGCGGAAGATACGATAAGATTCGCCTGACATTCCAGGAATATTTTGAAAGCCTTGGCAAAGACAGCGAAAAGTGGGGCAAGCCGTTCATTGCTCTTTTGGGTGCGCTCAGAGCCCAGCACGAATTCGGGATTCCGGCAATCGGCGGGAAAGATTCTATGTCCGGCACATTTGAAGATATCAGCGTTCCACCGTCCTTGATTGCTTTTGCCGTTGATGTCATGCACGCAGGAAATGCGATATCGCCAGAATTTAAATTAGCTGGCAATAAGGTTTATGCTGTACCGGCACCGCGAGATATCTATGATTTACCTGAATTTGACAGACTCAAACAGAATTTTTCCCGAGTCAGTGAACTCATTACCGCTAAAAAGGTATTTTCGGCGCAAAGCGTTCGCGTCGGCGGTATCGCTGCGGCAATTACAAAGATGTGCCTTGGCAACAGCATTGGTTTTTCCTTTACGAAGACGATGCAGCCGCAGGAACTTTTTGCACCGGAATACGGCATGATTTTGCTTGAGGTTTCAGCTGAAACCGATGTTTCGAAAATCTTGGCGAAGACAGGTTATTTTGAGCTTGGGAAAACGGTGGATTTACCGAATATTGTTTGTGGTAAAGCGGTTATTAGTATTGCGAAAGCACAAAAAGCATATACCTCTTCGTTAGAAAAAATCTTCCCGACGCAGACGCGTGAAAATACAAAACCGACGAGTCTCGTTCCGTATACGCAGGGCAATAAGATAACGGCAGCAAGCAGTTATGCAAAACCGCGTATCTTCATTCCGGTATTCCCAGGCACGAACTGTGAATACGATTCGGCCCGTGCTTTTGAAAGAGCGGGAGCACTTTCAAAAACCTGTATCGTACGCAATTTGACACCGCATGCGGTAGAAGAGTCCGTCAAAGCAATCGTAGATGGAATCAAAGAATCGCAGATCATCATGCTGCCGGGCGGTTTTAGCGGCGGGGATGAGCCAGATGGCTCAGGGAAGTTCATTGCGGCGATGTTCCGCAATCCGCGCATCAAAGAAGCAGTCATGGATTTACTGAAGAATCGTGATGGACTGATGCTCGGTATCTGTAATGGTTTCCAGGCCTTGATCAAACTTGGTCTCGTCCCTTATGGCGAAATCACAGACCTGACCGTTGATACGCCGACGCTTACGCATAATCAGATCGGCAGACACGTATCTTGCATGGTGGATACAAGAGTCGTTTCGAACTTGTCTCCTTGGTTCAACAATGTCAAAGTCGGCGATGTGCATACGATTGCTGTATCGCATGGTGAAGGACGTTTTGTCGCATCACCGGAAATCATTGCCAAGCTTAGGATTCGCGGCCAGATTGCCACGCAGTATGTCGATAAAATGGCAAATCCTTCGCTTAACATCCCATTTAATCCAAATGGATCGATTGACGCTATCGAAGGGATTACAAGTCCCGACGGAAGAGTCCTCGGTAAAATGGGCCACTCCGAACGCATCGGCGATCAGATCTCAATCAATGTCCCGGGGCAAAAAGATCAGCAAATCTTCGAAGCCGGGGTTCGTTATTACAAATAAAAAATTGTTGTGGAAAGACTCAGCCTTCGCGATTGCTTGGCTGAGTCTTTTTCATTGTTTCGTCTGTTTTTCGGCAGACTGGTTTGAAAAATAAGGGAAAATATGATAAAATAGTAAGACAAATAAAAATAGATGGGGCTATAGCTCAGTTGGTTAGAGTGCTTCGTTCACATCGAAGATGTCACAGGTTCGAATCCTGTTATCCCCACCATGAGAATAAAGCCCCGCGTTTTAGGCGCGGGGCTTTTTGTTGATTGCAGCCAAAAGGCTGGTTTGAGTAGAAGACTTCCATTTGAGTTTTGAGGAATGAAGGGATTTTTTATGGAAAATATAGGCGAGAAAATAAAGAGGCTGCGCGTACAAAAAAATCTTACCCAGGAAGAATTGGCAGATCGATGTGAACTTTCAAAAGGGTTTATTTCCCAGGTCGAAAGGGAACTGACATCGCCATCTATTGCGACACTGGTGGATATCCTTGAATGCTTGGGATCGAGTTTGCGGGAGTTCTTTGCAGGCAGACAGGAAGAAAAGGTTGTTTTTAAGGCAGGCGATGTCTTTGAAAAAGAAAATCTGGATCTTGGACAAAAAATCAAATGGCTTATCCCCAATGCCCAGAAAAATGCAATGGAACCGATCCATCTGACACTGCAGCCTGGCGGGCGTACAGATCTCGAACTGCCCCATGAGGGCGAAGAGTTTGGTTTTGTTTTAAGCGGAACCATTTTTTTGCATATCGGCCATGAAAGCTATAAAGTGCAAAAGGGAGAAAGCTTTTATTTTACCCCGGATGCAGAGCATTATATAGAAAATACGGCAAAATATGCTGCCACGGTATTATGGGTAGCAACACCGCCAACTTTTTAACCGAGGAAAAACAGGGTTGATAGGAAGCTTAGTTCAGCGAGTTTTGTGTTGATGAAGTGTTCGCAAATGACAGAGCCGACGAAGAAAAGAAGTGCGGCGCCGGCTGCCCAGCCGGAATTGGGGAATTCGGCAAGGAATTTTTTGAACAAACCGGGCTGTGGCATTTTTAAGCTCGGCAATGCAGGCAGTGCTGGACGCAGGGCGGGAAGCGCAGGTTTTTTGAGTGTGTCGCGAAGCGCTTTGAATTCGTTATCGGCACATTCTAGCAAGCCGGCGATGCGACTGAAACGACGGCGCACTTCAGCTGAAGTTCCCGCCGGATTTTTGTATTCGAGATCGTGTTCGATTTCTGCCCAGGCATGTTGAAGTACAGACCGGATTTGGATTTCAATGTTGCAAAACTGCGTTCCATTTGGATGGATACCAGTGTCATCAATGGGAACTTTGACGATTAAGTGCAAAGAGGCATAGCCGAATTGGTCAGGTGCAAGCTGGGCTCTTTTGTCGACCGAGTTTTCTTCATCAACGGTGAAATGTTCGCGAATGAACGCAGCGATTTCATCGATTTCATCTTCGTAATAGGTAATGATGCGAAGGCCGCATAAATCGGTTATGTCTTGGAGCATTTTGTATTTGCCGTTGGATTTGCGGATTTTCCCCGCTAGGCTTTTGACATTTTTGGCACGTCCTTGAATGGACTGGATATGAAGGTCCTCGTTTTGGAAGAGGAGCGATAGTATATTTTGAAACTGGCTGGTTATGGTCTGGTATGACAGCAAGCTTTCTTTGTATTGCGTAATTAAATTGGGCATGTATTCAAATCCTTTCTTTGTCTTACTGCTTATAGAGTACAATAATTTTATGAATATTTTCTGATAAAAAATATTCTGAATTGAAAGAAAAATCAAATCCGATAAATTTGATAAGGATTCTTGCTCTTACGCATATTTGTTGTTATAATAAGTAGGCAATAGCGGAGAATCACTATTGTTTGATTAGGAGCGTGATTGCCATTAATTTTAAGCAGTTAGAGAAGGAAGACAAGCCTGTATTGGATAAATTCTTTCGTGGACGATATTATGAGAATTCCCATTTTAATTTTACGAACATCTTTATGTGGAGACAAGCTTACCAGATCATGTGGAGCATACAAGATGAGGTGCTTTATATGAAGGCTAACTGGGAAGGCGAAGAATTTGCCTTGCAGCCTTTTGGTCCGGCGGAGAAGATGCAAGCGGCGATAAAGGTTTGGCTGGATTATTTTGCTGAACAAAACAAGGAATTTTATCTCGTCGGCATGGACGCAGCCACGGCAGAAGAATTCAAGAAATATCCGACAGAGTTCATCGTAGAAGGAGATCGTGATGATTTTGATTATGTCTACCGAAGCGAAGATTTGATTCATTTGGCCGGAAGAAAGTTTCATTCTAAGAAAAACCATTTGAACAGCTTCCGGAAGAATTATCCTGAAGCACAATATTTGCCGATTACAGAAGAAATCATTACACAGTGTAAGTTGACGATCAATGGTTGGTATAAAAAACACAGCCAGGAAACGCCAGATGATCCTTTTATCGGAGCAGAACGTGATGCCATCATTGAAGTGCTCAACAATTTTTCCGAACTGGATTTAAAGGGCGGAGCTATCTTAATTGGCAAGCGGGTTGTAGCGTTTACTTTTGGTGAACAGCTCAATGACGACACGGCGGTTATCCATGTAGAAAAGGCAGACCCTGAGGTACGCGGGGCGTATCCTGCCATCAACCAGGCATTTGTAGAAGATGCATGGTCTTCGATGGAATTTATCAACAGAGAAGAAGATATGGGCATTGAAGGTTTGCGAAAAGCCAAGGAAAGCTATCGCCCTGTCAAAATGATTGAAAAATACAGTGCTCGTTTAAAAAATTGAATGTAGGATGAAGGAAAATCCCGGCAAAGCGAAGCGACCTTGCCGGGATTTTTCTGTAAAAGAGGTAAAAATTTCTGGTTGGCAATATGAAAACCTTAGGATATAATAGTCTATAGTGCATTTTTAAGGAGCAATAGAATGAACAAGGTAATTGTTACCGTCGTAGGCAGCCAGCGGGATGCCTCAGGTGAAGAAAACCGCATTAAAACGCTGTCAAATGGGCAGCATTATTGCCGGAACGGGAAAGACTACATTTTATATGAAGACAATGAACTCAGCGTGGACAGTAAAACTTCCACGCTTTTAAAGATTGGGAAAGATTCGCTTACCTTGCTGCGCCATGGTGCAGTGGAACAAGAACAGCATTTCAGTGTGGGCAAGGAATCCGCTAGTATTTACCGGACTCCGTATGGCACGTTGGATGTATCGACCAAAACCAAGAAAATAGATATCAAGTATGACTCTCCAGTTGGAACCATTGATATCGAGTATACTTTGTCGATCAATGGTAAGTGGCAAAGTGATAATGGCCTGCATATATCGATATGCGAGGCATAGGCGGAGAATAATAAATTGGATTGATTTAGGAGGAACGGTTCGTTTTGGATATTAAAGAGGTATTGATGCAAGCCATTGTCAAAGCTGCTGAGCAGGCAATGGCAGAAGGTGTTTTCAAAGGAGAACATCTGCCGGAAGTTGTTTTAGAAGTACCACCGCAAAAAGAGTTTGGGGATTTTGCTACGAATTTCGCCATGAAGGCAGCAAAGGATTTTCATATGAGCCCTAGGAAGATTGCTGAAGAGCTCGCTGCTCGAATCGAAGGTTCATGGCTGCAAAAAACGGAGATAGCCGGACCTGGTTTCCTTAATTTTTACTTACAAGAAGATGTCATTTATGATGAATTGGCAAAAATCATTGCCGCCGGAAACAGCTATGGCAATATCAAAAAAGAGCAGGCACCTAAAATACAGGTGGAATATGTAAGTGCGAACCCAACGGGCCCACTGCATGTTGGGCATGGTCGCGGCGCTGCTGCCGGCAGTGCTTTGGTCAATCTGCTGCGCGCTGCTGGATATGATGTAGAAAGCGAGTATTACATCAATGATGCCGGCAATCAGATCGATAATTTGGCGGCTTCGGTCAACGCTCGTTACTTGGAATTGCTCGGCGAAACGGCGGAGTTCCCTGAAAATGGATATCATGGACATGATATCATCGATACGGCAAATCGTATCATAAAAAAATCTGGTGATAAATATCTAAAGATGGAAGCGACGGAGCGGCTGGAGATTTTCAAAAAAGTTGCTTTGCAAGAAAAACTGGAAGCGCTCAAAGAAGATTTAGCAGCTTTCAATGTGCATCATGATATTTGGTTCAGCGAGAGATCGCTTCATCCACAGGCGGTGAAAGACGCTTGTGAAGTGTTGCAAAAAAATGGATATATTTATGAAAAAGATGGAGCTTTATGGCTCAAATCCACGGATTATGGTGATGATAAAGATCGCGTCGTCATCCGTGACAATGGCGTTCCTACGTATTTGGCGGCGGACATTGCCTATCACCGCAATAAGTTTGAACGCGGTTTTGACAAAGTCATCAATATCTGGGGAGCTGACCATCACGGCTACATTTGCCGCGTAAAGGCTGCGGTCAGTGCGATGGGCTATGATGCAGAAAATCTCGAAGTCATGCTCTTGCAGATGGTAAGCCTTTATCGTAATGGGGAACTCGTCAAGATGTCAAAACGTACGGGACAGAGCGTGACGCTTGCGGAACTCATCGAGGAAGTCGGCACAGATGCAGCGCGTTATTTCTTTATCATGAGATCTTTAGACAGCCAGCTTGATTTTGATCTAGATTTGGCAAAATCGAAATCGAACGAAAATCCGGTGTATTATATCCAGTATGCCCATGCCCGCATTTGCAGTATTTTCCGCCAGGCGGAAGAAGCAGGCCTAAAAGCAGCATCCACGCCGAATTTGTCGTTATTGACAGATGACACGGAAATTGATTTGATCAAAAAAATGGCATCGTATCTTGAGGAAATAGAATATGCAGCCAAGGAACGCGCCCCGCAGCGCATTGCTCGCTATGTGCATGAACTGGCTAGTGATTTCCATAGTTTTTATAACAAATGCCGTATCATGGGCGTCGATGAAGATTTGGCGCAGGCAAGACTTGCCTTGGTTGGCGCAGTCGCTAGTACCATTCGCCATGCACTTGGCATTTTAGGCGTAAGTGCACCTAACAAAATGTAAAAAATGAGAGTTCATTTTATTATAAATCATATGAGTCGAAGGGAGTTTTTATATTGGATTTTTTAAATAGTTCGGAAGTCGATGTAGCTTATTACACGTTGTCACAAAAGGGAGAGGTCATGTATTATAAAGATCTCGTCATGGAAGTTATAGAAAAAAAGCAAAAACCGGTACAGTCGCTTTCTGGTGCAATCGCTGAAGTATACACCTTGATCAACATGGACAGCCGTTTCCAGCATACGGGAAAAAGCATGTGGGGCCTTACGGAATGGAATCCACCAGAAGTGAAACGTTCGCATGCAACAGCTGCAACAAAGTCGGTTGCAGTAAAACCAAAACCAACAAATCGTCGCCGGGAAAAATTGCTCGAAGGTATCCAGGAAGAAATCTGATCGCTGGCATAAAATAATCTTGACTTGATCGGTTAAAAGAGTTACAATATCCGACATGTGTGTTTGTCAAGAAGGATCGGCAGTGGTTGAGGCAGCACAAAGGATAATTATAGGAGGATTTTCACATGGCAAAGTATATTTTTGTTACTGGTGGGGTTGTGTCCTCGCTTGGTAAAGGGATCACAGCAGCTTCGCTCGGACGCTTATTGAAGAGTCGCGGCATTAAGGTAACAATTCAGAAATTTGACCCGTATATCAATATCGATCCGGGCACGATGAGTCCATACCAGCACGGCGAAGTTTTTGTTACGGACGACGGCGCGGAAACAGATCTTGACTTAGGACATTATGAGCGTTTCATTGATATCAATCTGACGAAGGGCTCCAATGTCACTGCGGGCAAGATATACTGGTCCGTGCTTACGAAAGAACGTAAAGGCGAATACCTTGGCAGTACTGTCCAGGTTATCCCGCATATCACAAATGAGATCAAGCAGCGCATTTACGATGTAGCAGCAGATGACGGCGCGGATGTTGTCATTACGGAAATCGGTGGGACCGTTGGCGATATAGAAAGCTTGCCATTTATGGAAGCGATTCGTCAGGTAAAAAAGAAGTTGGCAAGAATGATGTACTTTATATCCATGTGACGCTGGTTCCTTATATATCGGCAGCCGGCGAACTTAAAACCAAACCGACCCAGCATAGCGTAAAAGAATTACGCAGCATCGGTATTCAGCCGGATATTCTCGTATGCCGTACAGAAAAAGAGCTTTCAAAGGATATGAAAGACAAGATGGCTCTTTTCTGCGATGTAGATGCGAATGCAGTTATTGAAAATCGTACAGCTTCAACGATTTATGAAGTTCCTTTGATGATGCAAAAAGAAGGACTCGACAAAATTGTTTTAGAAAAGCTTAATATGGATTACAGCCCGGCCAATATGGTTGAGTGGGAAAAAATGGTCTATAAGATCAATCACCCGTCCAAAAAAGTCAAGGTTGCTGTTGTTGGTAAATATGTTGAGTTGCCGGATGCTTATATTTCGGTTACCGAAGCATTGCATCACGCCGGTATCGACAATGATACCGATGTGAAGATCCAATGGGTCAACGCGGAAGCAATTGAAGCTGAGGACACGGACTTTGATGAAGTGTTTGCTGGCTGCAAGGGGATTTTGGTTCCTGGCGGCTTCGGCGATCGCGGTGTAGAAGGCAAAATCAAAGCCATTCAATATGCAAGAGAAAATAAAATCCCATTCTTGGGTTTATGCCTTGGCATGCAGTGCGCAGTCATTGAATTTGCTCGCCACGTGTGTGCAATGAACGATGCACACAGCACGGAATTCAACCAAGAAACGAAACATCCGGTCATTGATTTGATGCTTTCGCAGGTTGATGTAGAAGACAAAGGCGGTACGATGCGACTTGGCGCGTATCCATGCAAGGTAGCTGCAGATACGAATACGAGCAGAGCATATGGCACTGATTTGATCCATGAACGCCATCGTCATCGCTTTGAATTCAATAACACGTATCGTCAGGCATTAGAAGATGCTGGTATGGTCATTGCCGGAACTTTGCCGGATGACAGCTTGGTTGAAATCGTTGAAGTCAAGGATCATCCTTGGTTTGTAGCTTCACAGTTCCATCCAGAACTTAAATCTCGTCCAAATAATCCGCATCCTTTGTTCAAAGGTTTTGTCAAAGCGGCTGTGGAACATAAATAAAAACCTAAAAGAGCTGATTGCAATCGTATTTTGCAATCAGCTCTTTTTTACCTCTATATTTTGCTTTGCTAAAAGTACACGGCAGGATTTTTTTTGACTGCGGCGAACTTTTCTAGTAAAGGAAGAAGAGGTGATACGGTTGATTATCAAAGAGGTTTGTTCGGTCGCGGTTTATTGCCAGTGCTGCGGAAAACTTCATATTCACGATATACCGTATTTTATCGGCAGTCGGAAAATTCCGCTTCGTTGCAGTTGTGGATATGAACAGGCATTGTTAGTGGGGATGGGGGCACAGCATATTGGCCTGCAGATACCTTGTGTGGTTTGCAATTTGCGTCATGAAACAATATTTTCCTTAAAAAAACTTCGCCGACTGCCGTTAGAAAAAATATATTGCCGCAAGGATCATTTTGAGCTCGGTTATATAGGGCAGCGTGAAAAAATAAAAGAATTGCTCGATTTTAGCCGTCGAGAACTTGACCTTTGGCAAAAAGAAGCAGGCTTACCCTACCCAATCGAACAACAGCAGATTTTATTGCAGGCGATTAACCGCGTGCATGATTTGGCAGCAAGGCAGAGCGTTGTTTGTCGTTGCGGTAACCGGGATATCAGCGTGGATATAAAGGAATCTTTGCTTGTATTAGAATGCGGTCGCTGTGGAAGTTATCATGTCATCGATGCACAGACCGAGGCGGATCTGCAAAAGATCAAGCGCCTTGAATTCATTGAGCTTTTAGAATATGATCAAAAAAGGAAAAAGCACTGAGCGCCAAACTTATTGGCAGATATTTTGGCAGTACGCCCCTTGACGGGTCAATAAACATGAGGATATAATAATAAAGACTTTATTATAAATTATAGGGACTGTTGCAGCGCCTGACGGAGGTTTCTGCAATAGTCCCCTTTTGTCATGAATGGATAGGTGTAAATAATGAAAGAATTTTTTGCAGCTTTGTTGCAGGATAAAGAAATCGCGAAAATCAGCCGATGTTTTAGCAATCGTAAGGGGCAAAGCCTTATTTATGGTCTAGCAGGTTCACAAAAGCATGCGGTGTTTGCTGCTTCTTTTGATAAAAGTGAACGTTCCGCTGTGGTCATCACGGCAAATAAGGATTCTTTAGAAAATTGGCGGGCCGATTTGGCTTCTCTGCTGCCAGATACAACGATCGTTGAGTTGCCCGCACTTGATATCGTTACGTTTTCAGCTGCCGCACAGAGCCGTAATCTAGCAGCCAAGCGCATGGATGTGCTTGGACGGCTTCTTCGAGGCGAACGTGTCATTGTTCTCGCTACGGCAGCTGCAGCATCGCAAAAGGGGCTTTCACGCCAGGAATTCGAACGAACGAGCCTGCATCTTAAAATCGGGGATACAATAGAGCGCAATGTCCTTTTGGAAAGGTTGGTGCAGCTCGGTTATGAACATGCCGATCAAGTCGAAGGCTTGGGACAATTCAGTGCTCGCGGCGGTATTGTCGATGTGTTTCCAATCAATTCACAAGAGCCGGTACGCATTGAGCTTTTTGACGATGAAGTCGATTCTTTGCGTGAATTTGACAGCGGTTCACAGCGCTCGCTTAGAAGTATCAGTGAACTTTCGATACTGCCTTTGGCGCAAATGGGCGCAGACGGCAAGCCGGCGATGTTTCTTTCCTATTTGGAGGGCGACGGCAATGTTATCTTTGACGAACCAACTCGTTTACGAGAAGAAGTTCTGACGATCGTCAAAGAAAGCCCTGAAATAAAGGAACGTATATTCAGCTGGGATGAAATCATCACAGCTGCAAAAGAAAACAATATCATCTATACGACGCTGATGCTGCAAAAGGTACATAGTGCAGAACCCGATGCTCTTGTGAGTGTCACGGTCAAAGCGGTGGCCCCTTTTCAAAAACAAATGGATATGGTGGCCGATGAAATCAAAGGATGGCTCGAACGCGAGGAAAAGATTCTGATCTTTATGGGCGACGAGACAAAGGTCCATTCGCTAAAAGCCATGCTTGAGCAGCATAAAATCATATCGGTTTATCGTCAGTCCGGTGAAAAACTCGAAGCTAATATGGTAAATATCATGCAGGGGGCACTTGGCAATGGTTTTGAATTGCCGCAGGCGCATCTTGTTGTTGTCGCGGAAAAAGATATCTTAGGTCGTCAAAAAAAGAAGATCCTTGCCCGTAAGGCGCAAGGTGAAAAAATCGCGCATTTCCGAGATATTAATATCGGGGACTATGTTGTTCACGTCAACCACGGGATCGGTAAGTATCTTGGGGTGGAGACGCTCGATGTCGCTGGTATACACCGCGATTATCTGCATATAAAATATGGCGGAGATGACAAGCTTTTTGTTCCGACGGACCAAGTCAATCTGCTGCAAAAATACATTGGTTCAGAAGGTGATGTGCCGAGGCTCCATCGCATGGGGGGCACGGAGTGGACAAAAGCCAAAGCCAAAGCGAGAGCCTCAGTACAAGATATAGCTAAAGAGTTGATTCGGATTTATGCAGAACGAATGAGTGGCAAGGGCTTTGCTTTTCCGCCGGATACGCCGTGGCAAAAAGAATTCGAAGAGGCTTTTCCGTATGAAGAAACTCCTGACCAATTGACAGCTTTGGTTGAAATCAAAGCGGATATGGAAAAAGAACAGCCAATGGAACGCCTGCTTTGCGGTGATGTTGGCTTTGGCAAAACAGAGGTTGCCATTCGGGCGGCATTTAAGGCTGTGGTCGCTGGTAAACAAGTGGCTGTCTTGGTGCCGACGACTGTTTTGGCACAGCAGCATTTTCAAACGTTTACGAGCCGTTTTGAAGGGTTCGGACCGAATATCGATGTTGTCTGTCGTTTCCGTACGGCCAAGCAGCAAAAGGAGACCTTTGCCAAGGTTGAGAGCGGGCAAGTCGATATTCTTATCGGGACACATGCTATCTTAAATAGCAATAATGTGCGATTCAAGAATTTGGGACTTTTAGTTGTTGATGAAGAGCAGCGTTTCGGTGTTGCGCAAAAAGAAAAAATCAAAAAGCTGACGCAAAATGTCGATGTCTTGACGCTGAGTGCGACGCCTATCCCGAGGACCTTGCATATGTCTTTGGTAGGGGCGAGAGATATGAGCATCATCGAGACCCCGCCGGAAGAACGTTTTCCCGTGCAGACCTATGTCGTTGAAAACAATGATGGCATCATCCGTGATGCCATTCGCCGAGAACTCAAACGAGGCGGACAGGTTTATTTTGTCTACAACCGGGTCGAGACAATCGACAAGATGCGCAGCAAGCTTGCTGAAATGCTCCCGGATGCAAGGATACAAACCGCACATGGTCAGATGCCGGAAGAACTTTTAGAGCAGGTCATGAGCGATTTTTATGAGAATAAATACGATATCTTATTGGCGACCAGCATTGTCGAAAATGGCCTTGATGTCGCCAATGCCAATACGATCATTGTCTATAATGCCGATCATTTTGGCTTATCGCAGCTTTATCAGATGCGCGGACGAGTCGGACGTTCCAGCCAGATGGCCTTTGCTTATTTTGTCTATCAGCAAGACAAGGTTTTGACGGAAATGGCGGAAAAAAGACTGCAGGCTATCAAAGAATTTGCTGAGCTCGGCGCAGGCTTTAAGATTGCGATGCGCGACCTTGAGATCCGCGGTGCGGGGAACCTTCTTGGCTCGCAGCAGCACGGACATATCGCCAGTGTCGGTTTTGAGATGTATTGTCGACTCTTAGAAGAAGCTGTTCAAGAGCTCAAGAGCGGGCAAAAAACAGTGGAGAAAATAGAACCGGTCATCGAGGTACAAACGGAAGCCTATATTGATGGTGGGTATGTGTCGGATGCGATGCATAAGATTGAAATTTATCAGCGGATCGCAGCGCTTCGCAGCCGTGAACAGATTCGCAGCCTGCTTGACGATTTGATTGATCGTTTTGGCGAGCCGACTCCGGTTGTCATGAATTTGCTGCAGGTTGCGCGGCTTAAAAATTATGCCAGAGACCTTGGGGTAAAATCCATTGTTGAAAAAGCGATGTTCGTTGAAATCACCTTTGGCCCCGAGCCGACGTTTGAGGTCGATGATTTATTGAAACTCAAAAACCAGTTAGGCTCGGTACTGCGCTTCTTGCCAGGTCCGGCGCAGCTTATGCGCATAAAAACAACACCGGCGAGCAAGAAAAATATTTTGAATTATCTCACCCGCATATTGATGATCCTTGCTGGCGAAGACGGATCAAAGGCGAAGACACAGATTTAAAGGAGGCCTTTTTTTGGGCAGTATAACGATTGTTGGCTTGGGGGCAGGGTCATTTGACTTGATTACCCTTGGAACCTGGGAAAAAATGAAACAGGCGCAGCAGCTTTTGCTGCGAACAGAGAAACATCCTACGGTGGATGAGATAAAAAAGCATGGAGTGGACTTTTCTTCGTATGATGCGTTTTATGAAAATAAAGCAACTTTTGATGAAGTCTATATGGCAATTGCGGTTGATGTCATAGAAAAAGCAGCTGCCGGCAATCATGTTGTCTATGCTGTGCCAGGCAGTCCGCTCGTAGCAGAAAAAACGGTGGTATTGATTCGCGATATGGCCAAAGAGCGAGCCGTTGCAGTGGATATACTGCCGGGCATGAGCTTTGCGGAAGTTCTTTACGTCCGCCTTGGGATCGACCCGATCGAAGGGTTGACGATCGTCGATGCAGCGGATCTTGAGCAATTGCCAGCACAGATGCCGACGGCTCTCGTTGTGACGCAGGTCTATAACACGCAAGTGGCCTCTGACACAAAGCTTAGCTTGATGGAAACCTATCCAGATGACCACGAAGTTGTTCTGGTGCAGAATTTGGGGCTTGCGGATGAAAAGATTTCAGCAATCTCGCTATTTGAACTAGACCGGCAGCAAGGCATCGATCATCTGACCAGTCTGTATGTTCCACCTTTGGATAAAAAAGAAAAAGCGTTTACGCTAGAGCCTTTAGTGGATATTATGGCGACCTTGCGCTCGCCAGGCGGCTGTCCGTGGGATGTCTTGCAATCGCATGAGTCCTTGCGCCGCAATCTCATTGAGGAAGTCTATGAGGTTATTGAAGCAATCGACCTTAAGGATTCGGAGCTTTTGTGTGAAGAACTTGGTGATCTTTTGCTGCAAATCGTATTTCATGCGCGCATGGCAGAAGAATCTGGTGATTTTTCCATGCAAGATGTCGTGGATGGAATCGTTGAAAAACTTGTTCGGCGCCATCCGCACGTGTTTGGCGATATATCTCTCGACGATGCGGCAGCGGTCATTACCAGCTGGGACAACATAAAAAAAGAAGAGAAAAAAGAACGCAAATCTGTGCTCGATGGTGTACCAAAGGATTTGCCGGCTTTGATGCGCGCTTATAAGTTGCAGCATAAAGCTTCTAAAGTCGGTTTTGACTGGGATAGCGCTGCCCCTGTATGGGAAAAGATCGCAGAAGAAATTGAAGAACTCAAAGAGGCAGTCGCCAAAGAGTGCGAGATGGAAATTGAAGAAGAGTTAGGCGATGTGTTGTTTTCTGTGGTAAATCTTTCTCGTTTTTTGCACGTTGATGCTGAAGTGGCATTGAACGGAACAAATCGTAAATTTCATACGAGATTTTTGACGGTAGAAAGGCTTGTAAAAACGAGCGGACGCTCTTGGAAAGACTTTTCTTTGGCAGAACTTGATGAATTTTGGAATGTGGCAAAAAGGGAAAAAAAGGCAGAAAAATAGCCTTTTTCCCTGGATTTTATAAAATTTTATATTTTTTTGCAGAAAATATGCGAAATAAAGAGGAATAAAGGCAATGATAGCGAATTAAGCTAAACGTAATCATTTCAAAGGAGGCTATACTCGTGAATAAAACTGAATTGGTGGCTAGCGTTGCAGACAAGGCTGGCTTAACAAAAAAAGATGCTGAAAAAGCAGTCAATGCATTATTTGCAAGTGTTGAAGAAGCACTCGTAAAAGATGACAAAGTCCAAGTGATTGGTTTTGGTACTTTTGAAGTAAAAGCACGTGAAGCAAGAAAAGGACGTAATCCTCAGACTGGTGCTGAAATTACAATCCCAGCTTCAAAAAATCCTGTATTCAAAGCAGGCAAAGCACTTAAAGATGCTGTAAACAAATAAAACAAAAGCCGGGTTCTGAGAACCTGGCTTTTTGTTTTTCTGGGGTGTTGTATGAAAGAGACAAAAAGACAAAAAACCGCATTGATTACGGGCGGAACATCAGGTATTGGGCTGGCGGCCGCAAAAATTCTTTTAGAACAAGAGTATAAGGTAATCCTCCTTGGTCGTTCAAAAGAACGTTTTGCTGCTATAAAACAGGAACTGGTCCGGTATGAAGGCCGGCTCTTTTTTGTTCAGGCGGATGCAGCTTCTGTTCGTGATTGTCAAGAGGCGATGCGTGAGGCCTCTTTATTATTGGACGAGGGTCTTGATGTGTTGATCAATTCCGCGGGGATTTATTTCGAACGGTCTATAGAAGATATGACAGAGACGGACTTTGAACACATCATGGATGTGAATATCAAAGGTACATATTTCATGTGTAAATATGCGTTGCCGTTGCTTAAGCTGGGCGTAGATGCAGCGATTGTCAATGTATCATCGGATGCAGGCATCAATGGAAATTACTTATGTTCAGCTTACTGCGCATCAAAGGGGGCAGTTACGACATTTACGAAAGCGCTGGCGCTTGAATTGGCATCGGAGCGGATTCGCGTCAACTGCATTTGCCCCGGTGATATCGATACCCCGCTGACGCAGGCGCAGCTCATTGAAGGCGTAGATAAAGAGCAGCAAATCAAAGAAATGAGCTCGCTATATCCAATAGGACGCATCGGCACAGCTAATGAAGCGGCCGAAGTCATTTGTTTTCTCGCCTCGCCTAAAGCAAGCTTCGTCACTGGTGCAGTCTGGACAGTTGATGGAGGCTTGACAGCATATTGACGGACGAAAAGTTTTTCAGATGAAATTCAGAGAACGGCAGTATTTTTAAGACGGCTTATTTTACAGTCTAGAATGAATATGTTAGAATGTATACTGCGTATATGATATAATTATAAAAGAGAAAAGAACGGGTTTCATCGAATGGAAAGCAGCGTTCGCAGGCTCTGGAAGATTGGGCATGATACGTTGGAGGAACGAGGAAATATGCATAAGCGAAATATTCTTATTGTCACGGCATCCATAGGTTCGGGTCACAATAAAGCTGCGGAAGCTGTAAGCAATGAGATGAAAATAAAATATCCGAAGTCACATATTGCCGTAGTGGATTTCATGTCGACAGAAACGGGTTATCTGAACGGGTTCCTAAAAGAGATTTACTTGAAGATGTTAGATTATGTGCCGAATGTATATGATTTCTTATATAATTTTACGGGCGGCCGCCTGCAGGGATTTTCCGCGCAGAGTATGCTGGCTTTGGCTATGAAAAAAAATATGGAGGATTTGATTCGGCAGCATCAAGCGGATTTGGTCATTTGTACACATCCTTTTCCCTGTGCAGCAGCGTCTTATCTCAAAAAGAATGCGCAGGCAGACATGGTTCTGGCCTGCGTTATTACCGATTTTTCGATTCATCAGATGTGGGTGTACAAGCATGTAGATCTTTATTTTGTTGCGACTGATGAGGCAAAGCAAGAATTGATACATCGGGGTGTTGAGGCAGAAAGAATCAATGTTACGGGGATTCCCATCGATACTTGTTTTGATAAGTCGTATGATAAAGGTGCGCTATTGCAAAAGTTCAGTTTGAATGCTGCGATGCCGATTGCCTTGATCATGGGCGGCGGACTTGGACTTGGCGGCGTTAAAACTGCACTTATGCAGTTGGAGGAGCTGTGCCAGCCTATACAGATTTTAGTCGTCACGGGAGCAAATGCATCGTTGTGGTCCGAAATAAAAGAAAACCGAAATCACTCAAAGCACAAGATACAGGTGTGGGGTTATTCCAACAATGTACAGGAATTGATGGCGGTCGCAGCTTTTTTAATCAGCAAGCCAGGCGCGCTTACGATTTGCGAAGCGATGGCAATGGAACTGCCGATGCTCTTGCATGAGCCGATACCGGGTCCTGAAACGGAAAATGCAGCGTATGTTGAACAAAAAGGTGCGGGGATTTGGATCAAAGACAATAACAATATCGGAGCGGTCGTCAAAGAGCTTTTGTCAGACGAAAAAAAACTCGCCGTCATGCGTCAAAATGCGCATAGTTGCAAGAAACCGGCTGCAGCAAAATCGATTGTGGATTGTATAGAAAATTATAAACTGGAAGATGCGCTTTTAAAGACGAGTATTTGAGCTATTTTGGCGCTGGCAGCTATGTACAGCAGAGGCTTTTTTGTGGTAAGATACAAGCAAGAAAGCTTTGAATATTTCGATGGTATATATGCAGGTTGCGATAGATGATTCGGATAAAAATTAAGGCAAATAATAAGAAATTTGGTGATACCTATGGAAGCGAAAAAGTTGGTCTTCGGAGAGGATGGCAAGAGAATATGTCCAGAGTGCGGCGGTACGTTGGACTTTATCGAGGGCTCTCCTGTGAAGATCATCGATGGAAAATTGAACATGGAAGACACGGAAGATCATTACAGTTGCAAGAAATGCAGGCTGGTTTTTCGACCATTAGTTCATACCGAATATTATATTGCCGGTGACTTACCGAAAAAGAAGCATAAAAAGCTTCATAAGGCGGCTTCTGTTGGAGACCTTCAGCCAATGCAGCTCAAACGAGATGCTAAGGGCGGGTGTGCATGCCCTCGCTGTAAAGCACAAATGCGCTTTGTCGAGGGAGAACCAGTTCGCATCATTGACGGCAAACTCAATATGCAAGACGTTTTAGAGCATTTTATTTGTGATGAATGCAATTCGGTATATCGGCGCATTGCTGGTACAGATTATTTTCAATGGCATGAAGAATAAATAATTGCTGGTACGGAAAAGAAATGCAGGCAAACTATTGCGTGGCAGGAAAAACCTCTGTATAGTAAGAGAGTATGTGATATTTTGTGTGCTAAAGGCAGGAGAGTGATGGCGTGAAACAGAGAAAGCGCAGTTTTAATTGGTTTATTGTGCTGCTGGTCGTTGTCATCGGGTACTTTTCGTATGCCGCGGTACAGCAGCAGATTCGTCTCAATGCGATAGCGAAAGAGCAGGCAGCTGTACAAATTAGGCAGAATGAAGCCAAAAAGATCAATGAAGAACTCAAAAAAGAAAAAACGGATTTAGAAAAGCCTGAATACATCGAGAAGGTTGCTCGGGAAGAGCTGGGAATGACAAAACAAGGCGAGATGCCATATATTTCATCGAAGAAGTAGACTGTATTTTCTTGACACTTTTGAAGTGGCAAGGGTATAATAGCGGTGTAATGTAAAGTTTAAGGAGGAAGTAAAATTAGTATGTCCATTGAAGTTGGCAGTGTGGTAGAAGGCGTAGTAACCGGAATCACAAATTTTGGTGCATTTGTTGAATTGCCGGGCGGTAAAGTGGGTTTGATTCATATATCTGAGGTTGCCGATGTATATGTGAAAGATGTGAAGGATTTCCTTAAAGAAAAAGACAAAGTTCAGGTCAAAGTCCTGACGATTGATGACCGTGGTAAGATTGGTTTATCAATTAAGCAATTACAGGAAAAAAAGCCTGCAGAACCAACAACAACAGCACAGAGACCGGCGGTTTCAACAGGCTATAAGCCAGCGCCGCGCCGCGCTCCAGTAAGTGATTTCAGGAGACCGAATCGATTTAATGCTCCTTCTTTTGAAGATAAGTTGACTAAGTTTTTGAAAGACAGCGATGAAAGACTCACTGACTTGAGAAAAAATACGGATTCAAAACGTGGCGGTCGGGGCGGCGGTCCGCGTCGATCTGAATAGCTGATATGCGAAAGCACTCTGAGAGGGGTGCTTTTTTCTGCTTGTGATTGCAGTGATATAGATTGGGATGGTTTTGATGCTGGAAAAAGTTAGTGCCTGGTGTTTGAAAAACAAACTATTCCAACCAGGAGATGCGATTGTGATAGCCTGCTCTGGCGGACCGGATTCTTTGGCGCTCACCCATGTCTTTTTGGCGCTCCAAAAAGAATACGGGCTTAAACTCAAGGTCGCACATTTGGATCATATGTTTCGAGGTGAAGCGTCAAGACAGGATGCTTGCTTTGTGGAGGAATTTTGCAGAAAAAACAATTTGCCTTGCGAAATGCGTTCGGTCGATGTTCCGGCATACGCCGCATTGCATGGCCTTTCGGATGAAACGGCTGCTCGTGAGGTGCGGTATGCTTTTTTGCGAGAGGTTGCAGCTTCTTTTGGGGCTGTTAAAATCGCAACGGCGCATCATCAAGGCGATCAGGCGGAAACGGTCCTGCTGCACTTGTTTCGCGGAGCGGGAAGCCAAGGCCTTAGGGGAATACAGCCGGTTGCCGGCGATATCATTCGACCCTTTTTGTTTTTGACAAAAAAAGAAATCGAGGCATATTGCACTACACACGCTTTAGAGCCGCGATTGGATGAAACCAATACGCAGACAAAATATACGCGCAACAAGATCAGATTGAATCTGATACCGCAGCTTCAGCAAGATTACAACCCGGCAATAGAGGGTGCTCTTTGCCGCAGTGCAGTTCTTCTGGGCGATGAACATGATTTTGTTGAGCAGTTCGCTCTTGCCTGCTGGCCAAAGATAATCACGATGTGCCAAAAAAAACTGGTTCTTGAACGGCAAGGTTTTAACGGTCAGCCTAAAGCAATAAAGCGTGAGATCTTGCGACTGCTCGTGGATAAACTGCAAGGAGACCTCAAAGGGATCGGTTTCATCCACCTTGAACAGTTGATGGAATTTATTTTGTTGGCAAGATCCGGGGATATACAGCAGCTTCCCCATGGACTGCGAGCTTATTGCAGGTATGGTATCATTGAATTTGGCCGAGAACAGGCCAGTGAGACAGAATTTAGGCAAGACCCGATAGAAATCAAGGTTCCGGGGAGAACCGCCATTAAAGGGATGGGAATTGCCATCGAGGCAAAGATCGTTTCTTCGTGGCAAAAGCCGACGGATAAAACAATGCTTATATGCGACGCGGATTCCCTAGAGGGGCCGTTGTTCGTCCGTTCAAGACAAGCGGGCGACAGATTTTTACCGGCGGGACTTAATGGCAGTAAAAAACTTAAAGATTTTTTTATTGATGAGAAAATCAATCGCAATGAAAGAAACCGGATTCCGCTTTTTTGTGATCAAAAGGAGATTTTTTGGGTTGGCGGCCGCCGCCAAAACACTGCTTCTATGGTTACGGAGAAGACGAGTCGCTTTTTATGTTTGCGGATAGAAGATTTACAAGAAAAAGGGGATTTTTTAGATGATGACAGACGATATTGAACAGGTACTTTACAGCAAGGAAGATTTGGCAGCTTGCGTTGAACGATTAGGAAAGCAGATCAGTAAGGATTATGCCGGCAAAGAAATTTTTGCTGTAGGTATTTTAAAAGGTGCCGTCGTATTTTTTTCGGATCTGGTCCGTGCAATCGATGTACCGGTACAGCTTGATTTCATGGCTGCTTCAAGCTATGGCCTCAGTACAGAAACGAGCGGGACTGTAAAAATTTTAAAAGATTTAGACTTCAGTGTAGAAGGAAAACACGTGTTGATTATTGAAGATATCATAGATTCAGGATTGACGCTGAGCTATCTGTTGAAAAACTTCAAAGACAGAAAACCGGCTAGTGTAAAATTATGCGCTTTGCTTGATAAGCCAGAGCGCCGCAAAGCTGAAGTAAATATTGATTACTGCGGCTATTCGGTGCCAGATGAGTTTTTAGTGGGTTATGGACTTGACTATGCAGAAAAGTATCGTAATCTTCCGTTCATCGGCATCTTGAAAAAAGAAATATACGCCAAATAAGCAAAGGGGGTTTACACAGAAATGCTTTGTTAGAAAGTGTTTCGGTTTAAATTGTTAAATGTTTTATTTGATGATATAATAAATTTCTATGGAGCCCTGTTTGACTATGTGCTCCGCGGAGAGGGAGGGCGACCGATTGAATAAGTTTTTGCGAAATGTGGGCTTTTATTTGTTGATTATCTTGATTGCGATTTCCGTAATCGATTATTTTTCAACAAGAAGCACTACAAAACAGGAAATAAACTATACGGATTTTTTACAACAGGTTGAATCCAAAAATGTGTCAAAGGTGACCATCGTTGACAATATCATTAAGGGAACCTTGGCTGATGGCACGGAGTTTACGACGATTACGCCGAATTCACCGAATGGAGACAGCAATCTGGTCAAGAATCTACAGGATAAAGGCGTGACCATAAAAGCGGAAAATCCGCCAGAACCACCATGGTGGTCGACGATATTCTCCTCGTTATTGCCAATGCTCCTTTTGATTGGTGTATGGTTCTTTATTATGCAGCAGACCCAAGGTGGTGGCGGCAAGGTCATGTCGTTTGGCAAGAGCCGTGCTAAAATGAGCGGCGGCGACAAGATCAAGGTCAATTTCAACGACGTTGCTGGGGCTGATGAAGCTAAGCAGGAACTTGAGGAAGTCGTAGAATTCCTCAAACATCCGAAGAAATTCAATGATCTTGGGGCACGTATACCTAAAGGTGTTTTGCTCTTTGGCCCTCCGGGGACTGGTAAGACATTGTTGGCGCGTGCTGTTGCCGGTGAAGCCGGCGTACCGTTCTTTACGATCAGCGGGTCTGACTTTGTTGAAATGTTTGTTGGGGTCGGGGCATCGCGTGTGCGTGACCTGTTTGAACAAGCTAAGAAAAATGCGCCGTGCATCGTCTTTATCGATGAAATCGATGCAGTAGGACGTCAGCGTGGTGCCGGTGTCGGTGGTGGGCATGATGAAAGAGAACAGACACTCAATCAGTTGCTCGTCGAGATGGATGGTTTTGCGGCAAATGAAGGAATTATCATTGTAGCTGCGACGAACCGTCCGGATATCTTAGACCCTGCGCTTTTGCGTCCAGGCCGTTTCGATCGCCAAATTGTAGTAGATAAACCGGATGTAAGAGGTCGTAGAGCGATTCTTAAGGTGCACACGAAAGGCAAACCTGTTGCAGGTGATGCTGATTTAGAGGTGCTGGCAAGAAGAACTCCAGGCTTTACCGGTGCGGATTTGAGTAATTTGGTCAATGAAGCAGCACTGCTGTCAGCAAGGCGCAACAAAAAAACAATTGCGATGTCCGAGCTTGAAGAATCGATTGAACGTGTAATGGCTGGTCCGGAACGCAAGTCGAAACTTGTCAGTGACAGAGAAAAACGTTTGACCGCATTCCATGAAGGCGGACATACTTTAGTGGGAATGCTCTTGCCAAATGCGGATCCAGTGCATAAGGTAACGATTATTCCTCGCGGCAGAGCTGGCGGCTACACTTTAATGCTGCCAAAAGAAGACCGTTCCTATGCGACGCGCAGTGAACTTATGGATCAATTAAAAACGCTTCTAGGTGGCCGTGTTGCTGAAGAAGTTGTTTTGAAAGAAATAAGCACAGGCGCACAAAATGATATTCAACGTGCATCTCAGCTCGTTCGCAGCATGATTACACAATATGGGATGAGTGATGTCCTAGGCCCGATTTCGTTTGGTGAAGGACAAGATCACCAGGTATTCTTGGGAAGAGACCTCAATCATCAACGTAACTACAGCGAAGAAGTAGCGAGTGAGATCGATAAGGAAGTACGAAAATATATTGAAGATGCGTATGAAGAATGTCGTACCATCATCAAAGATAATCTTGATAAACTCACTTTAATCGCTGAAGCTTTAATGGAGTATGAAACACTCGAAGCTTCTCAGCTTGAAGAACTTATGACCAAAGGGGTCATAACGAGTAAAGCAGAGAAAAAAGATGAAAATCCACAAGATGGCGATAGTGCCAATGTAGTGGAAGAAATCAAAGCAATCAAGGAAGCCGCTGATGCGAAAGCCGAAGTTGAAGCAGAAAAGACCAAAGTGTCAGAACCTGCTGAACCCAAGCTTGAACTCAATATTACCGGCAAAGATCATGAAGTGCATTAATTGCAAAAGAAAAGAGGAAGGCGCTTGCCTTCCTCTTTTCTTTTGCTTATAATACAAAGAGACTTACTAGATAGGAAAGAACAGGTGATACTATGAGCGAGATTTTATTGCAATACACACGCGGCGGTAAAGTCGAAAATATACATCGTGGTGATATCATTGCGGTTGATGCAATGGGGAAAATTGTGGATTGCGTTGGTGACCCAGAGAAAAAAATGTTTTGGCGCAGTGCGGCAAAGCCTTTTCAAGCATTGCCTTTTGTCCAAAATGGCGGGCTGGATACATTTGGGATAACTGAGCGAGAATTAGCGATTTTGGTATCTTCACATAGTGGAGAGCCAATGCATGTCGAACTGATTGAGCAGATTTTGTCCAAATTAAAATTGACAACAGATGCGCTTGAATGCGGACCGTCACGTCCAATGAATAGCAAGGCGGCGAAGGTTCTCACCGAAAATCATCAAAAACCGCAGCCGGTCCATAATGCTTGTTCCGGTAAACATTCCGGGATGCTGGCACTGGGCCGTATGCTCAATATTTCTTTAGAAAATTATACAAAACCTGAGCATGACATACAAAAAATCATGCATAAATCGGTTGCGATGGCAGCTAAGATGCCAGAAGCTGATCTGGAAATCGGTATTGATGGCTGCGGAGTTCCCGTGTTTTATTTACCGCTTTATAATATGGCGCTGGCTTATGCCAGATTGGCTGTTCCTGAAAAAGCACAATGGGGCGAATATGAAAGTTCTGTGCGTAAAATCGGTGATGCCATGTCGGCGTATCCGGAAATCGTTGGCGGAACCGGCCGTATCGATACGATTGTAGCCCAGATGACCAAGGGGCGCGTCATTGCCAAAATCGGGGCCGATGCTGTGTATTGCTTAGCGTCAAGAGAGCTTGGCGTTGGTGCGGCCTTTAAAATAGAAGATGGCAGTTATAGCGCGATCAATCCGACGGTAATTGGGGTTTTGAAGCATCTTAACTTCATTACGGATGAAGAACATCGACAGCTTCTGGAAAAATTTCCGCCGATTTTAAAAAATCATCGCGGTGATGTCATCGGGGCGATTGAGACGATGTTTTGAACATAAATAAAACCCGCAAAAGGCGGGTTTATTATGTTCTATTGAGCGGTTGCTGTATCTGCTGGAGCATTGTTTGTGTCTGGAGCTGGAGCATCTGCTGGAGGCGGCATCCCAGGTCCTGGTTGCTGCGGGCCGCCTGGCATCATGTGCGGCATTTTTTGAAGTGCTGCCTGAATATCAGAATCGCTGACGTTCAAGTTTTTTGCAACATCTTGCCAGCGATTGTTGATTTTTTTCAAATCAAGCACGGACTGGATGTCTTTATTTGATTTATCGGCTAAAATACTTGCCATAACAATATCTTGTGGCTGGTAACCATTACCGAGGAGAAGTTTAATGGTATCTTCTTTTACAGAAATTTCTGTTGCCAATTTTTTTGCCATGTGATCTTGTTCGATTTGGTGTAACTTTGATTCATCAAGATTGTAACTCTTGCACAGGTCAGGCCAGCTGCTCCCATTGATTTTTGCAGTGAGGACTTCTGTTAACGTGTGTTGACTGGCATCGGCGACAACCATAGCCATGTGCAGGTCGCGAATGTTATTGCCTTTGTTTTGAAAATCTATGAGCAGTTGTTTATCAATACCTAATTTTGCAGCTGCCTGTGTTGCCATTTCGTCGGTCATTTTTGGTGGCTGAACCTGTTGTTGTGCTTGCGTCTGTTCGGCTTTTGCTGTAGTTTTTGCAGATGCCGAAACCGTTTGCATCAATGGCGCGGCAATTCCGGTGGCGGCAAAGGCACCAGCCATAGCCAAGATGATAGCTTTCTTTTTCGTTGCTTTTAAATTCATCATATATTCCCTCCGATTATTCTTGGTAATTGTTTCATAAGTACACTATAAAACTTCTTTCTTTGAAACTTCTCGGAAATTTCTTTGAAATGTTTAGGAAAATAAAAAGACTGCAAAAAAGAGGGGAGGCGCAAGGTGCTATTTTTGCTTGCGTATCTCTAAGTGATAGGCTATTATAGTATGAGATTGATTTGGGATGATAGAAATGGATAAAGGGGATAAAGCAATGCGATCCAATATATTGACTGTGCTGCGCCAAGCTGCCGGAACTTATGTTTCAGGAGAAGAGATAGCAAAAGCACTGAATGTATCGCGGACGGCTGTCTGGAAGCATATACGCGAGTTGAAACAGGCGGGCTATGCGATAGAAAGCCATTCGCGCAGCGGCTATTGTCTGCGTGAGACACCGGATTTATTGCTGCCAAATGAAATAAAAAATGGACTTACCTGCAAATCTCTAGGCCGGGAAATCCTGTACTATACAGAACTTCCTTCAACGAATACCAAAGCAAAAGCTTTGGCGGCAGAAGGCGCGGCGGATGGTACGCTTGTTGTCAGTGAAACTCAAAACAGTGGACGGGGCAGGCTATCAAGAGGTTGGTATTCACCACTTCACAAGGGCCTTTGGTTTTCCTTGATTTTACGGCCAAATTTTTTACCGCAGGATGCACCGAAATGTACCTTGATGGCAGCCGTTGCTATCGTAAAAGCTATTTTTCGGGTCAGTGATGTAAAGGTTGGCATAAAATGGCCAAATGATATCTTATACGATGGGAAAAAATTAGTGGGCATTTTGACGGAAATGAGCGCTGAAATGGACCGAATCAATCATGTCGTGATCGGAATCGGCATAAATGTCAATGTAGACCAGAAAGATTTTCCCGAGGAAATTTCGCAGATTGCTACATCGCTTTCGATTATAAAAGGTCAAAAAATATCAAGGATTGATTTGATGCAGGCAGCTTTAGCAGAGCTTGAAAATTTGTATCATCAAGTCATGAAGACAGGCTTTGCAGCCGTCTTGGCTGAGTGGAAGAAGTACTCTGTGACATTGGGGCAGGAAGTCAATGTCATTGGCATAAATGAGACCTTTGCTGGTATCGCAGAAGACCTTGATGGCGATGGAGCCCTCTTGGTTAGATGTGGCAAGGAACTCAGACGCGTTTTAGCCGGGGATGTATCGATTCGTCCGCGCATATAATTTATAAAACAGTAAAAACATGACAAGAATCATTGGAGGAAACAGCATGCTTTTAGTTTTTGATATTGGAAACAGCAATATCGTTTTAGGGACTTACGAAGGGAAAAAATTGCTGCGCCATTGGCGAATCTCGACGGATCGGCAAAAAACAGGCGATGAATATGGAATGCTCATCAATAACCTGTTCAATTTTCATGGAATAAAAATGACAGACATCAGTGCAATCATCATTTCGTCGGTGGTACCGCCATTAGTTGTGCCGCTCGTAAAGATGTGTCAGCGTTATTTTAAAATAAAACCGTTGGTTGTAGGGCCTGGAATTAAAACAGGTATTCGGCTGAAATATGAAAATCCAAGGGAGATCGGAGCCGATCGTATCGTAAATGTCGTTGGCGCCTATGAGCAATATGGCGGACCGCTTATTGTCATCGATATTGGCACGGCTACGACCTTTGATGTAGTTGATGAAAAAGGCGATTTTCAAGGCGGGGTAATCGCTCCGGGGCTTGGAAGCTCCGCTGAGGCCTTGTTTCAACGCACAGCTAAGCTGCCGCGAATTGAACTGGTCACACCAAAATCCGTAATTTGCCGCAATACGATATCGGGGATGCAGGCTGGCATTATTTTTGGTTTTGTCGGCCAGATTGATGAAATTGTTCGTCGCATCAAGTCTGAAATGAAGGTCGAGCCTAAGGTCATAGCGACGGGGGGCTTGGCGACGATGATCGCCAAGGAATCGAAAACAATCGATAAAATAGATCATTTCTTGACACTTAGCGGCCTGCGGGTCTTATATGAGCGCAATATCTGAATGTTCAAGTGGGCTGCTTAGGCAGCTCACTATTTTTGAGGTGGAAGAAATATATGTTTATAGGAAAGTTCGAGTTTAAAGATCCGGTATTTTTGGCTCCGATGGCAGGCGTCACGGATATGGCGTATCGGATTTTGGCCAGGGAGATGGGCTGCGCGTTAGTCTATGCTGAAATGGTCAGCGATAAAGGAATAAAATATAGAAATACGCATACGCTGGAAATGCTTAAAACGGAAAAAAGTGAAAGACCGCTTTCCATGCAGCTATTTGGAGCTGAACCGGAAACTCTGGCAGACGCCGCAGCTTATGTTGAAAGCCTTGGCTGCGCAGATATCATTGATATCAACATGGGGTGCCCGGCACCTAAAATCGTAAAAAACTTTGAAGGGTCCGCGTTGATGCTCGACCCGCCAAAAGCTTTTGCCATCATGCAGGCTGTCCGTAAAGCGGTGAAGATGCCCGTTACCGTAAAGATGCGTAAGGGCTGGGACAACCAACACATAAATGTCGTCGACATGGCAAAACTGGCAGAAGAAGCTGGGATGGATGCCATTGCTGTGCACGGAAGAACAAGGGAAGAATTTTATCGTGGACAAGCCGATTGGCAGATCATTGCCGATGTCAAGAAAAGCGTATCCATTCCGGTCATTGGCAACGGCGATGTGAGAAACTGTCATGATTTGGCTGCGATGTTCGAGAAAACAGGCTGTGATGCGGTCATGATCGGGCGGGCGGCACAAGGAAATCCATGGATCTTTAAACAGTTCAAAGAATTTTTGCAAACAGGGCAAGAAATCGCAGGACCGACGATTGTAGAGCGGGCAGAGCTGATATATCGTCACTTAGATATGCTGCTTGCGTTTAAAGGGGAGTATATAGGCCCACGGGAAATGCGAAAACATGCCACTTGGTACACCAAAGGTCTCAAGTATGGAGCTGAGCTTCGCGGTTTATTCAACCAAGCGGAAACACGCGATGATTTTAAACGAATCCTCGATCGCATGGTGCTTAAATATAATGAGGCTGAGAATTGACAATCCGGGGAAAAGAACATATAATGTTTAGTAATCATTAAGATATTTTCGTAAAGGTGTCAAGTTATTGCTTGACACTTATTTATATTGACTTAATGTTAGAGAAAGTTAGTAATTGGAGATCGAAGGTTTTGAATGACAGTCGCTTCGATTTCGGCTTTCGTTTTCAATTCAAAAATAAAGGGGCGCAAAAACATGGCGGATAAGCGAGTAATGTTGACCGAAGAGGGTATGAAAAAGCTTGAAGAGAAACTGGAAAACTTAAAAAGTGTACGCAGAATTGAAGTAGCCGAGAGAATAAAACAGGCAATCGATTTCGGTGATATCAGTGAAAACTCTGAGTATGAAGATGCTAAGAATGAACAGGCTTTTATTGAAGGTGAAATTTTAACCCTGGAAAAAATGCTGCGCAACAGTGATTTGATTCAGGAAAACGATAAATCTGTAGATAAAGTTCGTTTAGGAAATACGGTGGTCATTCGTGATTTGGAATTTAACGAAGACCTCGAATATACATTGGTTGGTTCAGCTGAAGCCGATCCGACAGAATTTAAGATATCCAATGAATCACCGGTAGGTGAAGCAATTATGGGACAAAAAGTCGGCAGTACAATCGAAGTACATGTTCCAGCAGGGATATTGAAATATCAAATTCTGGAAATCAGAGCTTAAAGCGCAAAGATAGGAGAATCAGAATTAGTATGGCAGAGAAGAATGAACAGGCCGTTGTGGTCACGGATATGAACGAACTGATGCAGGTTCGTCGGGAAAAAATGGCAGCTTTTGCCGCAAAAGATATTGAACCGTTTGGACGTCGTTTTGAGGCAACACATCATGCACAGGACGTAATCGATAAGTATGATGACCTCGAAGGCAAAAGCGTAAAATTAGCAGGGCGCTTGATGGCTGTTCGCGGACATGGCAAGGCAAGCTTTACAACGTTGATGGATATTACCGGCAACATCCAGTTGTACTTTAAGCTCGATGTTGTTGGTGAAGATCAGTATGCGAACTTCAGATTACTTGATATCGGCGATATCATTGGGATTGAAGGGGAAGTTTTCAAAACACATCGCGGGGAAATCAGCGTTAAGGTCACAAGCTTTGAGCTTCAGTCTAAATCGTTGCGTCCTCTTCCAGAAAAATTCCACGGATTAAAAGACGTAGAAGTTCGTTATCGTCAACGTTATTTAGATCTCATCGTCAATCCGGAAGTTCGCAATACTTTTATTGCTCGCAGCAAGATCATTAAATCTATTCGCAATTATTTGGATACCCGTGATTTCTTAGAAGTCGAAACCCCGGTTATGCATCCAATCGCTGGTGGGGCGGCGGCTCGTCCGTTCGTCACGTACCACAATGCTTTAGATATGAATCTTTACTTGCGCATTGCACCGGAACTTTATCTCAAACGCTTGATTGTCGGCGGTTTAGAAAGAGTGTATGAACTTGGACGCGTATTCAGAAATGAAGGAATCGATGTTCGTCATAATCCGGAATTCACTTCGGTAGAAATATACCAGGCGTTTGCCGATTACAATGATCTTATGGATATCACCGAAGGTATTATTGTCGAAGCAGCCAAAACCGTTTTAGGAACGACTGTAATCAATTACCAAGGAACAGAAATCGATTTAAGCAAAGTTCGTCGTATTAGCATGAACGATGCTGTTCTGGAAGTGACAGGAAAAGATTTCAGCAAGGCTAAGACTGTTGAAGAAGCCAGAGCTATGGCAGATGAAATTCATGTTCCATATGAGGCAAAACATGGAATTGGCGGCATCCTCAATGCGGCTTTTGAAGAAAAAGTCGAAGAAACATTGATGCAGCCAACCTTTATTACGGGACATCCAACCGAAATTTCTCCATTAGCAAAACGCAATAAAGAAAATCCGGATATTACAGATCGCTTTGAAATCTTTATCTACGGACGTGAACTGGCAAATGGTTTCTCCGAGTTGAACGATCCAATCGATCAAGAAGGGCGTTTCCTCGAGCAGGTAAAACAACGCGAATCCGGTGATGACGAAGCTCATATGATGGATAGAGACTATGTAACGGCACTGGAATACGGCTTGCCGCCTACTGGTGGACTTGGAATCGGCATAGATCGTTTGGTCATGCTGCTTACCGATAGTGCATCCATTCGTGATGTGTTGTTGTTCCCACATATGCGTCATAAAGCGGAATAAGATCGATCTATTTAGTTGATTATATAGAGTGAGGCTTGTCTGTCAGAAAACGAATTCTGGCAAACAAGCCTCCTTTTGTTTTATATGCAAGCAGACTAGCTGCTTGATTTACTTAACGGGAAAATCAATTTTTTTAGAGCGGCTTTTTGTAAAAGCTCTTGTACAGCAGTTTTTGTAAGCGTTGAAAGTTCACCAGCGGGTGAATATTCATCCATATAAGCTTCAGATGCATGCACATGGATGGTTTGCAGATTGGATCGATCATAGCCAATCAAGTGCAGGCTTACGCCGCTTTGCAGGGTAAACGCTTGCTTCCACGAAGAATAAAATCGATGTTCATAGAGGTCTGTTATGGCAATGCCGACTGTTATATCGGCATGCAGCTTCTCGTTAAGCACCTGCAGTTTTTTATCATTTAACAAATCTTGGCTGCTGTAGTGGAGTTCATCCATAGATGAGGCGATTTCTTCGGCCGGAATGTACTCTACGGCTTGCAGGGTGTCATTTAAAGGAACATGTAATTCGTGTTTCAGTTCGTGCATTAAGATTTCTTGTAGTGATTGTTCGGTTGGCACACACGTAATGATTGGCAAAATAGCCAAGCGTTTTGCTGGCCTTTTTTCGTAAGCAAATGCATTTTGTGTCGAGAAACAGAAGAGAATAAGCATAGATAAGATGAGAAATCGTTTTTTTACCAAGATAATCACCTCAGAATTTTTGCTTTTATTATAGACGAATTTTTGAAAAGCGTCCAATTTTTATTAAAAAAGCAGGCGTGATTGTTCGTAAATAGCTTTAAATACTGGGGTTTAAGGGTATTTTGTGGATAATAAAAAATAAAACAACAAAACTGTTGACAATATTAAAAAAGTGATGTATCATAATACAAGTCGTCAAGGCGATGCAGTAACCTTTAAAACTTCAATTCATATCACTTCAAAAAAGATGTTGACAAAAATTGAAACTTGGGTTATTATATAAAAGCTGACTCAAGCAGTTAGCACGGTGTTCTTTGAAAACTAAACAATGCAGCAATAAAGAACTATGTAACACATGGTTCAA
>Ga0183099_1000369_pt1 | contig 34518 bp, 35 predicted proteins | sample Biomet1_FD_127788 | JGI IMG/M metagenome (GOLD analysis project Ga0183099, IMG submission 127788) | Microbial communities from bioreactor (seeded with anoxic lake sediment) at LBNL, California, USA - Biofuel metagenome 1 | ecosystem: Engineered > Bioreactor > Anaerobic > Unclassified ... | reverse complement strand
TGCCCGAAAATGTTGTTGAAGGAGATTATCTCGACATAAAAATCACCTATGACAAAGAAATGACAGATGTAATGCGGCGAGAAACAGAAGAATTGCTGCGTTCTTTGAACGGATCATGATGACGAGATTTGATGTCTAGCATAGAAGTAATGTATTGCTTTATGGATGGGAGTTGAGATTTTTGCAGAAAAAGATAGTGAGCTTGATGCTGTTTGTATGTTTATTTTGCCTGCAGGGCTTTGTGGGAGCAGAGGCACAGGCGGCAAATAAGATAACGCAATTTCATTATTCGACAGTCAAGGATGTCCTTCAAATTGAAATTGGGTTGAATAAAGAAATCCCGGGGGTTGCTTTGCAGGCAGTGGATGGAAATTCGAGTGCATTGCTCTTGGATTTGAAGCAAACGCAGCTTGGCAGTATAAAAAAGCGAATTGCCCTTGATAGTAAACTTGCACAAAGCATCGAACTCAAACAGGTTGGCAGAGGCAATGGACAGATGATCATTGCGTTAGCCCAACCGGTATCGTCTTTAAAATATAAGATGTATACTTTGCCAGCAGATCGTAAAACAGGGAAGCCGTTTCGCGTCGTGGTTGAGATTCGTAAGGCACCAGTGATCGAAGGTTTCTCAGCCGACAATGTGAATGGCAAAACGATTGTCCTTGACCCGGGGCATGGCGGAAGTGATACCGGGGCAGTTGGCCCTGATGGAATAATGGAAAAAGATGTAACGCTAGCCGTTGCGATGAAGGTCGAATCCTTGCTCAGTGCGGCTGGAGCACATGTTGTTATGACGCGTGAGGCAGATTGTGATGTGTATGGTCCGGGCGCAACCGACAGGCAAGAGCTGCAAGCCCGCGTCGATGTTGGAGCTAATACGCCTGGTGCGGATGTCTTCTTGAGCATCCATGCAAATGCATTTACCAATCAACAGGCCCATGGGACAGCAGCTTATTATTATGCGAAAACTGACGCCGATGGAATTTTGGCACAATCGCTGCAAAATCGAATGGTGCAGTATGGCGGCTTGTATGACCGCGGTGTCAGTGAAGCCAATTTTTATGTGATGAAACATTCGGCAATGCCGGCATCTTTGGTTGAAATGGCATTTATCTCGAATCCGAATGAGCAAAATCTATTGGCATCTGATGATTTTCAAGATAAAATAGCTAAAGGAATCTGTTTGGGATTGAACGATTACTTTGCACAAATAGGGAATTAAAGGGAGGCGGCAAGACGATGAAAAAGTATAGGATATTTGTGGCAGCTATTATGTCGATCTTTTTGCTACTGAGCATAGGCTGTGATTCTGCACAAAAGGCGCAAACACCGGCAAGTTCATCATCGGCGCAGCAGACGGATGATAAAAAAGCGGTGCAGCAACCGGAAAAAAAGACGGTTGCACAAGAAGAAACGATCCAAGTGTATTTTCCTAATGCCGATGGAACTAAGCTCATTGCAGTAAGCAAAAAAATAAAAACAGGCAATGATAAATATAAAGCTGTAATGCAGGCTTTGCTCGAAGGAACGACGGATAAGAAACTGACCGTCGTCATGCCGAAAAACACAAAACTGCAAAGCATTAAAATTGATAAAAATGTCGCTTATGTTGACTTTAGCAAAGAATTTATAAAGAATTTCACCGGGGGCTCAACGGGGGAAATCATGCTGGTGGGCTCTATTGTCGATACTTTGACGGAGTACCCGGAAATAAAGGCTGTACAGATCTTCGTCGATGGGAAAGAGATTGATTCGCTCAGCGGACATATGGATTTAAGTACGCCAATTCAAAGAATGAAAGATCTTTTGAAAAATTAAAAGATTGTATTTTTGATTTGTTTTTGTTAAGATTAGCTTGTTTGTAAAATATAATATGTAGATCCACTAGGGGAGCGAAAGCTGAGAGACATCATGTCGACCCTTGGAACCTGTTGGGGTAATACCTGCGTAGGGAAGTGGCGGTTTGTGTTTGTAGGGAAACCGTTCAGCTCTTTAGGCTGGGCGGTTTATTTTTTTTATTTCGTTAGGAGGAAAAAGAATGAATACACAAATGGATTGGGCAAGACAAGGAAAAATAACCGATGCAATGAAAATTGTAGCAAAGCAGGAACAAATGGAGGCAGAAGAACTGCGTCAGAGAGTTGCTGCCGGCACGGTTGCAATCTGCGCGAATGTAAACCATAAATCTTTGGTACCGCGTGGCGTTGGGCAAGGTCTATCGACAAAGGTGAATGCGAATATAGGCACTTCAAGCGCTTATCCGGATATCGAGCCGGAACTCGAAAAACTTGATGCGGCGATAAAGGCCGGAGCCGATGCCGTAATGGATTTGAGCACGGGAAATAACATAGAACAGTCACGCCGACAGATCATTGAACATTCAAGCATCATCGTTGGGACCGTTCCGATTTATCAGGCGACTGTAAAGGCAATCAAAGAGCATGGGGCAGTTGTCGATATGACAGAAGAAGATTTGTTGACTGTAATTGAAGAACAGGCACGTGATGGGGCAGATTTCATGACAATCCACTGCGGGCTGACGATGGAAGCAATCAATCGCATGCGCAAACAAAAACGCGTGATGGATGTCGTGAGCCGTGGGGGTTCTTTTATTACAGGTTGGATGCTGCACAATGAAAAGGAAAATCCATTGTATGAACGCTATGATGATATTTTGGATATCTGTAAAAAATACGATGTCACAATCAGTCTTGGCGATGGACTGAGACCTGGATGTATTGCCGATGCGACGGACCGGGCTCAGATCCAAGAACTCATTACCCTTGGCGAACTCGTAGACAGAGCCTGGGACAGAGGTGTACAGGTTTTGGTTGAAGGACCAGGACATGTTCCGTTTGACCAGATTGCCGCGAATATGAAACTGCAAAAGCAGCTTTGCCGCAATGCGCCATTTTATGTGCTTGGTCCATTGGTCACCGATATTGCCCCGGGCTATGACCATATTACTGCTGCTATCGGCGGGACGGTTGCTGCGGTCAACGGAGCGGATTTCCTCTGCTATGTAACACCGGCTGAGCATCTGGCTTTGCCAACGGTCGAGGATGTGCACGATGGCGTAATCACATCGCGCATAGCAGCGCATGCAGCTGATCTGGTAAAGAATGTTCCCGGAGCAAGAGACTGGGATTTAGCTATGGCCAAAGCTCGTAAAGTCCTTGATTGGGATGCGCAGCTAAACCTGGCGATCGATCCAGCTAAAGCTAAAGCAAAGCGTGGTGCCCGCAACGAAGAAGGGGAAGAAGCCTGCTCGATGTGCGGCGATTACTGCGCGGTGAAAATCGTTGGGCAATATTTGGATAAGCCTGTTGCCTACTGCCACGATTGAAAAGAATAAAACAAATTTGCTCGGAATAAAGGAGTTTATGGATTTATCGCGAAAATAATCAATAAGGCGATGGTAATATCAACTCGTTAGGAGGTTTTATTATGGGAAAAATTCATAAAATTCTAGTTCCGGTCGATGGCTCTGTGAACGGCTGCAAAGCAGTTGACCAAGCAATATTTTTGGCAGAAAAATGTGGTGCGGATTTGGATTTCATTTACGTTGCTAGCAGCATAAATAAAGATATCCCTAGCCATATTGTCTTTGATCGGATTTGGGAAAAAATACCACAGACTGTTAAGACGGCGAAATATGTTGAGACGGGGAACATTCCAAAAGCAATTTTAAAGGTTGCGGGGGAATGTGGCAGCGATATGATCATCATGGGAAGTCGCGGGCTTGGACTTTTCAAAGGTGCTTTAATTGGCAGTGTAAGCCAAAAGGTAGTCGAAGAATCAACAATTCCGGTAATGGTTGTAAAATAAGATTTGTTTGGAATTTATTTTGTAAGATAAAAACTACTCCACCTTTATAAGCGGGGTAGTTTTTTTATGATATTTTTTATGGATTCAAGCATGGGTATTACAGTAATCCGAAGATAAACAGTAAAAAAAGAAAAATATTACAAAAACATGTATTGACAAGATGCAATGGGTAGTTTATTATAAACATATTGAAACAAAAACTTTATAGCAAAACAAATCAAAGACCGGGAAATAGTAGATATCGTATCCTTTTGTCCAGCGAGCTGATGACCGAGCAATCGGAGGTGTGATGATCAGCCAGAAGAACATATTGAATGGTCCCGCGAGAGTCCACCGAAAGCATAGCAAGTAGGCTGGAACGGATGCCACCGTTAACGGGCTAGAATATCGGACTGCGAGGCATTCCCGTATTTGAAAAGAGAAGCTGTTGTTTTTAGGGTGGCTAACGAAACCATTTCGTCCCTTGTGTGGGATGAGGTGGATTTTTTATTTTGAGGACAACAACTTGAAGCAGGGTGGTACAGCGAACAACCATTTCGCCCCTTATACAGGACATTTATCTGTGTGGGGCGGAGTGGTTTATTTTTTTATAAAATATAAAAATGGAGTGAAAAGCATGTTAAAACCATATTTGCATAAAATCATTGACGGCGAAAGTCTTTCGAAAGAGCAGGCTGCAGCAGCTATGCAGGTCATTTTGAGTGGTAAGGCTACCGATGCGCAAATTGGGTCTTTCTTGACAGCCTTGAAGATCAAGGGTGAAAGAATTGAAGAAATTGCTGGGTTTGCTCAAGCGCTCTTGGATGAAGCAGATCCAGTGCGTCATAGTAAGCCTGTCATTTGCAATTGCGGTACAGGTGGAGATACCAAAAACACATTTAACATTTCTACGGCAGTTGCCTTTGTTCTAGCTGGAGCCGGCCTTACTGTGGCGAAACACGGGAATCGAAGCGTCTCAAGTGCTTGTGGCAGCGCCGATGTACTGGCGGCACTCGGTGTCAACGTTGACTTGCCGGCAAAGAAGGTTACGGAAGAAATTGAACAGCTTGGCATTGGCTTTTTGTTTGCACCAGCACTGAATAAAGCCATGCGCTTTGTAGCAAAGCCGCGTAAAGAGCTCGCTTTTCGTACGGTTTTTAATATATTGGGCCCGATCATCAATCCAGCACGACTTGATTATCAGCTCGTTGGCGTATATGATGCAGCACTGACCGAAAAAATTGCTGGAGTACTGAAAGAAGTAGGTGTCAAACAGGCGATGGTCGTCAGCAGCAGCGATGGGATGGATGAAATTTCCACGCATGCTAAGACGAAAGTCAGTGAATTAAGGAGTGGAGAAATCAAAACCTATGAAATCGATCCAGTAACCTATGGGTTTAACGCGGGGAGCTTAGAAGAATACCGCGGTGGGGGTCCGGTTGAAAATGCAAAAATTTTGCAGGCCGTCTTACAAGGCGAAAAAAGTGCGAAACGAGACATTGTTCTTTTGAATGCTGCCGCTGGGCTCTATATTGCCGGAGCCGCTGTATCTATCGAAGAGGGGATAACATTAGCAGCAAAAACGATTGATTCTGGAGCCGCGTCAGATAAGCTTCACGATCTTATTGCCTTTAGTAATGAAAGCTTGGCAGCTGCCTTATGATCGTAAAAATTTGTGGGATTCAATCCATAGAAATTGCCCAGGCTGCGGTAGCTTGTGGTGCAGCTTTGATTGGGTTTGTCTTTGCTCCTTCCCGGCGCCGCATTTTACCGGAAGATGCTCAGAAAATCAGCTTGCAGATAAAAACTGCAAAAAAAGTCGGCGTGTTTGTCGATGAGGATCCAGACGAAGTCAATCGTATCGTAAAACTTTGTCAGCTTGATTACGTACAGCTTCATGGCAAAGAAAGTGTTCAATATTGCCGGGAAATAAATGCTTCGGTCATCAAGGCATTTCGCTTTGGCGAAGACTTTTCAGCAGTTGCAGCAAATGATTATCCGGCAGAATTGATTTTGGTCGATAGCTGGCAAAAAGGAAAAGCTGGCGGTACGGGAAAACCGTTTGACTGGCAGGCGGCAAAGAAAGAGTTAGAAAAACTGAAAAAGCCTTGTCTGGTAGCTGGTGGCATCAATGCGGCAAATGCCGCCGAAGCCGTGCAAAGTTTTTTCCCTTACGGTCTGGATGTATCTGGCGGCGTAGAGGAAAATGGGGTTAAGTCGCCAATGAAAATCAAAGAATTTATGAGAGCGGTTGAGCAGGCTGAACGGAGGATGTAAAGATGCGAGATATTTTAGATGAAATTGTGCAAAAGAAAAAGGAGATTGTTGCCTTAGATAAGCAGCAGCTATCCCTTTATGATATGAAACAGGAAATTTTACCGGGGACGTTTGCGATGTCAAGTAAAATCAGAAACCAGCCATGGAGCCTAATTGCCGAATGCAAGCTGCAATCTCCGGCGAAAGGCCGTTTGTGCAGCAGCCATTCCGTTGTGGAGTTGGCAAAAATTTATGCAGCCAATCAAGCAAGTGTCTTGTCGGTGCACACGGACCCGCATTTTCTTGGGGAAAATGAAGATATTAAAAAGGTCAAAGCCGTAGTGGATTTGCCGGTTCTGCGAAAAGATTTCATTATCGATCCGTACCAAATCTATCAGGCTCGTTACCTTGGTGCGGATGCAGTCCTTTTGATTGCGAGGATACTTTCGCCGCAACAGCTCAAAGAATATCTATACACGGCATGGGCACTTGGACTGGATGCTTTGGTTGAAGTCCATGATGAAAAGGATATTTTGGCAGCCCAGGATACACCGGCAGAATTCATTGGGATCAATAATAGAAATCTCAAAACATTTACGACGGATATACAAAACACGTTGGATTTATTGAAATACTGCGATACGGACAGGCATCTTATCAGTGAAAGCGGCATTTATGGCATCGAAGATGTCGAGCGTTTGCAAGCCGCTGGTCTACAAGGCGCACTTGTCGGCGAGGGGTTGGTCCGAGCCGAAGATATTGCTGGGAAAACCAGAGAGTTGACCTTAGCAAAGGCAGCAAAAATCATCAAATCTGCATAAATCAAAAGCTATTTTGCTTTTATTAATATAATTGGAGGAATCTACAATGGAAGACAATAAAATTGGTCGTTTTGGTCCGTATGGCGGGCAGTATGTGCCGGAGACAGTTATGCCGGTATTGATGGAATTGAAAGAGGCTTATGATAAGTATAAGAACGATCCGGAATTTCAGGCGGAAGTCCATCGTTATTTTACGGAATATGCGGGGCGCCCGACAATGCTTTATTACGCAGAAAAGTTGACGAAGCATTATGGCAAAGCAAAAATCTTCTTGAAACGTGAAGATTTGCTGCATACCGGAGCGCATAAGATAAACAATGCACTCGGGCAGGCTATTTTAGCTAAACGCATGGGGAAAAAGCGCATCGTTGCTGAAACCGGAGCGGGACAGCATGGCGTAGCTTGTGCGACAGTAGCGGCTTTGTTTGGGCTTGAATGCCATGTCTTCATGGGCGAGATGGATATGCAAAGGCAAAAACTCAATGTCTTTCGCATGAAGCTGCTTGGCACTAAGGTTATTCCGGTGACGAGCGGGACGGCAACGCTTAAAGATGCAACAAGTGAAGCGATCCGTTACTGGGCTTCTAACATCAATGATACGCATTATATTTTGGGGACAGCTGCGGGGCCGCATCCATATCCGACGTTAGTTCGTGATTTTCAGTCGATAATCGGTAAGGAAATCAGAGAACAGATCAAAGAAAAATCCGGTGGACGCGTGGATTATTTGGTGGCTTGTGTTGGCGGCGGCAGCAATGCGATTGGGACATTTTATGATTTTAGAGACGATGTTTCGGTCAAAAAAATCGGTGTAGAGGCAGCTGGGCGTGGTGATGCCAATGGTGATAATGCCAAAACCCTCACGCAAGGACGACCGGGGGTTTTGCACGGATCTTATAGTTATTTATTACAAGATGATGATGGGCAGGTCGTTGAGGCCTATTCGATTTCAGCTGGACTTGACTATCCTGGCGTTGGACCGGAGCATTCTTATTATAAGGACAAAGGAATCGCTGAGTATGTAGCCGTGACGGATACAGAAGCAATTGATGCGTTTCAGCGTTTATCGAGAATCGAAGGAATTATTCCAGCAGTAGAAAGCTCACATGCATTAGCGTATTTAGAAAAACTCATGCCGCAGACAAAAGAAGAAGAGGTTGTAGTCTTATGCTTATCTGGCCGCGGGGATAAGGATGTGCAGATGGTTGCAAAAACATTGGGGGAGGAACTGGAATGACACGATTAAGCGAAACATTAGCGAATTTAAAGCAAGCAAAGAAAAAGGGCTTGTTTATCTATATCATGGCAGGTGCACCGACAATCGAGATGACGATTGAGGCGGTAAAAGAAGCAGAGGCAGCTGGGGCGGATGTCATTGAACTGGGGCTTCCTTTTTCAGATCCTTTGGCGGACGGACCAGTGATTCAAAAAGCTGGTGTCGCGGCAATAAAAAATAAAATGACGACAAAAAAATTCATGGAACTTGTGCAGGAAATTCGCAAGTTTTCACAAATACCGTTGATTGGCATGGGCTATATCAACAATATGCTTAACTTTGGATTGGATGCGTTCGTTTCAACTGCAAAAACGGCTGGCTTAGATGGGCTTATTGTGCCGGATCTTCCCCATGAAGAATCAGAAGAAATGAGAAAGCTTTGTCAAAAAAATGAAGTGCACCTGATTGAATTTGTTACACCGAATACAGTCGAAGCTCGGATCAAAGAAACCTGTACGAGTGCAAATGGCTTTATTTATTGTGTGTCCGTCAATGGCGTGACTGGCGTGCGCAAAATAGACTATACGCAGATCAATGATGTGGTTAAAATGGTGCGCAAGCAGACCGATGTGCCTCTAGCCGTTGGCTTTGGCATTGGTTCACCAGAAGCTGCGATTGAAGCTAGCCAAGAAGCGGATGCGATCATCGTTGGCAGCGCTATAGTGAAGCGGCTTGCTGAAAATGATTTGGCAGGAGCAGTTGATTTGATCAAAAATATTCGGCAGGCTTTAGATAGTCAGATTTAATTGAAGGAGGGCGTAGTGAAAACCACTTCGCCTTTGCTTAAACAATCGTAGGACAAAGGCGAAATGGTTATTTGGGGAGGTATAGGATGCTATGGGAAAATTAAAATTACAGCCTTCATTAGAAAAATTCAAGACATTGGCGCAAACGGCAAATCTTATTGCTGTTACAACAGAGGTTTCTCTCGATCTTGATACGCCGGTTTCTATTTACTATAAATTGGTGGGCGAAAAAAAGGGATTCATTTTAGAATCGCTTGATACGAGCCACCAACAACTGGGCCGTTATTCTTTTATTGGGGCGGAACCGTTTGTCCGCATGCAGGTTTTTAAAGATAAACTCATGGTGACAGAAAATGGGCTTATGCGCGCACTTGAAGGATCTCCGGTCGAAACGATAAAAAAATACATGCAGTCTTATCAACCGGCAATCGAAGATAAAGTTTTGCCTTTGGCAAACGGCGGGATGGTCGGGTATCTTACCTATGACATTGTGTCGACCTTTGATCGGGTCCGCGGGCTTGATTTAGGCGAAGAGGAAATTTTGGGGCAGTTCATGATTTGCCGCGTCATGGTTGTTTTTGATCAAATCAAAAATACGGCACGACTTATCTGTCTGGTACAGCCTAAACAAAATGCCGAGGAAGCCTATAGAGAAGTTGAAGGCAAAATGGAGCAGCTACTGAAAAAACTTGGCGAAACAGTGCAGGTTCCAAATGTGAAAGTAGAGAAACGAGCTGAAAAAGTAGACTTTTTAAAGCGCTATGGCAAGGCCCCAGAGGATTTGCTTGCGGCCATCTGCAAGGCAAAAGAACATATTTTTGCTGGGGACATTTTTCAAATCGTCCCATCGAAGCAATTTAAAGAACGCATAACAAAACCGGCGTTTGCTTTTTATCGTCGATTGCGCCAGGTCAATCCTTCACCGTATATGTTTTATCTCAATTTTGATCAGGTCAAACTAGTCGGTGCGTCACCTGAGATGCTCGTCAAAGTGTCTGGTGAAAATATTTATACCTATCCGATTGCCGGCACGAGAAAGCGCGGTAAGGATGAAGAAGAAGATAAGATTTTGGCGGCAGATTTGCAGGCAGATGCCAAAGAATGCGCCGAACATTCGATGCTTGTCGATCTTGCGCGCAATGATATTGGCCGGATCAGTGAAGCGGGCAGCGTTCGTGTTACCAAATTCAAGCAAACTGAAAATTTTTCCCATGTCATTCATCTGGTTTCATCGGTCGTTGGCAAGTTAAAAAAAGGGTATACACCGATGGATGTACTCAAGGCTTGTTTTCCTGCTGGTACAGTCAGCGGGGCACCGAAGCTGCGGGCGATGGAAATCATTCATGAACTTGAGCCAGTAAAACGCAATACCTATGCAGGAACTGTTGGCTATATGGACTTTTGCGGCAATATGGATATGTGCATAACACTTCGGACCATGCGCATAGAAAACGATGATACGGCCTACATCCAGTCCGGTGCAGGAATCGTCGCCGACTCAGTTCCGGAAAAAGAATATCAAGAAATCCTGCAAAAATCCAAGGCACTTTTTGAAGTGGTAGAGGAGGTTGAAAACAATGATGCTGCTTTTAGATAACTACGATTCCTTTACCTATAATGTTTATCAATTACTCACAGAGCTTGGCGCAGAGGTTGAAGTCATACGCCACGACCAAATTACGGTCGATGAGGTTATGAACCGAGGCTATGAAGCAGTCGTGATTTCACCAGGGCCAGGGGTTCCTAAAGACGCTGGGATAACCGAAGATTTGATCGATCAGGCCAAAGGAAAAGTTCCTATCTTGGGGATTTGCCTTGGGCATCAAGCCATTGGCGAAGTCTTCGGCGCTAATATCATACGGGCGGGAGAAATCATTCATGGCAAGGTTTCTGCATTAAAGCATAACGAAACAGCTTTGTATGAAGGCATAGCGCAAAACACCGAAGTCGGCCGTTATCACTCGCTTATCATTGAGCGCAGCAGCTTGCCGGATTGCCTTGAAGTGACGTCAGAGCTCGAAGATGGCACGATTATGGGCATTCGGCATAAAACCTATGCGATTGACGGCATGCAGTTTCATCCGGAGTCTATACTGACGCCGGAGGGCAGGCGCATGATGCAGAATTTTCTCGAGCAGAGCAAGGTAAAATAAAGCATTGTCCGCGGGTATGGATGTTTTTATGCAGGCGGGCGTTCTCCATGTTAAAGATAGCATTGGTTAAATGCAGTTGGCCTTGAATGTTTGGTGGATTTGGCAAAAAAAGAACCACATTCTGGAATGTTTCAGAATGTGGTCCTTTTTTTGTGTGAAGTTAAGTTTAAAACGTAAGGACTTTTGGTTCGCCCGTGAAGGAATAAATGGTTGCTGTCGCATCTTTGAGATACAGCACTTCCATTAAGTTATCATCAACGGTGTACATTTTGCTGAGTACAGCGTTATTGTCATCCATCATTTTTACGCGAGCTTCACGTCTGTCATCATGAACGGCTTGTGCATCGATACGGATCCACGTTCCTTTGTGCATAGCGGAAATTGAGATTTTCGGATTTGCCAGCATTTGTTTATATACGTCTTTTTGATTATTAGTCACGATATAAAGTTTTCCTTCAAATTCGGCAACCGCGCCAAATGGTCTTACTTTTGGTTGATCTCCTTCAACCGTTGCCAAATAAAATGTGCCGCATTCTTTTAAATACGTAAAAACGTCGTTCATGTTGTATTGCTCCTTTTTTCTACATATGATATAGTCATTTATATTACAAGTATTATTATACAAACTAATACTGTAAAAACAAGTACGATTATTTATGATACCAGTATTATAAATGATACCGGAGGGCTAATGAAAAAAGAATTATTTGGGCGATGCCCCTATGTGACTTCGCAGAAAATATTGAATGGCAAATGGGCAACCTATATTATGTATTTGCTGCAAGACGAACCGGTGCGATTCAATGAGCTGTTGCGCCGCTTACCAGAAGAAATGACACATGCTACATTATCGAGGCAGCTCAAGATATTAGAAGAAGAAGGCCTGATCCTAAGAAAAGAATATCGACAGATTCCACCGAAAGTCGAATATTGTCTAAGTGAAATCGGCGGAAAGTTCAAGCCAGTACTCGATGCCCTTGAAATATGGGGGATGGAGTATATCGGGTATTTGAAAGCGAAAAACGAGCAGTGCGATGGTATAGAGGCGCCAGTAGCAATATCTGATGCATCTATAGTAAAGTGAGGCTTGTTTGAAAAAATTTTTCTTTATTTATTTTTACAAAGGTATGTGAAATGTCTATAGCGAAGAAGTAGAAATAAATCTATTGAATTAAGGCTAAAAAATATAGCGGAGAGGTTGATAAAATCATGAAAATTGCAATCATTGGTGCGACAGGTATGGCTGGGCAGGCGATTTATAAGGAAGCGATAGCACGTGGGCATGATGTGACCGGAATTGTAAGAAATGCAGAAAAGGCGAAAGAGCTTCTTGGCGATCAAGCGAAGCTTTTGTTAAAAGATGCACTTTCTTTGCAGAAAGAGGATTTGACGCATTTTGAAGTGGTGGTCAATGCCTTTGCGACCGCCCCGAACATGGCGTATCAGCATGTCGACCTCGCCGCAAAATTAGTGGCGTTCTTTAGAGTAAACCGAGACGCCACGACTATTTTTTATTTTAGGTGCAGGCAGCTTGCTTGCGTCAAATGGGGAAATTTTCTTGGAAACAATTCGGACGATGCCAGGAGCAGAAGCCTGGGTGAGCATTCCAGAAAATCAATTCAAAGAACTAGAATTTTTGAAGCATGTTGACAATGTAAACTGGGTCGGGGTATCTCCATCGGCAGAGTTCAAAGCTGGCGAAAAACATGTTCCTGTTTTAGGAAAAGATTCACTTTTATGTGCAGCGGATGGGAAATCCCATACGACCAGTGGAACAATGGCCGTGGCAATTCTCGATGAAATTGAAAAACCTAGTATCCGGCAGGCGAGATTTACGGTTTCTGATTGATTTGCATGTATATTTTGGCGGGCCTGTAGTTTTGCTTTACGCAGAAGTGGGATAGCCATATGGATAAGTCTTCTATGAAATATAGCATAGAAGACTTATTTTTTGACCGTTTTTTCTCTTTAAAGCATCAGCTTGTTTTTATGAACCTATTGCCCTGGAGTGGACTCTAAGTGGTAAACTTATTCTAGGTTTTGTATTTGCTATAAAATGCTCTCTTAAGAAATTAAATGGAATGTGGTGGAAGTTATAAATAGACGGAATTTTATTACTGGGGCGGCTGCTTTGCTGGGGCTTTCAGCGGTCGGGGCAGATTTGTTCATTCATCGGCCGGAATTTGGCCGACAGCCAAATGGCGAGAGGTTAAAGCGGATAGAATCATCACCGCATTACAAAAACGGACAGTTTCAATGTTTAGAGCCCATTGAAAATATTATGGAAGGCGATGAAAACCGTTTTATCGCCTTGGGGAAATTTCTATTTGAAGATAAAAAGAAAGAACGGCTATTTCCTGAACAATCGATGCTTTCGACCAAAACGGATTTAAAAGCACTTCCTGCCGAGAAAGATTGTATTGTCTGGATGGGGCATTCCTCTTTTTTTATGCAGCTTGGCGGGCGGCGAATTCTGATTGATCCGGTATTTAGCGACTATGCATCGCCTTTGTTTTTTATCAATAAAGCTTTTGCCGGGAGCAATGTTTATCGAGCAGAAGATTTGCCGGACATCGATATTTTAGCACTTTCTCATGATCATTGGGATCATCTTGATTATCCGACCATTATGTCGATTAAGACAAAAATCGGTAAGATTGTTTGCCCTTTGGGGGTTGGTGAATATTTTGAACAGTGGGGCTTTTCTCAAGAACAAATTCATGAAGAGGATTGGTTCAAGGAAATCAAACTAGCAGATGACTTTAGCGTCCATGTGCTGCCTTCACAGCATTTTTCTGGTCGCTTTTTGACGCCGAATGCTACCCAATGGGGTGGTTTTGCTTTTATAACGGATCAGAAACGTGTCTATTATAGCGGTGACGGTGGCTATGGTGAGCACTTCAAGACAATCGGGAAAATCTTTGGCGGCTTTGACTTGGCAATCATCGAAAACGGGCAGTATAACCAGACTTGGCATCGCGTACACCTCTTACCGGAAGAGAGCGCTAAGGCTGCACAAGAAGTTTTTGCTAAGGTTGTTTTGTCTGCCCATAATGGAAAATTTGCGCTGGCCCGCCATGCGTGGGATGAACCATATCGGGCATTTAAAGAAGCGAGCCAAGGCAAAAATTATGAAATCATCACCCCAAAAATCGGTGAGCTTGCCAATATCGGCAGGCAGGACAAGTCGTTTTCTGCATGGTGGGAAAACATGATGTGATGAATTTTGTGGCGAAGAGAAAGGTTTTGCATAGAATTTTTCAATGCAAAAGAAGATGCTAAAAGAGAGTGCAGGCTCTTTTTACACTTTTGATAGAAAAATTAAATCGATTATCAAAATTATCAATTAGACTTATTTATTAAACCTTTATATAATCAGATTGTAAGAGAAATGAAGCAACTATTTATGAGGGGGATATTTATGGAGTATATAAAATTTGGCAATACTGGAATGGATGTATCGAGAATATGTCTGGGCATGATGAGTTTTGGGGCACCAGGAAAAGAAAATGGGGTTTTCCCTTGGGCGAAAACTTTTGCGGAGGGCAAGGAAATATTTAAAAAGGCAATTGACCTTGGTATCAATTATTTTGATACAGCAAATGTTTATCAGATGGGAAGCAGTGAAGAAATCACCGGTCAGCTAATCAGAGAATATGGGCTGAATCGTGATGAGATTGTCGTTGCCTCTAAAGTGAATTTTCCCATGCGACCGGGGCGCCCAAATGGCGGAGGTTCGTCAAGAAAATCAATTTTAGCAGAAATCGATCATACACTTAAACGCTTGCAGCTTGATTATGTGGATGTATATCAGATTCATCGCTTGGATCATGATACGCCAATGGAAGAAATCATGGAGGCTTTACACGATGTTGTAAAAAGTGGCAAAGCAAGATATATTGGAGCTTCAACTATTTTTGCCTGGGAGCTTGAACGCATGCAAAATATTGCTGAAAAGCATGGCTGGACTAAGTTTGCATCCTTGCAGCCACAATATAATTTGATTTACCGGGAAGAAGAACGAGAAATCATACCGCTTTGTCAAGATCGCAAGCTGGCGGTCGTTCCTTGGAGCCCCTTAGCAGGCGGCCGTTGTGCGCATCCATGGGGAACCTCTACGGAACGTAACCGGATAGATGAGGTTTCACCGATGGTTTGGGGAGCTACAGAAAGCGAAGACAAAAAAGTTATCGATAATCTCGAACAAATAGCAAAAGCAAATGGACGGTCCATGGCGCAGGAAGCTTTGGCATGGATGCTCAGTAAACCTTACATTACGGCACCTATCGTAGGAGCAACAAGCATTGAGCATATTGAAGAAGCAGTAGCGGCACTTGATATCCAATTATCGGCTGATGAAATCAAAAATTTGGAAGCGCCATATGTTCCGCACATAAAGACGGGAGCCTTTTAAAAATAGAACGTAAAAATCTGGTATGCCAATCTGGTGTGCCAGATTTTTTTACAAAAATAAAATTGTACTTGACTTGTAGTGCACTCTAATTGATAGGATATGTTGAGGAAAATAATAGAGAGTGTGGCTTGTGTATTTTGGAAAAGAGACGTTTTTTTAGTAATAGAGCTTTGTTCAATTTGTTTTTGCCGATTATTATTGAACAATTCTTAGAATATCTGGTGGGGTTGGCGGATTCTATCATGGCAGCATCGGTCGGAGAAGCTGCGGTATCCGGGGTTTCTTTGGTGGATTTTGTCATGGCCCTTTTGATTAGCTTATTTGCGGCATTGTCTACGGGCGGTGCTGTTGTCGCCGGGCAGTATTTAGGACGGCGGCAGCAAGAAAAAGCAAGAAATACCGCAAATCAGCTGGTATGGTTTGCTGGATTGAGTGCAGTGGTCATTATGGTTTTGGTGTATGGTTTGAAACCCGTCATTCTTCATGGAGTTTTTGGTGCAATCACGCCCGAAGTGTATGATTATGCGGATCGTTATTTAATGATCACTGCAGCATCGATACCTTTTTTAGCCTTGTATAACGCTGGTGCAGCAATTTTTCGTACGATGGGCAATGCTCGCTTGCCTATGATGATTATGTTGGCAATGAACATTGCTCATGCAGCCGGGAATGCAGTGCTCATCTATGGTTTTCATTTTGGCGTCGAGGGTGTTGCCATACCGACACTTATTGCGCGTATTGCGGCGGCGATCATTGTGCTGTTCCTAGTGATGGATAAAAAACAAGCTTTGTATCTTGAACGCAAGTGGAAACCGCAGTTTGATTCCAAAATCATTCATCAGATTTTAGGAATCGGCATACCTTATGGCCTGGAGAATGGACTTTTTTATTTGGGGCGAATCGTTGTGTTGAGCCTGGTTTCTCTTTTTGGCACCTCAGCGATTGCTGCCAATGCGGTTGGCGGTACACTGGTCATGTTCGAAGCTTTGCCGGGATTGGCAATTGGCTTTGGTCTTACCGTTGTTGTCGCTCGTTGCATAGGAGCTAAAGATTATGAGCAGGCAAGATATTATACAAGGAAAGTCCTTAAAATCGTCTATACAGCGCAAATTATCATGTGTGCACTTGTACTTTTGCTTTTGCCTTCGATTTTAGCGATATATGGTCTTTCTGCAGAGTCGGCGGCTTTGACGTATAAACTCGTTTGGGCGCATGCCATTGTTGAAATTCTCATCTGGCCGCTAGCTTATACGCTTCCTGTAACATTTCGTGCAGCAGGCGATGCAAGGTTCCCTATGGTCATTGGAACGGTCTCGATGATTTTTTGCCGGATTTTGCTCTCGTATGTATTTGCTTTGCATTTTGGCATGGGGATGTTTGGCACCTGGGTTGCCATGTTTTTTGACTGGGGCGTCAAGGCACTGATTTTTTGTGCTCGCTATATAAAGGGCAGTTGGACAAAATATCAAGCAATCGGCTGAAGCTATGTTTAAGTAAAGGCCTTTGTTTCAACTGTTTGTATATGAATTTTAAGGTAAATTGAGAGGAGTTTGAGGTAAGATGGATTATACAGGTAAAAAGTGTTTGGTCGCGTATTTTTCGCGCCGCGGGAAAAACTATGTGAGTGGAAGTATTGTCAATTTAGCGATGGGGAACACGCAGATCGTAGCAGAGCGATTGCAAGAACTGACAGGTGCAGATTTGTTTGAGATCGATACGGTAAAGAAATACCCGTTGGAATATCAACCTGCGACACAGGTTGCACAAGATGAGCTTGACACCGGCGCCAGGCCCGAGCTGTCGGAAAACCTTGCTGATATAGGGCAATATGAGGTTGTTTTTTTAGGGTATCCAAACTGGTGGGGCACGATGCCGATGGCTGTATGGACTTTTTTAGAGAGTTATGACTTTTCGGGAAAAATTATTTTACCATTTTGTACACATGAGGGAAGCGGTCTTGGCCGAAGTGAAAGCGATGTTAAAAAGCTTTGCCCGGCAGCAATCGTAAAAAGAGGGTTGGCGATTCGTGGCAGCCAGGTCAAATCGGCTGAAAAAAGTATGGTAGAATGGCTCGGCAAATAAAGTCAGGATCATCAGTACTATCTATTTTTGTGTTTTAGTTGAAAAATATTTAAAGAGCACAGACAAAGTTTGGTTAGAATGGTAAACTGGTGGAGGCGAAAGTCGTTTCGCTCAATGATTTTGCAGAGGGGCAGCATAAAAGATGATAGAAATCACACCAAAAACTGAAATAGAAGCAAGGACGAAAAATTACAGAGTGCATTGATAAGGCAAGATTTAGACGGTGCAATCCTTTTGCTAAATGTAGACTTATTTTATTTTACGGGTACGGTACAAAATTCTTATTTGTTTATTCCCGCAGTTGGCGAGCCGATATTGATGGTGAAACGAGGCCTTGAACGAGTGCAGGCAGAGTGCCAGCTGCATCATATCGTGGCGGTGAAGTCACCAAAAGAAATACCAGCAGTCCTAGAGCGATTTGCTTATAAAAATATGAAACGGCTTGGCCTGGAGCTTGATGTTTTGCCGGTCAATTTATATAAAGTATATAGTAAACTTTTTTCTGCGGTAGAGGTTGAAGATGTGTCACCTTTAGTGAAAGAGGTTCGTTCGATTAAGTCATCCTATGAAATCGCCATATTACGAAATGCCATTGAAGTTATGGATGAGGCATTTGCAAAAGTACCTTCGCTATTACACGAAGGCATGACAGAACTAGAGCTTTCTGCTTTATTTGAAGCAGAACTACGCAAACGAGGCTATGCTGGAGCTTGCCGAATGCGCGCATTTAACCAGGAGCTTTTCTATGGCAATGTGTGCAGTGGCAGCAGTGCCAAATACTCGAGTTTTTTTGATGGACCAGTTGGCGGAATGGGAACATCTCCTGCAAATCCCCAAGGCGCAGGCTGGAAAAAAATCGCAAGAAACGAGCCGGTCTATATTGACTATACCAGTATCATCAGAGGATACACTGGTGATCAGACCCGTGTTTTTTGCATAGGTGATTTACCGGAAAAAATGAAAAAAGCATTTGATGACATACTCATCCTTCAAAAAGAAGTGCTCCTCAGCATAAAACCAGGGGTTTTGGCCGAAGATATTTATTTGCTTGCGCTGAAACTCGCCGAGCAAATGGGTTATAAAGATTATTTTATGGGCTATAAAAGTGATAAGGTTAAATTTTTGGGACATGGAATTGGCATTGAGCTTGATGAGTGGCCTATTTTTGCAAAAGGCATAAAGACGAAAATTGTGCCTGGTATGGTTTTTGCTCTAGAACCAAAGCTTGTCTTCGAAGATGGAGCGATAGGCACTGAAAATAGTTTTCTTATGACACAGGACGGCCCTGTATGTTTAAGTAAGAGTCCAGAGCGCATCATAAGTATTCAATGATGCTGCTTTAGGAAAAAAGCAAAATTTGTTAGGGCGATTGCTAGATTGCAGCGAAACAAAGAGGCTGCTCTGGATTTTCCAGTGGCAGCCTCTTTAGGTAAAAGCTTGTTTTTTATAAAGGGAATGTGCGTTTTTCTTCATAGATTTTTTGCAGCAGTGCTACAAATTCCAGGGTAATTTGCGGCGGATTGTTTTTTGTGCATAGCACACAAGAAATGGTTTCTTCACAGTCAAAAGGAATCCAGGCAAATTCATCCGTGTGGTCATTGAGAAAACCGGGAGCCAGGCATACGCCTTTATGAGAAGCTATATTGGTAAGTGTTGTTTCATGATTATGGCTATTGAAATACGGCAAGTTCAGTTCATAGATGACTCGTTGCTGAACGCTTCGGAGCTCTGGCGGAGATCCGCCCCCGACCATGAGAATGCGTCCGGCAAGGTCGGTGCTTTGTATACGGTCTTTTTGAGAAAGTGGATCGGTCCATTCTGTAATTAGATAAATATGGCTTTGAAATAGAGAATGGATTTTTATATCGGGTATATGTTTTATATCGTGTTCCATAGAAAATAGGATATCTTCTTCGCCTTTTAGAAACGATGCCGTTTCTGAAAATGGTAAAAAGTGAGGGGTAATGGACACGGTGGAATGTTCCTGTTCGAAAGATTCAATGGCCTCTGGCAAAAAATAGATGCTCGAGCGCAGCGGCAGACCTATTTTGATGTCGGTCTGGTAGCGACTACTGAAGTTTTGGCCTTGCTCAATGGCTAGTTTGAGTTCGTCGCGTATATTGCGCAGCGTAGTACAAAATTGAATTCCGGCTGGCGTGAGTTCAGCGCCTTTTCCCGAACGGTCAAAGAGAGGAAAGCCGATTTCATCTTCAACCGTCTTGATTTGATAAGTTAAGGTGGGTTGTGATATAAAAAGATTTTCAGCGGCGCGGTTAAAGTTCTTTACCTGGGCTAATTCGAGGATATAAGCGATTTGTTTGGTATTCATGAGAGCGTCCTTTCAATTTAAACTAAAAAACAAATCAATAATGATAAATTTTAATTTGATAATTCTATTGTAGTTATTTATATTGAATTTGTAAATATATACAGAGAAGGCGGAGTCAAAGCCCCACAGAGAGCGGATAGCTCTAGTTTTTGATAAAGAGGGTGCTGTTATGCCGATTTATAATCTACAACTGGAAACCTTTCTTCGCGTTGCACTGGCGGGGAGCTTTAACAAGGCGGCTGAGCAAAATCACATTACGCCGTCGGCTGTCATTAAGCAGATAAATCTACTTGAAAATGATTTGGGGCTGCAGCTTTTTGAACGGTCACACCGAGGACTTAAGCTTACAGCAGCGGGGGAATCCTTGCAGACAGATGCAATCTATATTCTTGAATATAGTGAAGCGTCTATTCGACGGGCAAAAAATGCTGCCGATAATGTCGAGGAAATCATCCGAATTGGGATCTCACCATTGACACCTGCGCAGTTTTTAATCGATTTATGGCCGAGATTGCACGCGTTTTGGGAGACGGTGAAATTTCGTTTGATTCCTTTTGAAAACAATGAAAAAAATGCGAGTGATATTTTGCAAAATTTGCAGCGAGACATCGATGTAGTTGCTGGGATTTTTGATGAAGGCTTGCTTGATTACCGACAGTGTGCCGCAGTCGAAATCTCACAAGAACCAATTTGCTGTGCGGTTTCGGTGCATCATCGTCTGGCGGATAAAAAACGGCTGGCGATGGAGGATCTCTATGGAGAAAAACTCATGTTGCTGCATTCGGGTCAAATGAAATATGTTGACCGGTTGCGTGCAGACATAAGAAAAAATCATCGAGAAATACAAGTTGTTGATTTTGATTTCTACGACGTTGAGGTTTTTAACCAATGCGAAAATGGGAATCATGCGCTTATGGCGATGCAGATGTGGGGTAATGTCCATCCTTTGCTGCGGATTATTCCAGTGAAATGGGACTATAAGATGCCATTTGGTATTTTGCATGCAAAGCAGCCATCAGCTAAAATACAGCATTTTTTGGCGGCATTAGAATATGCCGTAAAAACTTTATAAGAGTTCGTACCTTTAGGTATAAACTGGAAGAAAAAACGAGACTTCTTTCGTGGTATTGTTTTTTTTATAATAAAGACAGACGAGAGGAGTGTGCTTTTATGGAATATAAAATTTTAAATAATGGTGTGAAGATGCCGGTTTTGGGCTATGGTGTGTATCAAGTCACCAATGAGGAATGTGAGCGTTGTGTCTTGGATGCAATTGGCATTGGCTATCGCTCAATCGATACGGCACAGGCCTATGGAAATGAAGAAAGCGTAGGCAATGCTTTGCAAAAATGCGGCGTGCCGAGAGAAGAACTTTTTATTACGACAAAAATCTGGATATCAAATGGCGGCTATGAAAAGGCGAAAGCATCGATACAAGAGTCCTTGCGCAAGCTGAAAACGGAATATATAGATTTGCTGCTCATTCACCAGCCATTCAATGATTATTATGGGAGTTACCGTGCGATGGAAGACGCGTATCGAGACGGAATCGTCCGAGCGATTGGCGTATCTAATTTTTACCCGGATCGTTTGATTGACTTATGCCACTTCGTTGAAATCATGCCAGCGGTCAACCAAATCGAAACCCATGCGTTTCAGCAACAAGAAACAGCTCATGCAATCATGAAAAAATATGGTGTCCAACATGAGTCGTGGGGCCCATTTGCCGAAGGGCGTAAAGACTTTTTTCAAAATGAGGTCTTAAAAGAAATTGGTACAGTACATCATAAATCAGTGGGGCAGATTGCTTTGCGCTTTTTGCTGCAAAGTGATGTAGTTGTTATCCCAAAATCAACGCATAAAGAGCGTATGCTCGAAAATTTCAACGTGTTTGATTTTGCTCTTTCGGCAGATGAGATGGAAAAAATTCGGTCATTGGATGAAAAAGAAAGTGCATTTTTTTCTCATTACGATCCGGAAACGGTCGAGTTGTTGACAGGACTTGTACGTTGAACTGTTATTAAAAAATGAGCCGAAAAAGAAAGGGAAATAAAACAATGGAAAAAAGAAAATTAGGGAACCTAGAGGTTTCAGCTATGGGATTTGGTTGCATGGGACTTAGCCATGCATATGGTACTGCCATGGAAAAATCGCAGGCAATTGCTGTTTTAAAAGAGGCTTATGAAATGGGCTATTCGCTATTTGATACTGCGGAATGTTATACAGGCATATTTGAAGATGGCAGTATTTCTTATAACGAGGAAATTGTCGGAGAGGCACTTCAGCGTGTGCGCGATAAGGTAGTTATTTCAACCAAATTTGGCGTCCAGACAGCAAAGGATAAGTCATTACAGCTCGATAGCCGCCCTGAGACGATTCGAAGTTCAGTAGAGGGAAGCTTGAAAAAATTAAAAACAGATCATATTGATCTTTACTATCAGCATCGAATCGATCCGAAGACGACTCCCGAGGAAGTCGCAGCGACAATGAAGGACCTTATAAAAGAAGGAAAAATCCTGCATTGGGGGATTTCCGAAACGACAGAAGAATATTTGCGGCGGGCACATGCTGTTTGTCCGGTAACTGCGATTCAAAACAGATATTCAATGATGGCTCGTTGGCATCAAAGTATCTTTCCTGTAGTAGAAGAACTCAACATTGGCTTTGTAGCCTTTTCGCCGATGGCAAATGGATTTTTGACGGCGAAATACGATCAAAACTCGCACTTTGACGGTAGTTCTGATTACAGGACTTTTATGCCACAGTATACCGAAGAAGGAATGAAAAAAGGGAAAGACGTGCTTATGCTTTTGGAAACCCTGGCAAAAGAAAAAAATGCTACGTCAGCACAGATTTCTTTAGCCTGGATGCTTTGCCAAAAACCATGGATTGTACCGATTCCGGGCAGCCGGAAAATCGCTCGTTTAGAAGAAAATAAAAAAGCCGCTTCCATCGAAATATCCGCTGACGAAATCGATAAAATCAACGCGGCCTTAGACAAAATGGATGTATTGGTTTTTGGTGGACATTAAAATAGAATAAAGTAAACTATTTCACCGCATTGCAAATTATCAGCAATGCGGTTTTATTTGTTCATAGGAGATTTATTCATTGACGTATAGCGCACTTCAAGTTGTATACTAAAGGCAAAGGCGGTGGTTTTTTTGATCAAGCAAATAAAATATTTTCAAGCAGTCGTGCGGTGTCAAAATTTTACCGAAGCAGCAGAAGAATGTTATATATCGCAATCAGCCATCTCACAGCAGGTGCAAGCCTTAGAACGGGAGCTGGGCGTAGAGTTATTGAAACGAGAAAAACGCAGGTTTTTTCTGACTCCGGCGGGAGAATTTTTTTATAAGAGAAGCCTAGACGTGGTACGCGCATTTGATAGCCTATGTACAGAGACAGCTCGAGTTGCAAGCGGCGTAGAGCATGAACTTACGATTGGTTATTTGAAGCATTATCGTGGTAACGAGCTGCAACAGGCAATTGCCGCTTTTCGATTAGCATATCCAGAGGTAACGCTGCATATGATCAGCGGATCGCATGAAGAACTTTATGAAGCTTTACGAACGGGAAAAGCTGATTTGGTCATGAGTGATCTGAGGCGGACTCCGTCGAATCAATACGTAAACTACTATCTGACAAAAGGTTGTTTTTATGCGGAAATCGCCGCGCAAAGCATCTTTTCTCATGAGAATTCGGTTACGATGGAGCTCTTGAAAAATATACCGTGCATCGTTGTTGCACCAAAGGCAGAAACAGACCATGAAGAAGGGTTTTATCGCGAATACCTAGGGGTGCAAAGCGATTTTCTCTTTGCGGACAGCTTGGAAGAAGCGCATTTGATGGTCGTTTCAGGTAAAGGTTTTTTGCCAATTGAGTTTAAGCATATGCCCGTAAAAGATGAAAGCATTGTGAGGCATATTCCTATTCTTTGGGAAAATAAACAGATGTATTGTAAATACTACGCTTTTTGGCGAGCAAATGCGGTCAAAATCCACATGGAAAAATTTGCAGTTTTGTTGAAAAAGAATTTTTCTACGGAAGTATAACTGCATGAGAGCTATTATATGGCATTTATGAATCAAACGGGCTTGCATTGGCAGGCTCTTTTTTCGTGTTTGATAAGTTTTTCTTATTAAGTATCGGTGAAATTGAAATTGTTTCGATGGATGAAAAGCTATAGAATAAAAGCAAGATAAAGACTACAACTTCTAGTAATGTGTAGGAGGTAGAAGATGCGTACTTGGTTAATCACTGGAGTGTCCAGCGGGCTTGGTAATGAGATGGTAAAACAAATTTTATCGCAAGGTGACCGGGTAATTGGCACGGTTCGCAATCGAAGAAAGGTAGGTGATTTGCTCAGGCAATACGCAGATCGTTTCTTTGTGCAAATGCTCGATGTTACCGATGTTCCTGCAGTTCATCGAATGGTTTCAGAAGCTTTTGAAAAATATGGAAAAATAGATGTTGTTGTGAGCAATGCTGGATATGGGCTTTTCGGTTGTGCGGAAGAATTGTCTGATACAGAAATAAACCATATTTTAGCAACAAATCTGACGGGGTCGATTCAATTCATTCGTTCGGCAATTCCTTATATGCGATTGCAAGGCTGTGGCCGCATTATACAGATTTCATCGTATGGCGGACAGGTTGCATACCCGGCAAATTCAATGTATCATGCGACGAAGTTTGGCATAGAAGGTTTTTGTGAGGCTGTTTCCCAGGAAATAAGACAATTTGGCATTGGGATGACTATTGTCGAACCGGGTGGAGCTCGCACCGAATTTCGTTATGGCAGTGCCAAAGTTGCCTGCTTAATGCCCGAATATGAAACTTGTCATGGATTTTTGTCGATGCTTGATCCTACTAATGGATTAGCGCCGGGAAATCCAGCGAAGATGGCGGCCTGTATCATTGAAAGCATCAAGCAAAATCCCGCCCCGCTTCGTATTGTTTTAGGTTCTGCAGCATTAAAAACGACAATAAAATGCTTGGAAGAGCGGCTCAGTTCTTATAAAAAACAGGTGGATTTGGCAGCATCTACAGATATAGATTGTTTGGATCCTAATGAAAGTGTATAAGAAAAAACTTAATTTTTTGTTGATTGGCATGGTGTTTTCTTTGGGAGCCGTTTTTCATTGGAGCATGCATTTTCCAAAGGTGGAATTGTTACAAGCCCAAAAACAGAATGAAAGCGTTATGGGAAATATAAAAACAAAGAAAGCAGGTGAAGTGCAGATGCAAGAGGATCAAAAAGCGATTGAAGCTGTTTACCATGCTATGTACAGATACGAAATAACAAAAGACGTTGATAATTTAGCAAACATATTGTCTGATCGATATGTATTGGTTCATATGACTGGATTAGAACAGAGTAAAGAAGAATATCTTACATGTGTGCGAAATGGGCAGCTGCATTACTTTTCGGAAGAAACAGACCATCTATCAATTGAGGTACAGGGAGATACGGCTGTTTTGACAGGACAGTCCCGTGTCAATGCCGCTGTTTTTGGTGGCAGCCGCCGAACCTGGCCATTGCAGCTTGTTATTTCAATGGAAAAAAAGAATGGGACGTGGTTGATGTCCAGGGCACAAGCATCTACCTATTGAAAATTTGAGGTTGAATAGAATAGCATGTTGAAAAAAATAGGCGGAAATTTATTTATTTCTATGATTATTATAATGTTATTTACAGGCTGTGGTGTGAATAGGCAAGACCAACAGATGATAGTGTTAGAGAAAAAAACAGTGAGTGCTATGCAAGGAGAGAATTCGATGGAAATTACAATGACATCTGGAAAGACCGTTATTGAAGCGATATTAGAAGACAATGAGACATCCCGTCAGTTTATTGCAAGGTTGCCGATGACAATAAGAATGAAGCGTTTTGATGATCGCGAATATTATGTCCCTATCGCAAACCTGTCTGAAGAGGGACCTAAGATTTCAGATTATGAAAATGGAGATGTGACATATTATACGGGCGGGCCATCTTTTGCAGTGTTTTTTGCAAAATCGGGGCAATCAAGCCAGGGAAATCTCATTCGACTGGGAAAAGTTATCTCAGATTTGTCGCTCTTTGAACACTGGGACAATGAAGCTGAAGTGAAAATTGAGGTAAAAAGGAAATAAATGGATTGTTTTGTGAATGCAAAGTGGTTTGCTTTGTTTTTATGAATAGAAAATAAAAATTTGAGGGGGAAATATCATGAAGGAGCAAAAAAAAGAAGTTGTAGTATTAGTTGGAACGGGATCAATCGGGCAGGCAATCGCACGTCGGATTGGAGCAGGAAAACATTTGGTTTTGGCAGATTTGCATCAAAAAAATGCAGAAGAAGCGGGAAAAGTGTTGACGGATGCAGGTTTTGTCGTCAGTACGACAGAGGTGGATATTTCATCACGTACATCGATTCTTCAGCTCATTGCACACGCACAAGGCTTTGGAGAAATTAAAAATCTTATTAATGCAGCCGGAGTGTCACCATCGCAGGCACCGGTAAAGGTCATTTTGAGTGTTGATCTCTATGGTACAGCCGTTTTGTTAGAAGAGTTTGGAAAAGTTATTGCTGAGGACGGTTCGGGGATTGTAATATCATCACAGTCAGGGCATCGTTTAGGGGCACTTTCGGAAGAAGAAAATATGTTGTTGGCAACGACTCCGACGGAAGATTTGCTGAAAATCCCTTTTATCGAAGAAATTTCAGATACGCTTAAAGCATATCAATATTCCAAGCGTTGCAATGGGCTGCGTGTTATGGCAGAGGCAACAAATTGGGGTAAAAGAGGTGCTACCATCAATGCAATCAGTCCGGGCGTCATTATTACGCCACTTGCAAATGATGAGCTCAATGGGCCACGCGGCGAAGGTTATAGAAAAATGCTATCGCTCTGTCCTGCTGGACGTGCAGGGACACCAGATGAAGTTGGCGAATTGGCTGAGTTTTTGATGAGCAAAAGAGGTAAATTTATCACCGGTGCTGATTATCTGATTGATGGAGGGACCACAGCGGCTTATTGGTTTGGCGATCTTCAGTATTTAAAAAATACACATTGATTTCATTTGCTAATTGAGTATACGGTGAGGGATTTGAAGCAGCACTATCTTTTAATATATGGTAGTGCTGCTTGCTATAAAAAATTTTGAAAAAGCTATTGCCTTGGAGTGCACTAAAAGTGATAGAGTGTAAGAATAAACAGAAAGAAGGGGTTTTATGAAAAAGGTAATAGTAAGTGCATTGGCACTGCTTATCGTAATTTTGTTTACCGCTTGTGGCAATGCGGCGCAAGATAACAGCTCGAATGCCGTAAAAACATCGGCAGCGCAGTCGGAAAATGTAGAAAATACGACTACAAAGACAGATTTACCACAGCAAACAAATGGCAAGAAGGCACTTGTTGTATATTTTTCTAGAACAGGAGAAAATTATGCGGTGGGCAATATTGCAAAAGGCAATACGCACATTGTTGCGGATATGATTGCTGAGATGACCGGGGCGGATACCTTTGAAATCAAGACGATCAACCCATATCCGGAGAGCTATAAAGAATGTACAGAAGTAGCAAAGAAAGAACTTGCCGACAATGCTCGGCCGCAGCTTGCGGGAAAAGTTGCGAATATGAAAGATTACGATGTCATTTTTCTTGGTTATCCAATTTGGTGGAGCGACATGCCTATGCCGGTATACACCTTTATGGAAAGCTATGATTTTAATGGCAAGACGATCATTCCTTTTGCTACATCAGCCGGAGATGTTTTGACGGGCAAAGAAAGCACGATACCACAATATGCAAAAGGTGCAAAAATTCTTCAAGGACTTGGTATTGAAGGAAAACGAGCGCAGCAAAACCCTGACAGCGTAAGACCAGAGGTTCAAAGATGGCTGACACAGCTTGGGTTTATTAAATAAAAATGATTTTATTTCAAGTAGGAGAATAAGTTTATGCGGATTACTGGGAGCTTATTTTTATCTGTGGTGTTTTTGTTTTTGATGAATCGCTCCTTGACGGGCCCGCAAATTCATGAATATCTGGCATTGTTCTTTGGCGTTATTCTAATCTGGCATCTTCTATATACGAAAACATGGAGAAGGCGTGTCTTTTTTCAAAACACGTTGGGATGTTACGTTAAAGATTTTTTGCATATGCTGTTTTTCTTTGTTTTATTGATAACGATGGTTTCAGGTGCGTTGATTTCTACAAGCCTTTTACCGTCAGCACATTTTCGCGGCATCGTATCTATTTGGATTCATGAGATTCATCAAAGTGCAGGCTATGCCAGCTTTGTTTTGGCTGGCATGCATTATGGCTTGCATTGGAAGAAAATTTGGGCTCGTATGAAGAAATATGTGGGTCCTGTTTCATATCAAAAACAATATAAATTTATTGGTCTGGGAACTGCTTGTATATTTATTGCTTATGCAGTATATGCTTCTTTTTTAATTCACATAGGTGATCGAATACTGATGGAGCATATGGTAAATATAGGGGCGGATGATTCAGTACTGAAATATGTATTTAATATGTGGATGATTTTCGTTGGCTATGCCATATTTTCAGGCCTGTTGCAGTATTTTATAGAAAAAAGATAATGTCTTGTTATTGTCGCAATAATACAAAATGTTGTTTTCGGTAGAACTACAAGGAAATGTAGAAAAAGCTGAAGTAGAATTCTAGTGTCAAAAGGAATTTCCGAGAATCCCAATAAATTGAATAGATTTTAATAAAAGCAAATTTTGTTTATTTCCATAAAGGATAAACAAAATTTGCTTTTTCGTTAGAACGGTATTATTGCAGATTTGTTGGAGGGTTTTAAATAGGAAGGTGTTTTGAGGATTTTAAATATTCAGGTAGACTTAGGGCTCCGTGGCAAAGTAATTGAATCGTCAAGTTAAGTAGTGTATCTAGGGGGATTTGTTTTTTATCGCTAACCCATCTGCGATAGATTTCTAAAGTTGTAGTATTTAAATAAGTGATGACTATATTTTTAGTAGCAGTATCCATTATTCCGAAATGATCGATATGTGAGTCATTGTGTGCAATGATTTTCCGATTGATTCTATCGCTGATATACCGGAAATTTTGTGAACAAATAATTTTTTCGTGAAGAGCATCTTGTTGTGCAAAGAAAAGCAAGAATTGACGTGCAATTTCTGGTAAATCAGATAAACCGTTTAATTTGGAGGTGCGATTAACATAGTTTTTAACTAGTTCATCCATGAATTCATCTAGTAACTCATCTAATGAAGAGTACCTAAGATAAAAAGTACGTCGATTGATGCAGGCTCGATTGGTTAGCTCCTTGATACGGATTTTTTCATAATCCATCTCGCTGAGCATTTCATAAAATGCTTGGCGGATGGAGTGTTGTGTCCGCAGGACTCGAAGATCATTTTTTATTGGTTTAGTTATGATGATTCACCTCGCAAATATCGGATTATTTTTATGAATGGCAGTTTTTCATAAAAAATTAAGCAATATGATTATATATCGTATTATAACTTAAAATGAGATTGTAGTAAAAAGAAGATTATTTTCTTTGGGATAATGCACAGTTCAATAACATATGAGGTATATTTCACACAAAGATCTGGTCTGTAGTCGTAGTAAGATTTTAAATTTTTTATAATAGAAGCAGAAACAAGTTGTTGTTGAAAGCAGAGGAGAAAATAAAGTGAAACAAAATAAAGGAATTTTAAAAATAGCAATTTTATCTGGGTCTATATTAGTGGCGAGTGCCGCCGCAATTACAGCAAATATTCCATCCATGGCAGCCGCAATGCCAGAGCAATCTATAGAAAGTGTCGAAATGTTAACGACGATTTCGTCGTTGTTTCTTATGTTTGCAGTACTCATGAGCAATTTTATCGCAAAGAAAATCGGTTATAAACAAACTATTATGACAGGTCTTTGTATTGTTGCAATAGCTGGGGTTTTACCAGCTGTTGTGGGAAATTTTTATGTCATATTGATAGCTAGGGCTTTTTTAGGATTTGGCATAGGCTTATTTAATTCTTTATTGGTCGTTATGGTGAATTATTTTTATGAAGGCAATGAACGATCAACTGTATTCGGTTTACAAAGTGCTTGCGAAGGGTTAGGCGGTGTGGCAGTTACTTTTATTGCCGGACAGCTGATGAATATTAGTTGGCAGGCTCCATTTTATGCGTATTTAATAGCTATCCCGAGTGTTTTTTTGTTTGGTTATTTTGTCCCTAAAGTAGAAACAAAATTTATTTTGGAAAAAACAGAGGAGCATGTTGAGTATGAAATAAAAAAGAATTCCTCGAATAAGTTTTTAATGATTTTGGGCTATGTTGGCCTAATTTTTATCATTGCAATTTTGTATATGACCATGGGGATAAAAACGGCAGCATTGATGCTTAATAGCGGCTATGCAAATTTAAAAGATGCTAGTTTAGTATTTGTTTTTGTTGGTGTTGGGGCGGTTTTGTCAGGTCTTTTGTTCGGTAGGATTTTGGTTTGGCTAAGAAAATATACGTTGTTCGTATCGTTTTCTTGTATGGCGGTTTCCCTGTTTTTGATTGGAATATCCAATCATACGTTTTTTACGGTTCTTGGCGGATTTTTACTGGGCTTTGGGTTTCGGATAACGATGCCGTATTTAATTAATTCAATCAACACCAGTGATATTACCAATAAAAGTCTAGTTACAGCACTTTTATTGGTAGGTTATAATTTGGGCGTATTTATAACACCCTACGTTAGTTTATTTGTACAAAATAGCATGAAAATAAATAATTTGAGGGAACTGTTTTACCTCGATGGTATGTTTTTTGTTTTTCTTGCGATAGGCGCAGGCCTGTTTTTGTTAAAAAAACAATTGGTATGCGAAAAAAATTTGATTGAAGAATAATTGTCAGACTCAATTAATGCAACTGAAAAATTATACTTGATTGGGCTGCGGTTGCGAAAATTTGAAATAAAAGCGGTTGAAGTCATATATTGATTTTAACCGCTTTTTTAGGTTGCTGAAATAATTTTTTGAAATGGATTACACAAGCTTCATAATATGATAAAATAAAAGGCAGTGCAGTTTTCGTGAAAATGAAAACGAAGATGTTTTATAAAAGATAGAATAACAGCCGCCGGAAGGCGGCATTGTAATTTGATTTGGAGGATGCAATGTCAGTAGAAGAATTCAACAATGAGATTCAAAAACGCCGTACGTTTGCGATCATTTCTCACCCGGATGCCGGGAAAACCACATTAACGGAAAAATTATTGTTATACGGCGGAGCCATTCATCTTGCCGGCTCGATAAAATCGCGTAAAACGCAAAGACATGCAGTATCAGACTGGATGGAGATCGAAAAGCAGCGCGGAATCTCCGTAACATCAAGTGTATTGCAGTTTGATTATGATGGCTGTCGCATCAATATCCTTGATACGCCAGGCCATCAGGACTTTAGTGAAGATACGTATCGTACGCTTATGGCAGTCGATAGTGCCGTCATGATCATCGATGTCGCTAAAGGGGTCGAAGCACAGACAAAAAAACTATTTAAAGTTTGTAAGCAGCGTAATATTCCAATTTTTACATTCATTAATAAGCTTGACCGCTACGGGAAATCCCCGCTTGATTTAATGGAAGAAATTGAAAATGTACTGGGAATCCGTTCATATCCAATGAATTGGCCAATCGGTACAGATGGTAATTATAAAGGCGTTTATGACCGCCAAAAGAAACAAATCGAGTTGTTCAATGAAGATGCAAGTCATGGGCAAAAAGCACGTACTTCGGTAACGGGATCGCTGGATGATGCTGCAATTGCCGACCTTTTGGGTAGTGACGTGCAGCAGGCTTTAGCGGAAGATATTGAACTTTTAGATACTGCTGGTGAAGAATTCGACTTAGAAAAGGTTGCCCGCGGTGAGCTTACGCCGATGTTCTTTGGCAGTGCGATGACCAATTTCGGGGTACAGAATTTCCTTGAAGAATATCTGCGTTTGGCACCACCACCGGCGCCGCGTAATTCTTCGGATGGAGTCATTTTACCAAATGATGAAGCGTTTTCAGCCTTTGTCTTTAAAATCCAGGCAAATATGAATCCAGCTCATCGTGATCGTTTGGCCTTTATTCGTATTTGCTCCGGCAAATTCGAACGCGGTATGTCGGTGTATCATCATAAGACCGACAAAATGATTAAGTTGGCACAGCCACAGCAATTTTTAGCACAGGACCGTCAAATTATTGATGAGGCTTATCCGGGTGATATCATTGGCTTGTTCGATCCAGGAATCTTTGGGATTGGCGATACGCTTTGCGATGCTGGGCATAAGTTTGATTTTGCTGATTTCCCAGTGTTCCCACCGGAAAAGTTTGCCCGTGTACAGGCGAAAGATACCATGAAGCGCAAGCAATTCGTCAAAGGCATTACGCAATTGACACAAGAAGGTGCTGTACAGCTGTTTCGTCAGGCTGGGGCGGGGATGGAATCTTATATTGTCGGTACCGTCGGTAATTTGCAGTTTGAGGTTCTTGAATATCGCTTAAAGCATGAGTATGGCGTGGACATCATCATGCAGATGCAGCCATATGAAGTTGCTCGTTGGTTGACAAACAGCGATGGTTCTGAGGTTACGCCTGAATCGCTGCGTGGTGCTGATCGTGGCATGTTCGTTTACGATATGAAGGATCGTCCGGCTCTTCTCGTCAATAATGAGTGGGCTTTGGGCTGGATTACAGATAATAATCCAGAGCTCAATATGTTCCATGTTCCACCTGATAAAAAAGAAGCATAAAAATAAAAAAACAGGCTGCATAGCAGCCTGTTCTATCTTTTGGCGAAGTACAATCGGTGAAATTCGTCGATGATCAGTGGCAAGTTATTGGAGCGAAGTCGTATATTATACCCGATGAAAAGCGGCGAAGTCGCAAAGCGCGGCATGACTTTGACGTGAATGCGTCCGTTGATGAGATAAAAGAAAAGATTATAGCTTTGACAGCGTTGATTGAAATGCAGCATGGTGTAATCAACTGCAATTTGCACATAGTAAGCAATCGTGTCAATTTTACTGTTGTCGTTGGTGACGATGTTGAATTCAGAAAATCCAATGCGCGGATTGGTTGAGATGTTAAGCTCAACGCCATTTGCCGTATCGATGACAAGTCCTTGGAATTCATCGGCATCGTACATGAGGTGGTCATCGAGTGATTTTAGTCCGATGATTTGCATATGAGGATGTCGGATGGTCCCACCGGAAAGCGGGCCGTGGTTTTTGAAAAAGAGCACGGTTTTGTACTTTCCTGAGTCGAGCATCGAAAACCAATGCTTGATGCCAAAACGCAAAAGTTTTTGCATGTGTTCAAGCGAGTACTGGGGTATATCGATGTCGCAGAAACGGCTTTCAATCAGTACGGTTTGGTAAGCGTTCTCTAAAACATTGTATTTGTTTTCAATCAATAAAAGGTCATCGCAGCTGTCGATAATATGTGTCAGTTGTTTACGGTCGCAAAAGGGACAAGCCGTATTGCGATTGATGATGTTCTCTGGTTTTGTTTGGCCAAGCTTTATGTTGAATCCTAAAAAATTAGTTGTCAATGGAGTCACCTTCTTGATAATTAGTACTGGAATACTTGGCAGAGAAATGATATAATTCTTTAGTTATCAATCTATGCAGTTTCAATTCGTGTGTTTATGTACATACTATATATTATATATTTTTTCGGAGAAAAAGAAAGTGGAAGTTTTCTTTAAGGTGGGTGTTTTACATTAGCAGTCAGGAGTTAACAGAAAAAAAAGCGAGCAAGGGAGAATCTTTCCTTAAAGGAACTTTTATCCTTACGATAGCGGGAATCGTTGTTAAAGTCATCGGTTCTTTGAATTGGATATTTGTATCGCGAGTTTTAGGCGGAGAGGGAATTGGCCTGTATCAAATGGCGTTTCCTATCTATTTTTTTGCCTTGAGTGTTTCGACGGCAGGGGTGCCGGTGGCTATTTCAATCATTACATCAGAACGTGTGGCATTGAAAGATATTCTAGGTGCCCGGCGGATTTTTCGCATATCGATGGCTTTGATGTGTGTGACTGGGGTCATCTTCAGTTTATTGACCTATTTTGGTGCACAGTGGCTGATCGATTGGCATTTCATTCGTGATTCACGGGCATATTATTCAGTGGTGGCGTTGGCTCCGGCCATTTTTTTCGTCACTTTGCTGGCGAGTTCGCGCGGATACTTGCAGGGGTGGCAGCGAATGACGCCGACGGCAGTATCACAAATCGTCGAACAGATTTTTCGGGTTGTTACGATGGTGCTGTTTGCTCAGCTCCTCTTGCCTTGGGGACTTCAGTTCGCGGCGGCGGGGGCGAGTCTTGGCGCTTTTGCCGGAGCAGTTACTGGCGTTATTGTCATGGTTTATTTCCACTGGAAATTGGAACGGGATATCATCAGAGACTATGGTGAGCATCTGACTCCGGTTCCCAATGTGAAAAAACCAGCAGTGAGCAGTGTCATCAAACGGATTTTTGCTCTGGCACTGCCGGTATCGGCTGCTAGCATCATGCTGCCGATTGTCTCTGGTTTGGACTTGATGATTGTTCCGGCTCGTTTGGAAGTTGCTGGATACAGCATAAGCGAAGCGACGGAGCTCTTTGGTTATTTGACGGG
>Ga0183099_1000367_pt1 | contig 34722 bp, 29 predicted proteins | sample Biomet1_FD_127788 | JGI IMG/M metagenome (GOLD analysis project Ga0183099, IMG submission 127788) | Microbial communities from bioreactor (seeded with anoxic lake sediment) at LBNL, California, USA - Biofuel metagenome 1 | ecosystem: Engineered > Bioreactor > Anaerobic > Unclassified ... | reverse complement strand
AAAGCATTCTATCCCTACATTCTTCGGTACAACCGAGGCCACCTTATGATGTTTCCGTTTGGTCCAGACGATCTGGCACACATCATTTTGGAATCTTTTGATTTGTCTGATTAGAGTGAACTTGATGAAGAGGCGTCCTCGTTCATGTTCCACGCGTAGTTGAGACCTTTATAGTCGATGGTCTTGCCTTTAGTACCGCTGTCGGTCAGGACGATCGCGGAATAGACGATGCCCTTCAGGCCGTAGTTCTCGCTGAGGTTCTTGCTGAATTCACCGCCGGCGCTGACGTTGCTCTCGAGTTTGCCATAGTTCTCATCGCTTACGGTGGCGGTGAAGGAGATCGGGAACGTCGAGTTTGCCAATCCTTCCAAAGTGACGTCGTATTCGCCTCCGCTCTTCTCGTAGACGACGGTCCGCAGATCCACCTCAACCCTTACCCCTACCGCCGAGGAGGCGGTCTCCGAGACAAAGGATTCAAGGACGCCTTCGGCCGAAATGGCCAAGCTCGGTTCATAGGCTTGGATGAGGATCACCGCGGCGATCGCGACCACCACCACGACGGTGATAATCCCGCTTAGCCAGCCGAGGAAAAACTTTAATAGACCATGGCTCTTCTTTGCTCTTTCGTTCATGGGGCTATTCCTTTCGAAAACCTGATATGCTCATTTTACAACAAAACCCTCTCTTTATGTTCTTTTGCCTTTCGGGCGAGGAAAAGGAAAAAGAAAAAACCATCTAGGCCAAGGTTGCTATAATAGATTCCATGAGCAAAAAAAGCATCGTAAAACGGCTGAATCCGAAGTTCTTTTCCGGCATTGCCCATCGGGGTTACTGGAACGAGACGCTGACGGAAAATGGCCTGAAGGCGTTTTCTAACGCCATCGATCACGATTTGGCCTTCGAGTATGATATCCATCTCACGAAAGACGGAAAGCTTCTCGTCTGCCACGATGAGAATCTCCTACGCACGACGGGGAAGGAGGGGATCATCGAGCATCTGACTCTCAAGGAGATCCAGGAAGGCTACCGCCTTCTCGATGGCGAGTCACTCCCAACCTTCGAGGAATTACTGGACCTCAACGGAGAAAAAGTTCCGATGGTCCTCGAACTGAAGGTCTACAAGAAGAACTACAAAGCCTTAGCGAGGGCCGCCATGAAGGTCCTAAAGGCTCGTATCAAGGACCATAAGAACGTTTGGGTCATATCCTTTGATCCGCGAGCGTTGCTTAATATCCATGGCTTCGTGCGGGCGCTCCTCGTTGGCAAGGACCATATTTGGACTCTAAAACTTCGTCACTTCTTTGAGTCGCTCGATCTCGAGGATTGCCTCGTCGCTGATCCCAAGGTCATCCGTTACCGGAAACACCACCCCGTCAACGTCTGGACGATCGAAAAGAAAGAGCAAGTGGCGGCGGTGGCCCCCTTCGTCGACACGATGACTTTTCAGCGCCTCCCCTATCAGGATATCCAATCCGCTTTAGGCAACGAAAAAGCCTGATACCGTTTTCTTTGGGACGATTGCCGCTTTTATGCGTTCGTAACTTGTCGTTAGTCCCTTTTCGTGCCTTAATAATGGCGTGAAAAGAACGGCCTGCGCCGAACGAAACATATCGCTTTGGCCTTTCTGCCTTCCAGCCGTTCTTGATTCGTGCCCTCACGGCCGGTTTTCCGCCCTCTCCATTATTAAGGCGCGAGGACTGGCGAAAAGAAAGGAACTACCGTCCTGTGCATAGAGATTCATCAATCAAAAAAATCAGTTTCTGGCGGCTCCCCATCAGGGGCCGCGCCCAGTTATGAAGAAACCCTCTTTTGACTTCCGGGCCTTCGGGAAGCTCATTTTTGACAACTACTTGTCCGTTATCCCCATCGCCCTCATGATAACCGTGATCTTTTTGACCCACGTCATCGATGGCTTCTCCGTGCAAACGTATCTTGCCTTCCTTTTTTCCTCTTTCGCCATCGGCTTTGGCTTATTTCTCTTCTCCGTTGGCTCGGAAAGCTCGATTTTCACCATTGGCTCTTTCATCGGCGGCAGCCTCTTTAAGCAACGGAAGCTCCTTCTCATCAGTCTGATGACGTTTGTCCTTGGGGTCATCATCACCATCGCCGAACCCGACCTCAAGATCCTAGCCGCCCAAAGCGGGATGGGCGAGGCCGTCATTATCGCCGTCGTCGGCGTAGGAGTGGGCCTCTTCTTCCTCGTCGGGGTCCTCAGGATTCTCTTCAACAAGAACCTTCAGGTCCTTTTCCTTGCTTTCTATGGGCTCATCTTCGCCCTTACGGGCATCGTGAACCCGAAGTTTCTGCCCCTCGCCTTCGATAGCGGGGCCGTCGTCACGGGTCCGCTCACCATTCCCTTCATCCTTTCCTTTGGCGCGGGTCTGGCCCAAAGCCGCGCAAGTTCGACCTCGACCTCGGGCGAGGACTCCTTTGGCCTCACCGCCCTCGTGACGGCCGGGCCCATCCTCGCCGTGCTCTTGCTGTCTCTTTTCGTGGATGCCGACAGCCTTGTCTACCATTGGAACCTTAACGCCATCTCCAGCGTGACCGATTGGGCCTCCTTCTGGCCGCTTCTAGGTCAGTTATGGGGTCAGGCGCTTGTTTCCGAGCTCAAGAACCTCGCGATAGCCATCGTCCCCTTGGGCGTTTTCTTCTTTATCTACGACGCGATTTTCCTTCGCTTGCCCGGCAAAGAGAAAGCCAAGATCTTGGTGGGACTCTTCTATTCTTATCTCGGATTGGTCTTCTTTCTCTCCGCCGTCGGCGTGGGTTTCTTGCCAGTGGCCCAGATTATTGGCTATGGCATCGGCATCCGCCCGTCTTCCCTGCCTTTAGCGGTGGGGTTGGCTGCCCTCTTTGGCTTCTTTGGCGTCCTCGCCGAGCCGGCCGTTCATGTCCTCGTAAAACAGATAGAGACGGTCAGCGACGGCGTCATCTCCTCCAAGACCGTCTTATTCGTCATGGCCTTCTCCGTCGCCCTTGGCATGGCCTTACAGGCTATTCGGGCGTATCTCGGATTCAGTTTCCTCTATTTCTTCATTCCGTTATACGCGGTCGCCCTATCCTTGCAGTTCTTCGTCCCTAAGATGTACGCGAACATTGCCTTCGACTCCGGCAGCATTGCCTCCGGACCGATGGCGGCCAGCTTCGTGATGCCCTTCATCGTGGGCCTTTCTTACGCCTGGGGTGGAGCGGATAGCGTCTACGTAAACGCCTTCGGGACGATCGCAATGGTCTCCGCCATGCCTCTCGTGGTGATACAGCTCCTCGGCGCCTACGCCGAAATCAAGCGCGAGGTCGTCTACAAGCGCCTCCGTCAGGCTTTTGTCGAGGATAACGACTGTCAGGTCATCCACTTAAGCGAAGAAGGATAATTTTCTTTTGAAACGATGATTGAAGTATAATTACTCTATATACAAAGAGGTTTGCTATGTCAGTGATAATTTTAGGAAATGGTTTTGATTTGCACTGCGGTCTTCCCTCGGCTTACCCGGATTATTATTCCATCGAGAAGTCAACAAACAACTCATACTCCTCTTTCGCTGTTGGACTTGAACGTTTCAGAAAAAATGATTACCGCGAAGCCAATTTGATGAATACAAAAGGATTCCCCTATTTTTCCGGTGATTTTACACCATGGGACGCACTTTTCATTCTTGTCATGGACGTTTTCGGTGGAGAAGAAGTGAATTGGTTCGACATCGAAACCATAATGAGCAAATCACTCCGAGAGGATTCGGGAAGGGTCGAAAACTATTTCCATTGGTCGAATGTCTTGCAGTATTTGAGAATGCACCTTTCTATGCCATCAGAGGTTATAAAACCCGACAACAACCTCCTTTTCGAAGACATTATTGCGTGGCTCCTGCTCTTGACTGCGGCCAATAACCCAGATTATGCCTCCATCGCCGACCGCTCAAATATCAAAACCCCTTCATTTTTTTACGCCTTTCTTCTCATCGAGTTAAAAAAGTACGAAACGAGGTTCGGGATATATCTGAAGGGCGTTTCATCAAAGGGTGACTATTCCGAAAAAGCCTCTCTTTTTGAACGTAAATTGCGGTCATTGGCCGCCACAACAGGATATGCGGAGAACAATATTATTGTCAGCTTCAACTTCACCACTTTCACTGGCTATGCATTGGATTTCCATCACATCCATGGATGCTTCAAGGACAATGATTCGATTTTTGGCATCGATAAAGGTGGGGAACAGATTTACGACTTCACGAAATCTGCGAGGAGAAACGCTCTTGCCGAGATTCACGAAGATGACACGAAATGTCCAGATTTTGGGAGAAACGTCCTCGTCTATGGCCACTCACTTTGCAGTCAGGACCAGAGTTTTTTCTTCCGGATGCTCGATGAGATGAAGGTCCTTGAAAGCCATGACACAGATGGTGGCAAGCCCCATATCACCTTCGCTTACTCCGCTTATGGTGGTCAGGACGCTTCCGTTCGCGGCGAGGAGTTGAGGAAGAGAGTCGAAAAACTTCTGAACGATTACGGAAAAAAGAAAGCTTTTGACGAAAATGTCTTTGAAATTCTCAGAGATCGGGGGATCCTTCTCTTTAAAGAGGCGAGAGACTGAGAAAGATGATGGCCTTTTTTGAGTAATTTCAAAAAGTTACCGGTTGTAGTTTGAATCATCACGTGCCTCTCCTTCGCCTGGGGCGGGGAGGGCAGCGTCTACGTGAACGCCTTCGGGACGATCGGGATGGTCTCCGCCATGCCTCTCGTGGTGATACAGCTCCTAGGCGCCTACGCCGAGATCAAGCGCGAGGTCGTCTATAAGCGCCTCCGTAAGGCTTTCGTCGAGGACAACGACTGCCAGGTCATCCACCTCAGCGAAGAAGGATAACCTTCGGGAACCTGAGGAAAACGGCGTAATCGTCGACCATCATAAACCCTTCTTTCTCCATGTCTGGTAATTCGGCTCTCAGTTTGTGTAATATTCTAAACAAAGGTACAACTATGGAAGAGAAAAAATTGACGAGAAGCAAGGAAGTTTTTTGGGTCTTCGTCGTTCTTGGGTTCGCTTTTTGTGTTACGGGAATGATATACGGTCTCATTCTTAATGGACTTCTATCAAACGGTTCTTACTATCACACCATTGGATTCAATAACGAAGATACGCAACAGTACTATTTGTATACTATAATTTTTTCATGGATGGGGTTAGTAACTATCGCTGTCGCGTGTTCCGTTAGGCTTTTTTCCCTGAAAAAGCCTTCTTCCGGTGATGGCGATTCGAGTAAATGAGAGCTTAAGTTGATGCTTTATCATTAGAAATTTCTTCAAAGAAGAATTAATTATTCTGATAAGAAACGTTCGTCTTAAAAGGAACAGATAATATTTGGTCAAAGATCGAAAAGGGCGCTGTGGTTTCTTGTCATTATTGATAAAGACCGGGAACGACACTCGTTTTGTTCTGTAACCACCCAAGCGTTCTTGTTCGACTTTGATTACTCAAGCGTGGTGAATCTATAAATGTCTATCACAAAAACTATAAAATGTCTATCACTAAAATGTGTGAAACTCTATCACCAAAGTGGTATTCTCTCGATGGAGGCATTCATCTATGGAAAAATACATCCAGCGGGTTATTGATCAAAAAATAGCCCGTTACAGCAAGATCGTGGGAGCGATTTACATCAAAGGGCCGAAGTTTTGTGGCAAGACAACCACTGCGAAACAGCATGCGAAAAAGGTGTACCGTCTTTCGCTTTCGCGCGTCCGCAACGAGGTGAAACTTCTCTTGGATGGCAACCCAGGCCTTCTTTTTAAAAAAGAAGACCTTCCAATTCTTTTTGATGAATGGGTTGATCTTCCCGAAATTTGGGATGAAGTGAGGACTTCTTGCGATGAGCTTGGGGTTCATGGCGCTTTCTATCTGACTGGATCGAAGAGCCTCCTGAAGAAAGAGGAACGAGAGAAAATCTCTCATTCGGGGACGGGCCGAATCGAAACGATTCTGATGCGTCCGATGTCTCTCTACGAATCCGGCGAATCCATGGGATCCATATCCCTAAAAGATCTCTTTGACCCGGCATTCTCGCTTAAAGGATATTCCTCGTCTTCTTTCTCTGAGGAAAAACTCGCTTTCGCAACCTGCCGCGGGGGTTGGCCATCCGCTGTCATGATGGGTTCTGACCGCGATTCTCTGCTCGTGGCCAAGACGATTGTCGATGGCGTTGTGAACGAGGACATGGACAAGGGCGAAAGTGACGAGGAAGAATCCTATGATAAAACCGCGCGGCGGAAATACGACCCCATTTTGACGAGGCGGTTGATTCGCTCCTATTCGAGAAACGATTCAACTTTGGCGAATAACCGCCAGATTATTGCCGACGTTGCCGCTTCGGGTACTTATTCCTTCTCAGAAGCGACCTTTTATCGCTACAAAGCACGGCTTGATCGGCTCTATGTTTTTGAGGACGTCCCATCGTGGGCCGCTCTTTTCAAGGAGAAGGGAACGATGCGGGCCTCCCCGAAACACGAATTCTCCGATCCTTCCATCGGGATTGCCGCCTCGGGGCTTTCCCCAGAGTATCTTCTCTCCCATCCTTTTGATTTTGGGTTCTTTTTTGAGGCCTTGGCGATTCGGGATCTTCGGGTTTACTCGGATGGAATCGGGGGGACGCTTTATCATTATCACGACGACATTCTTCATGAAGAAGCGGATGCCGTTTTGATTCTCGAAGATGACCGTTATGCCCTGATTGAAATCAAAAAAGGTTTCGGGCAGGTCAAAGATGCCGCCGACAAGCTTGCTTCCATTCGCGAGCGGATCAAAGAACACAACAAGACGGCCAAAAAAGACGAGTTTATGTCCCTGCCCTCCGCTTTAATCGTCGTTTATGGGGGCAACGACCCTTTAACGTTGTCAAATGGGGTTCATGTCGTGCCCCTTTCCTGCCTAAAAGATTGAAGACTGGTATTGTTTATCAGGAGCAAAGAAGACCTGACGGAGCACTTTTTACTGGTCGGGAAATCGAGTTAGTTTACCGATTTCGGTAGCAACACATTGGAACTGGCCAATCTCTTTTGACGCCTGTCAACCCTTCTGGGTGGTGACAAAATAAATCTATTCGCCACAGATTCCGTATTTGGTGAATTAGTTTTTAGAAAAGTTTTGTCCAATCAGACAAATGAAAAACAAAAATGCCGAAAAACACAAAACAAAAATGCCGAAAAATAAAAAACAGTTCTTGATTGCCAGAGTCCAAAACACTATCATGTAGATGAAATATGCTGTACATTCCAAGAATTATTGACAAAGAAATCGACCGCCGATCCAAGGCTTTTGATGCCATTTGCATCGTGGGGCCAAAGGGTTGTGGCAAAACGCGGACGGCCTCAGAAAGGTCCAAAACGATTATTAAGTTTCAAGATGAGACGAAAAGGGATGGTTATCTTCGTTTGGCGGAGGATTCCCCTGCGCTTTTTCTCGAGAATCCGAAGCCGATTTTGTTTGACGAATGGCAGGATGCCCCCAAAATTTGGGGCACGGTCCGGGAGGCGACCGACAACACCGATTCCACGGGTGAGTTCTTTTTGACGGGTTCCTCCAGTAAAAAAGTCCAAACCCCGCATACGGGGACTGGGCGGATCTCGACTCTTGGCATGCTTCCGATGTCCTTGTTTGAAAGCGGGGAGTCCAATGGTTCCGTTTCTCTCTCCTCACTTTTTTTGGACCCGGCTTATGAGGTTGCGGGCAAGCGCTCTTCTTTGGCGATCAAAGATCTCATTTACGCCGTTTGCCGGGGTGGCTGGCCTCGAACTTTGGCGATTAAAGATAAAACCGCCAAACTGGAAATCGCCAAGGATTACTTTCGACAAGTCTATCAGACGGACATTTCGGCCATCGATGAGGTAAAAAGAGACCCCGTTTGGGCCAAGGCCGTTCTTTCTTCATACGCTCGAAACATGGCCACCGTCGTCAAACCAGGCGTCATTGCCCAAGACGTGAAGAGCAACTACCCTATGTCCGATCCGACCATAGCGTCTTACATTGATGCGTTGGAGCGGCTTTTCGTTGTTGCCGATATTGATGCATGGATGCCACAAATTCGCTCAAAAACCGCGATTAGATCAGCCAAGAAAAAGATATTTCTAGATCCTTCCATTGGTGTGGCTGCCCTCGGTTTGTCACCTGAATACTTTTACACCGATTTCGATCTGTTCGGTCACGTATTCGAGAATCTCGTTCTACGTGATCTTCTGATCTATTCAATGACCCTGGGTGGAAAGATAAAACACTATCGGGATGATTACGGCTTGGAGTGTGACGCCGTTTTGGAACTACCTGATGGTCGCTACGCTTTGATTGAAATCAAAACCGGAGAAAAACGAATTCCCGAAGCTGAAGAGTCGTTGCTCAAAATTGTCGCCTTGATCAAAGACTATAATCTGAAGCACCCTGAGATTCCCTATCGAGAGCCTAGCCAATTGATAGTCATTACCGGGACTTCCGAAATTTCTTCCGTGACTTCTAGCGGCGTCAAGGTAATTCCGATTGGTTGCCTAAGAGATTAGGTATTTCTTGGCAGAATAAGAATGCGTGAGCTCCGTGGTGGTCCTCAGAACACCAAAGAAGCCGCGCCGAGGATTCCCGCATCGTTGCCAAACTCGGAGGTCGCGATCCGAACGACGGGCGAATGCTTGCCCCCAAAACCGTATTCGTTTTTTTCTAAATAGGCGACAAGAGGGATGGTGAGAGCTTCTTTTTGCCCGGAGAGCCCTCCTCCCAAAACGATGATTTCCGGTCGGAAGGCGTTAATGATATTCAGGATTCCTTCGCCAAGGAAATAGATGTACTTATCTAGGACCTTTTGGGCTGCCTGATCGCCTCTTTTCGCGCAGTCGAAAGCGGTATGACTGGTGACCTTCTCAAGATCCCCGCTTATCGATTTCCACATTAATGAATCCGGGTTGGAACGCATGGTTCTCTTGGTTAACGCCACGAAAGCCCCAACCGAGCAATAAGCCTCAAAACAACCTTTGCGGCCGCAGGTGCAACGAGCCCCGCCTTCTCTTAGAAGGGTGTGGCCAAGTTCAGCCCCTTTGCCTTCGTTGCCTTCATAAAGGTGGCCATTGAGGTAGAGGCCGCTTCCGATGCCGGTCCCGATAGTGAGAAAAACGAGGTTTTGGTAACCTTTTCCGACTCCGAAGATTACTTCGCCTAAGGCTGCCGCGTTGGCGTCGTTGGCGATTTTAACCGGCAACCCGGTGCCTTTAGATAGTAGCGAGGCCAAAGGCAGGTTTTCCCATCCGAGGTTATTGGAATAGTCGCAAGAGCCCCTAAGGGAATCGATGGAGCCGGGGCAACCCACCCCGATGCCTTTGATGGGAAGCGCTACTTTTCTAAGGGCTTCCTTGGTGACGGAAACGAGTTCGCCGATGATTTCCTCTTGGCTTTTATGGTGGTCGATAGGCAAGACGAAACGGTTGCTGATGCCACCTTTTTCGTCCACAAAGCCACCTTTGATGGAAGTGCCGCCAATATCGATACCTAAGGTAATCATTACTTAACCTCCGTTAGGACATAAGACCCGCTTCCTTTTAACAAACCCTTCTTTGAGGCGGGAACGAAGAAAGTGTCGCCTTTTCGGAAAGGGATTCCCTCAAGGGTTCCCTCTGCCTCGCTCACGAAAGTCAGACTCTTGAAGGAAGAGGCAGGAGCCGATATCCGTTCCTCGCCCTTAAGGGTGTGAACGGAGGAAGAAAAATAGGAAGACCGTCCGATCAAGGGTTTAGTAAAAGAAGGTGGGTTGTACGGTTCGTAATTCAGGACCTTAAGAGCCTTCTCCAAATGCAAGGGGCGGGGATTTCCGTTCGCGTCGAGGCGGCCATAGTCATATAGACGATAGGTCAAGGTGCTGTTTTGCTGAATTTCGAGAAGCGTCACGCCTTTTCCGATGGCGTGCACGGTGCCGGAGGGAATGAAATACGTTTCACCGGGTTTGACTTCGTGGAAAGACAAGAGATTCGTGATGGTGCCGTTAAGCACGGCTGAGCGGACTTCTTTTTCCGAAGTTGGGCGCTTAAAGCCTACGTAAAGACCGCTTCCGGGCTCGCATTCAATTACGTACCACATTTCAGTCTTGCCATATTGGTTTTCATTTTGGAGGGCGTATTGATCCGAAGGGTGGACCTGGACAGAAAGGTCTTTGGCGGCGTCGATGAGCTTGATCAAAACCGGAAAGAAACGAAAGGAAGCCGGAACAGTTCCGAGGTCCTCTTTCGTGGCAAGGTCTTTCAAAAGGCGTCCTTGATTTGGGCCCGAGGCGATAAGGGAGGGACCCTCGTCGTTGAAAGAAAGCTCCCAGCTCTCGGCGATCTGGGGCGTTGGGGCTGCCTTGCCCCATAGCCGGAGTTTAATTCCGCCCCAAAGGCAATCTTTGGTGGCGCCCTGAAGTTTCACAATGTCCATGAATTGTTATTTTACCTCCAGCGCCGCGTTAAGGATTCCTTCGGTAATCTTCTTCAGTTCAGCGTGTCTGGAGGCCAAGCGCGCTTCTTTCTTCGCGGTCACGTAATAATAGATTTTGAGTTTCGGCTCGGTACCCGAAGGGCGGACCGTGACCGTCGAGCCATCGGGATAGCCGAATTTAAGGACGTCGCTGGCTGGCAAATCCAAAGTCGTTTCTTTTTTGCCAGCGAAAGATTTGCCGATGAGATAATCATTCACGAAGGCGTAGTTCTTTCGGTTCTTTTCGCCTTCTATGCGGAAGGACTTCATGATGGAAAGCATCGTTAGGGAGCCTTCCTCGCCTTTGAACTCATAGTTGTCTAGGCCAGTTTCGACGTAGCCGTACTGAGCGTAGATCTCTTCCAGCCGATCGACGGGGTCGAATCCTCGATCTTTGTATTCCTCGAACATTTGGGCGATGACTACCGAGGCATCGACGGCGTCTTTATCGCGAACCGCCGTCCCCGTGAGATAGCCATAGCTCTCTTCGAAGCCAAAGAAGAAGAGTTTTTCCTCTCCTTTTCTTTCCAAGAGGCCGATTTGTTCTCCGATGTATTTGAAACCCGTCAGAACCTCGACCACCTTCATTTGGTTCGCTTGGGCCAAGGGGAAAATGAGATCGCTGGTGACAACGGTCTTCACGACGACGGAACCCGGGTAGGCCTTCTTATGGCGAAGCAGGAAATCATATAGCAAGATTCCCATCTCGTTGCCATTGATGAGCCGGACGGCGCCTTTATGGATGAGGGCGGTTCCGACGCGGTCGCAATCGGGATCGGTCACAAGGAGCAAGTCGGCCTGTTGCTTTTCCAACAAGGCCAATCCAAGGCTCAGGGCTTCCTTTAGTTCGGGATTAGGTTTGGGGCAGGTTCGGAAAGTGCCATCTGGGTCCCTTTGCTCGGGGACGACGGTAAAGTGCGAAAACCCCGCGCGCGATAAAGCGGTGGTCACGGAACGAAGCCCGGTGCCATTAAGGGGGGAGTAAACGATTTTCAAATCCCGAGAGGTGATTTCCGGGATTCGTTTTGTTTGGATGTAGTCCATGAAAGCCTCAAAGCAATCTTCGCCGATGAACTTGATCAGACCTTTTTTAACCCCATCATCGAAGTTGATGAGCTTCACGTCATCAAAGAGATCGTTCTTATTGATGAAATTCGAGATTTCCTCGGCCGCTTCGAGGGTGATTTGGCAACCCGCGGCGTTATAGACTTTGTAGCCGTTGTATTCTTTCGGGTTGTGGCTAGCGGTGACCATGACGCCCATCGAGGAATGGAGATAACGGACGGCGAAAGACAAAACGGGCGTCGGCATCAATTCACGAAAGATATGAACGCTAAGGCCGTTAGCGGCATAGACCCGGGCCGCCGTTTGGGCGAAGAGGGTGCTGTTGATTCTTGAGTCATAGGATATGGCGACGGAACCTTTTTCGTAGTTTTTCTTAAGATAATCCGCGATTCCTTGGGAGATCTTCGCGACGGTATAGACGTTCATGCGGTTGGAACCGGCTCCTAGTAAGCCCCTCAGGCCTCCGGTGCCGAATTCCAAGTCTTTATAAAAAGCGTCTTCCTTTTCCGTCGGACTCATAGACAAGAGTTCCGCCCTCAAGGCGGGATCCGTGACTTTCTTGAGCCATCTTTCGTAATCGCCCATAAGTGTTTTTCCTCTTTCCAATTATAAGAAGATAGGTTGTAAAGAAGCCGGTGTTTTTAGTAAACAAAAGTGTTAGCGGGTAAACTTTTTCCTTAAGTCGAGGATAATCGCGCGGTTACGGGGCGAAAACGGCTCCGGGTCTTCATTGAGGGGAAACCAGCGGAGGCTCGCAACTTCCTCTTTCTGAGGGGCCTCCAGCCCCGTGAAAGAAGTGCATAGGAAAACGGTGTCGACCCCGGAAACGAGGTCTCCGTTCGCATAACGGTAGAGGGTCAACGGGCCAGAATAAACTTTCAGAAATTCATAACGAAGGGCCTTAAGACCGGTTTCTTCGAAAAGCTCACGTTCAGCAGCTTTTTCGACGGTCTCGTTATATTCGACGGAACCGCCTGGGAAGTCCCAAAAGCCATCGTCCGCCCTCTTTTCGAGAAGGACGCCTTTCTTCGCATCGTAAACGATCATGACCGAATAGGCGATGACTAAAGGCATTTTTCCAACTTTTTTCCGGATGTCCGAAACATAGCCCATATATAGCGTTCCTCAAGTCATTATTGTAGGTTACCGAAGAACGAGACTCCATCTTTTCTCTTTGCGAAGAGAAAAAAATAAAGATAGAAAAATGTTTACAAAAAGCAAAAGAGGCTAACCATCGCTTAATCCCCAATTTTTAGTAAACAAAGTCACATTTTATCGGCAGTTTATTTATTTTTTTCTATTCAAAATCAGACTGGCCGATAATATAATGTTTCCATGCGAAAGAACATCCTGTTAATGAGTTTGCTTCCTCTTTGCTTTTCTTTGATGGGGTGCGCTGGTTCCTCCTCGAGCGCCACTACGAAAACCCCAGTGGACGTCATCATCATGGGCGGCCAGTCGAACATGGTTGGCTGTTCTACCTATTCCAATCTAGCGGAAAGTGTCGGGAATACTAAATTTAGCGAATACCAGACCGGTTACAAAGGTCTCAAAATTGCCTATGATTGCTGGACGAAAAACGGCGCGCTGGATTACGCCCGCCAGAATAGTTCGCGGAACAAATTCGTTGCAAGTTTGCTTGGAGAAGGCAATTCGGATTTAACCTTCGGCCCGGAAATTGGGATGGCCGAGGCTTTCCTGGCGAAGAGAAATGACAAAGTCTTCTTCATCAAATACGCCTGCGGCGCTTCGAATCTCCTCGACGATTGGGCCGGGCCGTCATCAGGGAAGATGACCACGATGTATGCCAATTTCCTTGCGTACGTGAAGGCCCAGATTCAGGTTCTTTCCGACTCCGGTTACGATCCGACCATCAAAGTCATGTGTTGGATGCAGGGGGAAGGCGACTCTTACCCTGGCTATTGCGAAGAGTACTATGACCAACTTCGTTATTTTGTAAAAGACCTTCGGACCGAACTCAAAGATTATGAGGGTGGAACCGACTTCGCCTTTGTGGATGGTGGCATTAGCGATTCGACCTCCTGGCCCAAATACCTAACGGTCAATGAAGCCAAAAAACAATTCGCCTCGGAAAGCGATCGCAACATCTATATCGACACGATTGCGGCGGGGCTCGATAAAACGAAACTCCAAGCGGATAACGCCCACTATATCGGGTCGGCCATGCTGAGTTTGGGAAGACTCTTCGCTGAGGCGGCCGAGCCGTTCCTTTCGCCTCTCGAATAAGACCATGAAGTTGGATAAATTCCTTTTTGCGAGTAAGTCCTTAGGCAACGAAAGGACCGTGCGGGTTCTTTACCCTGAAAACTCTTCGATCCGCTATCCGGTCCTTTACGTCCACGATGGCCTCGCCGCCTTTCGCCGTGACACCCCCGCCTCATGGGAATGCTTTTCTTTTGATGAGGCCCTCGAGAAAATCCACCAGGATTTGATTATTGTCGCCATCGAAGCGAAGGAACCGCTTATCCGAACGAGGGAATATTCTCCCTTTCCTTGGGTGGGCGAAGCGAATAAATACCTTCATTCCGGCGAGGAAGAGGGCGACCTCTATCTAGAGTGGCTTCTTCAAGACCTTAAGCCTTTCATCGATTCCCATTATCAAACCCTGACCGATTGTTCCCACACCTTCATGTTTGGCACTTCCTTAGGCGGCCTCATCAGCGTTTACGCCGCTTCCAAGCATCCGGAAACCTTCTCGAAAATCGGTTGCTTTTCCTTGGCCTCTTGGGGGAACGAGAGAGCCCTTCTATCCTTCGTTAAGGCCTCGAATATCAATCAGGGTACCTCTTTCTTTATCCGGGTGGGCGAGAAAGAAGGCATCCCCCGGGACCTCGTTTCCCTCGGGGCGTGCTATCCCCGGTTAAGCGAGGACCTTGTTTCCTTGTTAAAAGAAAAAGGGAGCCCGGTCGACTTCACCCGCAATCCCTTGAATCGTCATTGCACCAAAGATTGGGAGAAGGACGTTCCTTCTTTCCTAGAGTGGCTCTTTAGCTGATCTTTTTAATGAGATCGGCGAGCTCTAAGCCCGCTTCGACGTGCATGGCTCTATTCGGATGGCCGCCATTGGCCATATAGCCTCCCTCTTTCAAGGAATCGAATTCCAGGAAATAGACCCCGGAAGGATAGGAAGCGACCACTTCTTTTAGCAGATTCGTGACCAAACTCACTTTTATCATGCCGATGGCCACAATGATTTTCACTGGACCATACGTTTGTCTGATTTTATCGATGAAACCCTTCGTCTCCAGAACAAAATGGCGGCATTCTTCGCTCCGTCGGGGCTCCTGTAGCGGCAAGAGATATTGATCGTCATTGGTGCCCAAAGAAAGAACGACGATATCAGGAACGTATTGTTTATTGTCCCAAGAAATCGCGTTTTCGTGGGTGGTGGCCCAGGTGCAGTCGGCATAGGAGAACATCTCAGGGATGTTTTTGATGGGGGCCTCGGCATTCCAAGGCGACCGATAGAGGGCGTAACCTCCGATGCAGATGAGCGAAAAATCCGCCTTGAGTTTCTCCGCCGCCAAAGCCCCATAGGAAATGAGGGCGTTCTCGGTCCGGGTTTCGAAATTGTCGTCGCCTTTAAGCCCTTCTACCCCGTTGCCGGCGGTGATGGAGTCGCCATAGATTTCGATTCTGAGGCCGTGAAAAGGTGGTAGGGGGGCAAAAGCCCCATCGGTATAGATTTCCTTCCACCCCGTCAAAGAGCAGGCGCTTTCGGTTCGTTTATAGACGCGGACCCGATGGAAGTCTTTTTTTAAGCCCTGAGCCAAGACGTAGACGGCGTCGGGTTGATGAAGGGTGATTTTTCTCGATTGGCAAAAAGGTTCCTCGTCGATGAGGACGGCGATGGAGGCCTCTCCTTGGGGGCGGCCACATTCGGTGGCGATGAAACGGCCGGATAGTTCCGTTCCCTTGAAGCCCACTTCAAAACCTGAAGCCGAGAAAGTGAACATCCGGGCTCCTATACCGAGGTCTTTGTAATGTCTCCCGAGGTCTCGAAGGCAGGCTCCTTCGTAGAGAAAATCGAGGGTTTTCATTCGATAACCTCAATGGCATCATCGAGGATCGCCAATTTGAACTTTGGGGCTTTATAGACCGAGAAAGTGTTTTCGACCACAAAGGATGCGTAATGGTCACATCCGGGGATCTTCACGAAAATGACCTTCTGAGTGCCAAGCTGATTCTCGTCGTAAGCGGCGGCTTTAATGAGACGTTTCGGTCCGAAAGAAGGATTGGATATTTTAAGGCCTTTCAATTGCTTTTTTGAGAAGACGGGGACGACCCCTTCTTCCATTAAGCGGATCCGATGCGGCCCGTCCATGACTCCGAGGTCGGGGTAAACGATGTTCTCCCCGTCCTCAAACATGATATGGCTGAGCCCTTTGGTGGTTTTAACGCGGACCCGCACGTCGTTATCGAGTATCTGCTCGCGAGAGACAAGGGGATTGCCCTCCAAATCTCTCACCACGATCTTGTCGGGGTCGACATAAACGGTGAGCTTGTCCCCTTCCTGATAGGCGACGGGGGTCGCAACCTTGACGACGAGGCGTTTGTCGAGACCTTTGAGGGCGAGGTTAAAGGCAATCCGAGTCGGTGCGGTGGATGATGAAGTCGATCAGGCCCGGGATGGCGTAGAAACCTTTTGTTTCCTCGGCCGAGACATCCTTGACGGCGAAAGAAAGAAGAATTTTCCGCTCTTCCTCGGCTTTCGGGAGAGCTTTCTTCAAGAGACGAAGGCGGTATTCCTCCGGCAGGAGGAGTTCGTTTTCGCCAAAGGCGACTTTGGTCGGGGAAAGGGTGGCTTCGGAGAGGTTTTCCTGAGGAATGCCCATAATGGAATCGGTGCTTGTTTTGTCGAAGAGGTGAGCCTCTTCCATCATCGGGGCGAGGAAAATCTTGTCTTTGACGTGGTAGGTCTTGCCTTTGGCCTCTTTGATCACGACATCATTGTTTTGGCCTTCGATCTTGGCGTAGACGATGATTTCGTCTCCGAGGCGCTCGACCACCTCGACGTGGGCAGGCAGACCTTCGCTCGCGATGCGGATGTGTTCCGGACGAATGCCGAAATCTACCTCTTTTCCAAGGTAAACTTCGCTGGCAAGCTGTTTCTTTTTGAGTTCGGGGAATGTAAGTTTCAGCGATGGGATACCGTTAAGAATGGCACATAAATCGTTCCCGTCTTTTTCTAGACGGCAATTGATGATGTTCATCTGTGGGGAACCCAGGAACGTGGCGACGAAGAGGTTGGCGGGGTTTTCGTAAAGGTTCATCGGGGTGTCCACTTGCTGGATGTAGCCCAGTTTCATGACGACGATCCTGTCCCCCATCGTCATGGCCTCGGTCTGGTCGTGGGTCACGTAGATGAAGGTGGTGGCCAAACGCTTGTGGAGCTTGGTGATTTCGCTCCGCATTTGCACTCGTAGTTTGGCGTCGAGGTTGCTCAAAGGTTCGTCGAGCAAGAAGACTTTGGGCTCGCGGACAATGGCTCGGCCGAGGGCCACTCGTTGGCGTTGGCCGCCAGAGAGGGCTTTCGGTTTGCGGCTGAGTAAATCCGTGATCTCCAGAACCTCGGCCGCCTCCTTGACCCGGCGATCGATCTCCGCGGGGTCTTCCTTTCGAAGCTTGAGGCCGAAGGCAATATTCTGATAGACCGTCATATGGGGGTAGAGAGCGTAGTTTTGGAAAACCATCGCGATGTCGCGGTCTTTGCTGTCGACATCGTTAACGAGGGCGTCGTCGATATAGAGTTCCCCCGCGGTGATGCTTTCAAGGCCCGCGATCATGCGGAGGGTCGTGGATTTTCCACAACCCGAGGGGCCGACGAAGACAATGAATTCTTTGTCTTTGATGGCCAAATCGAAATCATTGACGGCCCTTACCCCTCCCTCATAGACCTTATAGACATGCTTCAGCGTAACTTGGGACATAAACTAGCCCTCCTTTTTATGAAGACCCTTACCCATTAGTTCGGGGTAATAGGTAGCGTTGATATGGCGGTCATAGACCGCGTTGGCGTACAGCGTCCAAACCAGTAAGCCATAGGCACTAAAAAGAACATAGAGTCCGATGCCGACGTAAGAGGTGACGGAATTAATGAGAAACAAGGCGATGACGAGGCCAGGCGAGAGAAGGCTCCAAACGAAATTGAGCGGGAGTTTGATATGGGCGAAGATGAAGGCGTTCTTAAGGGTGGCGCCGAAGGAGTTCAGATAAAGGGCCTCTTGGCTTAGGAGGTAATGGCATAAGGAATTGACGATGATGAATTGAAATAGCAGCAAGCCGATTCCTAAGCCCGTCAAAACCGGTAAAGCGCCTTGGAAAAGAAGAAGATAAAGGCAGCCTAAGAGGGCCAGACCGAACGAAAGGCCGTAGAGCAAGCCCGTCAGTAAGCCGCTCCGCCAATTCTTTTTTAGTCCTTCGAAAAAAGAAGCCACTCCCAAAGTCCCTTCGAGGAAGCTGAGGCGTTTCGTGACTTCGCTCGCACCACTAAGGCCGAGGAAAAGGACCATGAAGCAGGGAAGGGCGATCGCGGTGCCATAGAAAACAAGGCTAAAGAGCCCCTCTTTCGCGCCTCCGGAAGCTTGGAGGCTGCTTCCTAAAAAGGAGAAGACGAAATAATCCGAGAATAATGGCAAAGCGAAGAGGGCGAGGAGGAGCGAGGTGCTGATGAGGGTGCCGCTTTGGTGGAAGAGCAAATCCCAAAAGAGAGCCCATCTCGTCTCTGGCAACTCTTTTGGAGAAAAATCCTCCAAGCGTTCTTTATTTTTCATTTGACGGTGCCCTCGAGATAATCGAAAGCTTTAATGGCTAAATCATAGGACGGGTTATCGTAAATGCCATAGTCTCCAAGGTTTTTGCTCATGGTGTTCAAAGCCAGGTAATAGTCCTCGTCAAGAAAGCCCACGTATTCGCTGAGCCAAGAGGCCTCACCTTTCTTTTTCACGCGGAGGGCAAAAGCGACGCCGTCAGAAAGATAATAAACAGGATCAGTTTCTGTGACGTGGGACGTTTTGAAACTATCGGAAAGAGGGAGAAAAGCGTCTTCCGGTTGGCACTTGGCAAGCACGCTTTCCGGCAGGAGGAAGAGATCGGAGCCGCCATATCCGACGACTGAAAGTTTCTGGAGGAAAACGGCATCCGAGGGATTACTTTGAACGGTGGAGGCTTTCTTGAGGCCACTGGAGGAGAATTTGTCTTTGAGGTCTTGACAGAAAGCGGTGCTTTCGAGGCTATTAGAAGCCACAAAGACGTTGAGTTTTTCGTAAGCCGCGGGTTCGTGGACGACGCTAAAGAGATAGGAAATGACAAAACCAGTAACCACAGGTAAAACCAGGTAGAGAGGCCAGTCGTAACGGAGGGCCCGATGGAAACGTTTTTCGGTCTTCTTATTCATGAAGCACCTCATAAGTGAGAACGACGGAGGAAAAGCTTTCGATTTTGATTTTGGTTCCCTCTTCTAACGTGGGGAAAGAGCCCAAAACGTAGAAGTCCCTTTCGAACGCGGTCCCGTTTTCCGTAAAAGAGGTTTTTAGAAGTTGGGCTTCGAGACCTTCCTTGGTGAATTCGTCAGGCTTAGAAAGACTAACAAAGAACACTTCGTCGCTTTCGCGTAATCCTTGAAGGGCAGAGGAATAGAACCTTTCGTAGGTCTTGTCGCGTTTATAAAGAACGCCCCAAAAAAAGATGGTGCCCCAGAGGTAAAAGACGCTGAGGGCGATCAGAATCCACATCGGAATGAGGTAGTCCTCCCCGGATAAGAAGAGCCCTAAAACTAAGGATATGATATAAAGCGCGCTGACACCGACGAAAAGAAGAAGTTCCTTCGTGAGAAGGGAACGATATCGAATCTCTTCCGTTTGGATGTCGAGCGTTTCTTTCATCCTTAACCCATCCACGCTTTCAGGGCCTTTTTGATCTCGGCGCCCCAGAGGACGTAACCGTATTCGGACATATGGAGGTTATCGAGCCGGAAATAAGCCAAATCGGCTACCCCCGTGCTTTTGAGAAGGACTTTCCCGGCTTCGACTCCTTCGACCCAATCCTTGCCTTCGATAAAGTTCTTCATCCCATCGTTGACGGCTTGGATAGTGGGGTCAAAGGAAAGGTAATAGCCAGCCAGGAGGTTGACGTAAACGTAGAAGATGTGGGTCTTAGGAAGTTTTGCGTGGGTGTCGTTTAGGAGTTTTTGGACGTTTGTCAACACGGTCGAGGAGGTGTCGTTGCTATTGACGATGTCGTTAACGGCCACGTAATAGACGACCGCTTTCGGGCAATACGGCACGACTAGGCGGTCAAGGAGGTAGTTGTCCCAATCGCTGGATACGGTCCCCCCGATGCCGTGATTGTAGGAAACGATAGGATCAAGAGCCTCTGAGGAAGAGGTCCAGAATTCCACGGAAGAGGAACCAGCCAGCATGATGTGGGAGTTCTCTTTGTCAGCGCCCGCCGCTTCGTAGGTTTGGGCCTTGCTTTCGTAGGTGGTGTTGCTCATCGCGAGATTTCCGGCCAATTGTTCCACCTGGAGGGTTTCGGTCTCCTCGGATTCCCCGTTTTTGCTGGTGAGTGTGACAGTTTTGGCGCCCTTGTCATAGACGGCTCCCGTCAAAACGGTTCCGCTCTTGATAGTGTAATTAATGGCGAAACGGACATCAGAGGGACTATGGGCGAGGCGTTTCAGGCCGCCGCTCGTGAGGTAACAAATCCCATAAGTTGGTTTGACGTTCAAAACGCCATCGAAACGGAGATTTCTCGTCAAAGTGTCATCCTCGGGGATGACGGGGGTGTAGACAGGTTCCGTATATTCTCCTTCCCCGCAAAGGCTCCAACCGGCGAATAAGAACACGCTGGCAGTGGCCGTCGCGGAAGCGAAATCCCAAAGGGCTGTGCACTCATTATCAACGTACCAGCCCGAGAAAACGTAGCCAATCCGTTCAGGGTTGGTCTCAGGCGGGATTAGTTTGGCGGGACAGGTAATTTTCTGTTGAGTGAAAAGAAGTTCGTTGGTGGTGCCGTCATAGCCGTCACCCGAAAAAGCCGATTTCTTGTAGTTGTAGTAATAGTTGGCGGTCGCTTGGATGGCCCAGGAAGGCCCTTCGCCGTCAGCAATGGTAAGAATCCCTTTGTCCGTGGAATCCTCCGCGCTTTGGCTTACGGAGCCGCACGCCCCTAGGGAGAGGGCCCCTAATAAACAAAGGCAACCCGACACGAGCTTTTTCATTTTGTACCCTCCTTAGCAAGTTCTTCGACTAATTCGTCAAAGGGGCAGGTGGCGACTCCAATGAAGTGGTCAGCCGCGCCGTAATAGAGATAGAGGATTCCGTCTTTCACCACGTTGGCGGTCGGGAAGACGCAGCCGTTGTAGTAGCCTTCCGTCTCGTAAGGAAGTGTCGGTTCGAGGAAGGGCTTTTTGGTTTTGGCCAAAATCTTGCGGGGATCCGCCAAATCTAGCAAGAAAGCTCCGACCCGATAGGCCTTGTCCTTCGCGGAGACGCCATGGTAGATGAGGACCCAGCCTTTCTTTGTTTTTAGCGGGGGGCAGGAGGCTCCGACTTTAAAGCTTTCCCAATCCTCGGATCCTTGGTAGAAAAGCTCAAGTGGTTCGTCCCACTCCAGCAAATCGGTGGAAGAGGTGAGCCAGATGGCGGGATTGGGGTTTGGATAACCCTTTCCGCAGCGGCAGCTCGGCCGGGAGGTTCGATAGAATTTTCCTCCGATTTTCTCGGGGAAGATGACGACGTCGCGGTCATCGTCTTTGGCGCTCGTGATGCGACCCATCTTTTTCCAATTCCGGAGATCTTTCGAAACGGCGAGATGAGTCTCGGTGTCGTTATTTCGAAGAACGTTCGGTCCGAACTCGGGGGCGAAGCCATAGTTTTTGTGGTCCGCTTTCCAGTATTGGCCCGGCGCGAAGACGCGGGAGGCGTAGGTCATGTAATAGTAGTCACCGATCTTGACGAGACGCGGGTCTTCCGTGCCTCCGCCGTCGGCTCCGTTTTTGTCGGGGGAGAGAAGAGGCTTATCGCTTTGTCGCTCAAAATGGATGCCATCCTTAGAGGTGGCCAGGCCGAGATAGATATAATGGGTTTCATCGTTGCCCGCCGCGCGGTAGATCATATAGAAGAGCTTTTCGTCCTCCTTGTAGATGACCGCGGGGTTGAGAACGCAGAGGCTTTCCCATTCGTTCGAGGGATTGGGCTTCAAGATGGGGTTTCCGGAATACTTGGTGAATTTCATGGTTTTTTCCTCACGAGATGACGGTCATGGTATCGGTCGTGCGAGTGATCGCGTTATCGAGCTTTAGGTTATCCATATAGACTGCCGAAGCGCTGTAATCGGAATTGACGAGGCCGAAGGAAATCTTGTAGAGGCTGGTGATGTTCTGGGCGTTGACGCTGGCCCCGTCTTGGGAAACCCAGTCGGTGAACTCGCCAAACCCGATCGCGTAGTGGGCCCAGCTGGTGCTTAATTCGGCTGCTTCGATGTTTTTGCGAACCTGGATGGTGGTGGAGCCGGAAAGGATGAAGAGATTGATGTAAACGGTGGCCTTCCCGTCTCCTTTTAAGTCGACGTTGATGCCTTTGGGCTTCATCGTGGAGGCAACCGAGGCGTCGACCGTCGTCGGAATGACGTAGCTGACGGAAGAGAAAGACTGATAGTTCATTTTGAGCGAATGAGTGCCGCCTTGCGAGGAGACGTCCGTGGCCAGTTCAAGATTATTGTTGGCGTTGTCGTTGCCATAGCTCCAAACGCCAAGGACATCGGAGGTCGTGGCGTAGCCTTCAGCTGTTTCGATGGTGGCTTTGGTGGAATCGGAGGAGTCGGCTTTGATGGCCTTTTCCTTCGCGGTTTCGCTTTCGGCGGCGGAGGCGCTGTTAACGAGGGATATGTTGTCGACGTAGACGGGGTTCGACATCATGTAGGTCGGAGAAGGCGTTCCGTCCTGCGTCTTATAAACATAAGAGAAGGCCAAAGTGAGTTTGGCGATGTTGCTGCTCGACAAAGTGTCGGTGCCGGAAGCGACTTGGAAGACGCTATAAGGGATGACATACTGAGTCCAGACTTTGCTCACGGCCTCGATTTGGTAGTAATAGACCGCCCCGCTTGAAAGGGTGAGGCCGACATAGCAGATCGCGGAGACGCTTTCGAGGTAAGCGAAGACGGAACTATCGCTCTTGACCGAAGCGTCTTTCAGCCACAAAGAGATGGCATTGACGTCGGTGGTGGCAACGTTGAGATCGAGACTATAGGTAGCTGCGGCCATATCGGCTTTATAAGCCATCTGGGCGCAATACTTGTTTCCTGAGCCAAGGGCTTTGAGGCTATTAAGAGTGATGAACTCGTCCTTGTTATTCGTGGATAAATCCCACTGATAGAAGGGCTCGGCGGCATTCGTATAAGAATCGAAGTTGTCGATGAGGCCGTCCGCTCCGATGGCGCGGGGACCGATATCAATGTTCGTCACTTCCGAACGCGAAACGATGGAGACATCCTTATACGTCAGAGTGCCTGAACCATACATGTTCGTAAGGCCGAACTGAAGCTGGAGGATGAAAGAGAATTCCCGTCGGCCGTTGCCGCCGAGATAGGTGGCTCCGAAAGCTTCGAAAGGAATGTAGACCTCAGTAAACTTATCGGTGGATAAAGAAGAGAAACTCTGGAGGTAATACCAATAATCGCCGTCCTCTTCCTGCAAGCGGAAGGACATATTGCCCCCGCCCGAGCCGCTATATTTCACGCTCAGGTGAACCATGTCCCCGGTGTCGAAGAACTGGTTGACGTAAATCTTGGCAAAACCATAGCCTTTGGAGGCCATACCGACGCTATTGAGGGCGTTGGCGGCTTGGTCGTAATGGAGGGTGTAGGAAGAGCCGTCTTCGGAGATGTCGGTCCCGAAGTTATAATCGTTCTCCCACTTCCAGGCTTCGGTGGGGTAGTTCTTAAAGTTGAGGTTCTTGATGAAGAGATCGGAATAGTTGGCTTTTTTGATCGCGGCCAACTGGCTCACGAGGCAGACGCCGTCGCCCCACGTTTGCTCGAAAACGACTTCGAGGTATTTGATGTGAAAGTAATCGAAGACGTGGTTATTGACGGTAACGAGCTGGGTGTCTTGAGTGAATTCGCTGAAGGGCATGATGCAGATCTGCTTGGAGTTGTTGGCGAGTTGGATTTTATGGCGCCAGAATTCGCCATCGTTATCGCGAAGGCGGATGAAGGCCGTGGCGTCTTGGCCCGAGTAGAAAAAACGGAGATAAAGGGCATCGGTCCCGTAGGTATCGAGTTCGATGGTCTTCGTGGCCACAATCCAACCGATGGATTTGGTTTGTTCCATCGTGAATTTGAGGCAGAGGCTTTCCTGGTCATTGCCAAAGAAATTGGTGTTATTGACGGAGACGTCCACCGGAGCGCCGGCTTCGTGGATCGACCAATCACTGGCTTCGCCTAGAGGGAACGGAACCTCGTCTTTGTCGATGGACTTTAGAAAGAAGGAAAACGGGTTGTTGCACAAAAGGGTCTTGCTCCCGCAGTGAGCGGTGACCTTCCAATAATAAGTGACGTTCTTTTGACTCAGGGACGCGGAGATGGTGAAGGTCGTGGCGTTGATGTAGTCATGCTTGTAATAGACATAGGCATCGTTGTTGGTGATGAATGAGTCGCTTGAGGCGATTTCGAGAGTGTAATAGGTGGCGTTGGGGGAAGCGGTCCATTCGAAGGAAGGGACTGCGTCGACGCTTGCTCCGGCGGAAGGGGACACGAGGGAAAAGAGACCCGGCGTTCCGCTTTCGATGCTTTGGCTGTAACTGTTGTCCTCGGGGTCGTAAGCACTGCCCTCAGAACTTGTTCCTCCGCAGGAGAGAAGCGTGATGCTAAGAAGGAAAATGGAGGCAAGAGCAATGATTCTTTTCATCTTAGAGAGCCTCCGTGGAAACGACGTAGAGCATATTGGCGGGGATTGTCACATTGAGCCATCTGTTGAGGCTGCCATCAATCACTTGGTTGGGAATGATGAAACCGTCCTCGCCTAAGCGGATCGCGCCTTCGCCGAAGGTGTAGATATAGAGCTTATCGGCGTTGGCAATCGCCGGTTCCAAGGTCACCCGTTTGGTGATGGCTTGGGTCCCGCGGTTGACCATGACGTAGCCTCCGCGAGTCATCGCCTGATTCGTGACGGCCAAGCAACGGAAAGTCGGATCGAGATTTCGGTCGTTGATCGAAGAACCGTAAATCCTTGATCCCGGGGCCATCAAATGGGTCAACAGACAGGAGGAATGGTACCAAGGACGGAGTTCTTGATCGTAAGCCTGATCGCTGGCCAAAGAAGAGAACATGCCCCACTTCTTTGGGACGGCTGTTCCGCTGGTGTACATAAAGTTCATGCCATCGTCGAAGTCCCAATAGCAAACGGAGTTAATGCCGGCCAAAGCGCTCTGGAGGGTGAAGTCAGCCATGCGGACCCCGTAGGAGACGGTCTTGATGAGGGAGTTGCCATCGGTGGCATTGTCCTTCCCGTCCAGCAAACCGCTTTCCCAGATATCCAAAGGTCGAGTGGTGCCGTATCCGGAGTCGATCGGGTGGACTTCCTTATTCAGGTCGTTCATGTATTCGAGGGCGTAGCCCCCGTCGATGTAATAATTCGATAAGTAGAAATGGGCCCCGTAGTCGCTGACCATGGAAGGGATGTTGGTGGCGATGCCCTTCCAGTATTCCTTCGTCCCATCGAAGCCCGTCGTGTCTCCGCCGACGATGCCGATGTTCGTGAGGCCTTTCGCGTCGAGGGCGGCCCGGACGTTTTTGACGCCTTGCATCCATTTCTCAAAGCTGTTGTTGTAGTTCTTGCTGGAACCTTTGACGCCAAGGTAGTTCGGCTCGTTGCCGTTGACAAACCAACGGATGCAGGTGAATCCCTGCTTGTTGACGAGATAGTCCATCACGAAGGCTGAGATTTTGGACCAACGGATGTCGCTCGTGCACTCATCCATCATGTTCCAGACGTCGTTGCTTAAGGTGCCGACGACGTTCCAGGCCCCCAAGGCCACTTGGATGTTGTGACTTTGGCAATAGCTTAGAAGTACCGCGAGGTTATTGCCCCATTGGTTCGAGAAGTTGTAGTCCCAAGTATCATTGGTCTTGTCATCGTCCCCTTTATCGTCAAAGTTCTCGACGAAATAATCGTAGTTGATCATCAAGCGGATGCGGGCCGGCGCGAGCTTGATCATGTTCGCGTAAATCCGTTCCCATGAGGAGGCATCGAGTTTGTCGGTGTCTTCATAGACGCCCCATTCCACGCCGAGTCCGCCATAGGAAGACTGGACGAGGTCCTTTTGCGTGAAAACGATTTCCTTCGGGGCGGAAGTTCCTCCTGACGAGTTGCTTGAAGAAGCGGTTCCGCAACTCGCTAACCAAACCGGCAAGACCAAAGCGGTCATAACCAAAAGAGCCTTTTTCTTCATTGTTCGTACCCCAACTTTCTGTTTACTTCTAGGAGGACGCCGGGCCATTGCCCGCCGGTGACGACTCCCAGGTATTTGCTCTTGTCGTCTTTCCCGTAGCAATAACGGATGACTTCGTCGTTGGCCGCTTTTAGCAGCGTTCCCTCGTAAGCGTCCTTGAGTTCGGTCGAAAGCCACATCACTTCCGGTTTTTCTTTTACGACCCTCAAGGTTGAAGCGGCCGCCGAGGCAGCCATTTCACTCTCCCAAGCGGAGATAAAGCCGTAGGCCGTTTGGTCGGTCATGGGGTCAAAAGAGGCGTAGTCGTTGCCTAGTGTTGCCATGTAACGTAGGTATTTGGCTCCGTTGGTCTTAGCAATGTATTTGCCAGTATCTTCGTTTTTGGGCCAGCCGTTCTCGGTCAAAGCGATGTTGCCCTCTCCGTCGAGGGTGTAGTCATAACCTTCGATGCCATAGACCGCGAGGCGCGTTCCCTCTTCACCAAGGAGCCAATCCATGATGTCGAGGATCTTTTTCATCTTCTTGGTGGAGATGTCGTGATTGAAGAGAGTCATCGAGAACCAGTTATCGGTCCCCTCGAGGGCGAATTTACCATCAGGTCCTTTGACCTTCATAATGGCCGCGGCCCCGTCGACGTCGAATTGTTTGTCGTTGCTGTTCGAGGTAGCTAAGGCTTCCCGGATGTCGTTATAGTTGGCCAAAGAAAGGTTTTCATAGAAAATCCCGCACTTATTGCTGCAGTAGGCTTTGCGGGCCCCGCCTTCGGTGGCGGAAAATTGGTCGTAGCCGTAGATTTTGCTCGAAACGTAACTCTTGGCCAAATCCATTCCCGTGACGTATCCGTCCGTGGCGAAGTTCCCGACGTATTGGCTCTTCGCGGAGTCAAAGGCGAAACAATGCGGAACCTGTTTATAGAAATTCGTCACCGAAGGGAAGCCCCATTCGACGTCGGCGAGGGCGTAGCTGTCGGAGTTGCCAGTCGGATTGAGGTGGGTGTTGAAGACGTTGACGAGGTTGGTGAATTGGTCCCAAGTATAAACGTCGTCCTCCTGATAAACGCCCCAGCTCTTGGCCCAATCTTGGCGGTAGACATACGTGAAAGGAGAATAATCCACCTTCGGTTTCTGGACGTTTTTGGCGATTGGGAGGCCATAAAGATGCCCATCGATCTTCAAGGAATCGATCGCGGTGGTGTTATTGACGAGGTTTTGAATATTGGGCCAGGCCGATAAATCATCGGGCAGGGCCTTCAAGACATCGCCTTCCGTCCAGTACTTGTAGGAATTGGCGAAGTTGAATTGGGTGACGTTGTACTGGAAGACGTCGGTAAGGTTATTGGCGTTCACGGCCCCGGCGACTTGGGTGGTCCAGTCGTTATAGGAATAAGTGGACGGGGTGAGGGATACGTTGAATTTATCCTGCACGGCGTCGGTGTAGACATCCCCGCCGGTCCAAGACTCGAAATAGAGGTTCCGAAGGGAGATTTTGAGTTTCCCGTCCTCGGTGTATTCATCGTTGCCCCCATCTTCGGAACTCGTTTCGCCTCCGCATCCGACGAGAAGCGAGAGGGCTCCCACAGCCAAGAGGGCGAGCGGCAACAACTTCTTTAAAGGATTCATAATGATACCTCCTATCCTTTAATGGCACCGACGACGATGCCTTTGACGAAGAATCTCTGCAAGAACGGATAAAAGCACATCATCGGGACGATCGTGAAAAAGATCGAAGCCATGATGAGATTTTGAGAATAGGTTTGGACGGTGGGGCTTTCGGTGGAGGAGGAGATGCTGGCAATCATCTCTCGCAAGACAAGCTGAAGGGGCTTCAGGTTGCTGCTTTCGACGAAGAGCATGCCGTTATACCAAGAATTCCAGTTGCCCACGGCAAAGAATAAGCCCACGGTCGCAAGCATCGGCAAAGAGAGCGGCAGGTAGACTTTGACGAAAATCTGAACGTCATTGGCTCCGTCAATGCGGGCGCTTTCCTCAAGCTCTTTGGGAAGGGAAGCGAAGTAGTTCCGCATCAAAAGCATGTTGAAGGTGTCGATGGCTCCGGGGATGATCATCACCCAGACGGTGTTATAAAGGCCGAGGTTCTTGATGAGATAGTAATAAGGGATAAGGCCCCCGCCGAAAAACATCGTCACCAAAATCATGTTCATCACAAAATTCTTCCCGAACCATTTCTCGCGCGACATCGCGTAGCCCGTGATGACGGTGAAGAAGAGCTGATATAAGGTTCCGAAGACCAACAAAATCATCGTGATCCCGAGGCCATTCCACATCTGTGAGGAGGTAAAGACGCTTTCATAGGCTTCGAAAGTGATGTCTTTCGGCCATAAGAGCAAGTCGGAGCTCATATAGGCGGCTTCCGAGGAGATGGAGACCACGAAAGCGTTGTAAAAAGGGAAGATGACGGCAACCACATAGAAAAGAAGGACGAAGAAAATCACCACGTCAAGCCAGCCAAAGCGGTGGTTGTTGGAAGCGCCGCGGGGCCGGAGAGGCAGCTTACGGATTTTTGGGTATTGTCCCTTCATATGATGCCCCTTTCGCCAAAGAGTTTGGCAACCCGGTCGATCGCGACGACAAGCACGAAGGACACCAAAGACTTAAAGAGCCCAATCGCGGTGCCGATGCCTGGGTTTACGAGGTTTTGGAAGGTTTGACGATATATATAGGTGTCGAGAATATCCACTTGATCGTAAACGAGGGGGTTATAGAGGTTGAAGATTTGGTCAAAACCGGCTGAGAGAATGCCGCCGACCGAGAGAATCAGCAAAAGGACGGCCGTGGTTTTGATGCCCGGGAGGGTGATGTGCCACATTTTCTGAAAACGAGTCGCCCCATCGATATCCGCGGCCTCGTAAAGTTCGGGGGAGATGCCCGCCATGGTGGCTAAGTAAATAATGGAACTCCAGCCTGCTTCCTTCCAGACATCGCTGGCAAATATAAGGGTGAGGAAGAAATTGCCATCAGCCATAAAGTCGAGACGTTGGCCCCCGCAAGCTTGAATGATGTCGTCGATGATGCCGGTCCTCGAGAATAAGGAAGTGATGAAACCAGCCAAGACGACCCAGCTGAGGAAGTGGGGGAAAGTCACGATAATCTGGGAAACTTTTTTAAAGCGTCGCATTCTTAATTCATTGATTAACAAGGCCACGATGATAGCCGCCACGAAGGAAATGACGATCTTGCCCGCCCCGATGAGGAGGGTGTTGCGAATGACCGTCAAAAACTCGGGATCGTTATTGAAGATGATCGCAAAATTCTTGAAGCCGACGAAGTTGTTCATCAAACTGCCCCAAATGCCCTTTTTCGGAAAGTACTTGGTGAAGGCGATGAGAACCCCGTACATCGGGATGTAGCAAAAGATGAAATAGAAAACCACCGCTGGCACAATCATCAAAAGCAGGAAGCGGGATTGCTTGACCTGCTTTCCGAGATGGTACCATTTGCTTTGGCGGCGTGAGATGAGGGTGGTTTCCATTTTCGTTCCTTAACGGGAGTGCTTTTTGATGTAATCGACCAGGATGTCGACTTGACTGAAGCATAGGGCAGTGTAGGTGTCGGCCGCCCCGTAATAGATGGCCATCCGTCCAGTGGCCTGATCCACGAGGGCCGAGGTTGGGAAGCAGACGTTCGGCACGAAACCGCTGACTTCGTAACTCTCTTCCGGGGTCAGGAAATAATCCGTTGAGCGGAAAAGGACTTTCGAAGGGTCCTTTAGGTCAAGGAGAGCCCCTCCGAAGGAGTAAACGAAGCCGTTGCAGGTATTGGTGACCCCATGAAAGAGAAGCAGCCATCCTTCCGAGGTTTCGATGGGGTTGCAACCCGCGCCGACTTTGGTGAGGTTCCACCATTCCCAGCCCCTCTCCATCACGTGGGCGCAATCGCCCCAGTAATGAAGGTCGGGCGAACGGGAGAGGAAGATATCCCCGAAAGCGGTGTGGCCCGAATCGCTTGGGCGCGAGAGCATGACGTATTTCCCCTCGATCTTGCGCGGGAAAAGGACACCGTTTCGATTGAAAGGCAGATAAGGGTGATTGATCTTTACGAACGTCTTGAAGTCGGTGGTTTTCGCGATGGCCAAAGCCGGTCCGTAGAAATCGTCGCACCAAGTGACGTAATAAGCCCCTTCCAGTTCGACCAAACGCGGGTCATATTGATAGTGGCTGGAGGTTTCCTTACCTTCTTCGTCGACGAAGGAAATGGCTTTTTCCTCGAGGACAATGTGGATGCCATCCTTCGAACTGCCGACATACAAATGAGGGATGCCCGTCCGATCCTCCGCCCGGAAGATCCCTTTGAAAGAACCTTTGTAAGGCACCAAAGCGGAATTGAAGACTCGGGCCAGATTTCTCTCGGAATTCCGTCCGATGATGGGGTTACCTGAATAACGCCAAACGGAATCGGTGGAGCCTAAGGGTCTATCTTCCCAGGGAAGGTTCGGAATGTTTTTTTCGTTTTTGACCATGATCTTGGCCTCCTAAGCGATTTTTTTGAGCGAAGCGCGCGGAATGAACGGGCAATGAATGACGATTTGGGAATACTGAAGCTGTTTCTCCGAGAACATTCCCACAAGGTAATTGGCAACTTCCTTGCCTAACTCCTCCCGCGGGACGTTGAAGGTGCTGAGTGGCGGGTTGGCGTAAGACCCTTCTTTGATGTTATCGAAGCCAATGACGGAGAGATCGTCGGGAATCCTTTTCTTCATGGATTCGATGACCTTATAGGCGTTAAGGGCGATGATGTCATTGGCACACACGAGACCAGTGATGGGATGCTCTCCGAGAGCTTTCCTTAATGCGACGTCATCCGCGTAGTTGAGGGCGCCGTTATCGAAGTTGACCGAATAGCCTTCGATTCCCAAATCCTTGTAGTTTTCGACCGCGGCTAAGAAACCCTCATGTCGTTCCCGGAAAGAAGTCGAGTGGGCGTCCGAACCGTAAAAGGCGAGAGTTTTGTGCCCGTTTTTGATGAGTTCCTCCGTCGCTTGGTACATGGAGTCGTAATTGGAGAACTTGACCTTGGTCACGGAATCGCTGTGGAACAGTTTGGGGTCGACTTCCACAACGGGTTTTCCGAGATTCTTGAGATGATCGTTGATCACCGAAGGGTTTGAATGGATGACGATAAAAGCGTTCGATTTGGTGTTTGTGAGCTTTTCGAGAGCCTCTTGATCGATCTTGTTCTCTTCGTAGACGAAGTATTCAAGGACGACTGAGAAGCGATCCAAGGTGGCCGAAATGGCTTTGATGATGGGCTGCCAATAGTCTTCTTTCAGCATAATTCTTAGGGAAATGATGAGTAAGACGCGGCTGATGGTTTCTGGACGGCTGCGAAGGCGGGTGCTGTCGTAGCCCATTTCGGCGGCTTTCTGAATGATCTGACTCCGCGTTTCGTCGCTGACGTTGTATTTGCCGCCTAAAGCCCGGGAGACCAAACCCTTGGTCACCCGGCATTCTTTGGCGATGTCTTCCAAACGGACTTTATTTCTCATATGCCCTCCTTTTTCTTCGTAAACAAGGCTTCAATTGAGTGAACAAGAGCCTTTTGTTTACTTTTTAGGGTAAAAAATCAGGGGCGGCAGGAAAGGTAACTGTCGCCCCTTGGCGGACTTACCAAACGAAGACGCTATCGATGTAGAGAGATCCTTCGGCAGCCGCTAAGCCTGTTCCGAGGGAGTTGTAGTAGATGGAGAAGCCATAGACGTCATGAGCCGCGAAGGTTCCGGTGAAGGTGGTCCAGTCGGCTCCCGCGTTGATGGTGAAGGACAAACCGGCGTTGGTACGCTTAGTGCTGTCATTGGACGTGTTGACGTAATAGACACCGCCACTGATCGAATAAGCGGCCGTGCTCTTCAAACGAATCGAGATATTGGTGACGTTGCCAGAGGAGGCGACGTTTGCGAAACGATAACGGTATTTCCCGTTGTAGTTGGCGGCGGTGACGTCGGCTTTAATCTTTAGGGAAGCAAAACCGCTTTCCATTATATCGGTACTGGCTTCGAGATAAGTAGATTTGTCCGCTACGGAAACGAAACTATCGGTTTCCTCGGCGACATAGAGGGACTGTAAGGCCTCTGAGGTGGTGTTTTCGTAACCCGTCAAGCAATTTTTCCCCTCGATCTGGGCTTCCAAGAAGAGATTGGCGACATATGAGGCCAACGTTCCGGTGACGGATGTGTACTTGATGGCGGTCTTATCACTGGAGGCGACACCGACGTAATTGAGGTCTGATCCACAATCAATGGTGATGTTGTTTGAAGGATCGACGAAATAGGTTCCGTTCATGTTATGGGCGGTTCCCCCGGCGTCGGTGGCTACCACAGCGACAGTCGAGTCATTGCCGAATGTGGCAACAACGCTTGGCAAAGCGGTTGTCGCGCCTTTCATCACGGTTCCGGCCGCGATAGGCGAAGAATCCACGAAAGTGGCCCAAGGGTTAGCGCCTGTATAAAGTTCGATATCATCGATTTCCGGATAGAGGACGGGCGAAGCTCCGGGGAAGAGGAAGCCGAAGCCATAGTAGTCTTTCGTGGCGGAGAGGTCGATGGTGTATTGGGCCCAATCGCTGTTGGCCGGAATGGTCAGGGTTGTCATGGCGAGCCAATAGAGAGCGTCGTTGGAGTCAAAGAGCTGAACCTTGAGAGTGGCGTCGGCCGTGGTGCCTTTGGCCCAGAAAGATAGTTTATCGGCATGGGGCAGAGGGAGGGCGGTTTTGGCCGCCATGGCCTTTGTGGTGAAACGCATGGTGCTCGTGCTGCGCTTAAAGGCGGCGCACTTTGTTCCGGAATGGCCTTCGGCGGTGATGAGATTAAGGTAATCGGTGCTGCCCATCAATTGCCAGTTCTTGTCGCCTAGTACCGAGGAGCCGGATCCGCTTCCGGTATAGTATTCGCCATAGTAGGAGGCTCTTAAGCCGGTTACTTGTGTGGGATCGGTGGTGCCGGAGGTTCCGGTATCGAGGCCCTTTCCAGTTTCGGTGTAGCTCTCGAAATCATCAATGGTGGTGACGCGGTTGAAGTTTACTTGTTGGAGATAAGGAGCCCAGCTTCCAGTCGCTTCTACGAAGGCGAGAGCCCGTCCCTTGTCGGAAACGGTGGCGCTGAAGGTCAAGGTCGCCCCGTTGTCGGGCGAGGATTTGAAAGTAGCGACATTGCCGCTGACGCTCAGCGTGGCTTCGCCGGTGAGATTGCTAGCGAGGTTAAGCGAGGAGAATCGGACGATGTTCGTGGCGGTGTCGTCGCGCACGACTTTGAAAATGGTTCCGGACGAGTTGGCGCCTGTATAGGTTCCGGCGATAGCAATCGTTTGGTCATCGGCGAGGGTCTTGCCCGCATCGCCGGCGACGAAGGTGAGATGCTTCACTTGGAGGTTGGTATAGGCGTAGCCGGCGTCAGAAACAGTTTTTAGGACCAAACTGGCTTTTGTGAAGGTATGAACGACCGCGGCGGCACTATTGAAGCCCTGAGAAGCGGCGTATTGGGCCAAAGTGACGGCGGTGCTGTTGAGTTTCCATCCCGCATCGGCGAGGGGAATGGTGATGGCGTGCCAATTGTCATTGAGAACGCCGAGGGAGTAAGAGGCATAGCCCTGAGAGTTTTCTAATTGGATGACAAAAGTCGATTTGTTATCGCCTCTTGCCATAATGCTGATGCCATAATAGGCATCGGGGCAGCTGACATCCTTGGTAAATTTGTAAGCATTGGAGAGTTGTTGGATTTTGAAGATGGCGGCATCTTCGGTTTCCTCTGCGTCTGTCTTGCCAACGCTGATGGAGGCATGGGCGCCAGCATCTTCCCAACCATTGGTGAGATATGTTTTTTTGGCAATGTCGTCAGCGTAGTCTGTGGCGGCATCCATGATGACTTGGTTGACCTCGGCGTCTTTGACGGCCCAAATGTATTTGGTTACGTCATCGCCGACGAAGTTGATATTGTTTGTTTCGTCATAGCCTTTCGAGGCAACGATTCCGACCTTGCCGCTTTCGGTGGCGGTGTAGCTAGCCCCCGTCACGTCGGCCCAAACGGTGATGTTGCCATCGACGGCGAACCCGGCTTGGATTTTTCCGCCTTGGGCGCTTGCCCAACTGACGGTTAATCCGGAGGAAGAAAGATCGCCTAAGGCCACGGCTTTGGTTTCGTAGTTCCAAATGGCCTCATCGCTATCGGTGAAGTTTATGCCATCTCCGATCGCTTTGACTTTGACGGCGTAAACCGCAACGGTGTCGCTGAAGGCGTAGTCCGTGGCAGAGGCATAGGCCTCGTCATTGACTTTAACGGCATAACTCGTGGCATTGGTGATGTCCGCCCAAGCGAGTCCTGATTTGGCGGGGTTTAGCGTAATGACCGGGGTTCCGAGTTTTACGGGTTCGGGTTCATCCGAGGAAGAGGATGCGGAAGAAGATGAGGAGGCTGAGGAGGATGACGATGTGGAGGCGGAAGAGGCGGAACTCGACGTCTCCGTATTGGATGAGGTTGATTCAGATGATGCAACCGGTTGGGATGAGGAGGGGCCGCAGCTAGATAGAGCGAGTATCGCCCCAACGGCCACGATTAGATAGACCTTGTTTTTCATTGATTAGGCCTTTCTGCGCTTTTCGCGCGTCGCGTTTAGAAACAGCAATACACATCTGCGAAAATTCTTCCCGACTGTAACCGAGTAGCTGGTGTGCAGCCGAGTTAAATTCCAGAAACTGCCCGGTGCTG